>ERZ773108.1410-NODE-1410-length-24176-cov-5.100452_pt1 | contig 24176 bp, 21 predicted proteins | sample MGYA00580570_ERZ773108 | MGnify/ENA primary metagenome ERZ773108 (study PRJEB29015, sample SAMEA2737840) | human gut metagenome | biome: human gut; feature: human-associated habitat; material: faeces | place: China | collected 2012 ...
GCTATCGGAGAAATAGGTCTTGATCTTTATTGGGACAAGACTTTTCTGAAAGAGCAAATCTTGGTTTTTGAAAAGCAAATAGAATGGGCGCTGGAATATGGTCTTCCCATTGTAATCCATTCAAGAGAAGCGTTTGAATATATATATAAGGTAATGGAACCCTATAAAAATACCCCATTAACCGGCATTTTTCATAGTTTTACTGGGACATCGGAAGAAGCGGCGAAATTGTTGGAATTTGAAGGATTTATGTTAGGTATCAATGGAGTTGTAACTTTCAAGAAATCGACTTTGCCGGAGGCATTGACGACTGTTCCTTTAGAGCGCATTGTGCTCGAAACCGATTCTCCCTATTTGGCTCCCGTGCCGAACCGGGGAAAGAGAAATGAAAGTGCCAATGTGAGAGACACACTCATGAAGGTGGCTGATATTTATCAGAGGGATCCGGAGTATGTGGCACAGGTCACTTCTGTGAATGCGTTAAAAGTGTTCGGAATCCGCAAATAAGGTTCGAAAGGTTTTAAATTATATTAATTTGCAGTATTTATTCAAGATAAAAGGGGGAGAATGCTTCTTGAAAAGAAAAAAAAGAATACATTTGTAGCTGAAAATGCTGAAAACACAGAGGGAGAGATGCTCGAGTGGTTGAAGAGGCACGCCTGGAAAGCGTGTATACGCCAAAAGCGTATCACGGGTTCGAATCCCGTTCTCTCCGCGAAAAAGAGAAAAACAATTAACAAACTATTAATTAATTAATCTTAAAAATTAGACACACAATGAAAAAGTTATTTGCAATTCTTGCAGTGATGGGAGTCCTCTCGTTTGGAATGACTCAGACAGCTATGGCTCAGGATTCAACAGCTACAGCAGCTCCGGCTCAGACAGAAGAAGTAGCGGCAGCTGATGAAGCAGCAGCACCTGTAGTTGTTGAAGAAGGTGGTATGCACAAAGAGTTAAAAACTAAGTTTATTGAAGGTGATGCAGGCTTCATGTCATTGGTTGCTATCGCATTGGTACTTGGTTTGGCTTTCTGTATTGAACGTATTATTTACTTGAGCTTGGCTGAAGTTGACGTGAAGAAATTGATGGCTAAAGTTGAAGAAGCTTTGGAAAAAGGTGATGTGGAAGGTGCAAAGACTGTTTGCCGCAACACTCGTGGTCCGATTGCTTCTATCTGCTATCAGGGTCTGATGAGAATCGATGAAGGTTTGGATGTAGTTGAACGTTCTGTAGTTTCTTACGGTGGTGTTCAGGCTGGTTACCTTGAAAAAGGATGCTCTTGGATTACATTGTTCATCGCGATGGCTCCGTCTTTGGGATTCTTGGGAACTGTAATCGGTATGGTTATGGCGTTCGACCAGATTCAGATTGCTGGTGATATTTCTCCGACAGTTGTTGCAGGTGGTATGAAAGTGGCCTTGATTACTACAATCTTCGGTTTGATCGTTGCTTTGATTCTTCAGGTGTTCTATAACTACATCTTGTCTAAGATTGAAGCTATTACAAGTCAGATGGAAGATTCTTCTATCACATTGCTTGACATGATCATGAAGTATAATCTGAAATACAAAAAATAATTCGTACAATGGCTAAATTATCATATAAAGTATCTTACTATGTGTTCTATGTCTGCATAGCCGTTATATTGGTGGTGCTGGCGATGTTCTACTGCGTAGGATATGATGTAACAAATGCAGCCGGCTTGACCGAACCGACTAATACGCCGGCATTGATGTACCTGATGTATGGTATGTTCTTCCTCTGTGTGGCAGTAACAGTGATTGCAGCTGCAGCACAGTTTGGAGCAGCTTTGAAAGATAATCCGAAAGCAGCAATCAAGTCTTTCATGGGACTTATCTTGTTGGCAGTGTTGCTCATCATTACTTATAATATGGGATCTGATGCAGCCGTTACAATGGGTGGTGGTACAGTATATGACAACAAGGTCATGCTGAAAGTGACAGACATGTTCTTGTATTCTACTTATGCATTGCTTATTGTTGCAGCAATCGGTACATTGTTGAACTTGATTGGTGTTTTTAAACAGAAATAATTATTCATTGAGTTAAAACGGAGATTGATAAAATGGCAAAAGGGAAAAGAAAAGTGCCGGGCATTAATGCCAGTTCAACGGCAGATATTTCTTTCATCTTGTTTATATTCTTCCTTATTACAACTTCAATGGATACTGACCGTGGTTTGGCAAGACGATTGCCGCCACCTCCTGAAAACACAGAAAATCAGGAAGATGTGATTGTAAGGGAAAGAAACGTTCTTCAGGTACGTATCAACAAGGATGACCAGTTGATGGTAGGAGGAGAATGGTTCGATATAAAGCAACTGAAAGAAAGAGCAAAGGAATTTATTTCCAATCCGAATAATGATGAGAATTTGCCGGAAAAGCATGCTAAGCAGCTTCCGTTCTTCGGTAATGTCATGATTACGGATAAGCATGTAATTTCTGTACAGAACGACGTGGGTACAAGTTATGACATGTACATTCAGGTTCAGAACGAACTGGTGGCAGCTTACAATGAATTGCGTAACGAATTGGCTATGTCGCAATTTGGTAAGTCTTTGGCAGACTGTTCTGAAGATGAAAAGAAAGCTATAACTGACTATTATCCGCAGAAGATATCTGAAGCAGAACCTAAAAAGTATGGAGGAAAATAAACATGGGAAAATTTAATAAGACCGGTAAGCGTGAAATGCCTGAGTTGAATACTTCTTCTCTGCCTGACCTTATCTTTACCATGTTGTTCTTCTTCATGATTGTAACAACCATGCGTGAAGTTACATTGAAGGTTCAGTTCAGAGTGCCTCAGGCTACGGAATTGGAAAAACTGGAAAAGAAATCCTTGGTATCTTTTATCTATATCGGAAAACCGTTGAAGGAATTCCAGAAGACAATGGGTACTACCGACCGTATTCAGTTGAATGATAAGTTCGCTGAATCTTCAGAAGTACAGGATTACATTTATCAGGAGCGTGAAAACATGAAAGAGGAAGACAAACCGTTTATGACTGTTTCCCTGAAGGTGGATGCAAAAACCAAGATGGGTATCGTAACAGAAGTAAAACAGGCTCTTCGCCAGGCATACGCACTGAAGATTAACTATTCAGCTACTCAGCGTCAGTAATAGTTTTATAAATATGAAAAAAGGCTGTCTCTTAGGAGGCGGCCTTTTTGTTGTATTATGGGATGGAGGGAATGATTTCAAATCAGAAGCCCATATTTCTAAATGGGTGATTAACCTTTGAGTATAATGATTTGAAGGGAGTATTTCAATGGAAATAATCTACCAGTTGTAGTGTATGAGAAATTTTTCTATAGAGAGGACTACAGGACTTTTAGCGTGATTTTGTTAGTCCGGTTTGCAGATGATATTTAACGTATCCACAAAATAAAAGGAGACACCATTTGGTGTCTCCTTTTATTTTGTCTTTTTCAGGGAATACTGAATTACACGTTTGCACGTTTTTCCTGAATTCTGGCTTTCTTACCGGTAAGTGCACGCAAGTAGTACAATTTAGCGCGACGAACTTTACCAACTTTGTTGACAGTGATGCTGTCGATAGCCGGAGATTCCAATGGGAAGATACGTTCAACACCCACTGTTCCTGACATTTTACGTACAGTGAAACGTTTCTTTTCACCGTGACCTGAAATTTTGATAACAACACCGCGATACAACTGTACACGTTCCTTGCTACCTTCAACGATACGGTATGCTACTGTGATTGTGTCACCAGCTTTGAATGAAGGATGCTGTTTGCCAGTAGCAAATGCTTCTTCTGCAATTTTAATTAAATCCATGTTTTGTAATAAATTAAATTGTTTGATCGTTACAACGCAACATATCAAGTAACTCTTCTTTGACAGCGATTGCGCGAAAGCGGGGCAAAGTTAGTGTTTTTCTGCGAGCTAGCCAAATGTTTCCTACCTATTTTATTAAAAAATGAGAAGTCTTTTGGATAGCTTTTATCATTCTTTTGAGCATGTTCCTTTTTTCCGTATTTTTGACTGCAAATAAACCTTGTTTTATGAATTATCTCAATGTTAGACTTGTAAAAAGTGCAGTTGCCGGTGTGTTGGCCGGGTGGCTGCTGGCCAGCTGTAGCTCAGGTTATTCGCTGGCAGGTGTGGAAGGCGGAAGGGTGGCCATTACTGATGTGTATGACCGTAAACCGGATGCCGAAGCGTTGAATATCTTGAAACCTTATCAGCAGAAAGTAGATAGTATTATGTCGCCGATTATCGGACATTCGGCAAAGAACCTGACTGCATACCGTCCGGAGTCTCCGCTGTCTAATCTGATGGCCGATGTACTTCGTCAGGCAGCAGTGCGGGCGATTGGTAAGCCGGCTGATGTAGCTGTCATGAATATGGGGGGTATCCGGAATGCAATGCCTGAAGGTGAAATTACCTTTGGAACAGTGTATGAAATAGCTCCGTTTGAGAATGCCTTGTGTGTGCTGACAATGGACGGGGCCACCTTGAAAGAGTTGTTCGGGCAAATAGCTTCTGTACATGGAGAGGGCCTTAGCGGTGCCACTTTAAAAATAGATGTAGAGGGAAACCTCTTGGAAGCGAAAGTAAATGGTCGGCAGATTGATGCAAAGAAAACCTATACGGTAGCTACCATTGATTATCTGGCTGAGGGAAATGATAAGATGGAAGCGTTCCGTCGGGCTTCTTCCAAAATATTCCCGAAAGATGCGTTGTTGCGCAACTTGTTGCTTGACTATGTAAAGCAGTGTGAGCAGAAAGGACAATTTGTGACTTCGCAGGTAGAAGGAAGAATAAAAGTAAGTGCGTCCAATTGAAAAATAGAAAAGAGATGAAAAAGATATATTGTTTATGTCTGGCGTGCCTGCTGGTGAGTGTGGTGGCCGCGCAGTCGGTAAAAGAATTGTATATATTTCATACGAACGACATGCATAGTCGTATCGAACCCTTTGCTTCTTATTTCCCTGATACGGTACTGGCCGGAAAGGCGGGTGTGTTGCGTCGGGCGGCTTTTGTGAAAGAACAGCGCCGTGAGCACAAAGATATGTTGCTGTTCGATTCCGGGGATTTTTCTCAAGGAAGTCCCTATTATAATTTGTTTAAAGGAGAGGTGGAAATCAAGATGATGAATGAGATGGGGTATGATGCAGGTACGATTGGAAATCATGAGTTCGATTTTGGCCTGGACAATATGGCCCGCTTGTTCAAGATGGCCAACTTCCCGATTGTATGTGCCAATTATGACGTGGCAGGTACCGTACTGGAAGGTTTGGTGAAGGAGTATACCGTCATTGAACGCGATGGAATACGTATCGGTGTGTTTGGACTGGGACCGGAACTTGACGGTCTGGTAGCGCATGCCAATTACGGGAATGTAAAATTTGAAGACCCTGTGTCTGAAGGCCAGCGTGTAGCCGACTTGTTGAAGAACCAGGAACATTGTGACTTGGTGATTTGCCTGTCGCATTTGGGATGGAAAGGTGAACCTTATTCGGATATAGAACTGATAGAGAATACCCGTAACATTGACATTGTATTAGGCGGACATTCTCATTCCTTCTTTGAAGGTCCGGAGTTTTATAAGAATCTTGACGGAATAGAGGTGCCTGTGCAGCAGATGGGAAAAAGTGCGGCATTTGTCGGGCGTATGGTTGTCAAGATGCAGAAAAATTAAAACAGATAGGGTAGAATGAAAAAGCGGATTTTGTGGTGTATATTATGTGCTTGTCTGATCTCGACTAGTCTCTTTGCACAAGAACCTGCGCTCTTGAGCCGGGTACACGACACGGAAGCCTGCCGGAAATGGGTAGACGGGCAGATGGAGAAAATGACGCTGAAACAGAAAGTGGGTCAGTTGTTCATTTATACTCTCCAGCCGGTGACAAATCAATACAGCAAGAATGTTTTGCGAAAGATGGTCGATGACTATGGAGTAGGAGGGCTGTTGTTTACCGGTGGAGAACTTCGGAAGCAGGTGCAGATGACCAACTATGCCCAGGCTCATGCTTCGGTGCCTTTGATGGTGACTTTTGATGGTGAGTGGGGACTGGGAATGCGCTTGAAAGATACCCCTTCTTTTCCCTACAATCGTGTGTTAGGGTGTATACAGAATGATTCACTTCTTTATGAATATGGTAAGGAAGTGGCTCGCCAGTGTCGTCTGATAGGCGTGCAGATTAATTTTGCGCCGGTAGCCGATGTGGATAACAATCCCAATAATCCGGTAATCAATTTCCGCTCTTTTGGCAGTGACCCGAAGAGGGTGGCCGAAAAAGTGGCAGCTTATGTAAAAGGATTGGAGGACAATGGCGTAATGGCGGTGTGTAAGCATTTTCCTGGGCATGGAGATACGGAAATTGATTCACACAATGCGTTGCCTGAATTGAACTTTGACCGCGCTCGTCTGGATAGTATCGAGTTGTATCCGTTTAAGAAAGCCATTGAGGCAGGAATTGGCGGTGTGATGGTAGGTCATTTGCATGCTCCGAGTTTAGGTGACGGACCTGCTTCCATTTCGCAGGAGGTAATTATGCATACACTGATTGATGAATTGCGCTTTCATGGACTGGTGGTGACGGATGCCCTGGAGATGAAAGGCATTGCCGGGCATGATGATGTGTGTGCCCGTGCCTTGATAGCAGGAAACGATGTGGTTTTATCTCCTCGTAATTTGAAAAAAGAAATTGACGGTGTGATGTCGGCGCTTAAAAAAGGTCGTCTGTCGGAAGCTGATATTGACCGGAAATGCCGGAAAGTTCTGTCGTTTAAATATGCGCTGGGACTTTCTTCTTGGAAAAAAGTGGAAGAAGAAGGACTTGTAGAAAAACTGGTAACACCGGAGCTTCTGTCGCTTCAGCAGGAATTGTCAAAAGCGGCAGTGACAGTGCTGAAGGATTCTTCGTCATTGGTTCCGCTTGATTTATCCGTATCGGGTACGGTGCTGTTGAGCGTCTCTTCTTCCTTGTCGGAAGCTTATCCGTTTTACCATCAGTTGAAGCAGACTTTCCCGGTTGGCTGGCTGCATGCGAATGTAGATTCATTGGATGTCGTGGAGGCACGTTTGCGCCCGACACAGCGAGTATTGGTGGCCTTACATTCCGATAAAGTGGAACCGTATGCAGCTTTGCTGGAAAAGCTGGCCAAAGACAAGCCTTTGGCTTTGATTTGCTTTGGCGATATGAAGATGCTGGAAAAGATTCCGGAAGTAGTCCGCCATGCTTCTACTGTAATACTGGCGCATTCTGATGAGAAGTTTGTGCAGCGTCATGTGGCCGATTTGTTCTTAGACAATGCGTATGCTGACGGACGTTTGTCTATTCCGTTGTCGGGACTGTTTAAGGCTGGGGATGGACTGACTGTCGACCCCGAAACTCCTCGTCAATATAGTCCGGAGGATGTGGGGATGAACGCTTCGATATTGTCGCAGATAGACAGTATTGCAGAAGAAGGTATCCGGCTGAAGGCTTATCCAGGATGTCATGTAATGATCTTGCGGGAAGGTCTTCCGGTCTACAACAAGTGTTTCGGTAGTTATACCTATGAGGGTAAGGAACAGGTCAAGGAAAATAGCTTGTATGACCTGGCCTCTTTGACGAAAGTCACGGCTACGCTGCTGGCAGTGATGAAGCTTTATGATGAGGGAAAATTCGGACTGACCGACCGGGTAGCAGATTATGTGCCTATACTGAAAAAAACGGATAAGGCGCGTATTACGGTCCAGGATTTACTTTTCCATGAATCCGGGTTACCTGCCTACTGGCCTTTCTATGAGGAAGCTGTGGATATGAAGTCCTGCAAAGGAGGGCTGTTCCGTAAGAAGCCCGATAAAAATCACACGTTGAAACTGGCCGAGAATGTGTATGCCTGCAATGATTTCCGTTATAATCCGGAGTGGGTATCGCATGTTCCTTCTGCTGAATATCCGCTTCAGGTAGCAGACAGTTTGTTCTTGAGAAGTGATTTCAGTAAGAATATAGTGGAGCAGATTGTAAAACTTCCTTTGAAGGGGAAGTCCTATCGTTACAGTTGCCTGAACTTTATGCTGCTGAAAGAAATGGTGGAAAAGATAGCGGGTATGCCAATGGATATGTATTTGGATAGCGTATTCTATGCCCCGATGGGACTGCGTCATACAGCCTTTTTGCCCTTACGTAAATTCCCGAAGGAGCAGATTGTACCTTCTGTAGAGACTGATTTCCTCCGTGGGGGCAAATTGCAGGGATTTGTGCAGGATGAGGCGGCCGCTTTCATGGGTGGCGTATCCGGAAATGCCGGTTTGTTTTCTACTACGCAGGATGTGGCAAGAATAGCACAGATGTGGCTGGACAAAGGAATCTGCGGTGACCGGAGATACCTTAGCCGGGCAACTTGTGAGCTTTTCACTACATTGAAGTCGCGTGACAGTCGGCGGGGCTTAGGTTTTGATAAACCCGATATAGAACATACGGACAACAGTCCTTGTAGTCCAGAAGCGCCAGCTTCGGTGTTTGGACATACAGGTTTCACGGGAACTTGCGTGTGGATAGACCCGGATAACGAGTTGATTTTTGTGTTTTTGAGCAACCGAACCTATCCTTCTGTCTATGAACAGAATAACCTGGTTCGTTATAACATACGTACGCGAATGCAGCAGGTGATGTATCAGTCCATTTTGCATTGATACTATTTAGACATGATATAAATTGGGTAGAAAATGCAAAGTGGATGTGACAACTGATTGGAAAAAGATTAACTTTGCACTATCAATTTAGGACTAATAATAACTTAACTTTTTTACTACAATGGCTTACGTAATTAGTGACGATTGTATCGCTTGCGGTACTTGTATCGATGAATGCCCGGTTGGAGCAATCTCAGAAGGTGATAAATATTCAATCAATCCGGACGCTTGCACAGAATGTGGAACTTGTGCTGACGTTTGTCCTTCTGAAGCAATTCACTTGGGATAATCGAATCGTCTGTATGACACACAATAAGGGAATTCTTTTTGGAGAATTCCCTTATTTTTTTACTTGTGATACTTTGAATTTATATACTGATGAAAAGGGGTTTTTTATTTAGTCTTTGGATATTCTACTCTTTATTTCTTCACGGAAATATCTATTTCAAGCACTTAGGCAAGAATGAAGGTTTGTCGCAGATCAGAATATAAAAAAGAGATTGCACCGGGAGCTTTGAGCCATTCTTCTATTTTTTCTCTTTATAAGGATTAGCAAGGAAGTATATGGGGTGGTACATATTATGGAGGCGTAAATTATTTCATATTGTTCATCCCGGCAGGGTGCCTGTGTCCTGCACGGTCAGGACAAGCTTTCCGTCATCATAAGTCATGTCAAGTCCTACCGTACCGCTTTCCGTAAACTTGATGGCATTGCACAGCAGGTTGTTGCCTATCTGTATCAGCCGGTTACGGTCACCCTTCAGAATGACGGATGCAGAAAATGACGGACAGTATCAGTACAAATGCAGCCCACTGACCTTGCGGTAGCGGGCTGCGGTGTCTGTATGATGTTACCGGGCACAAATGCTCCCGCCCGGAATGGGAGTTCTTAATACTTTGTTACGGTCTTGCCACATTGACAGACATGACGCTTGCTTGCGAAGCATCATTCTGCCCCTTCACATACGCACGGAAAGGTTTCACCTTTACTTTGTCTCCATCGGTTATCGGATAGATGTTGCCGTTCTTCAGGAAGTAGCCCGCGGTGGGTGTAGCCACACTCATCGTACCTACCATGAAGTTGTCTGTCGCAGGGGTGGTTACCAGTTCCACGCCTGCGGCACTTTCGGCGCTGAAGGTGATGCTGCCTGTACCGGATTTTTGATAGAACAGCGGCTTGCCGGCTTCAAAATCGGTTTCTACGAGGGTAATCTCGTTGCTTCCCAACTTCTCGACCTGATAGTAAGTAACCTGACCGTCAGCTACAGAAGTAGGAACGAACGGCAGACAGATGGTTCCATATTGGGAGTTATCTGACAGGGCACGGACATAAGTAACCTTTTTGCTTTTCAACTTGAGGTGGTAACCTGCATACTCGCTAATACCCTCATCGTCAGTCAGCATTATTTCGCCCAAAACAAGATTTCCCGAACCTTCCAATTCCTTTGCATTATCGAACGTACCTTCCAATACCAGTTCTCCGTTTACAACCAACTGGTTGGCATTATCGACAGTCAAAGTCTTATCATTCGGAATCGTCAGGGTGCTGCCCGCCGGGATGGTGAGGGTGTTCCCGCTTTCAATGGTGAGGTTATCGGTCAGGGTATAGTTGCCGCCCACGGCGCTGGTCTGGTCGCTCTGGCCGTAGATCAGCCAGCTGCCGTCGCCGGTGGGGGCCAGCGGATTTTCATTGAAATCCGAATCCATAAATATCACACTGTTGGTCAGCAGGGTGGAGCCGTTCCCGACGGTCACAGACCTTGTGCTGCCAAAGGGGTTCTCGAAGTAGATGCCGCCCGCCCTGTTCGTCGCTGTTCCGCTCCGGGCGGTGAGGGAGCCGCTGCCGGATAGGGTCACGGAAGGGGAAACGGAAGGGGAAGAGGAGTCAACATAAAGGCCATAACTTGCATACCCAGATCCGCTGGTGGCGGTCACGGCGGCACTGCCCACGGTGACAGCCCCTCTCGCATAGATGCCGTAACTACCGTAATTATTACTACTGGCGTTACCGCAGGTGGCGGTCAGCGTCCCGCCCTGCACCGTAACCGTGCCATCGGATACATGGAGACCTGTCGAACTATAGTTTTGGCTCGTGCCGCCGCTGGCGGTGACGCTGCCGCTTTGCTGGGTGAATGATCCAGTGACAAAGATACCATAACTGCTGCCTGAGCTTGTCTCAGCGCCCTGCGCGGTCAGGCTGCCGCCGCCTTGGATGGTCAGATTCCCAGACACACGGATGCTCTGGGATTCGCCGTTTGGATCCTGAACGCCCGTGACGGTGCTGCTGCCCTCCAGCACGATGGTCAGGTCGCCCTCGGCGTAGATGCCCGCGCCGACATGACCGGTGATATCCGTGCCGTTGATGGTGGCGTCCTTCAGGGTCAGGGTGCCGTTGCCGTCGTAGTAGACATTGTAGTTGTCTGCGCTTGCCCCGTCGGGGGTCAGGGTGCCGCTTTCGGCGTCGGTCGTCCAGTAGCCGCCGTTCAGCACATCAGTGCCGCCCACGGTGAGGGTGGTGGGATTGCCTGCCCATGTCTGTCCGGCACCGAATAAGCCGAGCAACGCTGTCAGCAGACAAAGGAGGCGCAGCCGGCTCTTATCGTATAGTTTGTTTCTTGTCTTCATTTTGTTATTCCGTTTATTATTTTATGATCTGAATTTTATTGTTTGTCAATCGGCAAGGATATATCCATCGCTCTCAGGTATCAGTCCGTCCGTCGAAGTCTAGATGCTGAATGAAAGGGCTGTGTCTGCCGTTCCGCTTTCCGTCCAGCCGTCGGTACCCCAGTCGCCAACCGTAACGCTGTTGATGGTGGCTCCATCCTTGCCTACGGTCACGTTGAAGGTATAGGCTTTGCCCGATTCCAAACCGGTAGTCAGTTGTTGAACATTGGCCTTGACGGTAAGCGAAGTGCCGCCCTGAATGTTCAGCTGGACAAACGTATCGTCAGCAGCATACTTTCCCGGCAGCAGGACGGCGGTGAAGCTGTGTTTGGCTTCTGTTGAAGCGTCCTCGCTGAATAGTCCGGTTACTGTCGTTCCACTATTGGCAACGGTCAGTGTCTTTCCATCTACTGTAGTCTTTGTGGTAGGTACCGTGAATGTAGGAGCCTGGAATACAGGTTTCTGTGTGGCGTACTGGTCGCCGTAGCCGCTTATCTCCACGGTAACCTTGGCCAGGTGGTGCTTGAATGTCAGGTTCAGCGCGTCGCTCTTACTTTGTGACGCTGCCGCCGTCATATAGTCCGCACGGCCTATGTAATTGGTTTCAGTTGGATTGCTGCTGCTCTGGTCGGCCGGGAGTTCAAACTGCGTGTAGGAGTCCGTTTTCCCTTCCACGACGGGATAATAGGCTTCAAAGGTGTTTTCGACATCGTCAGACCAGACTATGTAGTCTGTTCCTTCAGGCCCCCATGTGCCGCCGTTGTATTTGTAAACCGCCTTGTCCTTGCCTGTTATCGCTTCTGGCGAGGTGTTTGTTACCGAAATCTGGTCGTTCTCGTCCCATGCGTTGCCTGTTCCTGTCGTGTTCACACGGGTCTGCAGAGCCTCGATGCCTGCACGGATGTGTACGGCCATCGGGTCGTTGGCATAGTCGGAAGAGATGAAATCATCTTCACTTTGGCAGCCTGCCAACACCAGTGCGAGGGCGGCAGCCGGAATATATTTTGCTATTTTCATTCTTGTCATGTTTATGAACGTTGTTTACTTTTATTCTGTTACTAAGTCGCCGCCTTGCTGTTCCTCACCCCATGGGTCGGCAGAAATGGTGCCCGTCGTCACTTTGTCGCGGCCTACGGTAAGATTCAGCGTGTATTCTTCACCACTGGCAAACGTAAGGTCTTTGTTGGATGTGAATGTATATACCTTTCCGTTGTTGCCGGTGATTTCCACCTTCAGGCTCTGAGCGAAGGTCTGCGGTACGAGGATGCACTCGTATTGCTCGTTTTCGGTTGTAGCATACAGGGTGATGGTCTGTCCGCTGTTGGTAGTCTCAACGATTGTTCCTTCGAGCAGGTTAACGACAATTTTCGTGGCGCAGTTGGAGAGCTTTACCGATGTGAAGGTCACTCCGTCTTCAAGTTCAGAGCCTTTTGTCAGTGTCACGTTCAGCTTGGACAGCGCATGTTTGAAGTTGATGTCGAGTGCCTTTCCGGCTGTGGCGTCCTGTCGTCCTCCGGTCCAAAGCAGGTCGGAAGCCTTGACGTTGTTCTCATTGCTCTGGTCGGTCTGCACCGTAAAGGTATAAGAATCCTCATTGTACACATGTGTTCTGGGCATATAAGCGTTATAGGTTACTTTTGCATCATTGCTTTTCCACAGGAGTTGTTCTCCGTACTTAAACGTCCAGCCATTGTTATATATCACTTCCAAGTTCGTGCAGTTGTAGCGACTGTCGTCGTTCGTGCCTTCCGTTGTCAGGTAAAGTCCGAAACTGCTTCCGGTCAGGTTATCGTTGTCATAACCGGCACGGGTGGCCATCGGGCCTACGTTCACATTCAGTCCGATAGGCGTGTCGGCATAGTCGGGCGTATTGAATACGTCGCTGTCGTTGGAGCAGGCTGCCAAAAGGGTGGCCAGCGCTGCTGTTGCCAAAATGTTTGCTTTTTTCATTTGAACTATTTTCTGTTAAGTTGTTAATTATTTATCTTTCAAAGATTCCTTTTTCGGATGGAACCGGAATCCCGTCCGACGGTTTATTTTTCCTCCAATGTCGGCAGCGCTCCGTTGAGTACGTAATGCCAACCTGAGCCTACACTCTGCAATGCGGCGTTCATGGCATTCATCGCATCCATCCAGTCGTCTGCCACCTTCGTGGTTTCGACGGTGGTGCCTGCCTGATTGTAGCCGATGCCTTGGGCTTGGTTGTTCTGCCAGTAGCAGGCGGTGATGGAAGGGATACCGACGTTTGCATCATAGTTTCGACCCGTTACGCCGCCTGTGGTGGCTCCATCCCGGCCGCTGACAGTTTCCGCAGCATGGTAGCAGGCGGTCAGGGTGCCCGAATCGTTGGACCCCGTTACGCCGCCTACATAGATAGAGCCAGTTCCGGTGCCTGTGCCGATCACGTTGCCCGTAGCATAGCAGGCGATAAGGGTGCTCGCACCATTGTATCCCACCACGCCACCGGCATAGGTGTTGTTTTGGGGGGCTCTTTCAGCTGTCACATCGCCTGTGGCATAGCAGGCGGTCAGCGTGGCATTAGCCGTTTGACCTGCCACGCCGCCGACTTCGTTCGTTCCATCCACTATGGCCGAGGAACTGCATTCGGTGATGGTACCGCCATATTGCTGGCCCACCACGCCGCCTACGCAGTTGGAGGTGCCGTTGCTGTTACTGTTTCCGCTGACGCTGCCCGATACCGAGCAGTTTTCAATGTTGCCCCGGCTATATCCTGCCACGCCGCCGACATAGGCATACTGGTCATCGCTTGTTATCTGCACGTTCTCCAACTTTACGTTCTTCACCGTGCCGCCATCGCCGATGCAGCCGAACAGACCCGCATATTCGTCACTTCCCATCATGGTCAGCCCCGATATGGTATGGTTACCTCCGTCGAAGGTGCCGGTGTATGAGTTACTGTGGTCTGTGCCTATCGGTGTCCATTTTGTGTTCGTAAGGTCGATGTCTTTGTCAAGGATGATGTTGATGTCGGTATTACCGCTGTTCACCTCATCTGCCGCTACCTTCAGTCCTTCACCGCTGTAAATGGTGATGGTTCGGGTATTGGAATCGTATGAGTAGGCTTCGGTCGCTTCTGCGCCATCAATGGAAGTACCGTTTTCCCAGTCGGACACGCTGATGCCCGCATCGTCCAGTTCGATCCTGTCGCGTCCCAGCACAAGGTTCACCGTAGTGTATCTGCCCGGTTGCAGGTCTATGCCTGAAGGGTGGGTATAGGTATATACCTTGCCGTTCTCCAGCGTGACGTTGATGGTGCGGAACCCGCTCTGCCCGGGAATCATGATGCCGGCAAAGCTGGCGGATGTGCCCGTGAAGGGAATCACCACAAGGTTTTGACCGGTGACCGGGGTTACCTCGACAGGATTCTCTAAATAATTCACGGTGGCTTCGGTGCATGCGACTGCCGTTACCGAAACCACTTCGGGAGCAGTTGTCCACTCGTTGCGGAACGAAAGGTTTACCACGAGCTTTGCCATTACATGCTCAAACTCCAGTTTCACGGCAGAACCGGTGGGCTTGGCCGTGGTCCTCGCCACCAGCAGGTCGCTCGCGGTCTGGTTATTGAAGTCCAGCGTATAGGGGTCGGCATCGTAATCGGTAGCTCCGTTGCGCTCGGGATAGATGCCGAGGAAATAGTGGTCGGACGTATTGTCGGCCCAAAGCATCTGCGGCTCGGCGGTCCATGTGCCGTCGCCGCCTAATGTATTGATGGAGTTGTCCACCACAAGCCGCTGCATGTCGTTGTCGGCTCCTAACCAGGCATAGACACTGATGCGGTCGCCCGGCTCGAAAGCCGATTCGTTGCCGTCGGTTGTCACACGGGTCGTCTGCCCGATGAAGGCATCCACCCGGATGTCCTTTGCCGGAATATTACCGGGTTCATGTTCGTTCGTGCAGGCCGTCAGTACAAGGAGTGCGGCTGCAACGGATGTTTTAATGATGTTTTTTGTCTTCATTGGTCATCATATTATTGTCTGATTAATTATCAAAAGACTTGAAAACATCCTGTAAGCATACAAGAGTCTTTCGCTTTCAGGATGTTTTCAGTATGTCAAAGAGCGTTTAAAGGCTTATTCTCCGGGATGGAATACATCGCCGTTTATGTCCCAGCCTTCCACCCAGTCGGTGATGCCGATGGCGGTGATATACATGTGGGGCTGCATCCCGTCGTATTCCAATGCCAGTTCGTAGTGTTTCCCTGGAAGCATCAGGGGAGCTTCGGCCATGTATTCATGACGGGAGCCGTCGGCTAAGGTCATGACCATGTAGAGCATCGTGCAGGCTTCACCTTGTGCCGTCGGCATCAGGCGGGCATCGGTAGAGAGCGTCCCCCCGTCGGCAACGGCTTGAGGCAGGTGCGCCTCGCTCTTTTCGGCAGAGGGTACGATATAGCTGTTGTCGTCGTCCTGCCGTGCCGGATAAAGGCAGGTGGCGGCATTGCGTACCGTGACGGCAAGCTCTGCCCCTTCGGGCACGCCGTCGATACGGACGGTAAGCTCTGCCAGCAACGGAGCGACACGGATGACAGAACGGAGGTTGATTCTGGTGTCGGTCACACTCGCCCCGGCCACACCGCCGACGGCGTGTGCGGGCGAAGCCGACGGGTCGGCAAGCGAAACGCGCAGCATGTCGGCTGTCCGGATACCGCCTTCGTAATCATACCGGTACGGCTCTGTCAGGCCGCAGACGCCTACAAGCGTATAGTCGCCCTCCGGCAGGCTGAACAGGCCGGATGCCAGTTCTTGCGGAGAGGAGAACTCGTGCGCCTCCACTTCATGCCCCTCCGCATCGTATATCCACAGGTTTACCGGACTTGTGATGTCGGTCGGCTCGATGTCATCAAGCCATTCCATGCCGACGGCAAGGCCGTGGCTTTCATTTTCGTGTATATCTTTGTCGCAGGAAGTCCATAGCGGCAACAGCATGAGCAGGGATACATACAGGTAATGTCTGATTGTCTTTTTCATCGTCTGTCCTCCTTTCTTTCCTTGTCTGTCACTTCGGCACGGCGGGCTTTCTCCGCGTCCTTCTCGTTCACGTCGCTGCCACGCCCTACGGCTGTAATGCGTCCGGCTGCGATGCCGCGGCTTTCAAGCCACAGCTTGACCGCTTCGGCACGACGGATGGAATAGCGTTCGTTTACACTCCGGCTGCCACGGGTGTCGCACCAGCCCGTCACGACTATGTGCATGTCGGGATGTTCTTTCAGTATGCCGAGTATCGCTTCGAGCTTGGATGTCTCGGACGGACGAAGCGAAATGCTGTTGAAATCGAAATAGACAGTCGGGAATACAAAATCGGTTTCGGTTGAATTGTCTGCTACCGTGACAACAGTTTTCTGTGCCGTACTGTCCGTGACGGTCTGTTCGGGTATTTCCGCCGGGGCTGTTTCTACGGCATTGTCCCTCTCATCCTGCAGCTGACCGGCAGATGTCGGGTAAGCAATGCCGTGGTCTGCTTTCTTTCCGCTTTTCTTGCCGAACGCGAAACTGACACGTATGCCGCTCTCCCATATATAGTTGGCTTTGTGCCCGCTCTTGGGAAGTCCGTCCATGCCGTCGCCCGTAAGGTAAGTGACACCACTGTAAATGCCGACACCTATACCGCAGGCAAAACGGTATCCTGCCTGAATGTTCCCGCCTGCACCCAGATGCCATTCTGTATTTTCCTTGCATGCTTCTTTTCCGCCGTCAAGGGTGGACAGGGAGGCTTTCGTGCCAACGGCTGCCAGCAGGGGCGACACCTCCACGCTCCACCGGCTTTGACGGGTGGACGGGAAAAAGCCAAGCACATCGGCATTGAGCTGCAAACCGTAGCGTTGCGTCGTCACACTGCTTTTCAGGCCGGCATAGTCCCAGCCTTCCATTCCGAGTACCGGAGCATAATAACGGACACCGTCCGAACCAAGCCAGTAATTGCCGGAGATACAGCAATCTCTCTGGCTCATGCTCATTTTCCCGAAAATGGCCTGAGCCTCCAATGAAAGTACCGGATTGAAACGGTAGCCTCCGTAAACTCCGCCGCTGAATCCCGCACGGGTCTTGTCGAAACCGAAACTGCTGAATGTAGATACACCGAAGGGCACGCCGCCCTGCACGCCTGCATACCAGCCGGGGGATTTTGCATTGTCAGAAGCATCCTGGGCCATGAGCGGAGCTGCACAGAGCAGGATGCAGAGTAACAGGATATAGTTCCTTTTTTTCATGTTATGATAATTATTGTTTGATGTTGTTTAAGGACTTGTAGTGTATAAAAAGGGGGATATGAATACGGAAAAAGGGTGGAAACCCCTGTAAAAAGGAGTTCCCACCCTTGCATGTATGGATGATAATACGTATATTAACGCGCGAAGATACGCTGGACGCTGTGTGTGTGTGTGTGTGTGTGTGTGTGTGTGTGTGTGTGTGTGTTTACACAAATCTCACACATATCCAAATTTTTAATATGCTTTTTTGAAAGAAGATATAGGTATATGCACGATGCGGCGGACAACAGTATGTTGCCTGAACACATTATTATATTTCCCCAAACGGACTGCAAATCGGAATGTATTTTCATTTATTGAAGTCTGCGGCAAAGGTAGCGTTTTTTAACGGGAAGAAAGAGGAAAATCCAAGAAAATTTGAGGGAAAATTTAAGGAAAATGCTCATAATGAGGGACAATGTGTGGCATTCTGGAAAAACGCACTTGCGTTTGAACTGAAATGCAAGTACGTTTTGATTAAAACGCAAAGGCGTTTGACATGAAATGTACTTGCGTTTAATTGAAAACGTCCTTGCGTTTTGTGGAAAATGCTAAAGTGATTGGAAGGACATAAAAAAAGCAGGCTCAGAGTTATCCGAGACTGCTTTGTCTGTATGTAATTTGTAGCTTATTATTTCAAGCGAGCCAATGTTTCCTTGATACGACGCATAGCTTCTACGATGTTTTCGTCAGAAGTAGCATAGCTCATACGGATGCATTCAGGCGCACCGAAAGAAGTTCCGCCTACGCAAGCCACGTGACCTACTTCCAACAAGTACATAGCCAGATCGTCTGCATTATTGATTATGCGGTCGCCGTCTTTCTTGCCGAAGAAAGAATCACATTTCGGGAAGAGGTAGAAAGCTCCCTGCGGGAAGTTTACTTCGAATCCCGGAATTTCTTTTGCCAGTTTCACAATCAGGTCGCGGCGGCGTTCGAATGCCTTACGCATTTCTTCTACCGGAGCTTGAGTGCCAGTGTAAGCAGCTTCAGCAGCTTTCTGTGACACAGAGCATGGACCTGAAGTATATTGTCCCTGCAGTTTGTTTACACCTTTTACAATCCATTCCGGTCCGGCAATGAAACCGATTCTCCATCCGGTCATGGCGTATGCTTTAGACACACCGTTTACAATCACTACGCGGTCTTTGATTTCTGCAAACTGAGCAATGCTCTGGTGCTTGCCGATGTAGTTGATGTGTTCGTAAATTTCGTCAGCGATAACGATTACACGTTCGTGTTTAGCCAATACTTCAGCCAGTCCCTGCAATTCTTCTTTGGTGTATACTGAACCAGTCGGGTTAGACGGAGAGCAAAGAATCAAGGCACGAGTGTTCGGAGTGATGGCTGCTTCCAGCTGAGCAGGAGTAATCTTGAAATCCTGTTCAATACCGGCACGTACAATGACAGGAGTACCTTCTGCCAGTTTCACCATTTCCGGATAGCTCACCCAGTAAGGAGCCGGAACGATTACTTCGTCACCTTTGTTAATCAAAGCCATGATGGTGTTGCAGACAGACTGCTTGGCACCGTTTGCACAGCTGATTTGAGCGGCTGTATATTCCAGACCGTTTTCATTTTTCAATTTTGCCACGATGGCGTTGCGCAAAGCCGGGTATCCGGCAACTGGAGAATAACGAGAGTAGTTTTCGTCAATAGCTTTTTTAGCGGCTTCCTTAATGTGATCCGGTGTATTGAAATCCGGTTCTCCCACGCTCAGATTGATTACGTCAACCCCCTGAGCTTTAAGTTCACTACTTTTCTGTGACATAGCCAATGTAGCTGAAGGCGACAGGCTATTCAAACGATCTGAAAGTTGGTTCATGTTATTGTGTTATTAAAATTGGAAATTTTTTGCAAAAGAAGCTAATTTCTTCCACATATAAAAGAAATTAGCCTCAAAAAAGGTTTATTTTCTGTCTCCAAGTATCCGGAGAAGGTAAATGAACAGGTTGATGAAGTCAAGATACAGTGTCAAGGCTCCCATCAGGGCAATCTTCTGTGTGGTTTCGTTGACTTCAATGTCATCGTGCGACAGGAGTTGCTTGATTTTTTGTGAGTCGTAGGCCGTCAGCCCCACAAAGAGCAGCACGCCGATATAGGAAATAATCATGTCCATCATCGAGTTGTGCAGGAACATATTGACCAGCGAAGCGATAATCAGTCCGATGACTCCCATCAGGCAGAGACTGCCGATACGGGTAAGGTCTTTCTTGGTGATGTACCCGTAGAGGGCGGTTACTCCGAATGTACCGGCTGTCACGAAGAAAGTGGTAGCGATGGAACTTAACGTATAAATCAGGAACAATACGGACATGGTAACACCGTTCAATACCGAATAGGCGATGAACAGAAGGGTAGCCGTGGTGAAACTGATTTTGTGTATACGGGCAGAAAGATACATCACAAGTCCTACTTCAGCAATCAGTAATCCCCAGAACATGATGGAGTTCTGCATGATGGTTTCAATCAGGGTGTACGACTTGGCTATGTACATGGCTACAAAGCCCGTGATGACAAGTGCCAGTGTCATCCACAGATATACGCTGCGGAACAAAGCAGTCTGGGCTGCCTTGCTGGCATAGCTTTTTACTAAATTATTTGTTTCCATAATTCTTCTTAATTATTTATTTATTGAAATGTAGGGTATGTCCCATTCTTTCTTTTTTGGTGTGCAGGTAACGCTCGTTGTATGGGTTGGGAGTGACTTCGATAGGTACGTTTTCTACAATCTCCAGTCCGTAAGCTTCCAGTCCCACGCGTTTCACTGGGTTGTTGGTCAGCAGGCGCATTTTGTGGATACCGATTTCACGCAGAATCTGAGCACCTACTCCGTAGTCGCGTTCGTCGGCCTGATGGCCCAGGCAGATGTTGGCGTCTACCGTATCCATTCCTTCTTCCTGCAACTTGTAGGCTTTCATTTTTTCCATGAGTCCGATGCCACGTCCTTCCTGGTTCAGGTAAATAATGGCTCCCTTTCCTTCTTTTTCAATCTGTTCCATGGCTTTGTGCAACTGATCGCCGCAATCACAGCGCATAGAGCCGAAGATGTCGCCGGTAGCACATGAAGAATGTACACGTACCAGTACTGGTTCGTCTTCCGAGAATGTACCTTTAATTAAAGCTACATGTTCCAGACCGTTGCTTTTTTGACGGAACGGAATCAGACGGAAATGACCGTGTTCGGTAGGCATGTCTACTTCCACTCCTTTTTCTACCAGTGATTCCTGTTTTAGACGGTAAGCAATAAGGTCGGCAATGGAAATCAGTTTGAAACCGTATTCGTCGGCCATCTTCTTCAGTTCCGGCAGACGGGCCATGGTGCCGTCTTCGTTCATAACCTCCATCAGGGCTGCTGCAGGATATAAACCGGCCAGGCGTGCCATGTCTACGCAGGCTTCTGTATGTCCGGCGCGGCGTAATACACCTTTTTCTTGTGCATACAAGGGGTTGACATGTCCCGGACGACCAAATGTTTCCGGTTTGGAAGTCGGGTCAGCCAAGGCACGAATCGTTGCGGCACGGTCGGCAGCCGATACACCTGTAGTACATCCCTCCAGTTTATCGATGGTAACGGTAAACGGAGTTCCTAATACAGAAGTATTGTTGGATACCTGATGCGGTAAATCCAGTTCCTCGCAACGTGATATGGTGATAGGGGCGCAAAGTACACCTCTTGCATGTTTCAGCATGAAATTTACTTTTTCCGGGGTAATCAGTTCTGCAGCCACTACCAGGTCGCCTTCATTCTCGCGGTCTTCGTCGTCTACGATGATGACGAATTCTCCTTTGCGGAAATCTTCGATTGCCTCTTCAATTGTATTCAGTTTGATTTTCTCCATAATGATATTGATAGTTTTAGAATGTTGTTTTGATTCTTTCTTGTATGTCGCGGCTATTCTTGACAATGGTTTTCAAATCCTTGTCCAGGCGCACGCGATAGCGCCAGATGTTCAGCCAGATAAGCAGTCCGGCCGGAACAATGATTCCAATCAGTAGATTCAGCCAGCGGTTGTCTGATACGCTCTTGTGAGCTTTTACAGATAAGAACGGATAATTGTTCAATAAATTCAGCAATACTCCGTCCTTCGTATTGGACATTTCTTCTACGAGTCCTTCCATTTGCAGACTGATTTCCTTGATGGCATCATCATGCTTGTTGTTGGTAAACACCTGATAATAATTCGGTGGTCCTAATAACTTATGATTTTCTCCGTAAGTTTCACATTCCAGACAAAGTTTGTCCAAATCCTGACAGATGCGAGTATAGTCTGGTGTGTGGATAATAACCTCTTTCTTGAAAACGTGGCGTGATACTCTTATTCCGAACAGCTTGCGGAAGAAGTTTACATACACGTCGATGTTGAATACCACAGAGTCCTTGTTTGATTTGTAAGTAAGGAAACCGCCTAACGGAGCCAGTATGATGGTACTCATCCATGTACCTAACACGATGTTCATCTCTCCACTTTTGGCCACACGCGTAGCTCCGGAGTCGATAATGTAGTAAAGCACGAAAATCAACACGGAAATTACGACTGGCATACCTAATCCTCCTTTACGGATGATGGCTCCCAATGGAGCTCCGATAAAGAAGAAAATGATACAAGCCAGTGAAAGAGTTATCTTTTTATGCCAGTCCGACTGATGACGACGGATGTTGCTGTCAGCATCTCGGGTCATATAACTCTTCATGTTCCAGTCCGACATGAGCGAAGAAAGTCGCATTTCTGTTGTATTCAGCGTTTTCAGCTTTTGGGCAGAAGTCATACCGTTCAGAATACTGTCTGTATTGATAACGGCAAGATGTTCTTTCTCCATTTTTGTAGAGTCTGTTTTGGAAAGAACAGGCTTCCGGTAAGTCGTTTTCATGGCATCCGAATACATGGCGCGTCCCACACTGTCGGCATACATGTTGAGTGAGTCGATAGCCAGGGAAATTTCGTTCATGTTCTTGATGTCCGAACGCTGGTTTAGGAAGTTACCGTCCACCATCTCAAAGTTGGTGTCGAAAGCAATCAGGGTATGTTTTTCCTTGAACGTTTCCCGACGGTAGGGAACGTTGCGGGAAATGACGGACTGTGATTTCAGATTCTCAAATTGCTCTCCGTTGTACAAGTGCAGATACAAGTGTTTTTTGTCTGCTGTCAGTTCCAGCTTACCTTCTTCTGCCCAGATGATATGGGCGTTTTCAAATCCGTCAGAGAAATTGTAAATCAGAATGTCTTTCAGAATACCTGTGTCACGGTCTTTTTTCTTTACGTAGATGTTGTATCCCTCAATATCACTGTAAAACACCCCTTCCGGAATATCCACTTCCGGTGATTTTTGCTTCATGGATACCAGTAGTGTCCAGAGTTCTTTCTGTGCTTTGGGGCCGATGACATTCTGAAAGAAGAATGACATGACACCTAAAAACATGCAAAACAATACAACCGGACGAATAATGCGAAACAAAGGTATTCCTGCTGCCTTCATGGACAGAAGTTCGTAGCGTTCTCCAAAGTTACCGAAAGTCATCAGAGCGGCCAGCAGAATGGCCAGCGGAAGAGACAACGGAATCAATGTCAGTGCCGATAAAAAGAAAAACTGGGCAAGAACATTGATTTCCAAACCTTTTCCGACCAATTCATCGACATATCTCCATAGAAACTGCATCATGAAAATGAAAAGGCAGATAAAGAATGTCCCGGAAAAGAGCAGCAGAAAACTCTTTAAAACGAATATATCAAGTTTTTTTATGCGTAGCATTCCTGTCTTATATTATCAGTATGCAAAAGTAGCACAAAAAACGGACAGCAAAATAAAGTTTTGTATATTTTATAGATTTATACTCCGAAAACTCTCTTTAAGGTTTCGATTTGTGAATCCCAAAGGTTGCGTACATCTTCTTCTTCTCCCGGTTCTGCAAAATCTGTAACTTCCAGTGTATGGTCAGTTGTCAATTCATTGTAATGGATTTTCAATTCAAAATAGCTTTTGGCTTCTTCATCGTCCAGCCAGTGGAAGCGGATAAAAAATTCAGGTCGGCTGTTTACCACAATAGCTTGACGTGTTTCTGTTTTTCCCCAGCGGAAAGTGTAGGTTTTTCCTTCTTTGGTTACGCGGTCGGCAAACCAGCGTTCCAAACCAGCCGTACTGCTGATGGCATTCCATATAATGACGCTTGAAGACGGATTGAGCGGATATTCGATTTGTGTTTTTCTTTTCATGATGTTTCTTGTGTTTTTATTTGTATTTTTTAGCAACGGCGGCAAATTAAAGTATTTTTTTGTTTACTCCATAATGATTGAAGAGTTTTTTTTCAGCTTTTTTCTTCGCTTTTAAGAACTTGTGAGGCGGAAAGACTGTTGGCAAAAACTATTTGATATTATTTTTTCAAATAAATAATATGCTTGTATTTCAGGTAGTTATTGTTATGCTGGAGAAGGAATTGTCGGGAATTTCTTAGAAAAAAGAGTAAAAAAGAGAGGATAAATTTGCGTAATTCAAAAACTTGCTCTATCTTTGCACCCGCAATCACGAAATGATGGCGGGATAGCTCAGCTGGTTAGAGCGCATGATTCATAATCATGAGG
>ERZ773108.1411-NODE-1411-length-24175-cov-7.000622_pt1 | contig 24175 bp, 27 predicted proteins | sample MGYA00580570_ERZ773108 | MGnify/ENA primary metagenome ERZ773108 (study PRJEB29015, sample SAMEA2737840) | human gut metagenome | biome: human gut; feature: human-associated habitat; material: faeces | place: China | collected 2012 ...
CGTCAAAGCCAAAGCACTCCGACCCTTCGCCCACGAGCCCGACAGTCAGCGCATCCATGTACTGCCCGAAGCGCTCATAAAGCAGGGGGCGGCCGCAGTCGCGGTAATAGCCGCGCGAAAGCTCCGCGCCGGGCGTGGCGAGGCGCAGCTCCGCCGCGTCAGACATTTACCGCCGCCTGCTTCGCGGCGTTATAGTTCTTGCGCACAAGCTCAAGGCTCTCGCCGTCCATGTGCACGCGCTCGGCGATGCGCCACGCCTTTTCCGCGTAGTAAAGCGCGTCGTCGCGCCGTCCTGTCTCAAGCGCAGTCACGCAGATGTTGTTGTATAGCCCTGCCAGACGCCGGTCGCCGACATTTTCGGAGATGAACACCGGCTCGCACTTTTTGTATATCGCGAGCGCGGCGGCTGGGTCCCCGGCGGCCTTGTATACCGTGGCGATGTTGAGCATGGCGGTCGCCGCGTCCGCCGTGCCCCAGAGGTCGAGCAGGTCTATAAGCCTGACTATCTCATCGACGCAGCGCCACGCCGCGTCGAGGTTCCCGGTGTTGCGGTAGTAGCCGGTGAGCTCATTGAAAAGCGACATCGCCGTGCCGTAGCGCTCCTCACTGACGGCCTGCTCCGCCATTTTTTCGAGATATGCCCCCGCTTCCTGCGCTCTGTCGTCGTCAAAAAGCTCGTCGGCGCGTTTTAGTATGGCGTTTGTGTCCATGTGCTGCCTCCTGTGTCAGCCCGGAAGCTCCGTAAGGCTCTCCTCGGGCATACCGAAATATTTGATGTAAGCCGCCTTGCGCTCGGCGGCGGTTTTGAGCTCGATCTCCGTCAGCACGCCGTCATTATGCAGACGCAGCGTGTCGTCCTGAATGGCGGCGCTGCCGTTTTCGCGCAGGATGTTCAGCACGCGCTCATTGCGGAAGCGCGCGTTGTCGCCGCGGCTCATGTATACGCCGAGCGCGACGAAGTCCATCTTGGAAAACTCACTGTCGGAGAAGAGATGCAGCGGCATCTCCGCCCCGTCGCGCTGTATGTATGTGAACTTATACAGCCCGTCGGGGCGCTTTTCGTAGCGGAACGCGAGACGGCCGGAGTGCTGAACATCGGCGCAGTCGAGATACAGCGCGCCGAGCGGCGTGGGGCCGCCGAAGCCGACATCGCACACGACGCGCTTCCCGTCCGCGAGCGTCACTATCGTCGAGCGGTGCCCTATCGGGGGAAACTCGCCCTCGAACAGCACGCGTACAGCAATGGCGCGGCACTCAAAGCCCAGCGCCTCCAGCAGCGCGCAGAACAGCCCGTTCAGCTCAAAGCAGAAGCCGCCGCGCCGCCGCCGGACGATCTTGTCAAAAACATCGCCGATCTCAAGCGACACCTCGCGCCCAAGCTCATAAATGTCCAGATCCTCAAACGGCACGCTCATCAGATGCGCGCGGACAAGCACATCCAGCGCGTCCTTGCTGTGCCTCGCGCTGAACGCTGAAGGGGAATCGGGAAGCTCCGGGTGCAGAGCCTTCCTGTAATCATCAGGCTCAAGGCCGATGCGCGCGAGATACGCGCCGGGGTCGGGGATGGGGCTGAATACTCCTTCGTACATATTTCGTCCTCGCTTTATATATTATTTTGCCGGGTAAAGCTCGTCGACCCGCTTGCCGAGGTATTCCGCCGCCTTGGCGATGGCAATGTCCTGCCGCACCTTCGCCTCCTCGCGCCGCGCGAATATCTCGCGCAGGCGTGCCGCCGGCATCATCGACATATCCGCAAGGCGCGCCAGCTCCGCGGTGTATTCCTCCTCCGTCGCGAGCAGGTTTTCCTTCTTCGCAAGCTCATAGAGCGCAAGCCGGGAGTGGAGCTGCTTTTTCGCCTCGCGCATGAAGTCGGCAAAAAGCTCCTCCTCGTTGGTATTGCACTCCTTGTAATAGTCCTCAATCTTCTTGCCGTTGCCGTCAAGCTGCTGCTCAAATGCGCCAATCATCTGCGAAGCTCGCTCGCTCGCCATTGTGTCCGGCACGCCGCCCTCGCATATTTTGTCCAGCCGCATCACCATTGCGGCCTGCAAAAGATACCGGCGCGTCTCGGCGCGGTTAGGTTCAGGAACGGTCAGCGCCTCGCGCTCGACCTGAGCGACCTCGTCCGCGTCGAGCCTGAGCGCGCGATAGTCGCCCAGCGTGAACTCCGGGTCGATCTGCACCTTTGCCGCGCACACGACGCCGCGCTTCTCGTCGTCCTGCTCAAGGGTGAGAGCGGGGGAGTAGTATATCTCGCGCGGGTACTCCATCGCGGCCTTGGAATATGCCTTGCGCACCATCTCGGTTATCACGGCGCGGCGCAGATCGCCCCCGGAGCGCGCGGCGTCGAGGAAGCCTTTCTTGTCCTTCGCGGCATATTCCTTTGCCGCGAAGGCATATTCATCGGGCGTGAAGCTGAACACGAAGCGCAGATTATTGAAATTTATATTTTCAACAGTATAAGTCATGTCATTTCTCCGTATCTTGTTATATCTGATTATTCACAAAAGCAATAACAGGTTGTGCCTTCGCCTTGAGCAGTTCAAGATCTTCTATTTGAATCTGCCCGTCCTCGGTACGTCTCAGAGCCCCCTCGGCAATAAAACTGTCAAGGATGTTATAGAGATTACGTCGGCTCATGCGTAAATATTCGCAGGTTTTGTACAGACTTTGCATCATGCACAGCGTCCTGCCGTGTGAACACTCGAGAAGATGATATGCGAATTGCTCCTGCTGGGAAAAAAGATGTTTTGCCAGATCCTTTTTATACATTATATACAAGCGGTTAGTGACCTTGAGATAGAAGAACCGGCTGAACTCTATGTCCTGCATGAGCTGCAAAAAATCAGTTATCGGCATCTGAAGAAGCGTACATTTCGTGACCGCAATGCTGTCCGTGTAAAAATTCTGCCCGAACAGATTTGAAAGATGACCGACAAAACACCCAGTCGGTATCTCATCCACAACGATGCGCTTTCCGTTGCTGCTGCACGCGACTACCTTCACCTCACCGTCAAGCAGAAACCATATGTACTTGTTTCCCTCGCTTGCTTGGAGAATGAGACTGTTCTTTTTGTAGGTAACTATCTCAAAATTTGTCGGATAGTCCTTGATGAAAGGATATATCGAAGACTCTGCCAGGATCATCACACACACTCCTTTACTCACATACTCAGATATGTTTATATAAGTTTGTATTAGAGACCGGATAGACAGCAGGATTCTGTATGCATACAAAAAAGTTTCTCGATTATGAAAAGTGTTGTGCGGCTGGATTTCCTCTGTCTAATTTATATCAAAAGAAAAGCGTGCTGGATAGTGCAAAATGCACAGTATTGTGCAAGATGCAAATAATGAGCAAAAAAATTATACCACATGTGTAAAAAATGCACTACTCTTTTTGTGAAAAATCAGATAATATTAAGTCATGCTTCCGAGAGGAAGATCCTTAAAAATCAACAAGGAGGAAAATCATGTCTAACGAAGCAAAAATTCAGGAAATTTTGAAAAGACGTGGCCTTGACGTCAGCGAAGAAACCGGATTCGCTGATGAGGTCATACCCGAACCGTCACCCCGCTTCACCAAGCTCATCAACATCTACTACGCGATGAAGAACACCATCGACATGGAGTACCCGTACTGGTACAACCGTGTGTGGTGGGAGAACGACGGCGATATTACTGAGATCCGCCGCGCAAAGGCAGAAGCTGCCGCTTTGAGCCACATGACTCCGACCATTCTCCCCGGCGAACTGCTCTTCGGTAACAAGACTCGCAACTTCCGCGGTGCTTTCTGCTTCCCGTGGGTCGATGCATCCTTCTTCAACGCCGCGGCAGAGGCGATGATGGCCGGTGTTGACGCGCCTCCTCTGGCGGCGGCCGATGAGGTCTCCGTTGTCGGCGCGGGCGGTGGCAACGTCACCAAGGACTTCGGCAACGTCGTCTCCATCGCGCAGAAGTTCGGTCTGCGCCGTGAAGAGGTCCCCTGCCTTGTCAAGTGCGCAAAGTACTGGGACAACGGCTCTGTCGAGCGCGTTTCCGCGCGTCTGGCAGAGGCACGCCCCGACTATGACAAGTGGGCGGGCTACCGCAACTCCGTCCTCGTCATGTTCGACTCCTGGGCAATCCCGCAGGGACGTGAGGTCATCAACTACTACGTTCCTCTGGAATACGGCTTCGACAGAATAATCGAGCTGTGCGACGAGAAGATCGCCGAGACCCTCGGCGAGGCCGGTGATGACGGCATCCTCGGCATGAGCCGCGGCTACTACTACATGGCGTGCAAGACCATCGCGCAGGGCGTCTCCAAGTGGATCGAGAACTACGCCCGCCGCGCCGAGTACCTTGCCGAGCATGAGACCGACGCCCAGCAGAAGAAGGAATACCTCGACATCGCGGCCGTCGCGCACCACATCGCGCACAAGCAGCCCGCGACCTTCCGCCAGGCGCTCAACCTCACGCTTATGTGCCACTTCGGCGTCACCGACGAGGACCCGCACTCCGGTCAGTCCATCGGCCGCCTCGGCCAGATACTCTACCCCTGGTACGAGAAGGACATCGCGGACGGCACCACCAATGACGAGGAAGTCATTGAGCTTCTGGAGCTGTACCGCATCAAGATAACCGCGATCGAGTGCTTCGCCTCCTCCGGCGTCACCGGCGGCGTTCTCTCCGGCAACACGTTCAACAACCTCTCCATCGGCGGCCTCGGCTATGACGGTCTGACTGCTGTCACCCCGCTTGAGTACCTCATCGTTGAGGCAGGTATGCGCGGCAAGTCCACCCAGCCGACCCTGTCCCTGCTCTATGATGAAAAGACCCCCGAGGACTTCCTCCTCAAGGTCGCGCAGTGCATCAAGCTCGGTCTCGGCTACCCCGCCATCATGAACAACCAGGGCGGCATGAACTTCATGCTCCGCCAGTACGGTCCCGAGGGCATGAACATATACGATGCGCGCGCATGGGCGCCCGGCGGATGCCTTGAGTCCTCCCCCGGCTGCTTCCAGCCGCTGCACTACAACGGCAAGACCTACATGATCCCCGGCGGCGCAGGCCCCACCGCCGGCACCGGCATTCACTTCACCGGCATGCCGAAGCTGCTGGAGCTCGTTCTCAGCAACGGCTACGACAGACGCACCGGCATTCAGGTCTTCGCCCCGCATAACCACAAGCTCGACACTTATGAGGACCTCCTCGATGTTTACTACAACATCTACCTGCAGGAGCTGCTTGAGGTCTCCAACCGCATGAATAACCTCCAGATGGATACCCACAGGAAGATTTGCCCGACCGTCTGGGCGTCCCTGCTGAAGGCCGACTGCTTCACCAACGGCCAGAACCAGAGCCACCTCGGCGCACGCTACAACGGCACCATCAACTTCGAGTCCTGCGGCACCATCAACTTCATCAACTCCCTCGCCTCCATCAAGAAGAACGTATACGATGACAAGAAGTACACGCTTGCGGAGATGGAAGACGCGATGTGGAACAACTTCGGCTTCAAGACCGCGTTCGAGACGGGCGTGTTCTCTCCCGACCGCCGCGAGGCCACCGAAAATGCGCCCAAGTACGAGAAGATCTTCAACGACTGCGTCAACGCGCCGAAGTACGGCAACGCCGATCCCTATGTCGACTCCATACTCGTCGACTACGAGGACCGCATGCTGCCGAAGATGCTCGAGCTGCGTTCTTACATGGGCAAGCAGTACTACATGTGCCAGATCTCCGTCTCCACCCACGGCCCGCAGGGCGCTATCACCCTCGCCACCGCCGACGGACGTCTCTGCGGCACGACCTACGCCGACGCTTCCATGTCGCCCGCACCCAACACGGATAAGAACGGCATCTACGCGCTGTTCACCTCCGCCACCTGCTATGACCACGCGATGTGCCAGAACAGCCAGATGAACATAAAGATCCATCCGACGGCTGTCAAGGGTACGCAGGGCACGCACAAGCTGCTCGACGTTTACCGCGCCTATATGCGCAAGGGCGGCTTCCACATCCAGTTCAACGTCACGTCCTCCAAGACGCTGCGTGAAGCGCAGGCGAAGCCCGATGATTACCGTGATCTCATGGTTCGCGTCGCCGGCTTCACCCAGTACTGGTGCGAGATAGGCAAACCCATTCAGGACGAGGTCATCTTCCGCACTGAGTACGATTCCTGATCGAAACACTAAACTATAACGGAGGTATAAAATAATGAAACATTGCGAATGCGCAAATTTCCTGCACCTCGACTGCGAAAAGGGTATGTGCGCTCTGTCAAAGTGCATGGTTCCCATTGACGGCGAAGGCTCCGACGCATGCCCCCGCTTCCAGCAGGGCTTCATGTGCCAGTTCTGCAAGCACTTCTCTGACGCTGACAAGTACGGCATCGGCACCTGCAAGGGCTATGACAAGGAGAACTGGGCATACGCTCAGTGCGGCGCTTTCAGCTGCGAGAAGTTCGAGAGAGCCTGATCAAGCGATAAAACACATATATGGGGAAGACTCTGTCTTCCCCATGTCCAAAAATGTCAAGCTCTTATACGGAAGGGTGTAATTTATGCCAGAAGCAACAACAGGAATGATATTTGACATCCAGAGCTATTCCGTCCATGACGGTCCCGGATGCCGCACAAACGTGTTTTTCGTCGGCTGCCCTCTGCAATGCAGATGGTGTGCAAACCCGGAGAGCTGGGCGGTGAAAAAGCACCTGCTCTTTGCCGAGCGCACCTGCAAGTGGGAGCAGGGCTGCACCGCCTGCCGCAACGCCTGCCCGAACGGCGCGCTGACGTTCGACGAAAAGGGCAAGCCCGTTCTCGACTGGACCATCTGCAACAAGTGCCAGACGATAGAATGCAGCGAGGTCTGCGCCGCGCATGCGCTCAAGCAGTGCGTCCGCTTCCTGACGGTCGACGATCTGATGAAGATCCTGATGCGTGACTACCCGAACTGGGGTTCTGACGGCGGCGTTACATTCTCCGGCGGCGAGCCGCTGCTGCACCATGAGTTTCTTGATCAGGTGCTCCGGCGCTGCCGCAAGGAGCAGATGCATACCGCCATCGAAACCAGCGCCTTTGCGTCTCCCGAGGTGTTCGAGAAGATATTCCGCAACCTGAACTTCGCGTTCATCGACGTGAAGAACATGGATGAGGAGATGCATAAATGGGGAACCGGCGTCAGCAACAAGCCCATTCTCCGCAATATATCCACGCTGGCAAATGCCGACTGGTGGCACGGCAGGCTCGTTTTGCGCCAGCCGACCATTCACGGTTTCAACGACAGCATCGAGAACGCCAAGCGCCTCATTGATTTTATGAACGAGAACGGACTCTTTGAGATAAATCTGCTCCGCTTCCACCGCATGGGCGGCACCAAGTGGGAGCAGCTCGGCAAGGTCTACGAGTATAACGACAAGGGCGACATGCCCGAAGAGCGCATGCTTGAGCTTCAAGAGCTGTATCTCGACAACGACATCGCCTGCTATATCGGGGAGGATACTCCCTTCTAAAATGATTGGAGGATCATAATGAATTCCATATCTGAAGGAAAGGCCAAGAAATACGGTATATGCACCGTAATGTCCGCCTTTCTCGCAGTTTTCTGTCTCTTTGGCTATCGCTCCAGCTTTTCCATAATGCAGGGTCTCATCATTGCTGACACCGGCTGGTCTACCATCCAGACCTCCCTCGGCTACTGCATCATGATGACCATTTACGCGATTACCGCGTTCTTCTCCGGTGGTCTGGTCGACAAGAAGGGCACCCGTCCCACCTATTTCATCGGGGCGATCTGCTGCTTCCTCGGCTTCTTCCTGACCTCCATCTTTGTCAAGCCCGGCTCCGACAGCGCTTACATAGTCTATCTCTTCACCTATGGCCTCTTCGCGGGCGTCGGCACCGGCATGCTCTGGGTCAGCTCCACCATCTCCTGCCGCCAGTGGTACGTCGGCGCGCGTTACGGCACCATGTGGGGCATCGCCTTCGCGGGCGCGCCTCTTGCCCAGCTCCTTCTCACCCTCCTTCTCAAGCCCGTTCTCAGAAACATGGGCTGGCAGGCCGGTATGAAGCTGATGGCGGTCATCTGTGCGGTGTTCCTCGTCGCCGCGGCGCTCATCGCAAAGCGCACCCCCAATTATTATAATGTTCAGCCCTTCGGCGCGGAAACCCTCAAGAAGAAGGACGGCCCCGCAAAGCGTGCCGTCACTTTGAAGGAAGCGTTCTCCACCTACGCCATCTGGGCAGATATTCTCTGCTTCCTCACCGCCATGGCGGGTGAATTCCTCATCTGGTCGCAGGCTGTCGGCTTCTTCCAGGGCGACATGGGTATGGACGCTGACAAGGCGGCAAATATCTACATGCTCATCGGCGCGTTCGGCGTGTTCATGATGCCCATCACCGGCAAGATCTCCGACGCGCTCGTCAAGAAGATCGGCTCCGAGGTCAAGGGGCGCAAGATCATGCTCATCATCGGACCCGCCTGCGGCGCGATCGGCGTTGCGCTGTGCCTGACGAAGAGCCTGCCTCTCTGCGTCGTTGCCATGTTCTTCCTCGCCACCTATTGGGGCATTGAGCCGGGCGGCTGCGCGGGCTATGCCGGCTCCGTGTTCGGCGGCGCAGGTCTCGGCCGCACGTGGGGGCTTGCAACGCTCATCGTCATGGGCATCGGTCCCTCCTTCGGCACGTTCATGGGCGCATGGTTCAAGGATAACTTCGGCTCCTACGTCCCCGCGTTCATCTTCTGCCTGTGTGCGTATCTCATCTCCATGGTCATCGCGATGACCCTGCCTCTCAAGACCAAGATCGACGCGAAGATCGAGGCCGAGATGGCAGCCCAGCAGTAATTCACTCCTTATACGCTATATGAAAACCGCCTGAGGCGTAAGCTTCAGGCGGTTTGTGTCGTGTGGGGGCTGTTCGGTCGTAAAAACGAGACTATTGACTTCTATGCACTGCTGCAATAAACTACATTTGATAGCATTAAGCACACGGAGGTCATATATGGACGCTTACACACGGATTTTTACACTTGAACGCGCGGACGAGGCAGAGCTTTTTCACTGCATGCAGGAGGCAGCGGGCGAAGATGCTGACCGCCGCGGAGGCGGTATGGACGCGCTTTTCGCAAAAGGGCTTGCGTGGGTGCTGCTGTGGCAACGCCTTGACATTGTGCGCAGACCGGCGGCGGGGGAGCAGCTCCGCATAGTCACCATGCCCGGCAAGGGGCGGCTTGGGCTTTATCCGCGCCGCTTTGAGCTGTGGAGCGGTGATGAGCGCATCGGCGCGGCGCGCAGTGTCTGGGCGATAATCAATGCTGAGACCCGCAGCATGGCTGCATTGTCCGATGCACCGCTCTCCGGCGAAACGGAGCGCCAAAGCCTGCGGATGGACAGCATTCCCGCGCCGGATGGCGGCGAAAGCTTCAGATTTGCTCCGGCTGCGGAATATATCGACCGCAACGGACATATGAACAATGCCGCGTACCTTGCGGCGCTGGCGGAATATCTGCCCGAAAACAGCGGTTTTGGCTTGAGTATTCTATATCACCGCGAAATAATGCCCGGCGATGAGGTCACGGTGCACTGGCAGGATACAGACGGTGCGCGGCTCTTCCAAGGCACCGTGGGCGATGAGGAGTGCTTCAGACTGTCATACAGCGCTGCCGTTTCTCCTGCTTGAAGCAGCAGCGGTCACGGTGTTCCTCAGACCCATGAGCTGGTTTCCTCACCTGCGCTTTCCGGCGACCTGATACATTTTTTCGTTAGAAATGACGGTTGTAACTTCAAGATACTTGGCAAACATATCAGCCAGCTCCTCAGCGGGCATGAGCCCGACAGAAACCTTGCTGGCGAAGCCGTGATGGTGGGCATCAATCGTTTCTCTGCTTGCCCCATGCGCAACAGTCAGTATTCCGTCGGGAGCAAGCAACGTCGCCAGATGTGCTATCAGCCGCTCCTGATCAGGAAAATGCGGAAAGGCATTATATATAACTATTGCGTCAAAGGCGCTTCCGACATCTGCTGTCTCCACATCTCCGCAGACAAAACGTATATTGTCCTGACTGAATTTCTGCTCTGCGATCTTTATCATCTCGGGTGAGATGTCTATCCCAGTCACCGAGGCAACGCCACGGCTCAGATAATCCGGCATTAGAACTCCCGTGCCGCAGGCCACATCCAGCACGCGGCTGCCTGAATGTACTCCGGCATTATCAAGTATAGCGTTTATCTTCTCGTCGCTGCGCACCATTTCCGCATCCCATGTGGGAGCGCAGCGATCAAAAAAATCTATAACATCTGTTTTCTTTATCATGCTGCTGTTCCTCTTCGTTTTATCTCAGGCGAAGAAAGAGGCAGTGTCTATCTTCTGATAGCCGCCAAAGCTGGACGGACAGCTGAAAACCGCATCCGCAAGCTCTTCACCGAGGAACATTTCGGTTATTTCGTTGGTCTTTTCGGTGATGTCAATGTCTTCAAAAAGGTCGGGGTAGACGGTTTTTGCGATGAACCATGTGTTTATGAGGGCTATTTCGTAGTTGGTATAGTAGGCGTTGTATGCCATCTCCAGATATACCTCGCCGTTCTGCCATGCTTTGCACGCATCGAACATTGTGGGGTCTTCCGCGTAGAGAGGCTTGATGTTTTTGACGGCGGCAGCATCCATAATAATGATGTCCATGTCATCGCCGAGCGCGACGAACTTCTCTTCCTCAATGGCCTGAATGCCGTCTTTTTCAAGGTCGGTCACAACATTGCGGACATTTGCGATGTTGAAGGAAATGTAGTTCTGCGCGGTCATGAGGTGGTTGGTCGTTCCCCAGTTGCCCAGCCCGCAGATGTATACTCCGGGCTTATCCTCATCCTTTATATCAGCGGTGCGGGAAGCGATTTCGGCGGCTTCGGAATCAATGAAGCTGACAAGCTTTTCGGCCTTCTCTTCATTGCAGAAGATGGTGCCGAGCATTGTCATCGTGTTTTTGAATGCGTCGTCAAACACACCGTTGGGCCCGGCCTTGAGCGTGACCACAGGCACGCCGAGCTGCTCCTGTAGTGCGTTCTCCTTGTCGACATCCTCGTACTCGGAGATAACGATGTCCGGGTTGCAGGAGAGTATTTTTTCGGCTTCCGCCGCCTGTGCGTTAGGTCCACCGACACCGCAGGAGGGCAGGGCGCTGAAGGTGCCGCCGAACGCGAGAACATAGGGACGGGCAACGGAATCAAACATCTTGGGGCGCTCATCAAGCGTGGTGTTGTCGATATCCTCAACGCCGCACAGCAGAGACACATCACCGATGTAGCTGTACATTCTCAGCGCGCCCGCACCGATGCAGACAACGCGCTTATAGCTGCCCGGCGTGACGGTCACTTCGCGGCCTATCATGTCGGTAATGGTGATCTCTTCCGGCTCTGCTGCCGGGAGTTCACTTTCAGCAGGCGCTTCCGCTGCCGGGGCTTCCGCCGCGGCGAGGGCGGCGCTCTGGCTGCCGCAGGCGCAGAGAGACAGCAGCATTATAAGTGCCAAGATAAGTGCGGTGATCTTCTTAGTTTTCATATTGTTTTCCTCCCAATATTATTTTCTGACCGTCATGCTCAATGATTTTTGAATTTATATCGAAGATATCCCTTATGACATCCGGAGCAAAGATATCCTCAGAACCGGAATACTTTATAACGCCATCCTTGAGAAAATAAAATTTGTCCCCGAAGTACATTGCCTGATTGAGATCGTGCAGCGAGCTTAGAATGGCTATGTTCTTATTCTTTGCGACTTTCTTGGCTTCCTCAATAATAAGCTCCTCGTTTGCGATGTCGAGATTACCTGTTGGCTCGTCGAACACGAGCAGCTTCGGCGACTGCGCAAGCGCCCGCGCAATGGCGATTTTCTGCTTTTCGCCTCCGGACAGATTTTCAGCGTTGCGGTCAGCAAATTCTTCCAGCTGCATCTCGGAGATTATTTCGTCGACGACCTCATAGTCCTCTCTGCCGGCGCGCAGGCCAAAATAGGACACGCGCCCCATAAGTATGGAGTCGTATACTGTGAGTGAGCCAAAGTGAATGTGCTGCGGCACGTAGGCGATGAGCCGCGCTCGCTCACGCTGCGGCAGCTTGAGGATATCTATGCCGTCAAACAGTATCGAACCTTTTTCCGGTGAATCGATACCGAGAATGTTCTTGAAAAGAGTCGTCTTTCCCGAGCCGTTTTTCCCAAGCAGTATACCGATTTCGCCGTCGCAGAGTTCAAGGTTTATTCCGTTCAGCACGGGCTTGGAGTGCTTGCTGTAACGAAAGCGCAGGTTTTCTATCTTCAGCATTGGCCGTGCTCCTTCCGCGAAAAGATTATTGCAATGAAGAACGGAGCGCCGAGCAGAGAGGTGATTGCCCCGACGGGAAGCGCCGAGCCGTTACCCATACTGCGGGAGAGCGTATCCGCAATGAGGAGCAGCAGACTGCCGCTGAGCGCGGAGACCGGAATGGAATAGCGGTGATCCTGTCCCAGCAGCCTCTTCGTTACATGTGGACAAATAATACCGACAAAGCCGATCACCCCGAGGAAAGACACGCACACCGCTGTAATGACCGAAGCCATCAGCATCGACACGAAACGCAGCACGTCCACATTTACACCCATGCTCTTTGCACTTGCATCTCCGCTGAGCAGGACATTATAGCGCCATGACAGCAGCATGAACACAAGCATACCTGCAGCTACGGCGATGAACATAAGCAGGTCGGTCTTATATGTCGCACGGCCAAGGTCGCCGAAGTTCCATATGACAGCAGCGGAAATGCCGACATCGGTCGCGTAGAACTGCAGCACGGTCGTCGCGGCAGTCCAGACCGCGCCTACCGCGATACCGGCCAGTACCACAACATTCGGAGAGAATGAACGCATCCGGCACAGGGCGAGGATCAGCAGGATAGAGAGCGTAGAAAATATAAACGCCATGACCGAGGTGGCGTACGGGTTCGCCCCGACGGCATAGTTTGCGACATTGCTGCCGGTAGAAAGAAAGCCGCCTGCGAAAGCTATAATAGAAAGATTCGCGCCGAACACTGCGGCATTGGATACGCCGAGCGTCGAAGGCGAGGCCATGGGGTTGTTCAGATTCGTCTGCATAACAAGTCCAGAGACTGAGAGCCCAGCACCTGCTATAATAGCGGCAAGTACACGGGGAACACGGATATTCCAGATAATACGGTTATTTGCAGCGGTGCTTTTCTTTGCCAGTGCCGCAAAGCAGTCTGATACCGTCATACCGGACGAGCCGACAAACAGACAAATAATAGCCATGATTATAACGGCGGCAAGTAAAATGTATGCTGTCGATTTTTTGAGACTGTGCCTGTGCAGCACATTTCTTTTCATTCTGTGCTTTCTCCTGTCCGATCGAGTGACTTTGATTATATACGAGTTTCCGCCCCTGTGTAAGCCCCCTGGGGGGATATGCGGCAGCAAAACGTAATATTTCTTTTCTCTGCCCTAAATCTTAGAGTATTCCCTTCAAGGTGGTCCACAGTGAACCGGGGCTGGGGGCAGTGCATAGGCGTAGTTTCCCCTTGGTGGAAAACTCAAAGGTCATTCGCCAACCAACACATATAAATTAGAAGAACGGCTGCCGCTTTCTCTGTATCGCGGCAGCCGTCGCATATATCCGTGCTGCTCCAGATCATGCAGTGCACGTTTGACCGTGGAGCGGGAGCAGTTGAGCTCGGCAGCTATGGTGTTGATCCCCGGCCAGCACGTGCGCTCTTTGTCCGACCGGTCACGCAGATACATATACACCGTTTTTGCCCTGACAGGTAAGCTGTTGTCAGAGTATATCGTAGAAAAGTAGCTCATGAGTAATCCTCCTTGTTCGGGACATGAAGAGCCTCCGGCTTATCCGTAACGGCTTGCTCCTGTGCCGGAGCTTCACGCCGCACTCTGCTGCGAGGACGCTCCAATGACTCTTTCGGAGGGTACTTCTTCATTATGCTCCGTATCAGCTCATCGCGGTCAGCGTATGCGATTTTGCGGTTGGCGCGTTCTTCAATCTGATATGGCTCATCAAAGGTTATGCCCCAATCGAGAAACAGCCGCAGTTTTACTTGCATAGGATGCTTGCCGGTTTTCATGACGACAAACGTACCTTTGGGTATTGCTTTCAGCTCATCCGCTGTCATGAGCGGGCGCTCCATCATTTGCAGGCTCTCGCTCGGATTATCTTTGCTTCGACTGACGGAGCCAGAGAGAACCGTTCTGCTTCCGAGAGATTTTGAGAGGACTTCCGCTGTCTGTGAGTTCGGCGCGAAGCCGCCGAAAATCGTGTCCTGCACGTTGTCCACGATGATCTCTGCACCCTCTTTGCTGTAATTCTTCTCAAGCTGCGCAAGTGCCTGGATTATTGGCACAAGCGTCAAGCGTCGTGAACGTCCGGCGCTGAACAACGGAAGAATATCAAAGGCGGGCATAGTACCGAGCTCATCGCAGAAGAACACAACACGGTTTTGCAGCTTGCCGCCGTGTTCATCCGCAACCGAAAACAGCTCACGCGAGAGATTTTGTATCATCAACCCTGCCATGAAATTTTTGGTCGAATCTTCTTCTGGGAGTATAAGAAAGATAGCAGACTTCTTTGAGGCAAAGCTCTCGGCATCCATGCTGCTGTCAAAGCAGATGATCTGCTCAAGCTCCGAGTCCAGAAACGCGTTCAGCCGCGACAGCACCGTGGACATGACTGACGCCATAGCTTGTTCGGATGAATTCAGCGCAGCCCCGGCAAACCACTTCGCTTTATGCTCCGGCGGCAGTCTGCCCATCAGCATTTGAAACTGCGTCTTTCCTTTTACGCCTGACGGTTCGAGCAGCTCCTGCACGAGCTTGAACACCGAAACTATATGCCGCTTCTCCGGTTCACCGGCATTCGGCGGGAGGAACTCAGAAAGCAGCAGAATTACAGAGCATAGCAAGCCCTCTGCCGCTTCATAAAAATACGCGTTCTGTCCTCGATTCGAATCATCGCCGCTGGGGTTTACGATGGTCTTTGCAATGATCTTCGAGTACTTTTCCGCTTTGGCTTTTGCCGCAATGTTCGATTCATCGGCTAACGCCATATCCATATACCTGTTTATGAGTGTCAGCAGATTGCTCCCGTCAGAGCGTGTAGGGTTGCGCAGGTCGATGACAGATACATCGTAGCCGTAGTATCTCTTGGCTATCGTCGCATAGTTGCGAGCGAGGTCACCTTTGGTATCGCTGGCGAAAAAACTCATCCCGCTTGCGCAGGCGTATTCGAGATTTGGGTACAGAAAGTATGCCGTCTTGCCGACACCGGATGCGCCGATCATAAGGCAATGTACATCGTCGCTGTCTACCAGCGCCGTAACTTTACCTTTCTTGCCCCTGCTGCCGAGCACAAGTCCCTGCTCCGTGGGCAGGTTCTTACCCTCACGCCATGATGCGACGTCAAACGGGACAAGCGCGAAGGTTTTGCGTATCTCACTCTCAGTAGCCCAGCGAGCAGTACCGTGCTGACCGTCGCCAACGGTTTTCGCCTTGATGTTGCCAAGGGTGTAGTTGCTTGAGAGCATAGCCAGCCCGCCGATCACGGCAAAGCCTACTCCCGCAACTATAAGGAGAGTCCAGAGGTTTGAGTCCATTCCTGTTCCTCCCTTCGCAGATCGTCGTTCCAGTCCTTTAGCGTAGGAACGACGATCTCAACGTATATCCCTCGTTCAGATAATTCAGCCTCCATGCGCTGTGCGGCTTTCTGCCCGGCAGAGTCATTGTCCAGACAGAGATACACGCTGTCGATGTCCTGACGGCGGAGCTGCTCCAGCACAGGCTGAATACTCGTGCCGCAGCAAGCGACGTAGCTGTGAGACTGCCAGTCGGATGGGTACAGTGAAATATAGGATAACAAATCTATGGGAGCCTCAAAGACATAGAGGCTCCCATCTGTACCTGTGTAATTGAAACTGTGCTTCGGGTCACTGCCCTCAACGTTCTGGCGGAACGATTTGCCCTCGCTGTTGGTGCTGCGCTTGTGGGCATGACGAGGAGTACCATCTGAGTCCATCCCGACGAATACCGCATTGTGGTATTCCGCATCCTCGTATATGAGATGCGCCTTTGCAAAGGCCGAAACAACATCGTGGTCTATGCCGCGGGTCTTGCAGAGATACGCAAATACACGGTGCATATTCTTGTTGGCTGGCGGCAGAGCGAACGGCTTCACTTCAGCGCATTTTTCTGCGCGTTGAGGATAAGCAACACCCAGCTCGTCTCCGAGCAGCGTGGACACGGCTTCGGCATAGCCGATACCGTAATGCCGCTGTACGAAGCTGATGGCTGTGCCGCCCTTTTCCTCGGCATGGTCATACCACTCATTGCCGCGTATGGTCACGCTGTGGTCGCTGGCAAGGCGCTTGTCCCTACCTGATGAAATAAGCCTTTCTCCACGGCTGCGGAGAAAGGCTTCAATGTCAACAGAGGCAGCTTTCTGCTTCTGTTCGTTTGTAAAATGTATGTAGGTTAAGTCAATCACCTCTTCAAGATATTATATGTCCTCGCCCCAGAGATACTTCTGCCGCAGGTATTCAGCATGCTCAGGTGTTATTGTGCCGTCGTTTATCTGCGCAATATTGATGCTGCCGTATAACTCACCCCACAGGCAGTCCATGAGTGTTGAACCATTCTCCAGCCCATCCTTGAATGCGTCGAGGTCATGTTGGAGATACACCGGCAGGTCGTGCTCATATAAGCGCTCGCGCTCTTCTCTGCTTAATTCTTCGTATGGCGGCAGTTGCCGAGCCTTCATTTTCATCTCTCCCTCTTGAGCAACACATTATACCCAAACGCACTGAAATAGCAACTGAAACTAATACGCAGGCTTCGGATAATTTGCTGGATCCTCGTGGTCATCCTCACGGTGACCAAGCGCGATCTTCCACTCTTGCAATTCTTTTCGACGTTTCTTGTCAAGCTGCAAGCCTCGGTAGCCAGAGGCACTGACGTTATCCCGAAAGATATTTCCCATGTGGTGCAGCATACGAATCATACAGGCAGAGACGGATTCGGGTGGCGGGGCACGGTGCTCAGAACGAGGTGGTGCATTGGGTGTGGCTGCTGGCACTGAACTTTCCGAGACGGTTTCTAATTCAGGCGCAGCCTGTGTTGGCTCATCACAGTTAATACCCTCATCCTGCTGTTGCTCCATCATCTGTACGACCTCACGGATGACCATATTTCGCACAGGCTTGAACTCTTTCTGCTGAGAGAGCGGCACACGCTCCGGTTTTGCTTTCGAGTAAAAGCTGAACACCTCGTCGCGCATATCCTGCCAAAGCGAATATGCCTCTGCTATGCGCTCGTCGCTCGCAAGCTCGTCAACGATAGCGTCGACTATGCGCTTAGTCGCTGGCGGTAGATAGCCGTATACCTTTTTGCCAGTGTAGTTTTGCAACCGCTCGGCAAGCTCAGTTATGAGCAGTTCGAGTTTCGGATTGCTGATCTCACCGTCCTGCATTTTTTGAATCAACGACTCCATGACCTCAAGGGCATTCTCTTGGAGCCTGTCTCTGTATGCAGTCTGCTGAACATAGATGTTCTTCAAGTCATCTTTGAATATCTGCCGCGTGAGCGCAGACCTCAACTCAAGTATTGCGGGTTTGGTGAGGTATCCTTCGTTCGGATCAGTAGAGAAGATGACCAGATGCACATGTACGCTGCGCTCCTTTTCGTGGAACGCAGCGTACCATTTCAAGTGTGACGGCAGTATCTTATACGCTTTCGCTATCTGGTCTAATTCGGAGCAGATGAGTGCGCGCCAACTATCGGCGGAGTCATAGCCGAGACGCTCAGCATCTGAACGCTGTATTGCAATGACCGGTGTCCAGACGTTGCCAGGATGGTGAGCGACTTCATCAACTGCGTTTTGCAGCACAGGCACTTTACCGCCTGCATTCCATAGTCCATGTTCGCCGAGCTTCTTCACTCCGGGACGGTTTGCGACGTAGTCAACGTAGTTCTCGCGCTTGCCCAACAGATATGCATAGTTCTCCTGAACCTGAGAGATAAACTCTGCCGCGTTTTTCTGAGAATGCTCCGCGTTGTAATCTTCATACTCCGGCATCTCACGAGTATCCGGAAACGTTTTGAGCAGCCGAGATATAAAATCCTGCTGCTGTTTTGTTGCGGGCAAGTCGCTGTCGGTATCTTTGAGCAGCTCGACACCTTCGCGAGTAGAAATATACTTTGTGAGGTTCACAAGCTTTGCCGACTGCTTTCCTCCTTTGAGATATGGCGAAGAGAAAAACACACCGGCCATCAGTCATCAAAGTTGCCGCGCTGAATATCCAGAGCGGTATCTAAAGAAATGTTTCCGTATGTACGTTTTACCTCATCCGCGGAGTAACCCCGCAGAGCACGCAGGTCAGAGACGTCATCCTTGAAGTGTGCTGCGACTATGTGCATCATCATGTTCAACTCGACGCTCCACTTGAACATGAGCTTTGAGAGCCTGTTTGTGTTCTCTGTCAGCATCCCCCGGATGTTTTGCGAGACGGACTCGCAGACGTATGAGCTGACGTCATCCGTCGCAAGGTATCCCATGTAAAATCTGAGTGCCTTGCTGATGAATTCACTTCTGTTTTTGCAGTTGGCAGTCTCAAGCCAACCATCCATGCGGGATAACAGTTCAGGTTTGAGCCAGACTGTTATGCGTTTTACGTTTTCTATGCTTATTTCTATCATCTCCTCCTCAAGCGCGAAGAACCGCCGAAGCCCTTGAAGCAAGGGTGTTTCGCGGCTCTGCGTTCACCTGAAATTTTGAGTTTCTTGAAAATGTGTACCTTGCCCGAAGGCTGAAAAAGACCCGCGTTGCGGGGCTTTGTGGGCGGGAGGTGCGCCCTTGGGTGTACCTTCCTTTATCATAGTGCCATTTTCGAACGGGCGCACCCGGACGAAAATGCCGCGAAAACGCCTCCAAATGCCGCACGTTCTCCTGCCGGGGTATCCACGCTCCAGCCATCTCCGTAAAAGCGCACACTGCGCCACACGTGGGCACACACGGGCTACAGCTCCAGCGTGAGACACTCGGCTTGCACCTCCGTCTGTATCTTTTCGCAATATTCGTCGAGTGTCAAGCCCTCGCGTTCCTGGCAGTATTCGTCCATTTTCTCGAGAACTATTTCTCTCTCGGTCTCCGAAAGCTTGTACACCGCTGCCTCGTTAGCGCCGACGCCGCGGCAGATCATGATGTCAAGAGTGTCGTCGACCTGCCGCGTCAGGACATTGTAGTTTGCGTAGACATTGAGATAGTCATCCGGGGCGATCCCGCCAAGCTAACCGAAAACACTTCTGGCATCACAGTGCAGCTCCATGTAGAAATTCAGTTCGTCGTCACACTCCAAAATCTCATCGACGAAATTAAAATCGTCCTCGGTCAGACTGTGGTGCGGCTCGGTTTCAATAACTGCGATGGGAATAACATCGTAGTTGCCGTTGTCGCCGAGCGTAGACATGATCTCGCGCTGCTTGGTTTCGTTCAGGTCGTCCCAAAATATTTCGATGCTAATGATTCTTCACCTCCATCCATAGTGACCGGCGCAGTGTTAATTGCAGGTGCAATTTCCACCGGCGCTTCAACTTTCTTCGGCACTGCCTGTTTTGCTGTGCGCTTCGGCTTTACCGGAACAACTACATCGTCCTCGTCAATGTACTCACGCACAGCGGCCGGGACGTGCTTTTCGTAAAGATGCAGAAGAGCCGCCGCGAGCTCATCCTCGGCTGTCAGCTCTTTCTTTTTGAGATACTTGTTCAGCGCCCGCAGCTTCTCATCATCGAAGCTGACGGATATGTTTATCTGTTTCATCGTGTTCCCCCTTGTTGTTTCAATTCATTTCTGCATAGAATAATACAAATCATTTTTCTGTTGACGCGAGTTGACATGTACGCTATAATGTACATATACGGAGGTGATCACTTTGCTTAATACCAATATTACGAGCTTTCGCAAGAATGTCTTCTCCATGCTTGAGCAGACCATCAAGTACAATGAGCCTCTCAACATCAGCACCAAGGCCGGCAATGCTGTCGTTCTCAGCGAGGAAGACTATCGCGGCATGATAGAGACGCTGAACCTTATGTCCGATCCTGAGATGAAGCGCAAGCTGCTTGACGGAATGGCCACGCCGCTCTCCGAGTGCGTTTCGGAGGACGAGATAGACTGGTGATGTACAAAATAGTTTACACGAAAGCGGCGGCAAAGGACGTACCGAAGCTCAAGGCGGCGCACCTTGACGGCAAGGTGAAGGCGCTGATTGAGATCATAAAGGTCAATCCATTTCAGAATCCGCCGTCATACGAAAAGCTCGTCGGCGACCTTTCGGGTCTGTACTCCCGCAGGATCAACGCACAGCACCGCTTGGTGTATGAAGTCGTTGAAGAAGCACAGACAATAAAGATACTCAGTATGTGGTCGCACTACGAACGGCTGTGAAGTTACACGCTCGGCACTATGCCGGGCGTGTTTTCTTAGTCGTAAGAAATATACGGTACCTGAAGCCAATGCGTCCATCCGCGGCCTTCGAGCTGCGTCTTGACCACACCGTACTTTGTGCCCATTGCCTCTATTACTTCACCGTTGCCTATGTACACGCCGATGTGCCCGTCGTGCCAGACCGCGAGTCCCGGCGTGTCGGGTATGGTGTCTATCGTGCCGGAGACCGTGGCGTTATAGTACATCTGGTTTGCACCGACGTCGGGCATACCGTTCGTACCGTAGCGCAGCTCCAGCGTCTCCGCATCGAGCCAGCCGTAGCCCTTGATGAGTCCGACACAGTCGGCAGTCCTGCCTCCGACCCAGTTTGCCTGAATGAAATCCGCGTAGTTGCCGACTCCCTCCGGGTACTGCTGGAGCTTTGATGCAAACAGCTTCTCCGTCATGATCTGACCATAGGTTCCCCAGACATAACCCCAGCCTGACTGCCAAGCGTTTATGGCGTAGGCCGTGAGGTCGTGAGCGTTTTTCGTCGACGGGTCAGAGAACGTACTGAGGTCAATCTCCACGCTCCTTTGCCCGCCTACTTCATATGCGCCGGTGTAATTCTCAACGCCCATCGGCCCTGCAATCATAGTGTAGATGTGCCGGATGTTATCCTTATCCTCATCGCTTATCTCTCTGCCAAGCTCGGCAGAGAGATTTGTGTATGCACTCTCAAGCGACAGCGGAGTGATCGCAGTGTACGTCTCTGTCTCTGTGACAGTCTCACCATTTTCATCCTCACTCTCGACCTCACGCGTCAGCTCCTGCTCGGAATAGAAGCAGTCAACAAACCGACCGGCTGCTCTTGCTGTCGGTGCGTCCTCACCGAAGCACAGAGCAAAGAAAACAGCCTTGACCATTGTCGGGTCAAGGCTTCCGGTGCTGTCCGCGCTTGAGTTCGCGGCGGCTATCGCCGAATCCAGAAGAGAAAAAGCTTCCCGCATCTCGGAGACGTGCGTCTTGAACTCGCTCGGAACCTTCTCCGTGTAGTTCGGCCCGTAGAAGCACGCTTTCACAGTAGTGTTATTGTGCTCCGCGCCGCCGCTTGCGAGGGAGCAGAGCACTGCGGTTATGAGGATGAGCGGAGAGAGTACCGCCGCAAGTATCCATGCTATCGTCTTTCTGCCCGTGTCGCTGCCGCCAACAGCGAGCGCCAGCTTTGCAAATACGGTATTCATCATCGTCCACCTGCTGTGCCAAACAGCGCTTCCTTATGCGGCGGGGCATGGACTTCGAGCAGATAACGCTCGTTGCCGCACTTGTAAAGACATACACCTCTCTGCGGGTAACGGATGAGGTCATACTCGGATTCTTCGAGCTGCAGCATATCCATGTATGAGCGCTTGTCTATTGACCCGGCGTTAAAGAGGAACTGATGCGGAGGAATAGAGAACAGCGGCTTCGTCATTTCACGGACATTGGGCTGGTCGAAGTCGTCGAGGTTCTGTGAGGCGAGGATCATCGCGGATTCCTTCTTGCGCACGCGCTTGAGGCAGTTGCGGATGTACTCTATCGCTGTGGGATTACTCAGCCAGATATACAGCTCGTCGAGCGTGGCGACGGTATTGCCTTCGGTCAGAAGCTTGTCGGACATATAACTGAGAATATTGAAGAGCATCGCGTTCTGAATGTTTCTCCCTGCCATAAGCAAACTCTTTACCCCGAACACAAGGAAGCGCGACGAGGTTATATTCGTGTGACCGTTGAAGAACTGCGAGTCAGCGCCTTTGCATATTGAGTTCAGACCAAGCAGCACCTCCTGCAGGAGCTGTGGAGTATAGAGATTGTGCGCCGCCGCATCGTAGTTTTTGTACTCCTCTTCAATAAGATCATAAAGGTCAGAGAGCACAGGATAATTCTCCGGCTTGAGCTGCGAGAAATTCGTGTAGTCCGAAATATGAAACTTGTAATACAGCTTCGAGAGCAGTATCTCTATAGTGTCTATCTGCGGGTCGGTGAAGTCCTTATACGCACGGAAGAAATCTCGCAGAAATGAGAGGTGCTGAGACAGTACAGTTTTCTTCCTGAACGTCTCAGGCGTTGATGGATCGTCCTCATCCTCGCCGGTGCTCCAGCACTTCGGCTCAAGCACGTTGATGATGTACTGCCCTCCCATGAGGTCAATGAAGCAGCCGTCAAGCGCGGCGCAGAGCTCGCCCTGTTCATGCTCAACATCCAGCGAGATAATGTTTTTCCCAGCCTCACGGCAGTTGACCATGAGGAGCTTCATAAGATAGGACTTGCCCTGACCGGAGTTGCCGAGTATGAGAACATTTGCCGAGGTCTTGTCCTCATCGCGCTGGTCGAAGTCCGTGAGGATGTTGCTGCCGTATCTGTCCTTGCCGATGTAGAAGCCGTGGGCATCCGTCTTACCGGAATAATTATATATGTATAAGTTTGCAACGCTCGACGCCGGGAGCACACGCTCAAACTGAGTGCCGAAGATGTTATGACCCTGCGGGCAGGTGGAGAGGTAGCCTTTTTGCTGGCGCAGTCGAAGCCTATCCACATTGAGCTTTGATCTCAGCAGCTCAGATATTACCTCGGATTGCAGACGCTCAAGCTCCTGCATCGTCGGGGCGCACAGCTCAATGAACACAGCGCAGTGAATAAGAGGCTCGCGCCTTTTTCTCATGGCATTTACCATCTCGAATACATCCTGCAGGTTGCCCTCGGCAGTGATCATCTGCTTGGTGTCATTGGTGTTGGCACGGCTGAGTCTGTTCTTGTTGGTTGCGTTTTGTATAATGCGGTTCTCCTCCATCGCGTCAACGATGCGCGTGTATATGCGGATGTTGACTCCACATTTCTCACCGAGGTGACGGAGTATAGCCTGATCCTCGGTCGCAGCCGGGTACTCCTTCAGTGCCCAGACGCAGCAGTAGAGATTATCCCGGATATATACGTCGGGATTAAACTTCATAACTCCCGGCGCGATCATATCTAAGAACGTTTTTCTCGGCGGAGCTGGCTTCGCAGCCACATTCTTCTTTTTCTGCTTTTCGTATCTCTTCTTGGGTACAGAAGCAGATTTTTGTTTCAGATGTTTTCCCATATATTTTTTCTCCTCATTCCCACTGCTGGCCGTCATAATCCGGGTACGGATCAACGCTGATGCTCTGCCCGTAGTACACGGCAAGCAGTTTTTTCAGCTTCTGCCGGTCGGCACGATGAACGGTGAAGCCCTGCTCGTGGATGTATTTCTCAACATTGCCGAGGTGGGCGTAGATGTCGCCTTTGATCTCACTGCGTATGCGCAGGACAATGTAGAACTGCCGCGATGAGGCCGTCATTACTTGTATTCGGTCAAGATGTTCTATATCCTGCTCCAGCAGCCGCCTCACGGCGGGGCAGCTCTCTTTCTCAAGACGGTCGCGGTAGAAGCGTTTGTTGTACTCAAAAGACTGCATCGAGTCCGTGGCTATCATCTCTATCCCGTCGTAGCCCTTGATGATGTTAAGCAGAGCGTTGATCCTCGCATCGATGCTGTCGGCGGGGAGCACGCTCAGGTTGGTAGGCGCAACGGAAAAGAAGACGAGCTCGCCCTGCTTCGTAGATATACCGTAATCCGTTATAGCCTCAATGCCGAGCAACTCCTGTGTGGATTCTTTCTTTTTGAAGATCATGTGGGATCCCTCCATTCAAAGTATTGCTGGCGTGTGAAGAA
>ERZ773108.1413-NODE-1413-length-24167-cov-5.093066_pt1 | contig 24167 bp, 6 predicted proteins | sample MGYA00580570_ERZ773108 | MGnify/ENA primary metagenome ERZ773108 (study PRJEB29015, sample SAMEA2737840) | human gut metagenome | biome: human gut; feature: human-associated habitat; material: faeces | place: China | collected 2012 ...
CATACTATTTGACACGGGAGTACCTGTCGCAAAAGTGATCCCCCTGCCGCCGGTCAGTTCATCCATGTATCTGCACTTCATAAACATATCCGAACTTTTCTGTGCATCGGTCTGGGAAATTCCTGCCACGTTCCGCATTTTTGTATATAAAAAAAGGTTCTTGAATGAATGGCTCTCATCCACAAACAGCCTGTCTACTCCCAGCTGTTCAAATGTCACAACATCATCCTTTCTGGTCTGGTCATTGAGTTTTTTCATCTTTGCCTGTAAGCTCTTTTTTGTTTTTTCCAGCTGTTTGACCGTATAATTCTGCCCTGCCTGCCGTCCTGCTTCCTCGATAGAGAACGTAATATCTGCGATCTGCTGTTCCAGCATGGCAATCTGCCGTTCTCTGGAAAGAGGGATTTTCTCAAATTGTGTATGCCCGATAATCACGGCATCGTAATCCCCGGTCGCAATACGGGAACAAAACCGTTTTCGGTTTGCCGGTTCAAAGTCCTTCTTTGTAGCAACCAGGATATTTGCTCCCGGATAAAGGCGTAAGAAGTCACTTCCCCACTGTTCCGTCAGATGGTTCGGCACGACATAAAGGTTTTTTTGTGACAGTCCCAGACGCTTCGCTTCCATACCGGCTGCGATCATCTGGAACGTCTTTCCAGCTCCTACACAGTGGGCCAGCAGAGTATTGTTCCCATACAACACATGAGCCACCGCATTTTTCTGGTGCGGCATCAGGGTGATTTCCGGATTCATACCTACAAACTGGATATGGTTTCCATCGTATTCTCTTGGACGGATACTGTTAAACCGTTCATTATAGATCTGGCATAAATCTTCCCTGCGGTGCATGTCTTTGAATATCCAGGACTTAAATTCCTCCCGAATCAATTCCTGTTTCTGCTGTGCAAGCATCGTTTCTTTCCGGTTCAATTCCCGGTGTTCCCCGTCCGCATCCTGCACCGTATCATAAATCTTGGTATCCCTAAGATTTAAGGCATCTTCCAGCAAACGGTACGCATTTGCCCTCTGTGTTCCATAAGTAGAAGTAACAAGAGCATTTCCATAGCTGTCTATACTTTTTCCTGTGACATTCCACTGCCCGGTCACTTCGGCATACTGGACTTTGATCCGGTCCCCGACATAATATCTTGGTGTATGGAATGTCTCTGCCATGAACTGTGTGATATAGTCCTCCGAAATCCAGGTTGCACCAAGCCTTGCCTCAATCTCTGACGCATCCAGGTCTTTGGGCTGTACCTGCTCTAAATACTGCACGTTTACAATGTATTCCGGATGATTTTCGGCAAACTGTTTCGCAATCCGCAGCTTTTCCCTTACATTCCCGGAAAGGTACTCATCCGATGGCTCCCATTTTTCACCGATTGGATTCTTAAAGATGACTCCTGCAAGTTCCTCCGTCAGTTCCTCTTCCGTTTTCCCGGAAAGCTGTGACATATACGCAAGGTCAACCCCGGCTCTTTCTCCGATAGATACGGCAAGTGCTTCACTGGCTGTATCAACAGAAGTCACGGTTTCTGCCCGGCGGATGGTTCTCTTGGTAAAAATATCTGCCTTCCGTTTCAGTTCTCCCTTATCATCCAGAAATTCCAGAGATGTTAAAAGACAATAGCTGCTGTCCTGGCTAAATGCCCTTTTATTGGCATTACTGCTGAGCAGACCATACTTTGCTGTGAACGTATCGTATTCTTCATTGAGTTTCCCCTGAAGCTGTGTGATCTGCTCATCGCTTCCCTCGGTCATCTGACACTGAATCAGGGCATTCGTCGCATCACGGATCTTTACCATGCCTTTTACACGCTCGGTCGTTGCCGCCGGGAGTTCCATCCGGTTCATCACAGAGTTTTCCCGGTAATACACTTCCTCATTGACCACCGTAAAACTGAAATTCTTTACCTCCAGGTCTGCCGGAATGGACACCACATCTTCTTCCAGTTCCGTATCGGAAAGTTCCAGCTCCGTAATGGTTCCGTGGATATGCTTTACTGCTTCCTTTAACTGTTCCTCTAAGGTGACTCCCTCTTTTGCTCTTACAGTTACTTCCTGTTTTCCATACTGGGTACTCTCCGTTGTAAACTCCCCAAGCACCATTTCCGGATGCTCTGCAAAATACGCATTGACCGAATATCCTTCGGCAGTTTCCTTCAGATGTATCCAGTCCGGTTCCTCGATGGAAGCCCTGTCTCTTTTCTGGAAAAATAAAATATCGGAGACAACACCTGTATTGGCATTTCTCTGGAACGCATTATTTGGAAGGCGGATCGCCCCTAATAACTCTGCCCGGTTTGCAAGGTACTGTCGGACTGCCGGATTTTGTTTATCCATCGTCCCACTGGAAGTCACCACAGCCACCACTCCGCCGGGACGAATCAGGTCAAGGGATTTTGCGATAAAGTAATCATGGATCAGAAAATGGTGGCGGTCATATCTGCGGTCACTGACCTGATATGCCCCAAATGGTACATTCCCGATCACGCAGTCAAAAAAGCTGTCCGGGTAATCTGTTTCCTCAAATCCCTGTATGGCAATCTTATTTTTCTGGTAAAGCTGCCTTGCAATCCTGCCGGAAACCGGGTCAAGCTCCACACCATACATTTTTGCCTTGTTCATGCTCTCCGGGATCAAACCCATAAAGTTACCGACACCACATGATGGCTCCAGAATATTTCCCTGCTTCAGTCCCATGTTCTCCAGTGCTTCATACATACTACTAATCACAGTTGGCGAAGTATAAAACGCATTTAAGGTCGATGCCCTTGCCGCACTGTATTCTTCTGCTGACAGAGTGTTCTTTAACTCCAGATATTCCTCTGCCCAGCTGCTGTTGTTTTCCTCAAATGCCTGTGGGATACCGCCCCATCCGACATAGCGGGATAAGATTTCCTGTTCCTGTGGCGTTGCCAGTCGTTCTTCCTTCTCCAAAGTCTGCAATAAATGGATGGCTTCCATATTTGCCTGATACTTTGCTTTCGGTCCGCCAGCACCAAGGTCATGATCCTGGATGCGGAAGTTATGCGGTTCCGTTACAATCTTCTCCTGTTCCTGTTTTACATACGGCAGAAACTCTCCCTCGTATCCAAACAGTTCATTTTCTCCCGGAATATAGTTGCGTCCGGTTTCCAGACACCGGAATATATCTGCGGTCGGTGCGTTGCAGACTGCATAAAACTCCTCATAAGAATATTTCGGAAAATCTTCGGTATGATAGGTGGATAAATGCAGTTCTGTATTGGAACGGGTCTGAGCTACCAGTTCTTTTCCTTCCAGTCCTTCCGGTAATACTCCAACGGCTTCAAAATGATAACCCTGATACTCGAAAACACCTTCGTCCCAGGAATCCGCAAGCTGTTCTGCAGTCTTTCTATCTGCACTACTTTCTGGTTTCTCTACTTCAATTTGCTCTGATACTTCTACAATGTCTTCGTCTGTCAGAAGTTCCTCCTGTTCCTCAGTCTCAGAAACAGATTCTCCCTCAGTGGTTATCTCCACTTCCTCGGTTTCGTCCACATCCGACATATCTATCTCGGTCGGTTCAGACAATGCCCTTGTATCCAGATAATCAAACATAGACATCTGATGCCCAGATAGCCCTGCTTCTGAAAAAGATGTTTCCACTTCCGGAATTGGAAAGATCGTATAAATTCCTTCTGCATACTGATGAAGTTCTGAAAGAATCCCTGCTTTCTGCTGATAGTCTGTCCCATAGGCTTCAAAGTCTAATGGCAGAGCTGCCAATGCCGCATCCATTTTTTCAAGTAGTTCTTCTGTGCTTTCCGGATTATTCAGCACCTCCATGATCTCCTTTCTGGGTGCTTCCCAGAAAAAATCCTCTTCAAAAGGACGGTCAATATCTTCTGGCAGACGGTTATAAAAGTTCAACACCTTTGTTGCCATCTGCTCCCGTTCATATTCTGGCATATGGACATAATCCTCTGCCTGCAAGAACTTGTCATTCTTTATCAGATACTCTACCCGTCTTGCCACTTTATTCCACGGTAAGGTAATGGAAGTATGCGGATTTCCAAAATTTCCTCTGGCAAGAACCAAACCTTTCCCGTCATAGTCTGCATGGGAATTATCCGCACCGGAAAGTGCGTGGCTGCATCCGCCGATGCCATACTGCTCTTTTATAAAGTCAGCCCTTGCTTTTTCCTCCGTATGTAACAGATAAAAGGAATATGTCCTGAGCCTGCCTTCGGAATACGCCCCACCTCTGGCAAGAAATGCGTCGATCTCGTCCTGTGTAATGAACATCTGCTGTTCTTTCCATGCAAATCCCTCTCTCGCCTGGTATGGAATCACCTCATCTGCAAACTTCTGGAACTGTCTGGAGATATTGACCGGATTATAATGATGGAAACGCATAAGAGAATTGTCCGTCTCGTAGGCTTCTGCCAGTGCTTCCAGTCTTTCATTCAAATCCGAAAGCCACTCTGAATCTTGCAGTTTTTCAGTAAGATAATCCGTGATTTCCGGATAAATACTGCGAAGATGCGGCAGGTCTGCTTCATCAAAGACAATCTCTGCCACACCTTCTGCCATATCCCCTTTCATATAGGCAAGTGCCTGTGCGTGTTCCTTCAGGGCATTGTCCCTTGCCGCATCCAATACCGACTGCGGGGCATATTCTCCCTGATCTAAAAGCTGATGGATACGTCTGCTGACATCTTTCCAAGATAAAAAGGCTTTATCCAGAATCTGGTCTGCCACCGTGTGCCCGACTGCGATCTGCATCCCGGTTTCATCAAACCAGACCGAATATTCATTTCCATCAATCTGAAAACCTTTTCCCCCTTTGCGGTATTCACGCTTCACAAACTCCGTATATTCCTCCGGTGTCTGTTCACTCATGAAATTATAGATGATCCGGAGCTGGCTGGCTTTCCGGTTTCCTCCTGTCCGTAAGATCTCATCGACAACTTCCTCTGGAATCGGGATTTCTCCGGCATAAAGGGCAGCTGTCCTTTCCTCGATCTGCCGTCTTTGTTCATCTGCGGTGGGATATTCGGGCAAAGATAAAGCAGAGGCGTTCTCTTCCTCTGCTTTACTCAATCCATCTTCTCTTGTATCTTCGACTAACTGTATACCAATTCCGTCAAGATGCTCTCTTCCGCTATTGCCATCAGTGCGTTCATGTGTGCTGTCCATGCCATCGGATCTGCTTCCTTGTCCGGTGCCGGATTCTTCTCCAGCAGTTTCTCCATCTGGCTGTCCATTCTCTCCTGTGCTGCTTTCTCGATCTGTTCCAGATGGCTGTTCAGCTTCCCGGTCAGGAACAGGCTCTGATAAAGGCTGTTCTTGTGTTCTTTCAGAAATGTCCTCCGCAGCATCCCATATTTCCCGATCGTCACTTCTTCCTCTTCGACGGTCAGATTCGGAAACAGGTAATCTCCCTTGCGATGATATGTCAGTTCCATAATCGGTTCCTCCTTCATTTTCAATATTTTCTTCTTTTTTCGTTTCTGCATCCTGGTTTTTAATTTCGTGCATTAACGCGGTAAAGTTATTATAATTCCTTTCATTGGAATTTTCAACCTCTTTTCTCGCTTCTTCCAGAGAAATTTTATGTACGGTCTTTCCAATATCAATCAGAATACTCTCACTGAGCTGGCTTGCCGCATTTCCAAGGAAGGTGAGAACTGACAGACGGTTATAATCTGTGATATGCATGAAGTCCTCTTCTTCCAGAAGTTCCATCGGGTCAAGCCCGCATCGCCTGGAAAGCAGATAGTAAACACTGTCTGTTGCCAGCTGACGAAAATCACTGCGGATCGTCACCTCATCCAGATCTTCCAGATAAGTACCTTCTACAGCATATTCCAATCCATCCAGGTATTCTTCCAGATTGTCATTGACCATTTCCCTTGCGACCGCCATCAATGCATCCTGCAAAGTTGCTGTATCCTTTTCTTCCAGAGCATAGACCTCTGCCAGATGGGTGAGGATCTCTTCTCTCTGGTGCTCCTGCATCTTCCAAAGATACGGGCTTCTGCCTCCGGCTACCATGTGGGTATCCGAAATATCAAACACATAACGAAGTTTGGTATTCTGCCAAGTTTCATCAAACAGGGCAATTCCTCTTGCACCACGATTTACCCATCGTAACATCTTTTCATTCCATAGTTCCAGTGATGCACAGGCTGTTGCGTCTGGACGCTGTGCATGGATCAGAAGCTGGTCTGAAAAAGAATAACGATATAACCTTGATGCTGTGTCCATATAATCCATCCAATCCCCTGGCGAACTACTCACCAATACGGCATGTTCCTGCACCAAGTTTCGGATGTCCTGTAGTTTAGACATTTAACTTCCCTCCTGTCAATAAAAAAACAGCCCACTCTTTTTAGAATTGGCTGCATAAAATGTACTTTACTTTTCGGAGAGAAAATGCTATATTCTAATTGAAAAGAGTAACCGCCCACAAGGTGGATGCTCCTGGATTAGGTTTTAATTTATTTTGCTCTCAAAGAGAGCTGCCTATCCTGTTGGCAGACAGGGTAGGCTATTTTTTTCGCTTGTTGTCCCTATTATCCAAATAGGCAAGCAAAGCAATCAGAAACGTACCGCCTAAGAACAATAAGCTCAAGACTTCGTATGTATCCATTCGCTCCACCTCCCTTCTTCTGTATCCCTTAACGGAATCTGAAAATCCAGGAGGTTTTTACCAACCCTGTACACGGTTGCTCCAGTAATATTCTAACAGGTAACTCTCCGCAAAGCAATTCCTTTTTACTTCATACGGTTTTATATTCTGTTTTTCTCTTATCCTCTGGCCAATGCAGTTTCCATTCCAGATATTCCTCTTCTGTAATTCTTCCATCGCCCAGTTTCTGCTTTTTCCCCATCCATTCCTGCAGATAAGACATTGTTTTTTTATCCCTCATTGTGATTCCAACTATTTCACTTTCTGAATCATTTAGCAGGAACAGATGAAAAAGCCCTCTATTTTCTTCATCCATCCAGAATAAAGTTTCCATTAATTCGTCCATTGTCGCAATTCCAGGACTTAAAAAATTTCGGACATCAACTTCCAATATTTCTGCTATCCGGATAAGCGTTTCCTGCTTCGGTGTACGCTGTCCGCTTTCATATTGGGCGATTCTCACATCTGCACTATTTTCTCCATACCCTAACCTGCGCCCCAGTTCTTTTTGAGTTATATTGCGAAACATACGGATTTTTCTTATTCTTGCTCCTAATTTCAATTTCTTCTCCTTTTTCAAATAAGGTTGTGCGATACACAGCCACGAAACAATAACAAAAATACAGATGTGCATAAACATTACACATCTGCATTTCAGAAATCAGCTTACACTTTTTCTAATATTAATGTTAGTATGATTTTCATTCTCCCTTTATCAATAAGTTTGCGTACATGCTTCCACACAAGTTTCCATCATCAGCGTTCCAAACTGTTGTTCTAATATTCCAATATATTCTCTCTTTATATACAATTCAGTGCCACTATATAATGGAATCACATTTCCTGGATATTCACTGTCACCTTTATAACTAGACGACCATTTTTTCATGATAAAGATAATGTCATCTTCTTGATTGACTGCAATATATCTTCTATGCAAAAAATCAAATTCAATATGGACATTAAATAGTTTAAAAACGGAATTTTTCGGCCACAGATAATTTTCATCTTCTAATTCCCTATCTAATGTTTCAATTAAATTAATCAGTGCTTCCGAATTATCTAAAATTACATAGAGTTCTCCTGTTTCAACTCCTGGCGCAAGACATTCTTGAAAGGGTTTCTTCTGTTTTTTATCATCCAAACCTATTATTCCTTGATATGCAAATATACAAGATGCCTGTTTATAATCAATGTGTGATTTTTTCTCAAAAGCTCCGATTAGAATGTATTCATCCTCATTACTTGGGAGAAACGGCTCACACGAATTATCCTTATCATATAGATGATTTTGAGGTTGTATTTTACGGCACTTAAATAATCTATACATTCCTTGATAATCTGGCATCAATCGTAGTAAATTCTGTGGAATTAATTCCGGTTTTCTATCCCTAAAAGCTTTTTCAATAATCGCATGAAGTGCATATTGAATTACATATGATTTGTATACAGTATTTATTTCAGGGATCTTACTTGATGCCCCAATAAAATCTTGTATTTTTTCATTCAATATTTTTGATGTATGTAATTTTTTATAAAGATTCACATAATCAATACCACAGCTCTTAATCACCCCCATAATTGGATCTCGATATATTGAATTCTTAGCATATTTATCAATTTCTTTTTGTGCCTTTTCTTTGCCAAGATCATAGAGTTCTTCTGATAAATAAAACTCAATATCTTCCTGTTCCATATAATCTGGCACATGTTTATCAGAATGATTTAAAAGAAAGTTCTTATATATTGTAAGCTCCGAGAATATAACATCTAAAAGCAAATTTCCAGTTGGATAAACAGTATTGATTGCATTTATAACTCGCTCTTTATCCAACTTTCTCAGATGAAAGCAGTAACATTTTACTAAATCTGCAATTGCTATTTGTGTCACAAGATTATATTTTTCATACTGCTCTAAACAAAATACTATCGACTTTGTAAATTCTGAATACTTCTCTTCTTCAGCAGCATTTGCCAAATAAGCATAAGTTGCTAGAAACGATTCCTTGCCTCCATCAATAAACCGCATTAACAAACAGTTACGTAGTTCTGACAGTTCATCCTTTTCCATCAAAACATTATCAACAGAATACTGATCGAGATTCGGGAAGCGAAGCTTCATAATATCGAATGCACCTCTCCAAATCATAATAATACTCTCTTTGTTAAATTCAATTGCCCAAAGTGCATCCAAAAGCCCTTTTGTAATTCTACCTGAATGCAAAATAATAACTTCAGGGACCTCACGATAAAATGTGTCACGAGCCACATCCGAATTCAGCCGCATACTATTGATAAATTCATCTTTATCCATTAAGGAACTTCCCCATTCATATGAATAAAGATACATCAACATATGAATTTCTGACATTTCCTTGTCATCCAGTTCCAACTGATTTATAATTTGCAGGATGATATCCTTTTGTCTGCTATTATAACCCCATCTATTACTTTTTATAATTATAGATTTCAGCAGACCAAGTATAATATCTTTATCGTTCTGATAAGGCTTAAGGAATCCACAGATATGTTTCACATCTCGTTCCATCAAATCATGTGTTTCAAACCATTTCTTTGCTTCTTCCAAGGTTGAGGCTTCAAAATGCATTCTATTTTCTTCAAAAATATCAACTGTTTTTTTACTGTCTTTTTCGTTCGTATTATCAGCTTGCTTGATATGAAAATACTCTATATACTGTGAAACATTAAATCCTGCTGTCTCGACTGTTAACAAGAAATCTTTCATACTTCCATCTTTCCAAGGATCATTTTCTGACCAAGGCCTATCCAGTATATTAAATCTCGAAACAACATTGGTAACAAGCTCATTCATACGCCATTTAAGCCGTAATCTTTCTTTATCGTCGCTCTCTATGCACATCCGTGCTAATGTTCTAAATACAGATGCGGCTGAATCAATAAGCCTTGGACTTGTATCATTTGGAAGTGACTCAATCAATCCAATTACAATATCTAAATAGGCAGGATCATTGCAATACTTTTCTATAGCAGACAATAACATGCGTTCCACAACCCACCATTTTCCATTTTTTATCTGTAACTCATTCAAAAAAGCAAGCGCATACCTTGAATCGGTCTTGAGTAATTTATCAAACCAATGATTTAAGAAATGCTTTGTTTCTCTTCCATCAGTATGATTCCAAAGTGCCATTGTCATTTCTGTTATTGTGTCACGTTCATTTTTCGAATTTTCTGCAACACATTCGAAAAATATATTATAAGAATCCATGATTTGTTCCAGGATAACATCCTTATGAAAGCCATACGCAACAAGATAACGCGTACACATCTCAAAATACTCTAAAGCCTCAATCTGATTATATTTTGAAATAAGACTAGCAAATCGAAGCTTGGCCACAGCAATGCGGTCATATACCTCATTTTTTTCTATTTTTTCTTGAGTCCTTAATAAATACGGTTTTAAAGCCTCATAATTGTCAATAGTCAAAAAACGAGATATTACTTTCATAAATTCTGCATCAGTTAATGGACCTTCCATGCTATGATCTAAGCTTGTTCCAGTCTCATCATCAAGCTGTTCAAGAATACTTAATGCTTTTTTCAAATCCGTTACCGTTCCATTTTGAACAATCAATTTTACTGCCCGTTCATATGATATTGTTAACTCATTCCGGAGAAAATACAAATCACAAGTACGCGGTTCTCCCTTGAATACTTCCGTATCCTGTATCAATAGTTCTAAATTACTAAGCGCTAATTCGCAAATAGATTTAGAATCCATTCGTGCTGTTCGAGCGCACAATTCTGCCATTTTTACAGAATAAATTATCCAATTATAAAACCAGTTAATATTTCCGCAATCGCCTAAAATTGTCTCTATTGCTTTTTTATTCTCCCGCTTAGCCAGATAATATATTTGTGAAAAGAACTCCTTAAAAATCCTGACATCTTCTTCTCCTGGCATCTTTAATTTTCTAATTTTTTCCCAATTTCCGATTGTATCCTCAAAGGAAACATCCGTTTGCGGATAATATCCGTTTTCAATATATGAAAGATATATTTTCCAATACATCAGTTGCCGATTTTCCGCAATAGAAGCAATTTCTGTAGTTTCTATATAATCTCGTAATTCATCATATGCAATCTCAATGCATTCATTTCTTACAGAAACGTCATCTTTTTCTATTGTTTCCATAAGATCAGGAATAATACTAACACCCTGCTCATCCAAATTATATCTAAGATAATATTTAAAATTTTCAATCTCGACTTGTTTAGTATCTGTATCTAAATACAACTCCCACCAAGGTTTAACACCTGCTTTTGAAGAAATATAGCATGCCAATTGACCTGTATCCTTCTCAAAAGTCGGTTCTCCATCAATCTGCATTAATTGATTTAGTTTAGAAGCGCCTTTTATATCAGATATTGCTTGTAAATATTCTTCTCCAGTACTTTCAAATTCATTCAAATCATCAAGCATTGCCAATAATTCACCAGCCATTACCAATGCAACTAAATTTTCACTTCTACCAGCGCTTCGAATAATACAATTCAAATTCTTTCTTATATATTTCCGCGAATATCCCTCTGAAACCGATTTAAGAACAAATTTCTTCTCAATCAAAGCAGTATTTTCAGTATCTCTCTTAATCTTATACAATAGTTCTGTGAGATAATAAAATGACCTATTAAATTTAAAAAACGGTTTTTCCTGTAACCAATCGGCAAGAATGCCATAAACATTTCTCTCTAAATCAACCTTTTTTTCTTTTAATAAAGCCAATACAAATCGCCTGAAACTCTCATGATAAATTGAAAAACCACCGTTTGAAATATTCTCAATTAACAGTGGCTGAAGCACTGATATATCATGTTCCACAAATTCTCCATCTCCAGTAATCTCCATTAAATCGTCTGAACTGAGATAAAAATCTGCCCCACATAGTGCATTAACCGTCCGATTGTTATGAATCTTTGTATATAGATAGGAATAATATTTAGACAGACTTATATCATAATCTGGTATTTCGTCTATTAATTCTTTATTTACGTCCGAATTTCTCAATTGACGCAAAATATAACTAAGATATAGAGCATTTCCCTGAGATTTCTTAAGCAAATATTCACTTATTGATGAAGTATCATCATTTTCAATAATATTATCTTTAATATGAAAAGTCTCCATCAAAGATTTTACCTGATCTATTTTCCAAGACTCAATTTCAAATACCCCATAATTCCTGGTTCTAAAATTCTCCAACGCTTTTATTGGTTGTGATGATATTAACACATAACAATTATCCGAAAATTGTATTTCCAATAATTCAGAAATAATTTCTGTCTCAGAGCGCGAAATAAGATCTTTATGTAGCTCATATTCTCTGGATATATGATCAAGACCATCCACTACTAAATAAATCTCTTCGCCAATCAAGCAAAGTAAATTTTCAAGTTCTGCTTTATCCGCCCCCAAAATCGTTTTTTTATGTTCGATTAACTCTGGACATTGTTCTACAATCTGTGAAACTAAATTTCCATATAAAGAATCAACACGTATCCTCTCAAGACTATTTATATCTTGTAATGATTGGAAGCAATTATAATGTATAACTTTACTGTTTTCTTTTTTAATCTTATCTATATATTCATCGACAAGCCAAGATTTTCCAGAACCAGGATTGCCAGAAATAATAACATGTTTTGAATCACGGATTACTTGATGTAGCCGTTCAATTTCATCACTAAGTATTATCTGATGTGCTGAATCCACAGGAAATCTTTGATCAAATTTTCCGTAATCCGCAATTAAACCAAGACGTCCCATTAAAACATTCGTATAAAGTTTATTCTCTATTGCTCTAGAATGCTTCACTTCCATTGCGAGTTTACCGATAACATCCTCTACTCTAAGATTATCATTTGGATATATTCCTACGCCCAATTTTTCAACTTGCTGAATAATTACATTTTCTATATCACCAGGCTTCTTTAAATCAAGACTTGCCTTGGGCATTTCTAGAATAAATGTAAGTTCATTGCAAAAAGCTAAAAAATCTTCTCTCTCAATAGGCTCCGACTTAATCTTCAAATTAAATTTCTTCCACGTTTTTGGAGGTGTATCTTCTGCTGGCCAAAAAGCCGCGCCATCAAATGAGTATGCAACGGTTGAAAAAGGCATAGTATGTTCTTGAATGGGCTTCAGAAACTTTGCAATCGGATCATCATCTGCCGGCCTTCCCCACGCAAGACATAGTTTTATCTCAGTATTATTTTCGGATTCTTTTCTCGTTTTCCAAGATGCAAAAAGATCGCATAACGCAGTATCATGTCCATTTCCATTTGACAAGTCACTTTTTGTAAGGTTATGGGAACTTTCCTCGTCAGAATACTTAATCTGAAATTCAGTGATTCCATTAGATAACTTTACCTTTAAATCATCAAATTTATCTCCGTTGAAATCTTTGCGATCAACAATTATTTCAGCATCTTTCCGCTGAAGCATTAGTTGCAAAATTATTGAAACAGAAAAATAATCTTGATATTCGTATCCTTCATGGATTGCATTCTGCATTTAATAGCCTCCTCACATCACCATTAAGTGAATCACGTTTTTTAATTCTCCCCAATCACCAAATCATTAATTTTCCTATACCCACATAGTAATGACTCACTACTAATAATTTTACCAAATATTATCTATGCTTATAATAATATAAAATCTCAAATACTACAATCATAAGATCTGGAGCTGCATTGCAACTGCAGCTCCAAAGCCTTATTCTACTATCATTTACGTTTTCTCTTAACTGCCACTACAGTTCCCAGACATCCTGCTGATACAGCAAGAGCCAGCACAAAAATAGCAATATTTGTATTATCTCCTGTTTTTGGTGAATTGGATACAGAAGTCGCATCAGAACCATGGGAACCAGGAGTGCTGACTCCCTGGTTTTCTGATGTTTCCGGAGTGTCTTTTTCCGGAGCTTTCTTATTTGTCAGATCCAGAGTATATTCAATCACAGGAGTACGGTCATTGACATATTCAAACTGAATCTTATGCTCGGTTTCATCAAGCTGATAGCCATCCAGTGTTTTTGTTTCTTTCAGGATATATGTGATTGCTTTTTTATACTGCCCATTCTTAAAAGTCGCAATCGGATAATTTTTTGATTCTGCATGGCCGGCACTGTCTGTTACCAGAGTTTCCAGAACTTTACCTTTACTGTCACAAAGGGCAAATTTTACACCTTTCATTGGCTTCTTGGTATCTTTATCTGTTTTATTTAAGATCACCTTGCCCATTGCCTGTTCATCTTCCATTTTGGCTCCCTGAATATCTCCGGTGTCCTTAATCTCAAATATCACTTTATTTGCCACAATGTAACCCTTCGGTGCTGTTTCCTCCAATAATGTATAAGTACCGATTGGAAGTTTCTCCACATAATGGGGCTGATCACCAGACGTCCAGCTTTCCATAACTTCCTGGTTTTCATTAAGGATATACAGCTTCGCACCTTTGACCTCGCTGCTTCCATCTGTCATATCCACCTTACTGATCAGAATTTTTGTTGTATCGTCCTGCATTTCTACTTTCTGTATATCTGCAGTATTTTCTACTACAAACGTAATGGATTCTGCAGTTGCATAGCCATCAGCAGGAATTGTCTCTGTTAATGTATATTTCTTTCCAACTTCCAGTTCCTTAATGATGTGTGGTGTGCTTCCGGATGTCCACTCATCCACAACGTTTCCCTCTGAATCGGATACTTTCAGTTTTGCACCTGGTAATTCTTCCCCGATTGTAATATCTGATTTTGTGATTTCAAAAGTAGTTGGCTCATCTTCATAAGTGAACTCAAAGGATACTTCTGCAACCTCTTCTCCCGCATAAGCAAAATCAAATTCCTTGATTTCTTCTGTTGTCACAAATCCAGCAGGAGCCTGCACTTCTTTTACATAGTAGTTGCCATTGATTGGAAGATCTGCCGTAAATACAATCCTTCCATCCTGATCCGTAGCTTTCTGCTCGATCATGGTATCTGCTTTCAGGATTACTTCGCCTTCTGCATTTAAAATATCATTCTTTGTATAAAGTGCAAATACTCCGCCTTCCAGAACACGGTCTGTATTTTTTTCTTTCTTAACTACAGTTACTTTTGCTTTCTGGCGGTTATTCTGCCAGTCCTCATCATAAGTCACAACCGGAGTATTCTGATCACGATAAGTCAGATCAACCTCTCTGATTTCTCCATCCAGAACATATCCATCCGCCGTCTCTTTTTCCTTTACATAATATTTGCCTAAAGGAAGATCTTCTGATCTTGCATATCCAAGAACATCTGTCGTAATTGTTGCTACCAATTCGTCCTTTTTATAATAATCACTGCTTTCCCCATCTGCAGCCTTGATATCCTCCGCTGCATAAATTTCAAAAGTAACATCTTTCAAAGAACCTGTAACATAGCCAAATGCTGCGTCCATGCCGCCTGCCAGCATATCTTTCCAGGTAACTTCCTTGACAAATTCACCTTTTTTATTGATGATGATTCGTCCAACCGGAACAGCATCCTTCATTTCTACTTTTTGAACATCTGCAGTATCAGAAACTGTAAATTTCACTTCCTCCGCCTGCAGATAACCATATGGTGCAAACTCTTCCCGAAGTGTGTAGGTTTTTCCCACATGGAGTCTTTTTATTACATGAGCCTTTCCTTTTACAGAAGTCCATTTTTCTACTTCTTTTCCGTCTGAATCCAAAACCGTTAGTGTTGCTCCGTCAAGTTCCACACCTGTTGTAATATCTGATTTCGTAAATTCAGTTGTTGTCGGCTCATTCTTAAAAACGGTTTCCAGTTTTACTGTTTTTACTTCCTGTCCCTGATATTTCGCAGTCACCTCAATCTGCTCATCTGAAGATACAAAACCATCTGGTGCTGCCAGTTCTTTTATATAATAAGTTCCAAATGGCAGATCCTGCTCAAAAACATTTTTTCCATCTTCACCTGTTACCGCTTTTGTAAGCAGTTCGTCTGCTTTTACCAGTACCTTATCCCCTGCTTTTATATCCTCTTTTGCGTAAAGACCAAACTCTGCTCCAGAAAGCCCTTTCTCATTTTCAGCATCTTTTTTCACAACTGACACTTCTACTTTCTGGCGGTCATTTATAAACTCTGCACTCTGTGAGATCACTGGTGTATTCTGGTCTGCATAGACGAAAGAAATCTTCTGTTCTTCTTCATTTAATACAAATCCCTCCGGTGCAGTCTTTTCTACAACTTTGTATTCTCCTAGAGGCAGATTATCAAGCTCTGCTTTTCCGGATTCATCCGTTGTCAGTTCTGCAACTTTTTCACCCTTTGCATATTTCAGGATTCTTTTTCCTGTATCATCTTTCTGGAAATCTGCTGTATAGATATCCTCTGCAGCATATACTTCATATACTGCACCGGAAAGGTTTTGAACTTCATACCTAAAATCATTCTTATAGGTCGAAAGAACCTCTCCTTTTTTCTGTACAGTGAGTTTTCCTTTCACCGAATGGTCCTCATATACCACTTCAATGACCGCATCACCTGAAACCGGATCCGTCTGATACAGGGTATTGGTATCCACCTGTATTTCGACATAATTTTTGTTAATGGTATAACCGTCCGGTGCTGTTACCTCTTCGATTCTATAATGACCAATTTTTAAATTCTGAGGCAGTATCAGATATCCATCTATATCTGTGAAATATGAGGTATGTGTAACAGTTGTCGGGTATGTAGTTACCTGCTCTACATATTTTTCATGATCCATATCATAAATTTTAAACTCTGTTCCCGGAATTAGAACAGATTTTTTAGTCTCATCATCCTGTTTGATAATTTTCAGTTTTGCAGAAAATTCTTTATCCAAAAGAACTCTCCATGTCTGCGGCTCTGTTGGTTTATTCTCTGTAATCCGGACAATAAAATCATCTACAGGTTTGTAATTATGGGGTGTTGTAGTTTCTCTCACCAGATATGTTCCATATGGAATTGCAATGGATTTTACATAGCCTTTCTCATTTGTAAAAATTTCCGTTGCTCCATTTTCACCGATCACAACTGGCTCTGCAGAGGAAAAATCATAATTTCCATCCTCTTTTACCACCAAAGAAGATACCATATATGCACTAAATCCAGCTCCGGATAGTAATGCAGCATCTGTGTCTCCATTATTGGCAGCTTTAATAAGTTCAAACGGCTGTTTCTTCACCGTTTCCAGTGAGGTACACTCTTTTTCTACAACCGCTGTCAGATCACCTTCATCACTGCATACAAGATCATATTCATGCTCGTCTGCCAGATATCCTACGGATGGGGTAATTTCCTTGATGTAATACTCTCCAAGATAAAGATTCTCTATCCTTGCTTTTCCTTCTTTATCGGTAGTTAGCGTACAAATCTGGCTTCCGGCTTTATAAATAACGCCTGTCTTTCCATCTGGATGGGTAATGTCGTTTCTTGCATAAAGTCCATACACCGCATTTTCCAGGGAAGCATCTCCCTGTGCCTTATTTTCTTTTGTCTCGGCATCTTTTTTATTCAAAGAGATTGCAGCACTGACCCTGTCATTCACAAAAGTATGACTGAAAGAAATTTTTGCCTGTTCATCATTGGTATAACTGAACTGGAAAGAATAAGTATCTTTCTCATTTCTGACATAACCAGCCGGAGCCTGGACTTCTTTTACATAATAAGAAAATCCCACTGGAAGATCTGCTTTAAATGCTGCTTTTCCATCAGTACCAGTAATTGCAGTCTCAATCAGAGCATCTTTTTTTACTGCTACTTTTCCATCCACAGTTTTCATATCCTGCGCTGCAAACAGAGCAAAATGCCCTCCGGATAGTGTATTTTCAGTATCTTTGTCTTTCTTTATCACCTGCACCACTGCTTTCTGACGGTCATTTGTAAAGGTAGTCTCTGAGAAAGCCGCTTCTGCAGTCTGCCCTGCATAAGAAATGGTTACTTTTTTTGTTTCTTTTGCATTATAAAAATTTTCCGGGGCCTGTGCTTCTGTTACATTATAGCTTCCAAGCGGAAGATTCTTTACCGTTACAGAACCGTTCTCACCTGTGATCAGATTTTTCGCTACTTCTGCGCCTTTTTTGTAAACTGTTTTTCCACCTGCTGTTACAATATCCTCGGCAGCATATACGTTATAAACGGCTCCTTTCTGACGGCGTTTCTCATACTGGAATAAAGTTCCATTTTCATCAGATACAGCTCCTACGAAAACCTCACCCTCTTTATAAACGGTCAGATTTCCTTTCTGCTCTTTGTCCGTTACAGTCTGTTTGGTCGTACTGCCAACTACTAATTTCACTCCATAAGAGGAAGCCTGGACAACATAACCTTCTGGTGCTGTAATTTCCTTTAAGTAAACTGTATCCTGTGTCTTAGTAAGAGTTACACGTGAAGAACCATTGCTGTCTGTTGGCGGCATTTTAGCAATCAGCTTTGTGCAGGCGTTATCACTATATACCCCATACACGGCTCCAGCTAGATTTTTTCCAGTATCTCCATCTTTCTTTGTAATTTCAATAACTGCTTCTTCCGGCCAGTCAACTGTAATCTGCAGGTCAGAGGAATCTGTATAGTAGCCAAAACCAATGTCCTGTGAACTCTCCAATTTTAAGAGCATTGCATGGAAATCCAAAGGGAAATTAGATGTAATCGCATACTTTCCTTTCAGGCTACCCATATTGGCTGTTGTAGCTACAAGATGGAATTTCTCTCCACCCTTTACAGTGACATTTCCAGATGCCGTTTTTCCTGTGGTTTCATTAACAAGGCTTACTCCGTTCTCCAGATGAATGGTAATGGTAAATGCTTCATTTGCCTTCCAGGTAAAACTTTCTGTTTCCTTTCCCGTTGCATTAACGGAAAGTCCTGGAAGAAGTTTCATTGCTGTCGGATCAGGCATTTTAGCAAGAGCTGCTTTAATCTCTTTCAGCATATTTTTAGCGGTTGTAGAAAGCGCACCTCCAAATCCGGATTCGCCATCATATAAATAGTCAACCAGGTAATGCTGCATGGCTCTTGTCTCAGAACTGCATCCATATTTTTCCATAATGGATTTTACATTATATCCATTGAATGTATGTCCCCATCCTGGACCGCCATATCCATAGAATAAGGCTTTTCTCAAATATTTATCATCTCCGCCTTCATCCAGTTCAACCATATTTTTATATGTTGTCCCACTTGGAGGTGACTGCATGGAGTGCTGCATACAATACGCATTTACTGTATAAGTCTTTCCGCCTGCTTTGTAACGAACATATTTGTAGCTGTCATTTCCACCCTGTCCCATAACTGTATCAAACGGATGAAGCTGGCCATCTGAATAATAGTAATATTTATTTGCTTCAATATTTGTTGCATCATCCCATGGAGTATCGGTTGCAAGTAACATGATACCATTTTCTGCCTGATCCATGGAAACACTTAGGTCAATGTCATCTGCTGGCATTTCAAAACTGAATTTATCCGATTCTTCGTGATAAGTCACCTCTGAATACAATAAATCTTCTGTATTCTCTGTCTGGTTTGCCTGTACTTTTGTTGTTCCTACTGCAATTAAGCTGCCTTGCGGCATATCTCCGGAAAATACAACGGTTTCTCCTGGCTGATACTGTCCATCTTCATGGTTCAGCTCAATATGAAATTCCTCTCCACGAACAATATTTACCTGATAATTTCCATCTGCATCTTCTGTTTTCTCTGTTCCATCTGTAAAAGAGTCGTCTGTCGCCTCTGGCGTTTCTTCCGAATCTGTATCTGTAATTTCTTCAAATGTGCTGTCTGTATCCGGATTATCATCTATGGCAGGTTCTTCTGTTGAAACTTCCTCAGACGGGTTTTCCGGGATTGGTGTATCTATTGGCTCTTCCTCAACCGGAATTTCTGTCGGAGTTACTTCTTCATAGATTTCATCCTCTGACGGAATTTCTACATTTACCTCATCCTGCACAGGTCCTTCACTCTCTGCAGTGCCTATGGCTGGTTCCTCGCCTTCTGCTTCATTCTCATCTTCCTGATTGCTTACAGATTCCTGATTCTCAGATTCAGCAACCTGCACCACCGCTTCCTTTACAATCAGCTTACGATTGATCTGATAAATTGGGTGGCCACTTACTGGCTCTACATAATAAACAGCTTTGTATGTATCTTCGTAATCTGTTGTAAAGTCCTGCTTTTCCTCATTTTTTGCCTCATGGAAAGTGATCTTCACCTTTTTTTCATCTGGTATTTCCAGTCCGGTAAAATCTTTCTCCACTTCAAAAATACTGCCTGTTTCCAGTTCCAGATCTTTTGCTTTTACCACCTCATCTGCATCAAGTTCATTTTTTACCTCTTCGTATAACGGTGGCTCTTCTGGCACTACATCTGCCGCATAGGACAGTATTGGAGATAGAATTGTAGATAACACTGTAAGCATTGCCAAGAATCCCGACAAAAATCTTCTCATATTTTTTTTATTCTTCATTCTTTTTTCCTTTCTTCCGTTCCGGGAAAATCAACTGAAACTTTGGATTTCCGGTTTCTGAAACCTCCATCTTTATAGTTGCTTCATACTTCCTTTTTGTTTTCCCTGATACCAGATCTTTGAAATGCACCTGCTTCTCACTCAGCAGCTTCCTGACAGTTGCTTCATCAAGTGTTTTTCCCTGACTCTCAAAAAATCGGTTATTTTTCCATAAAGTAAAACTGCAATCACTTCCTGAACAATAATAATTTCTCTTTCCCACATAAACCTTATTGCCGCATCTTGGGCATTTTCCAATTTCTTTCCGACCATCTGAAAATAGTTTCTGGTATTCTTCCACTGGCTGTCCATTATCACTTACCAATTTGGTAACCATTTTTTCAATTTCGAAGAGAAATTCTTCTACATTTTTCTGGCCTCTGGAAATCAGTGTCAGATCATTTTCCCATTCTGCTGTAAGTTTTGGTGATTTGATCATTTCCGGAAGAATCCTGATCAGATTTCTTCCATCTGCTGTAGGTAATATCTGCTTCTTTTTACGCTCAATAAAGCCTTTCTCAATCAGTTTTTCAATAATCGCTGCCCTGGTAGCCGGAGTTCCAAGCCCTTTTCTCTCTGCGTCTTCTATCGTATCCGAGCTTCCAGCGTGTTCCATGGCACTAAGGAGCGTATCCTCCGTATAATGCTTCGGCGGTGCTGTAAAATGTTCACTAAATTTTACAACAACACATTCAAATACCTGTCCTATTTTTATATCTGGAAAATCACTTTCCTCCTCTTCTGGCTTTTCTGCATTTTTCCCATATGATTTAAAGAACCGTTCTTCCACTTCTTTCCATCCATATTGGAGAACATTCTTTCCAGATGCAGTAAACAGTTCTCCATGACAGGAAATTTCAGTCTTAATACTCTCATATATGTATTCCTGTTCCGATGCACATAATAACTTTGATGCAATCAGCATGAGAATTTCCTTTTCTCCACCCGGAAGTGCTTTTAAATCCATGTTTGTAATTTCTACCGTTGGTATAATTGCATGATGATCTGATACCTTTTTACTGTTCAAAAGTCTCTTTATATCTGGTTCTGAACCCTTTATTGACATTTCAGGAAACATACTATTTACTGCCCCGACAACCAGAAGAGCATTTTCTTCCATATCATCTGTAAGATATTGGCTATCCGTCCTTGGATACGTCACCAGTTTCTTCTCATAAAGGCTTTGGGTATAGTCCAAGGTTTGCTGTGCCGTAAATCCAAGAAGACGATTTGCTTCCCTCTGTAATGTGATCAGATCATATAATTTCGGCGGCTGTACCTTTTTCTTCTCTTTCTTTACTGAAAGAATCTGTGCAGTTTCATCCTTCATATCCTCCATCATCTGAACGGCAGCACTTTTCTCTTTTATCCGGTTGCTTACAGCATCCAATCCATCCATCAGAAGATGAACCAGATAATACTTCTCTTTCTGGAAGTTCTCGATGCTCTTTTCCCGTTCCACCAGCATTGCAAGTGTAGGTGTCTGCACCCGACCTACAATCAACCGATGGTGATACAGTACCGTAAACAATCTGGTGGCATTAATTCCTACCAGCCAGTCTGCTTCACTTCGCGCCACTGCAGAATAATAAAGATCATCATATTCATGTCCATCTTTCAGCTGCTGAAATCCTTCCAGAATTGCTTTTTCCTCCATGGAAGAAATCCACAGTCTTTTAAAGGGAAGTTTACATTCTGCCTGGTTATATACCAGACGGAAAATCAACTCCCCTTCTCTTCCTGCATCTGTTGCACATATAACTTCTGTGATATCTGCTCTGTGAAGCAGTTCCTTTAAAACCCGAAACTGCCCTTTGGTACTTTCTTTAATCTGATATTTCCAATTCTCCGGAATCATGGGAAGTGTTTCATATTTCCATGCTTTCCAGTCATCCCGGTACTGATCTGCTCTGGCCAGTTCAATCAAATGCCCAATACACCAGGAAACCAGATACTCTTTTCCTTCCAGATAGCCATCTTTTACGTTTGTGGCATGAAGCACCTTCGCAATGTTTCTGGCTACGCTGGGTTTTTCCGCAATTACAAGCTGCAATTTTCTATCTCCTTTCTGCACCTGTCGCTGTAATTAAGTGAAACAAAGTTATTTCTCTGATTCTTCGTCTTCTACTTCACCTTCCATTTCATATTCTTCTAATTCTTCATCATCCTCACGAATTGTATCTTCCTCCTCATCGTCGTCCTCGTCCTCTTCATAATCAAAAGAAGTATTTCTTCCTTTCATAAATTTCCAATAATAGTAAGCACCACAAACTCCTGCCAGAACCAGCAGCATTAATAAAATCGTGCCGGAATTATTGCTTTTCTTCTCAGGTTCTTCCTTTTCTTCCGGTATGATCGTAACTTCTGGTTCCGGTATCTCTGTGATCTTCTCTGTTTCAAGTGGCAGTGCGGATTCTGCAATAGCCTGGTTCTGTGGAAGTGTGACCATGTTGGTATCCGTAAAGTTCAAAAGATCATTTTCGCCTACCTCTGTAAGAAGATAAACATTTTCATCCGTTTTATCCTTATCTACAATCAGATAAAAAACCTTATCACTTTTTGTCTTGATCGTATAAAATTCCTTTCCCCCTTTGTCCTGAACTGTTCCTGTTGTCATGCCGGAAGCAGAACTTTCTCCCTGCACCCGTCCGGTATCTGCTTCTGTATCCGTTTCATTTCCTGTGTTTTCTGGTTCTGTTGGTGCAGTAGCAGTCTCGTTCGTTGTCTGATGTTCCGTTACGGTTGCCGTAGCACTGGTGGGCTTACTTGCAGTTCCATCGGCTGGCAAAGAAGCTGCATTCTGCTCCGTTCCGGAAACCTCTGTATTCTCTTTTACTGCATCTGGATTTTCATAATAAGGGTTTCCTACTTTATAGATCTCTGACATATTTCCTGCTTTGTCTTTTGCCTGCAGGGTAAAGTATTCATAGGAAGTATCCGCTTTTTGCAAACGGACATTTAATGTATTATTCGTCAGTTCTGTGAATTCATTTCCATTGACATACAAAGCAGCAATTCCCGATTCCGCATCAACTCCCTGCACGATCAGTATTCCATTCTTCGCAGCCGCAATAATAGTTGGTTTGGTTTTATCAAAACACTCTATGTAACGATTCTGCTCATAAGTATTTCCATTCTGATCGGTAACTCTCACATAAACACTACAATTAGAAGAGATGGATACTTCCATATTTCCGGTTATGTCTGACCATCCTCCATTTTCTGAAAGTCTTGCTTCTACTTTTGCAATAGAAAAAGCACCTGTATTCTTTGTATCTTCCACTTGAATTTTTACGGTTGCCGTATCTGTCTGCCAGCCTTCGGGTTCTGTAAAGGTAATCCCTACTTCTGGTGTTTCCGTCACATCATTTCCTGCATCTTCCTGTGCCTGTTCCACTGGATCTGCAAGAATTTCAGCTTCTGATCCATCTGAAAAATCAACATCTTCCGGGCTGCTTTCTTCTGATGATTCCACTTCTACATTATCTGCCCATACAGTCAGACTTCCGGGCGAACTATAAAAGAAAGCTCCTGCCGGAAGTCCTGCTAACGTAGCTGCGGTTAAAAATACAGCTGCTCTTTTATGAAATTTCTTCATTTTCTGTCTGCTCCTTTTCTCTGGTTTCCAATATCTTTTTTTGTTCCTCCTTGCTGATATCAATCATCAACTGAAGTTCCTCTGCGGAAACTCCATTGCTTCGGATAATTTTCAGATACTCCATATCCTCTGCCTGTTTCTTCTGTTCTTCCAGATCCCTTGCTTTTTTCTGTAGCTTTTCAATCTTAGCGTAGGTTCTTGCAAGTTCTTCTTTTATTCGTTCAATGTTCAAATACGCCCCTCCTTATGGCCTGCCAAAAGCATAAAAATGAGACTGCCAGTATGCAGAATTAATGGACGTATACTGAATTGGATTTCCACAAATGAAGTATCTGCATGAGCTTGTTATGGAAGACATGCCCAAAG
>ERZ773108.1414-NODE-1414-length-24166-cov-6.506325_pt1 | contig 24166 bp, 27 predicted proteins | sample MGYA00580570_ERZ773108 | MGnify/ENA primary metagenome ERZ773108 (study PRJEB29015, sample SAMEA2737840) | human gut metagenome | biome: human gut; feature: human-associated habitat; material: faeces | place: China | collected 2012 ...
CATAGCCGCGTCCAGGTCCTTCAGCTCCAGCTTGCGCAGCTTTTCCACGCCGGGCCAGTCCCGCTCGGCGCTGGTCATATCGGCCAGATACAGGATCTTGTCCAGCTGGGTCATGCCCGGCTTGCCCGCCGTATGGCAGGCAATGGCGCTGAGCACGGCTTCGTCGGTCACGCCCCATTCGGTGCGGGCCAGAATGGACGCGCACACGCCGTGCCACACCGGCGTGGGGCGCGCTTCCCCGCCCTCGGCGTATTCCGGGTGCGCCTGCATGATGGCGCGCATCTCGTCCTTGCCGATCTCCTTGGCCGCGTCGTGCAGCAGGGCGGCCAGCGCCGCCTGCTCCTCGTCGGCACCGTAGTGCTTTGCCAGCTTGACGGCCATTTTTTTCACATTGATGGTATGCTCGTAGCGCTTGTCGCTCAGGCGGCTGCGCACAAGCTCCTTTGCCTGTTTGAGGTTCATTGCGTGGTACTTCCTTTACGTTTGGTACAGATGCTCCCGCCGGATGACGGCACGCACCGCTTCCGGCAGTTCCTCCGCGCAGTCCTCCCCGGCGGCAAGGCGCTGGCGGAGGGCACTGGACGCCATGGGCAGGGCCGTGACCGGGGCAAACAAAATGCGCTGCCCCGCCGGGTCCAGCTGCCGAAATGGACCTCGGCGCACAGCACCGCAGATACCTCCACGCCGGTCTCGATCTGCTCGCGGACGTTCTGCTCCTGCGTGACGGTCTCTACGCCGCCGCACAGCTCAAGCGTCTGCATCTGCGCGGAGAGCTCGCAGCTCGTGCTGTAAAGGTCGGTGATGCAGCGCAGGCAGAGCCTTTGGCGCAGCACGACAAAGGCGTGCAGGAAGAGCTTTGCGGAGATGGTGCGCGCGTCGCCGCTCTCGCCGCCGATGCGCAGCTCCGCGCCGGTCAGGCACAGCATCGCCTCGGCAGAGGTGTTCTCGTCCGCGTCCTCGACGCCCTCGACGATTTGGGAAAAGGGCAGCTCCGCGGCGGCGCTGCAGATGGTCCCGCTCTCCGAGAGATAGAGGACCTCCACGCAGACAACGCCCTTGAGGATGATCTTGCCGCCGATCAGGCGGCACTCCGTCGTGCGGACAGACGCGCTCTCGCGCAGCAGCTCCGCCGCCGGCTCCTTACTGCTCGAGAGCACGAGGTCGTCGGAGAACACAAAGTCCTTGCTGCGCAGCGCCTTGATGATCGAGACCTCCTGCGTCTCGCACAGCGTCTCAATGCCGTTTTCCGCCCGCTGCGTCACATCGCCGCAGGCCGTGAGCTGCGCGGCGCAGTAAGGCGTAACGGTCAGCTCGACGGCGGCGCGCGTCATGATCTTGCGCGGGTTGAGCGCGCGGACCTCCAGCGCGCTGACGCAGCCGCTCACGCTCGCCTCGGTGCAGCCCTCGCGCAGCCGTCCGTCCAGCGTCTCCTCGACGGGAAGCGTGTACGAAAAGCTCTTGAGCCCGCCGCTGCCGTCGGCTATGTACAAAAGCGTCACGCGCAGCGAGCCGGAAACGCTCACGCGCCCGTCCGCAATCTCGCGGCTGCGCACGAAGAGGCAGCCGCTGCCCTCCACGATGCGCGCGATGTCGGGGCAGTAATCGGGGACGATGGTCTCGGTGCTCTGCTCGCGCGTCTCCACAAGCGGCGGCAGAGCCTCATAACAGGAATACGTCTCTTTGCACAGTTCAAGCTCCATGGCAGTCCTCTCCTTTGGCACGGTTTTGCTTCACTCTATGCGCCAAAGGACCGCTTTATTCCTGCCCGTCTTTGATCCCGAACAGCAGCCGCAGCACGCCGCACAGGGCCTTGGGCGACTTCCACACCACGATCTTCAAATCCGCTCACCTCCTCCGGATACAGCCCCAGCCGCAGACGACGAGAAGCAACGCGACCAGAAACATCAGAAAGCCCACCGGAAAAATGGCAACGATGAAGATCGCCAGTCCCAGCGCCAGCGCGCAGATGCCCAGACAGCACCAGTTCCTGCCCCACATGGCCGCACCTCCTTCCCGTCACGCCTGATGCTACAGTATATACCGCGCGGCGTTGTCCCGTGCCCCGCGGGCATGGAAAAAGCGGCGGGAGCCCCGCCGCTTTCGCTTCTTCATTTGCTGCTCCACTCCCGCAGGTCTTTGAGCTCGTTGTAGAGCCGCAGATAGCTCGCGTGCCGCGAGGCGGAGAGCTTCCCTGCCCGCACGGCCTCCAGAACGGCGCAGCCCTTTTCCTTCGTGTGGCTGCAGCCGACGAAGCGGCAGCCGTCCAGATAGGGCGCGAAGTCCAAAAAGGTCTCCGGCAGCCGCTCCTTCAGCGCAAGCCCGAGCTCGTCGGTATCGAAGGAGGAAAAGCCGGGCGTGTCGATGATCTCCGCGCCGCCGGAGAGGGTATACAGCTCCACATGGCGCGTGGTGTGGCGTCCGCGTCCGAGCGCCTGACTGACCTCGCCGACCTGCACGGAAAAGCGTGGGTCGAGCGCATTGAGCAGGCTCGATTTTCCAACGCCGGAATTGCCTGTAAAGGCAGACAGCTTGCCGGAAATACGCTCCCGCAGCTCGGCAATGCCCTCCCCCGTTTCGGCGCTTGTGAGCAGAAACGGAAGCCCCGCCTTTTCATAGATGGCGCACAGCTCGTCGGCATGGTCAAGGTCCGATTTGTTGATGCAGATCAGGACTTCGCAGCCCTTCAGCGCGGCGATGGCGGTCATGCGGTCGATGAGATACGGATCGGTCTGCGGGATGGCGTTCGACGCCACGATCACAAGCTGGTCGATGTTGGCGACCGCCGGACGCGAAAAAACGTTGCGCCGCGGCTCGATGGCATCAACCATGCCCTCCGTGCCGGATACCGTGATCTCCACCCGGTCGCCGACAAGCGGCGAAACGCCCTCCTTACGGAAGCGCCCGCGCGCGCGGCAGGTCACGATCCCCTCGCCGGTATCGACATAGTAAAAGCCGCTGAGGGCCTTTTTGATCCGTCCTCTCACGCCGCCTCCGGGGGGATCCCCTCTGTGCCGGAAACGGAAGGATCGGGCCCGTCGCTGACGGTGAGCACGATCTCGGCGCCGGTGGTGACGACCGTATCCTGCGCGATGCTCTGCTCAACGACGGTGCCCGCAAGCGCGTCGCTGTAAACGTGCTTCACCGTGACCTTCAGGCCGAGCGTCTCGGCCTCCTCCACCGCCGTTGTCTGTTCGTAGCCGAGATAAGAGACTACGGTGACGGGCCGCGGCTCCGGGCCCTTGCTGCGGTAAAGCAGCAGGACGTCGCCCTGCCGGAGCATCTCTCCCTTTGCCGGCTCCGTGCGAATGACACAGCCGGAGGTGATGGAGTCGGAATACTCATCCTTCCAGTTATACTGCAGGTCAAGCCCAAGGTCGTCAAGAATGATCTTCGCGCTGCGCCACTCCAGTCCCGTGACGCTCTGCATCGGCTCGGTCTTTTCGCCGGTGCTGACAAAGACCTGGATCTCGCGGTTGCTGCGCACCACGTTGTCGGCCGCAGGCGTCTGCTCAACGATCTGACCCTCCGCGTACTCGCTGCTCGCGCGGCTGCCCATCTCCGTAATGGTGAAGATGCCCTTCACCCGCTCGTCGGCCTCGGCCTCCTCAATGGTCATGCCGAGGAGGTTCGGCACGGTGAACTCCGTCTGCACAGGCTCCTTTCGGAAGCTGCCCATGATGACGTTCCACAGAGCGAACACGATCACCGCGGCCAGCGCGATGCCGCCGGCCAGCAGGAGCATTTTTTGCGTTTTTTTCTCGTCGACCGGCTCGTCCTCCTGCGGCTCCTCCCGCTTCGGCGTGACTGCCTGCACGGCGGGGATATACTGCGTCGGCTCGTCGGTATCGGGGCGGCGCAGATCCTCGATGCTGAAATCAAGGTCTACGTCGGGGTTCTTGCGGAACTCCTCCAGGTCGGCGAGCATGGCGTCCGCCGTCGGATAGCGGCGGTCGATGTCCGAGGCCATCGCCTTCATGCAGATCTTTTCCAGCGCCTCGGGCACGTCGGGGTCGATCTCCCGCGGGGAGAGCGGCACGCTGCTTAAATGCTGGATCGCGACGGACACGGCGCTGTCGCCCTCAAAGGGCAGGCGGCCCGTGAGCATCTCATAGAGCACGACGCCGGCGGAGTAGATGTCCGAGCGCGCGTCGGGGCGGTTGCCCTTCGCCTGCTCGGGCGAGATGTAGTGGACGGAGCCGAGCGCCTCCTGCGTCATGGTGTTGGCGGAGTTGGAAAGACAGGCGATGCCGAAGTCCGTGACCTTGACACTGCCGTCGCGCAGCACCATGATGTTCTGCGGCTTGATGTCGCGGTGGACGATGCCGCGCGAATGCGCGTGGCTCAGCCCCTTCATAATTTGTGTGATGAAATGCAGCGACTCGCGCCAGTTCAGACGCCCGCGCCGCTCCATATACTGCTTGAGCGTGATGCCGTCGATGAGCTCCATGACGATGTACTCCGGCGAGGAGCGCGACACGTCATAGACCGAAACGATGTTCGGGTGGGAGAGCATCGCGATGGCCTGGGATTCATCGTAGAAGCGGCGGCGGAAATCCGCGTCGCTCGCGAAATCGCTTTTCAATACCTTGACCGCCACAAGGCGGTTGAGCCGGTGGCACTTGGCCTTATAGACCATTGCCATGCCGCCGCTGCCGATCAGCTCAAGCAGCTCATAGCGGTTGTCCAGCATTCTGCCGATCATTTGATCCATCTATGCGCCCTCCTTTCTCACTCGTGATAGAGCAGCACAGCGGTAACGTTATCCGGCGCGCCGCGCTGTTTGGAAAGCTCGAGCAGGTGCTCAAGGCTCTCCTCCGGCGTATCGCCCCGGCCGACCGCCTCGTACATCTCCTCGTCCGTGGCGGTGACGACCAGCCCGTCCGAGCAGAGCAGCAGCCGCTCGTCCGCGCCGAGCGTCACATCGTACACGTCGCACTCGATATGCTCCTCAGGGCCGAGCGCGCGGGTGATGAGGTTGCGGTTGGGGTGCGTGCGCGCCTGCTCGGCGGTGATATTGCCGCTTTCGATCAAGCCCTCGACCACCGAATGATCGCGCGTGATGCGCTCGAGCCTCTCCGCGCCGACGCGGTAGGCACGGCTGTCGCCGACGTTGCAGATGACCGCGCCGGAGCCGTTCGTCACGGCGGAGACGAGCGTCGTCCCCATGCCGTGACACTCCGTATGCTCCTGCGCGTGGCGGTTGACGGCAGCGTTTGCTTTGGAAACGCAGAATGACACCGCTTCGCGCAGCTGCTCCGTCGTCATATCCGCGCGCAGGACTGCGTGCAGCTCGTCGAGAAAGGTGCGGACCGCAAGGCTGCTGGCGATCTGCCCGCAGTTCTCGCCGCCCATGCCGTCGCACACGACCGCAATGAGCTGACCGTCCGCCGCGCCGCGCTCCACGGCAAAGGTATCCTGATTTTCGTGACGCTGCAGTCCAACGTCCGTGATGCCGCAGGCTTTCATTGTCCTCTCTCCTTTGCCTCCATCTCCTTGCGGCGAAGCTGGCCGCAGGAGGCATCGATATCCCCGCCGAGACTGCGGCGCACCGTCGCCGTCAGGCCGTGGGACTCCAATCGCTTCTGAAACGCCGCGACGCGGCGGCTGGGCTTGAACTCGCTTTCGACCACGTCGTTGAGCGGGATCAGATTGACGTGCCCCGGCATCCCGCGGATGCGCTCGGCGAGCAGGTCGGCCTGCCAGTCGTGGTCGTTCACGCCGTCGATCATCGCGTACTCAAACGAGATGCGGCGGCCGGTTTTCTTAAAATAGCGGTGGCAGGCGGCGAACAGCTCCTCCACGTCGTAGGCGTTGTTGACCGGCATGATGCGGCTGCGCGTCGCGCTGTCCGGCGCGTGGAGCGAAACGGAAAGAGTGAGCTGCAGGTTTTCCTCCGCAAGCGCGTCGATGCCGGGTACGACGCCGCAGGTGGAAAGCGAGATGTGGCGCATTCCGATGTTCAGCCCCTCCGGGTGATTCACGAGCTGCAGAAAGCGCAGCACGTTCGCGCGGTTGTCCAGCGGCTCGCCGATGCCCATGAGAACGATGTTGGAGATGTCCTTTCCTGAATCCAGCTGGGTAAAGAGCACCTGGTCAAGCATCTCCGAAGGTGTTAAGTCTCTTACCTTGCCAGCTATGGTGGAGGCGCAGAATTTGCAGCCCATCCGGCAGCCGACCTGCGAGGAGATGCAGACGGTGTTGCCGTGGTGATAGCTCATGAGCACCGTCTCGATGCAGTTGCCGTCGCGCAGCTCCCAGAGGTATTTGACGGTGCCGTCGAGCCGGGAAACCTGCTTGCGGGCGACGGTCGGCGCTGTAATGGTAAACTCCTTGCCAAGCTTTTCCCGCAGGGGCTTGGAGAGATTGTTCATCTCCGCAAAGTCGGTCGCGCCCTTATGGAGCCAGGAGAACACCTGCTTGCCGCGGAAGGCAGGCTCGCCCATCGCGCGCAGCGCGTCGGTGATCTCCTCTTGTGTCATGGATTTGATATCGGTCATCGTCATCCTCATTCCTTGCGCGTCATGCGGCAGATGTAAAAGCCGTCCGTCCCGTGGCGCTGCGGCCAGAGCGTGATGTGTCCCTCAACTGTGCCGATGGGACCGGGCAGCGCAAAGGTATCGTAAGTAAAGTCCGGGTGCGCGCGGAGAAACGCATCCGTCACCCGCTCGTTTTCCTCGGGAAGCACCGTGCAGGTGGAGTAAACGAGCGTCCCGCCGCGCCGGACATAGCGTGAGGCATTGTCCAGAATGGCGCTTTGGATCGCGGGCAGACCCGCGAGCGAAGTCATGTCCTTATAGCGGATATCCGGCTTCTTGCGGATGATGCCGAGTCCGGAGCACGGCACGTCGCAGACGACGATGTCCGCCTTCTCCGCAAGCGCTTCATCGCAGACACGGCCATCGGCCAAGCGGACCTCCATGCACTCGATCCCCAGCCGCTCCGCACCGGCCTCCATGAGCCGCAGCTTGTGCTCCTCCATATCGCAGGAGAGAATGTGTCCTTTCCCTTCCATGCACATCGCCATGGCGAAGGACTTCCCGCCGGGGGCGGCGCAGGTATCGATGACAAAGCTCCCCGCCTTCGGCGCGGCAGCCAAAGCCGTCAGCTTCGCCGCGGCATCCTGCACCGTGAACCAGCCCTCGCGCCACGCGCGCAGACCCTCCAGATCGCCGGTGCCGGAAACGGTGAAGCAGTCCGCGAGCCAAGGGTGCGGCTCCACGGTTACGCCCTCATCCTCCAGCGAGGCGCGAAGCTGCTTCGCGGTCGTTTTGAGCGTGTTGGTCTGAATGGTGGTCGGAACCGGCTCATTGTCTGCGCGGAGAAAGGCTTCCGCCTCCTCCGCGCCGAGCAGGCCGACCACGCGCTCGACGAGCGCACGCGGGTGGCTCGTCTGTACGGAGAGCGCTTCAAGCTCGTCCGCAAAGGCAAGCGGCTCTCCCCTTCTGCGGTCCACATTGCGCAGCACCGCGTTCACCAGTCCCGCCGCGCGGGATAGCTTGTGCGCCTTCGCCATCTCCACCGCCTCATTCACGGCGGCGTTGACCGGCACCTTATCCATGAGAAGGATCTGATACGCGCCGATGCGGAGGATATCCAGCAGCAGCGGCTCGAGCTTTTCGGGCCTCTGCGTCAGGCAGCGCGCCAGACAGCGGTCAAGGTAAATGCGGTTTTGCATCACGCCGTAGGCAATGCGGCTGGCAAAGGCTGCGTCGCGGCCGGAAAGCCCGTCCCGCTTGAGCACCTGCTTGAGCGCGCCGTCGATCCACGCGCCGTTCCGGCGGCAGGCCGCCAGCGCGTCCAGCGCCGCTTCTCTTGCACGGTCGACTCTCATTGGCGCCCCCCGCGGCGATTCCCGGAGCGGTTGAGGAAGATCAAAACGTAGCGCAGGAGCTGCAGCAGCGACGAGAGCAGCGCGGCGACATAGGTCAGCGCCGCGGCGCGGAGCACCTTCCGTGCACCGGCCATCTCCTCGTCCTCCAGGATATGCTCCCCCTCCAGCGTTTCGAGCGCGCGGTGGGAGGCGTTGAACTCCACCGGCAGCGTGACGAGCTGGAAGAACGCGACCACGCCGAAGAGGACAATGCCGAGCAGCAGGATCGGCTGGCTGTAGAGCACGAGGCCGAGCATCAGAATGATGAACGAAGCCTGCGAGCTGAACTGCGTCGTTTTCACAATGGCGCTGCGCAGCTTGACAGGGCCATAGCCCACGGCGTACTGCACCGCGTGTCCCGCCTCATGCGCGGCAACGCCGACCGCCGCGACCGTGGCGGCATCGTAAACCGAATCGGAGAGAAAGATGGTGTTATTGCGCGGATCGTAGTGGTCGGTCAGCTTGCCTGAGCAGCGGGCGATGCCGACGTCTGTGATGCCGTGCGCGCGCAGCACACCGGCCGCCGCTTGTGCGCCGGTCAGTCCGCGGCGATTCGTCACCTTGCTGTAACGCGAGAAATTGCCGCTGACCGCCGCCTGCGCATAGAGCGACAGCAGCAGGACCGGGACCAGCAGAATGAGGTAGACCAGGTTGGCCGAATCGTAACCGTAGCCGTAAGAATAGTAAGGCATAAGCTCTCCCCTTTAGCCGTTTGTTTTGAGCGGGTGACCGCGCAGATAGTCGGCAGCCGCCATGCGCTTGCCGCCCTCCGCCTGAAGCTGTGTGATGATGAGGCTCCTGCCGTCGCCGCAGGCAACGGAAAGGCCGCGCTTGACCGCGTGCATCGTGCCTGGTGCGTCGGCAGTCATTTCCCCGGAAACGGTCTCGTAGACCTTGACGCTTTTCCCGTCCACGCTCGTCGCGGCACAGGGCCACGGAATGAGACCGCGCACCTGGCAGTCGATCTCCCGTGCGCTCCTCGTCCAGTCGATGGGCGAAAGCGAGCGGTCGAGCATGGGCGCATAGGTGAAGGCCGACTCGTCCTGCGGTGTGCGCTTCGCCGTGCCGTCCGCAAGCGTCGGGATCGTCTCGCTCAGCGCCTGCGCGCCAAGCTCAGAGAGCCGCAGCGTCAGCGCCGCGGCGTCCTCGCGCTCACCGATCTCGGTCGAGACCATGCGGATGACATCGCCCGCGTCGAGCGCTGCAACCATATACATGATGGAAACGCCGGTAATGCGCTCGCCGTTCAGGATCGCCCAGTTGATGGGCGCAGCGCCGCGGTACTTCGGCAGAAGCGAGGAATGAACGTTGATGCAGCCGTATTGCGGCAGGTCTAAGATCTCCTGCGGCAGGATCTTTCCGTAGGCCGCGACCACGATCAGCTCGGGCGCAAGCTCCCGCAATATGCCGAGCGCTTCCCCGTCACGCATTTTGAGCGGCTGATAGACCGGCAGGTCTTGTGTTAAGGCATATTCCTTCACAGGTGAGAAGGTCAGCTTCATGCCGCGGTTTTTGGGCTTGTCCGGCTGGGTGAATACGCCGATGACCTCATGCCCGTCCTCCACCAGACGGCGGAGCGACGCGACTGCGAAGTCGGGCGTTCCCATGAATACGATCCTCATTCGTCGTCTTCCCTTTCGTACTCGTCCTCGTGCTCCTTGAGATACTGCTCCAGCTCCTCGTCGGTGAGCAGACGGTCGCAGTGCTCGCTGAACAGGTGTCCGTCCAGATGCTCGATCTCGTGGCAGAAGCAGCGGGCGGTGATGTCTTCATCCTCGACCTCGAAGGTCGCGCCGTCGCGGTCCTGTGCACGCACGCGCACGGTGTAGGGACGGGTGACGATGCCCCAGCGGCCGGGCAGGCTCAAGCAGCCCTCCAAGCCGGTCTGCTCGCCCTCAGCCTTGACGATCTCGGGGTTCACGAGCTCGATGATCTCACCCTCGCTGTCCTCCACGATGCACACGCGGCGCAGGATGCCGACCTGCGGCGCGGCAAGCCCGACGCCGCCGGACTCCTCCAGCGTTTCACGCATATCGTCCAGCAGCAGGTGCAGACGCTCATTGAACTCCGTCACCGGGTGGCAGACCTTCTCCAGGCACGGGTCGCCCTTTTTTCTGATCTCACGAATGGCCATAGCAGTTCCTCCTATTGTATCGCATTGCAGTCGGCAAAAATGTCGAGACCGCGGTTTTCCTTGTGTTGATAAAACGCATAGAGATATTCCGCCACCAGACGGCGCAGCGCCGGACAGCCCTTGCCGACGAGAAAAACACGGTAGCGGTAGCGATTGTTGACCTTCACCACGCTCGCCCCGGCAGGACCGAGCACCTCGATGCTCAGCGGCTTGAGCTCCTCGCGCCGTTCGACGGCGTAGCCGAGCGCGTCGCGCAGCGCCTTTGCCGCGCGGATGACGCGGCTCTCGTCCGCGCCGGTCACGGTAAAGGAGAAGAGGTCGGCGAACGGCGGATAGCGGCGCAGGCGCCGCATCCGGATCTCGCTTTCGTAGAACGCGTCGTAATCCTGTGCGGCCGCCGCGCGGATGACCTCGTTTTCCGGCGTGAAGGTCTGAATGATCGCTCTGCCCTGCTTGCTGCCGCGGCCCGCGCGGCCCACGACCTGCGAGAGCAGGCTGAAGGTGCGCTCCGGCGCACGGTAGTTGTCGATATAGAGCGAGGCGTCGGCGCAGAGGACGCCGACCAGCGTGACGTTCTCAAAATCCAGGCCCTTGGCGACCATCTGGGTGCCGAGCAGGATCGGGATCTTTTCTTCTTCAAACTGCCGCAGGAGCTTTTCGTGCCCATGCGACGCGCCGACCGTGTCGGTGTCCATACGCAGGACCTTCGCTCCGGGGAACAGAGCGTGCAGCTCCTCCTCGACCTTCTGCGTGCCGGTGCCGATGTGCTTCATGATGCCGCCGCATTGCGGGCAGCGGTCATAGGCCGGTTCGCTGTGGCCGCAGTAATGGCACATCAGCCGTCCGTTCGCACTGTGATAGGTCATCGGAACGCTGCAGCGCGGGCACTCGGGCACCTCGCCGCACTCACCGCACAGCAGCATCCGGCTGTTGCCGCGGCGGTTGAGAAAGAGAATGCTCTGCTCGCCGCGGGCGAGATTTTCCTCCAGCGCGGAGCGGAGCGGTTCGCTGACGGCGGTCTCGTTCCCCGCGCGAAGCTCGTCGCGCAAATCGGCGATGAACACCTCGGGGAGCGCTTTTTCATTGTAGCGTCTGTAAAGCGGGAAAACTTGATAGCGCCCTTCCCGCGCGTAATACATCGTCTCGACCGTCGGCGTCGCCGAGCCGAGCAGCAGCAGCGCGCCGCTCTGCGCGCAGCGGAACTGCGCGACATCGCGCGTATGGTAGCGCGGCGGGTTCTCCGAGCAGTAGGTCGGCTCCTGCTCCTCGTCCATGATGATAAGTCCGAGGTCCGGCAGCGGCGCAAACACCGCGCTGCGCGTGCCGAGCACAACCCGCACGTCGCCGCGGCGGATGCGCTTCCACTGGTCATAGCGCTCCGTCAGCTGAAGTCCGCTGTGGAGCATGGCGACGTTCTCGCCGAAATAGGCGGTAAATTTCGCCATCATCTGCGGCGTGAGCGCGATCTCCGGCACAAGCAGCATCGCCGTGCGGCCCATCGCCAATGTTTCCTCAATGAGGCGGATATACACCTGCGTCTTGCCGCTGGCGGTCACGCCATGCAGCAGCGCCGCTCCCGCCTCGCGGCGGGCGATGAGCGGCAGCAGTCCGTCAAAGGCTTGCTGCTGCTCGTCGTTGAGCACGATGGGCAGGGCCATCTCAACGGGCTCGTGCCTGCTGACACGCAGGACCTCCTGCTTGGCAAATGAAACGATGCCCGCCTTTTCCAGCCCGCGCAGCGTTTGCAGCGACGCGCCGGTATAGTAGCAGATATCCGACGAGGAGAGCGTGCCCTGCGCGCAGAGCATTTCGACCGCCGCATAGCGCAGCGGCGCGCTGCGGCGTTTTGGCTCGACCGCGGCGAGCGCGTCCTCCGCGCTCACGGCAAGGCTCACCATACGCACCGACTTGTCGCTGATCTGCCGGATGGCCGTCGTCTCGGAGTACAGCACGCCCTGCTCGCACAGGAGCTTGAGCCGCTTCATCGTCCGTGCGCCGCCGAGCTCCTCGAGCTCGCTGCGCTCCAGCTCGCCGCGGGCGGTGATGGCCTCAAGCAGCAGCTTATCCGTTCGGTTCGCCGCGGCAAGTGCTGTCAAGTCGCTCTCCTGTACACCGTCCGCCAGGCGGTAGGTCTCGCGGTAGCGGAACCAGATGCCCGCGGGCAGAATGGTCTTGAGCGCGTCGTAGACCGTGCAGAAATAGCGCGCCTTCATCCATTTGGCAAGGCGCAGCAGGGACGTGTCGAGCAGCGGCTGCTCGTCCAGCACGGTAAAGACCGGCTTGAGCGGCTTGTCCGCCGCTTCGCACAGCGTTTCGAGCACAAAGCCCTCAGTGCGGCGGTTGCCGCGGCCAAACGGTACGCTCACACGAACGCCCGCGCGGCAGGCGTCAGCCAGCTCGGGCGGGACGAGGTAGGAATACAGCTTGTCCGCACTGTAGGGTACGCCGGAGAGGGCGATCCTTGCGATCTGCTGTTCCATGCTTCTCCCCCTCTCCGGCGAATCGTTCGTTCTTACTTATTGATGTGCGTATCAATGTCCGCCGCGGTGATCTCGCCGTCGGCGACCTCATTGATGGCTTCGGTGACGGGCTTTTCGGTCAGGTGGATCCCCTCCAGCTCGGCGTCCTCCGCGATCTGACGGGCGCGGCGCGCGACCACGTTGACCAGCAGGTAACGGTTGGGGACATTCTTGGTGAGGGTGTTCATAGCGGGATAGAGCATCATAGTCGTTTACTTCCTTTCGCCGCGGCGCGGCATGATTGATAAATTAAATTAGGTATCTTACTGCAATATCTCCATGCGCTCACTCGGGCGGCAATGCTCGGCGAGCATGATGGCGTTGATCTCGCGCACGGCGTTTTCCACCGTGTCGTTGATGACAAAGTAATCGTAGGTGTCGGCAGTCTGAAGCTCGACCTTGGCACGGACGAGGCGCTTCTGGATCTTCTCGGGGCTGTCCGTTCCGCGCCCGGTCAGGCGCTGCTCCAGCGCGTCCCACGAGGGAGGGGCGATGAAGATGCGCACGGTATCGGGCCGCTTGCCGATGACCTGCAGGGCGCCCTGCACCTCGATATCGAGGATAACGTCCTTCCCCTGCGCCATGGCTTCGTCCACATAGCGCTTGGGCGTGCCGTAGAAGTTGCCGACATACTCGGCATACTCGAGGAATTCATCCTCCTGGATCATTTCACGGAACCGATCGACGTTGATGAAATGATAGTGAACGCCGTTGATCTCCCCCTCACGCGGCGTGCGCGTTGTGGCGGAGATCGAAAAATAGAGGTCGTCGCGGTCCCGCAGCAGCTCACGGAGCACGGTGCTCTTGCCGACGCCGGAGGGGCCGGAGATGATAAAGGTCTTCCCTGTTTTCATTCGTTTTCTTCCAATCCTCCCAAAATTTCAAGGCCGAGCCGCTGCGCGAGCTTCTCCGCCGCGATGGCGCTGAGCACCACATGGTCGCTGTCCATCACGAAAACGGACGCGGTCTTTCGGCCGTAGGTCGCGTCGATCAGCATACCTCGCTCGCGCGACTCCTGAATGAGGCGCTTGATCGGCGCGGAGTCGGGGCTGACGATGGCCAGCACACGCTCGGCGGAGACCAGATTGCCGAAGCCGATGTTGATGAGCTTCATCGTCCCCTCCTCACTCGATGTTCTGCACCTGCTCGCGGATCTTTTCGACCTCCGCCTTCAGGGCGACCACATCGCGCGCGATGGTGATATCGTTGCACTTGGAGCCGATGGTATTGCTCTCGCGGTTGACCTCCTGAATGAGGAAGTCCATCTTGCGGCCCATCGGCTCGTCGGAGACGAGCATGGTACGCAGCTGAGAAACGTGGGAGCGCAGGCGGACGGTCTCCTCGTCGACGGCGATCTTATCGGCAAAGATGGCGGCCTCGGTGAGAATGCGGGCCTCGTCGATGGTGGTCGATTGCAGGACCTCCTCCATCTTGGCGGTCAGGCGCGCGCGGTACTCCGCAACGGTCTGCGGCGAGCGCTCCTCGACCATGCCGGTGATGTGCTCGATGGTATCGAGCCGGCTGCCAATGTCGGCGGCAAGACGCTCGCCCTCGGTCGCGCGCATCCGATTGTACGCGGCAAGCGCGTCATCGAGCACGGCGCAGAGGTCGACGGCAACGCTCTCCAGGTCCTCCTCCGCCTTGGTGACGGTCAGGACGTCGGGAAAGCGGGCGATGGTCGACGCGGTGATCTCGCTCTCAAGACCGCAGGCCTCGTTGATCTCGCACAGCGCCTTGTAGTAGCCCTGCGCAAGCGGGCGGTTGAGCTTGACGACCGCCTCGTCCGCCGCCGAGGTGTCGATGGTGATGAACACGTCTACCTTGCCGCGCGAGACGGCCTTCTGCACCCGCGCCTTCACGGCGTCCTCGGCGAAGATGTAGGCGCGCGGCATCTTGACGGTGCAGTCAAGATAGCGGTTGTTGACCGAGCGGACCTCAACGGTGATATCGCGGCCGCTGCGCGTTTCGCGGGCTCTTCCGTAGCCCGTCATGCTTTTGACCAATGTGATCTCCTCCTCATTCAAATCAGAACATACACGGCAGACAGAAGTAGCCTCCGCCGCCGAGAAGATTGCAGCACAGTGTCGCGAGGCACCAGTTCGAGCAGGCGTCGTTGCCGCAGCTCGTGGAAACGGTCTGATAGCCCTGCGGACGGTAGCCGCGGTTGTTGAAGGCCGCGAGCGCCTGCCGGTACTCGGGATTCTCCGGGTCCATCCGGCAGGCCGTCTCGAAATAGCGCTTTGCCTCGTCCAGCCAGCCGCGGCGGTAGCAGACGTTGCCCATGAGGAAGCTCCACTCGGCATTGTGGTCGCTGACCGCGTTCAGCAGGCGCTCCGCCTGCGAAATGTCGCCGCGGGCGATGGCGAGACGGATCTGCTGCATGGTCGGGTCGGCACTGGAATAGCCGTTGCTCGTCGTGCCGTAGTAGCTCTGCCGCGGCGCACCGTAGCCGCTGCCCGCCCTGCGCTGCTTCTGGATCTGCTCGTAGGCCTCGTTGATCTCCTTCATCTTCTCCTGCGCGAGATCGGCAAGCGGGTTATCGTGATAATTGTCGGGATGATACTTCCGCGCAAGGTCACGATAGGCCTTCTTTACCTCCTCGTCCGATGCGGAGGGCGAGACATTCAATACTTTGTAGGGGTCGTTCATAGTGCTTCCTCGTTGCTTTTCTTCTTGCGTTCACCGTACCGCGTCCGCGTGCGGCGGCGGTAGGTCCCGTCCAAAACGGCTTTGCCGATGCCGTAAAGGCTCTCATAAAATATACTGTCCAGGATCGGCGTCCATACGCCGTAGTCGTAGAGTGCGTAGGCGCTCGCCATGCGCTCGATGGAGGCGTCCAGCGTTTCGGCCAGCGCGAGCCTGTCCGCGTCGCCGAGAACGCCGTTTTCCGTATGATAACGGTAAAGCAGTGGGTTATAATTCCCGCTTTCGGTATCCTTTTTCAGGTCGTCCGCCGCGTCGATGAGGTAGATCCAGCGGCCGAGCTGATAGAGGATCTGACCGAGGATGCGCCGGCGCTTCTCGTCCGTGAGGTCTGCCGCCGCGTCCGCCATCAGCGCCGCGAAGGGCTCTGCCGCCATATCAATAGAGGCGCAGCGCGCATCCTCCAGCGCCGCGAGCGCTTGGAGATGCAGCCGCACCGCCGCGTCGAAGCGCGGCAGCCGCTCCCCTGCCCTGCGGTAAGCACCGCGCAGAAAGAGCGAAGCAAAGCGGTATTTAAGTCCGCTCCAAAAGCCGTGGTCGGCGATGTGATCCCGCAGCTGCCACCAGGAGAGGATCACGGTCCGGTCTGCCGCGGCCTCGAGCGCCGGCGTGCTTGTCTGCGCGCGGCAGCCCTTGCAGGGATGCACGGCACAGCGCCGCACGGTGCAGGGCTCCTCGTCTCCGCTTGAGAGCAGAATGGCTAAAAGGGTGAAATCGTAGTTGAGCAGGAGGCTCGCGGCAAAGCCGTAGCGCTCCCGGAGCGTGTGGCACAGTCCGCAGTAGACGGCGCGGAAGCGCTCGCGTTCCCGCTCGTCGAGCCGATCCCGCGAGGGCAGAACGTAGCCGAACATATCTGCGCTACAGGGTTCGTATGATGGTGAACGCCAGCCCGCCCTCACGCTTCAGCTTGCGGTCGTAGAGGATCGCCGGCACGATGCCGAGGCAGAACGCCGCAATGGCGACGGCATAGCGCAGCCCCTCGGAGGTCAGCGCATAGGAGGCAAAGTAGCCGATCAGAAACAACACGATGGGCACCGCGTAGACCAGCAGCATCACGCCGTAGAGCCGCTTGTTGCTGCTTTCGACCACGACCTTCTGTCCCGTCTGCGCGCCGATGGGATTGAGCGCCACCGCATGGGTGGACGAGCCCTGCATCCCGCAGCCCGAGCAGCTCTCGCAGTCGTGTCCGCAGGCGGACTTGCGGGGAACGGAGATCTCCGCCCTGCCGCCGCGCAATATTTTTTCAACCGTTGCTATCTGGGTCATAGGTTCTCCTTCAGTTATGCTCTGTACTGTTTTCCGCTCCGCCGCTCAAACGCACGGTCACCTGATAGCTGCCGACGGCGCCGACGTCCAGCCCGTCCACATAAACCGTTGCAGGGACGGTATAGACGCCGTCCGCGTCGGAAACGTTCGTCAGGTCCGCCACCACGCGGAGGTTTTCTTCATTCACCCGCGCGAGCGCCGTGCTCGTGCCGCGCAGCGTCACGCTCAGCGTCGAGGTCACGACCGTCACATCACGCTCGGTCGTCAGGTTCTCGTAGCCGAACTGCGTGGCGTCCACCGTCAGGGAGTCGATGTCGTCGAACAGGATGGTCAGCGTCACGCTCGTCACGCCGCTGAGATTGTCCACGCCGTCAGGAAGCGGAATGTCGTAGGTGAAAGTCTCCGCCGCCTTGAGATCGGCGAGCGAGAGCGTATCGAGCTTGATCTCGTCGATGGCAGCCATCGTCGAGGCGTCGCCCGAGAGCGTGATCGTGTCGATCGGCGTCAGCGCCCACTTGACGTTCTCAAGCCGCGAGCCGGGCGTTTCGACAAATTCGACCGTGAGCGGGACCTCCTTGACCGTCATCACCGGCATCGTCACCTGGATGCTCTCGCTGGCCGGATGGATGCGGTTCGAGCGGATGAGCTGGTCGCTGAAATCGTACAGCTCAAAGCCCAGCAGCTCCACGACCGTGGAGGTCGCGTTTTCAATGTTCAGCGTGACCTGCGCGTAGCTCACCTGCATGATGTCGACCTGCTGGCCGCGCACCTCAAGCGTCTCGGGCAGCATACGGACCGTGCCGGCGATATAGCCCTCCGCCACGTTGCCGACGACCTTGCAGCGGATCTCCACATTCTTGCGGAACAGCTCGCCAATCTCAATGGTGGTCGAGCGGACGGTCGGCTCTTTCTGCGTGATGCTGCTCGAAAGCAGCTCGCCGCGCGGCCCGCGCGGATAAAGGATGCTGTAGGTGATCGTCTGTGTGCCGGTCGTTGTGACCGAGCTGAGATCGACCACGATGCGGATCTTGCCGGGGTCGAGCTTGAAGTAGGTGCTGCGCGGCATACCCAGCTTGAGGTCGATCGCCTCCTCCTCATACGAGAGGAGCATCAGCCCCTTGTCCGCCAGCGTGGTGTCTTCGTTGGTAAATTCTATCGGCACATCGTTGACGGAGATCTCGATCTCCGTGTCGTCGTTGGCGTAGAACCAGACAAGCAGCGCAATGAGGATCGACAAGCCGATGCAAAACGCCCTGCGGCCTTTAGTTTGCTCCATTTTCTTCGTCGTCCTCCTTCCGCTTTTTCAGGATACGCGGCAAATGCAGCTGCGGCTTGTCCGCTCCCGGTTCCTCTGCCTGCGGCATGAGCTCGTTGATGAGCAGCTTCTCGAGCGTCTCCGGCTTGAGGTGACGCTTGAGCAGTCCGCCGATGGCGACGGAGATGGTGCCCGTCTCCTCCGAGACGATGACGACCACGGCGTCGGAATTTTCGCTCATGCCAATGCCCGCGCGGTGGCGCATACCGAGGTCGCGGCTGAGGTTCACATTCTTCGACAGCGGCAGCATACAGCCGCCCGCCAGGATGCGCCCGTCGCGGATGATGACCGCACCGTCGTGCATCGCGGCCTTGACGAAGAAGATGTTTTTCAGCAGCTCGCTGCTCACCTGCGCGTCCACGATGGTGCCGGTGCGCGCCATCTCGTCGAGGTTGATCTCACGCTCAAAGACGATCAGCACGCCCGTGCGGGTCTTGGACATCTCGGTGCAGGCGAGCACCGTCTGCGCGATGGCGTTTTCAATGGCGCTCGACTGCTGCTTTGCGGCAAAGGGAATGAACGAGCGCAGCTTACTCGAGCCGACCTGCTCTAAAATGCGGCGAATCTCCGGCTGGAAGAGGACGATCAGTGCGAGGATGCCGACATCAAGCATGTGGTTGAGGATAAAGTAAATGCCATTGAGCTTGAATACATGCGAGATCCACAGCGCCAGCAGAAACACCATGATGCCCTTGACCAAGCTCTCCGCGCGAGTGCTGCGCACGAGGCGGAGCAGCAGATAGCAGCAATAGGCCATCAGCGCGATATCCAGATAGTCCGCGATGCGGATGGTCGTCACATAACGCCACGCGCCCTCGAGTATGGTCATCACAAATTCCATGGCATATCCCTCTTAAGCAATAGTTATTCATATTCTAATATAATCCGCAAAAAAAAGCAACCGAAAGAGCATGAATTTTCCATGAATTTGTGCAGCGCAGCCTTCAGCCGCGCACGATGCTCTGCAGCACATGGGCAAAGGCGTCGATATCCGCCGCCGAGGTGAAGGTGGATACGCTCAGGCGCACCGTTCCGTTCGGCAGCGTTCCCGCCGTGCGGTGGGCGTAGGGCGCGCAGTGCAGTCCGCCGCGCAGGGCAAAGCCCCGCTGCGCCAGCGCGTCCGCGGTCTTCTCCGGCTCCCTGCCATCCAGGTTGAAGGACAGCACCCCGACCTGCTCCGCAGCATCCCGCGCGGCATAGACCGTAACGCCGTCCATTCCGCGCAGCGCAGCGGCGGCCCGCGCGATCAGCGCGCGCTCGTGGCGCTCGATACGCTCCCGTCTTTCCCGCACGAAGCGCAGCCCTGCCTCCAAGCCCGCGATGCCGGGCATATTGTGCGTACCGGCCTCCAGCTGGTCCGGCAGGAAGTCCGGCATGGTCTGCTCGAGCGACGCGCTGCCCGTGCCGCCGTAGAGGAGCGGTGCGGCGTCGTGCGCGCACAGCAGAAGTCCAGTCCCCTGCGGGCCGTAAAGCCCCTTGTGTCCCGGCATGGCGATAAAGGCCGCGCCGAGCGTGTCCAGCTCGAACGGCAGGATGCCCGCAGACTGCGAGGCGTCCACGATCAGGGGAACTCTCTCCGCTCGGCAGAGCGCAGCGATCTCCTCGATCGGCAGAACGAAGCCGAACACATTGGAGACGTGCGTGCAGACGACGGCGTCAAGCTCCGGCGAGATGCTGTTTTCAAAGGCGCGCAGCAGCGCGGCGCGGTCAAAGAGCGGCGAAGCGGCGACCTTGATCCTCGCGCCCAGCGCGTGCAACGGCCGCGTGACGGCGTTGTGCTCATAGCCGGAGACGGCGACGCGCCCGCCCTCCGGCACGAGCGAACGGATGGCAATGTTCAGGGCGTGCGTCGCGTTGGAGGTAAAGACGACCTGCTCCGGCGAGGGTACACCGAACAGCTCGGCGGCAAGGCTTCGGCAGCGGAAGGCCGTCTCCTCCGCCGCTCTGGCCGCGGCATAGCCGCCGCGCCCCGGCGAGGACATGGTGCGCATGGCCCTCTGCATCGCATAGGAAACGCTCAGGGGCTTTTGGAAGGTCGTCGCGGCGGAGTCCAGATAGATCATGGCCCTACCTCCGAACGATCTTGACCGGCTCGACCTGCGCGTCCTGCAGGCGGCGGATGGCGGCGGCGTAATTCCGCTCCGCAACCTCCAGCGTGTAGCCGCAGCCGCGGCCCGTCAGCTCGGCGCTCGCGCGCAGCACCCGCGTGCGGATGCCCGCACGGTCCAGGACCTTCATCATCTGCTGGGCGTGCGTGATGGAGCGTGCGACCAGTAAATAGCGTTCCATACTCTCCCCTCCTCGCAGCATACTATGCGCCCGCGCCGGAAGCGGTGCATTGCGCCGGAGGGCAAAAAGAGAAGGACGCCGAAGCGTCCTTCCCGTTTCCTTTTTCTATTACGCGCGCGGGTGCGCCTTCTGATAGATGTCCCGCAGCTGTTTTTTCACAACGTGGGTGTAGATCTGTGTGGAGGAAATGTCCGCATGGCCCAGCATTTCCTGAATGGCGCGCAGGTCTGCGCCGTTTTCCAGCAGATGCACCGCGAACGAGTGGCGCAGCGTGTGCGGCGTGATGTCCTTGTCGATCTGCGCCATCTCCTGGTAGTGCTTGACGATCTTCCAGAAGCCCTGTCGGCTCATGCGCTCGCCGTTCATGTTGACGAACAGCGCCGTCTCCTCGGGATCGGCCAGCAGCTGAGGGCGGACGTCCTTGATGTAATCCGAAAGTGCCTTGACCGCGGCGGGATAGAGCGGAATGATGCGCTCCTTGCCCTTGCTCTCGCAGCGGATGAAGCCGGCGGAAAGGCTGCAGTCGCTCTCGTCGAGCGAGATGAGCTCGCTCACGCGGATGCCGGTGGCGTAGAGCAGCTCGAGCATCGCGTGATCGCGGTAGCCCTTGGCGTCCACGCACCGGGGCTGGTCGAGGAACAGCTCGACCTCCTTGCCGGTCAGGATCTCCGGGAACCTGCGCTCGACCTTGAGGGCAGCGACGCCCTTGGCGGGATTGGTCTTGATCTCGCCGCGCTCAGCAAGGAAGGCATAAAAGGACTTGATGGAGGCCAGCGCGCGCGTGACCGTCGCGGCGGACTTTCCCTTGCCGCCCATCCACGCGACGTAGTCGCTGATGGCGGCGGTCTTGACCTTGCGCAGATCGGTCACCCGCTGGGCGGCAAGGTGCTCGGAAAACTGGCGCAGGTCGCGAAGATAGGAGCTGAGCGTATTTTCGGAGGCGTGCTTTTCCTCGCGCAGATAATCCTCATAGAGCTTCAGATAATCGGACGCCATCCGGCACACCTCCTTCCGTAAGATCAGCGCAGCAAAAGCGACAGGATGCGTGGAATGAACCACAGCTCCAGCGCCGCGCCAAAAAATAAACACACACACGCGATCCCGAAACGGGACCAATACCGCTTTCCGTAGGTCACGCCCTTCGCCCGCTTTCCGCCGCCGACCGATAAGGCCGCAAGACCGCGCGAGGTCTCCCACGCGGCGCTGCCGAGCAGCAGCGTGCAGGGCAGCACAAGCATCAGCCGCAGCGCGAAGAGAACAGGCAGCAGGAAAAATCCATCCTGCCCCAGACCCGAGGCGAAGCAAAGAAGCGAATAGGCGTACAGGAAGCCCTGAGCGGCACACACCGCCGGAATGAGCGCCACGCCGACGGAGGCAAAGCCCAGCAGGAACACCGCCACGCTCGCACGGAAAAAGCAGACCATCGTCTGCCAGACCGCCGCGGAGGAGGGCGCGCCCTCGATGCGCAGGGCAAGGTAGCCCTCAAGATATCGGCGCAGCTCGCCGCCCATTGCCGACGCGCCGCGCGCGGCGACCATGCCGCCGAGGACCGCGCCGAGAAGAAAAAAAGCGGCAAGCGCCAGCATGGAAAGCGGTATTTTCCGCAGACTGACGCATCGCAGACGCGCCGCCGTTCGTCTTTGCTTCAATGTAAATCCCTCACTGTTTTCCGCCGAGGAAATTCGCAGGGCGCAAAAAGCGAGGGAGCGAAAGCACTTATAAATATAGGCTATTTGTCCCCGTTTCGCAAGCGGATTTCCTCAATTTCCCGAATTTTGTCAATTATGTCAAAATATTATGTAAACACCATTATGTAAACTTCGTACACCGAGCTTTTTCGGAACAAGATATGGTATCGTGAAAAACCGCCGTTTACCAAATCTGGAAACCGTCTTTCAGGCCGCCCTCATTCCCCACCAGGCCATATTTGTGCAATCCGTTCACGCCGCGCAGAATGTGCCGTTTTTCGATCTTTATGTTTACCGTCGGGAACGAGGCGTTTTATGTCGCTTTGCCCGTTTTCCCTTCTCCCGCCGCGCAAGTCCCGCCGCAAGCAGCCCGCCAAGCGCAGACGCCGTGAGCAGTCTCAGCATCCCATTCATGTCCGGCGCGTCCGACGCGAGCAGCCCGAGCAGCGACACGCACACCCAAAACGCCGCAGCGCCAAGCAGCGGCAGCACCGCCGTCCCCCGTTTCTCCCGTGACGCTATCATCGCACCGCCGAAGGCCGAAAGGCAGGCACACGCCCATACCGCTTGCCCTATTCGCACCTCATCCAGTCTGCCGCTCACCGTCAGATAGGCCGCAAGCGTCAGCAGCACCAGATATGCACCCATCGCCGTCGCCAAGCCGAGCATGATCGGCCTCACCGACAATCGCTTCTTCTCCATTCCATAGCCCTCCCCATCCCGGTCGTTCAAAAGAGTGTATGCCGCGGGGCCGCATTTTATATCCAGGCCCTCGAAAAAAGTGCGCAAAAAAGCGCCGACCATTCGGCCGGCGCTTTCGCGTCAGGATATGATTTACTTGATCTCGGGATCGTAGGAGGGCTTTTCTTCCGCAGCAGGAGCCTCGACCGTCTCAGTCGCTTTCTCCTCGACAGCAGGAGTCTCCTCCGCCTTTTCTTCGACCTTGTCAGCCTTCTTGCCGCTCTTCTGTGCGGCAGCCTGCTCCATTGCGCCGGTGGACTGCACCGCCCACTTGGTCACCTCGATGCGGACGCGGTCCTCGCTCGTCTCAAAGACGATGGTAGAGTCGTTGACCTGCACGATCTTGCCGACCATACCGCCAATGGTGGTGACGCGGTCGCCCTTTTTCAGGCTGCTGCGCATCTGCTCCGCCTGCTTTTTGCGCTTGTTTTCCGGACGGATGATGAGGAAATAGAAGACCGCGATCATCGCGACCATGAGAAGAAGGGATTCCATAATTGTTAAAGTTCCTTTCGTTTTTAAGGTTCCGCCATAACAGCATTGCTGTCATTATAGCCGAATCCGTCCTAATGTGCAAGAGTTTTCTGCGGCAAATTACGCTCTTTCCGAAAGCTTTTCGCTGTATTCCGCGCGGAAGGCCGCAAACTCGCCAGCGTCCAGCGCGTCGCGGATGACCTGCGTCACGCGCTTGTCCTCCTCGCTCGGGAGGGCCACGCCCGACGGATGGTTGTGTGCAAGTACGACGGACGTCGCATTCGCGTCCAGCGCGGCCCTGACGACCTTGCGCACAGAAATGCCCGCAGAGTTGACATCGCCGCTCTGCACCAGAATACAGTCAAGCGCCTTGCACTTCGCGTCGAGGCAGAGCAGATAGACCTGCTCCTCCATCGCGCCGTGAAAAAACGGCACGAGATACTGGCCGCACTGCGCCGTGCTGGTCAGGATGCTCTCCGTCCGGGCGCGGCTGATGAGGTGCCGCCGTTCAATCTGCGGCACCAGTGCGATCAATTCTGCCGCGCCGGGTCCAATGCCCGGCACCTTCACCAGCTCCGATACCGGCGCCTCAAATACGCCGGCGAGCGAGCCGAAGCGTGCGATCAGCGCATGCGCCAGCAGATTCGTGTCCTGCCGCGCAAAGGCGTGGTAGAGCAGCACCTCCAAAACCTGAACATCGGATAGAGAATCCATGCCGGATTGCCGGAGCTGTGCGCGCATACGTTCGCGGTGGCCTTCGTGCATGGCCGTCACCTGCTTTCCTCCAAAAGTCTGCGGGAATGCGGAAATCTCATATTTTGTCTGAAGTGCGCCGCCTCAGAGCAGTTTCTTCAGATATTGTCCGGTATAGCTCTCCGGGCAGGCGGCAACCTGCTCCGGCGTCCCGCACGCGACCACCGTGCCGCCTGCGCCGCCGCCCTCCGGGCCGAGATCGATCAGATGGTCGGCCACCTTGATGACGTCGAGATTGTGCTCAATGACGAGGACAGTGTTCCCCGCGTCGACGAGCTTTTGCAGCACCTCAATCAGCTTGTGGACGTCCGCCATGTGCAGTCCTGTCGTCGGCTCGTCGAGGATATAGAACGTCCTGCCGGTCGACCGCTTGGAGAGCTCGGTCGCCAGCTTCACGCGCTGCGCCTCGCCGCC
>ERZ773108.1420-NODE-1420-length-24069-cov-5.344091_pt1 | contig 24069 bp, 18 predicted proteins | sample MGYA00580570_ERZ773108 | MGnify/ENA primary metagenome ERZ773108 (study PRJEB29015, sample SAMEA2737840) | human gut metagenome | biome: human gut; feature: human-associated habitat; material: faeces | place: China | collected 2012 ...
TGTCGCTTACGCGACCCGCCGCAGGCGGAGAATCCTGTAGAGCAGGATTCTTTTTCATCGCTCTTCCTCTCAGACGTAGATTTTGCTTTTATCGATTTTTCTTGCAATTTCTTCCAATTTGTCTTATGATAAAAAACGTGCGTTTTTATAAAAATTTAATGATTTATATTCTTTTTTTATCATTCGAATATATCTTCTAAAATCGTACATCTCTATCGTTTCTTATTTTACTCAAAGGAAGGAACTTTCCACATGGAAAAATTAAAACCGAAGCTGTTTTCTGTCATGAAAACCTACACCCGTGAACAGTTTGTCAAAGATGTGGTTGCTGGCATTATCGTTGCAATCATCGCTCTTCCGTTGTCCATCGCCCTCGCCCTTGCCTCCGGCGTCACACCGGAAAAAGGCATCTACACTGCGATCACAGCAGGCTTTGTCATCTCTTTTCTGGGCGGAAGCCGCGTCCAGATCGCAGGTCCGACTGCGGCATTTGCAACGATCGTCGCCGGAATTGTTGCAAAAAACGGCATGGACGGACTGATTATCGCTACTCTGCTGGCAGGCGTGATTCTGATCCTGATGGGTCTGCTGCGCCTCGGCAACCTCATTAAGTTTATTCCATATACGATCACAACCGGCTTTACCTCCGGTATCGCTGTAACGATTTTTATCGGTCAGATCAAGGATTTTCTCGGTCTGAGCATCGTTACCGATGAACCGCTGATTGAAACGATGGATAAATTAAAGGCTGTTTTCGCCTTTATCGGCACGCTGAACGTACAAGCGCTGCTTGTTGGCGTTCTCAGCCTCGCCATCCTGATTTTCTGGCCGATGCTTCCCGGCTTTTTAAAACGGATTCCCGCTTCCCTGATCGCCGTAATTGCTGGCAGTGCTGCGGTAGCTGGTCTGCATCTGAACGTCAATACGATAGGGGACCTGTATGAAATTTCTAATAAGCTGCCGGCGATTTCGCTTCCGGCGTTCTCCCTGACAACCGTTCAGAACGTCCTGCCAGACGCCTTTACGATCGCGATTTTAGCAGCAATCGAGTCCCTGCTCTCCTGTGTCGTTGCGGACAGCATGGTAAACAGCCGTCACCGTTCCAATATGGAACTGATCGCACAGGGTGCCGGAAACATCACCTCCGCGCTGTTCGGCGGCATCCCCGCCACCGGAGCCATCGCCAGAACCGCTGCAAACATCAAAAACGGCGGACGCACTCCGATCGCCGGAATGGTGCATTCTGTTGTCCTTCTGCTGATCCTGGTTGTCCTGATGCCCTACGCTGCCCTGATTCCTATGCCGGTTATCGCAGCAATCCTGTTTATGGTTGCCTATAATATGTGTGATATCAAAACCTTTGTCAACCTCTGCAAAACCTCTCCGAAGAGCGATATTATCGTTTTGGTCAGCACCTTTGTTCTGACGGTCGTATTCGATCTTGTCGTTGCCATCGAGGTCGGCATCCTGCTCGCTGCGATTCTGTTTATGAAACGTATGAGCGACGTTACAGAAGTAGAAGGCTGGAAATATGTCGATGAGGACGACGATGCGGACAGCCTTGCCCTGCGCGTTGTACCAGATCACATTACAGTTTATGAAATCAGTGGTCCCCTCTTTTTCGGCGCTGCGGATAAGATCCTGAAAATCACCCTCGACGAAAAGCGCCGTTGTCTCGTCCTTCGTATGAGAAGTGTCAGCGCCATCGACGCGACCGCCATGCATAACCTTGAAAAGCTCTACGAGGACTGTCAGAAAAAGGGCATTCAGCTGATTTTCTCCCATGTCAACGAACAACCCTGGCGTGTCATGGAAAAAAACGGCTTTATCGAAAAAGTCGGTGCCGACAACTTCTGTGCTCATATTGATGACGCCCTAAAGCGCGCCGAGCAGCTGTAGCTTGTGCAAAAACAGCACATCACTGTTCTGATAAAAATCGCATTTTGAATACATCCGCCGCAGAGTTCTGACTTTTGCGGCGGATTTTTATAAAAATTTAATTTTTCTCTTGAAAAAAATCACATTTGCGTATATCATATTGCCCATAGGCAATTTTCGAAATGAAGTTTGCAGGAAAAGACATTTTGTCTACCGAAGGAGTAAAACTCTCAGGTGCTGTAGTTTGCAGCGCAACTGTAAATGGATCGACTCTCTGGAGACACCCGGATCAGCCGGGGGCCGAAGGTGCAACATACGAATTTCTCGTATGAATCTCTCAGGTAAAAGGACAGAGAAGATATTACGCAAGTATTCTGTATCTTCCTGAGACTGACGCAAAAAAGGATTTCTTTTTGGTGCAGTCTCTTTTTATTCGCAGCATAGAATATTCGCAATCTTATATTCTATCATGCTTTGAACGATATCTGTCTGCGCAGCGGATATTTCGTTTTTCCGGCGAATAAACCAGTCCGGCACACTGCCCTTTCTATTTTCACGAGTGATTCCAAAATCCCTTCTTTCATTTCGAAACGCTTTCCTTACGCATAGCATAGCGTAGCATGGCATCAGAAAGACATCTGCGGCCAAAAATCTGTTGTAACAAAGAATATCTGTTGCAGCAAAGAATAAGAAAGGGATCGAATACCATGTGGACTTCTATCAATCAAGCTCTGAATATAATCGACAACTTTGTCTGGGGTGTACCGTTGATGGTACTGATTATCGCCGGCGGACTGCTTTTGACCATCCGCCTCGGTCTGCTCCAGATTCGTAAGCTTCCCCTTGCACTGAAATGGATGCTTCAAAATGAGGAAGGCGGAAAAGGTGAAATTTCCAGCTTCTCCGCACTCTGTACCGCACTGAGTGCAACAATCGGTACCGGAAATATCGTCGGTGTCGCAACGGCGGTTTGTGCAGGCGGTCCCGGCGCCCTGTTCTGGATGGTTGTAGCAGCGTTTCTCGGCATGGCAACCAAATACTCCGAAGGTCTGCTGGCAGTCAAATACCGTACTGTTGCCGAAGACGGACACAGCCTCGGCGGTCCCTTCTACTATATTGAACTCGGCATGGGCAAAAATTTTAAATGGCTCGCAAAGATTTTCGCCTTCTTCGGCGTCTGTGTCGGTCTCTTCGGCATTGGTACCTTCAGCCAGGTCAATGGTATTTCCAGTGCAGTACATGGTTTCTTTGATCCAAACGATGCCTTTACGGTAAAAATTCTGCCGTTCCTTGGTGAATATTCCTGGTCCGTTATCATTGCTTCCCTGATTCTCTCCTTCTGCGTCGCAGCTGTTTTGATCGGCGGCGTCAAGAGAATTGCAAGCGTCAGCCAGATCATCGTTCCCTTCATGGCGGTCATCTATTTTGTATTCGCAGTGATCCTGATCTGCTGCAACATCACCAAAGTGCCTGCAGCGTTTGCAACCATCGTAACCGCAGCGTTTTCTCCAAAAGCGATTACCGGCGGTGCAGTCGGCAGCATGCTCATCGCAATGCAGAAGGGTGTTGCCCGCGGCATCTTCTCCAATGAAGCCGGTCTGGGAAGCGCGCCCATCGCTGCGGCTGCTGCACAGACGAACTCTCCTGTCCGTCAGGGTCTTGTCAGCATGACCGGTACGTTTATTGACACGATCATCATCTGTACCCTAACCGGTCTTTCCATTGTTCTGACCGGTGCATGGCAGGTAGAAGGTCTGGAAGGTGTTCAGGTTACAACCTATGCATTCCAGCATGGTCTTCCGTTTCCTGCACAGTTTTCTTCCTTTATCCTGATGCTCTGCCTTGTATTCTTCGCCTTTACAACAATCCTTGGCTGGGATTACTACAGTGAACGCTGCCTGGAATATTTAAGTGGCGGCAACATGAAGCACGTTAAGATCTTTCGGTGGATCTACATTCTGGCTGTCTTTATCGGACCTTACATGACGGTGAGCGCTGTCTGGACCATCGCTGATATCTTCAACGGTCTGATGGCTATCCCGAACATGATCGCGTTGTTCGCATTGAGCGGTGTCATTGTAAAAGAAACCAGAGCATTTTTCCAGCATGCAAAAGAAGAGGCACTCGCAGAGCACCGTTCTTTCGAAGAAGTGTGTGAGGAGAATTTAAACGAAGAAGAAGCGCCCGCGAACTAAAACTATTTCCTATGAAATAAAAAACTGCCGCACCCGGATGATCTCTCATCTGATGTGCGGCAGTTTTTCTATCAGCAGAATGCACGCAAAGCACATTCTGCCGTATACGTCTTGCGGCGCTCTTTATTCATGACAATAGAATGCTCGCAGAGCGTGCGTTCTATTGTTGATTTTTGAAGTCGGGAGAATTATTCGCCCTTCTCCAGAGCCAGAGTCTTGGTTGTGATATCACAAACCTCTGCAGGTCCGTAGTACTGGATTGCACCCGGATATACATAGCAGGTGTTCTCAGACCACTCTTCTCTGTGTGCCTCGAAGTATTTGAAGGGCTTGCCATCCAGCTCAACCAGAGCCTTACGGATAACAGGCTTGTCTTCGCCATGTCTTCTCTCCATGTTCATCATCTTGGTGATGGGCATACCGCCTGCAACCCACTCAGCTGCCGGTTTGGACAGGTTGGAAACCTTGGAAAGGTAACCATTGTAACCATACTGGATCAGCATGAATGCATTGTAACCTAAGGAGTAGCAGTAATCGGAATCGAAGTTGGAAGGGAATGCACATCTTCCTTCGTAACCGAAGAAATGATGCAGTGCATTGAACTTACCGTTGTATGTGCCTGCAGCCTTTCTCTCAGCCAGCTTGTCAGCTACCAGAGCGGAGAACAGCTTCTCTGACTCGATCAGGGAAACCTGTACGTTGCCGTGAGGATCTCTCTCCAGGAACAGCTGCTGCTGAATGCCTTCCGGCAGGATAGCGAATACAGCCATGGATTCTTTAGACAGACCGTTTTCGATGAACGCATATTTTTCTTTCCAGGTAGGAAGTGCATTGAACGCATCTGCCTTGCTGCCTGCTAACAGCTCGTTGATCTCAGCGATCAGTGCGGAGAACTCGGGAACGAATTCTACAACGCCTTCAGGGATGATTGCAACACCGAAGTTCATGCCCTTTGCTGCTCTCTTTGCTACAGAATCAGCGATGTAGTCAGCGATCTGGGACAGGGACATCTTCTTTGCTGCAACTTCTTCGGAAATCAGGCAGATGTTCGGCTGGGTTTCCAGTGCGCACTCCAGAGCAACATGGGAAGCGCTGCGGCCCATAACCTTAATGAAGTGCCAATATTTCTTAGCGGAGTTTGCATCTCTTTCGATGTTACCGATTACTTCGCTGTAGGTCTTTGCAGCGGTATCGAAACCAAAAGAGCACTCGATATCTTCGTTCTTTAAGTCGCCGTCGATGGTCTTCGGGCAGCCGATTACCTGTACGCCGGTGTTGTTTGCAGCGAAGTACTCAGCCAGTACAGCTGCGTTTGTGTTGGAATCGTCGCCACCGATGATAACGATTGCGGTGATGCCATGCTTCTTGCAGACTTCAGCAGCGATTGCGAACTGTTCCTGAGTCTCCAGTTTGGTTCTGCCGGAACCGATGATATCGAAACCGCCGGTGTTTCTGTATGCATTGATATACTCGTCATCAAAAACAAGATAATCGTCTTCGATCAGACCGCTCGGACCGTTCTTGAAGCCGTACAGTACGTTCTCCGGGTTGGTTGCCTTTAATGCATCGTATAAACCGCAGATAACGTTGTGTCCGCCAGGAGCCTGTCCGCCGGAAAGGATAACGCCTACAACCTGCTTCTTCGCAACGGAAGTGTTCGCACCTTTCTGGAAAGTGATCTCCTTTTTACCGTAGGTATTGGGGAACAGCGCTTTGATCTTCTCCTGATCTGCAACGCTCTGAGTCTCTTCGCCTTCCTTAACGCAGATATCTGCAATGCCGTGTCTCAGCATGCCGGGAAGCTTCGGAGCATACTCATATCTGGCTTTCTGTAAAGCTGAAATTTCCATAATCCTTCTCCTTCTTGTATTTCTACAACATTTTTTCATTCATAGTTGATTATAAGCTATTTTTTTCAAAAAGTAAACCACTAATCCCTTTTTCGCAAAGGGAAACCAATCTGATTTTTCATCTGAAAACTGGAAAAATCCCCAGTTTTACGCAATTATCTTCCAGTATTTCATAGCTTCTGGCGATTCCGGATACTAGACAGTATTCCATCAATCCGGTACCTCCATTGCGTTCATAGATTCGAAATGCCTGTCGATATTTTGAATGATTCAAAATGATTGCCGGTAAAATACCCTGATTTAAAAGCATCTGATTCATCATAAACCGACCGGTTCTTCCGTTTCCGTCCCGGAATGGATGAATCATTTCGAATTCCATATGCAGTTTCGCAATCTGTTGAATGATTTTCTGTAATTTTTCTGTTGGTTCCGGCATTTGCATGGAAGAAAGATAATTTTCCATTCTTTCTTCTATCTTTTCCGGTTCCGGCGGGAGAAACGCAACCTCCGCCAGACTTCCGATATAGACCTGATTGGTGCGGAAATTTCCATCAGAATCCATAATAATTCCATTGATTTGCCGGATCAGATTCAGATCAATCTCCTGTACCTGCGAAAAATTCATCTTTTGATAAGCTTTGTATGAATTCTTTGCTTCTGTATATTCAGAATAAGTATGCCCGCTGCGCACTTCATCATAGGAAATGATTTCAACAGTCTCTTCCAGCGACAGGGTATTGCCTTCCAGAGAATTCGTATTCCACGAAAGGCGAATCCGCATATCCTGTTCAAACGCCCGTTTTAAATGTTCAGGCATCTGCTGATACGGGTAACGTTTTTGTATTTTTTCTATTTTATCCAAATACTTTGCGTTATCTATATTCATGTTGAGCTCCTCTTCCCGGTAATAAACAGAATACATATCTCACAAAAATGCGTTAAATCCTCACGTTTTGCCTTATTTTCTCAAATCTCCCGAATATCATACGGAGTAGTCTGATACACGTAATAATTGAGCCAGTTTGTATACAATCCGTTGCAGTGCGCACGCCAGGAAAGTAACGGTTTCTTCTCCGGGTTGTCCTCCGGGTAATAGTTTTCCGGTACATGGATCGACAGTCCCTTGTCGCGATCCCGCTTGTACTCCCCGTCCAGCGTGTAACGATCATATTCCGGATGTCCCATAACGAAAATCTGCCGTCCGCCTTCCGTCATACATAAAAGCACTCCCGCTTTGTCCGATTCCGCCATAACCGTCAGCTCTTTGCAGGCATGGATCAGCGCTGCAGGCGTTTCGGTATGTCTGCTGTGGGGGATACAGAAAACGTCGTCAAATCCGCGCACCAGCGGCTCTTTGCGATTTAACACACGGTGTTCAAATACCCCGAAAAGCTTTTCCGACAACAGGCGTTTGTCGAGTCCGAAGTGGTAATACAGACCTGCCTGAGCGCCCCAGCAGATGTGGAACGTGGAATGGACGTGGGTCTTTGACCACTCCATAATTTCGCAGAGTTCTTTCCAGTAATCCACCTCTTCGAAAGGAATCTGTTCCACCGGTGCACCCGTGATGATCAGGCCATCGTATTTGTTGGATTTCAAATCATCAAACGTATCGTAAAATTTATTCAGATGTGTTGCAGAGGTATTCAGAGACAGATGGCTGTTCATTTTCATAAAGGTCACGTCCACCTGCAGCGGCGTATTGGACAGCGACCGAAGAAGCTGCAGCTCCGTATCCTGTTTGACCGGCATCAGATTCAGAATACAGATCTGCAATGGGCGGATATTCTGGTGCATCGCACGATATTCGTCCATCACGAAAATATTTTCATTATCCAGAATCTCTCTGGCAGGCAGATCACTCTGTATTTTAATCGGCATTTTCTCTCTCACTTTCCTGCCGCTGTGCGGCGTTTCTTTTGAATAAATTCGTCCGGACGGTTATTTTTCCAGATACTGCTCCATAAACTCTTCTTCTGTCAGTACAGCTATGCCCAGCTCCCGCGCTTTTTTATTTTTGGCGGAATTAGAGGTACTGTCATTGTTGATCAGACAGACGGTTTTGCCCGTCACGCTTCCGGTTACCTTTCCGCCGAGGGCTTCGATCTTTTCCTTTAAGGCACTGCGATTTTCAAAGTGGTTCAGGCTGCCCGTAATAACAAAGGACTGCCCGGAAAGCGGCAGGGCTTCTTCTGAAAAGGTTTCCTGGTCCAGCTCCACTTCCTTTAATAAAAGCTCCAGCGCAGTTTTGTTTTTTTCCTGTGCAAAAAAATCTACAAACGCGCCTGCGATGACGGGTCCTACGCCATCCATCGCCGCCAGCTCTTCTGCAGGTGCAGCGAGCATTTTGTCCAGATCATTTTTATATTCCCGGCAAATCATCCGCGCATTGGCAATTCCGATATTCGGGATTCCAAGGCTGTAAATCAGGCGTGCAAGATTTGTATGTCTCGCTTTTTCAACGTTCGCTTCGAGATTCTGATACGATTTTTCGCCGAAGCCATCCATCTGCATAATCGCATCCCGGTGTCTGTCCAGATGGAACAGATCCGCATAGGTATGCAAAAAGCCCTCCGCCAGAAATTTTTCCAGCGTCGCTTCGGAAAGTCCGTCGATATTCATCGCGTCCCGGCTGACAAACAGCGTAAAAGATTTGATCTTTTTGGCATCGCAGTCCGGGTTCGGGCAGACTAACGTCTCCGTATCGTTTTCTTTTACGATTCGGGTCTCTCCCTGACAGACCGGACAGGTGCAGGGAATTTCCAGCGTACCGCTTTTGGTCAGATTTTCCGCGATCTGTGGGATGATCATGTTTGCCTTATAGACTGTAATCCGGTCGCCGATGCCGAGCTTTAACTCTTTGACAATGCTGACATTGTGAACGCTGGCACGACTTACGGTTGTCCCCTCCAGCTCCACAGGGTCAAAAATCGCAACCGGGTTAATCAGTCCGGTACGACTCGCGCTCCACTCCACCTCGCGCAGCGTCGTCTCTGCCTGCTCGTCCGCCCATTTAAATGCAATGGCATTGCGCGGAAACTTTGCCGTTCTTCCAAGCGACTCTCCATAAGCAATATCGTCCAAAAGCAGTACCAGCCCGTCGGACGGAACCGGATAATCTGTGATTTTTTCTTCAAACCAGGCAACCGCCTCCTGCATCGTGTCCGCAGTTACCGCTTTATATTCTACCGTTTCAAAGCCCTGCTTCTGTAAGAATATAAACTGTTCTTCCCTTGAGTTTTTAAAATCCACACCCTCTGCACGCACCAGTGCAAATGCGAAAAAATGCACCTTTCGCTGCGCAGTGATCTGGCTGTTTAGCTGGCGCACGGAACCGGAGCAGAGGTTTCTCGGATTTTTGTACCGAGCGTCCACGTCTTCAATTTCGCCGTTGATTTTTTCAAAATCCGCATAGGTGATGACCGCTTCTCCCCGCAGGATCAGCTCTCCCTGATAAGGAATCTGCAACGGCACGTTGACAAAGGTTTTGGCGTTCGGTGTGATGACCTCGCCAATTTCGCCATTTCCCCGCGTGACCGCCTTAAACAGTTTTCCGTCCCGGTACGTCAACACGATGGTCAAACCGTCCAGCTTCCAGGAAAGCAAACCTTTCTGATCTCCCAGCCAATCTGCCAGCTCTTCCCGGCTTTTCGTTTTTCCAAGAGAAAGCATCGGGCTTTCGTGACGCTCTTTGGGAAGTTCGTCTACTGCTTCATAACCAACCGATTGGGTCGGACTCGCTGCCAGCACAACTCCGGTCTTTTCTTCCAGGGCAACCAGCTCGTCGTAGAGCCTGTCATATTCTAAATTACTCATGATTTCCCGGTCTTCGGCATAATAGGCTTTTGCAGCCTCATTCAACTTCGAGACCAGTTCTTTCATTCTGTCTGTATCATTCATATCGCTTTTTCTGAACTCCTGTCTGTCCGGATCCGGAACCATTCCGATAGGTACCATTTGTGCGGCTGTCGGCGGTACTCCGGTAGGTACCGCGCTGCTCTGCTTTGTGAGCGCCGTCTGCACCTTGCCTGCGGTCAGCCGTTTTTGCGTAGCCGCCTGCCTTCCGGTGAGCCGGATTCTGACCGCTGCGCTGCATTCCTGCATTCGCTATGCGTCCGTTCACTCTTGGCTCTGCAGCGCCGGTCTGGGCTTCTTTTTTCGCAGCAGGCTGCCGTTCCTTTTCCCATGCAGGACGCGCCGGACGGCTGGCATTTTTCCCAACTTCATAGTACAGCTCTTTTAACTCCGCGCCGGTGACTGCACGAATATCGCCCGGGTTTAATTTTCCCAGCAGAATGTTTGCCACACGCACACGTTTGATGCTTAGAACGCCATAGCCGAGGGTCTTGCACATCCGGCGGATCTGGCGGTTTAAGCCCTGCGTCAGGATAATACGGAAGACAAATTTTCCTTCTTCCTTTACAAAGCAGGGACGGGTACGCTCATTTAAATCCTTTAACAGCATACCGTCCGACATTTTTTTGAGGAAATCCCGACTGATGGGCTTATTGACGCGGACGAGGTACTCCTTTTCGTGAAAGTTTGCCGCACGCATCAGACCATTGATTAAGTCACCGTCATTTGTCAGCAGTAAAAGGCCTTCCGAATCTCTGTCCAGGCGTCCTGCATAGGTTACACGCACCGGATATTCGACGACATCACGGATCGTGATCTGGGCGTGCTTGTCCTTTTCTGTACAGGTCACTCCAACCGGCTTGTAATAAGCCAGCACCACCTTTTTTTCCCGATGTCCGACCGGTTTGTCCTCAACTGTAATTTTGTCCAGATCGTTGACCCGCATACCCGGATCTGCAATCTTGCCATTCACAGACACTTTTCCCCCTTCGATCAGGACATCCGCTTCTCTTCTCGAACAGATGCCAGCCTGGGAAAGATATTTATTTAAACGGACCTTTTCAGTATTTGCCATAAATTAACTTCTCCATTCCGATAAAAATCGCATTATACAAATATTTTAGCACACTTTCAGATTCCGTGCCAGAAGAACATGCAGGGATTTTCAGGCGCATGGTTTCCCTCTGCTACAGCGAAATCCAGTCCGGAAGTTTTTTTCTAACCCACGGCAAAAACGGTCCTGCCAACTCTATAGAGCTCAGCAGAACCGTTTTTGAAATTTTGTTATGAAATTCTATCCAAAACAACTGGAAGGTTATCGAAGTTTTTTGTCTTACTCGCGCTCTACGATGGCTGCACAGCCCATGCCGCCGCCAACACAAAGAGTAGCAAGACCTTTCTTTGCATCTCTCTTTTCCATCTCATGAAGTAAGGTTACCAGAATACGGCAGCCGGATGCTCCTACCGGATGACCAAGGGCGATTGCTCCGCCGTTGACGTTTAAGATATCGTTGTTGAAGCCAAGGTCATGCGCAACTGCTACAGACTGTGCTGCGAATGCTTCGTTTGCCTCAATCAGGTCGAAGTCGCCGATTTCGTAGCCGGCTTTCTTCATTACCTTGCGGGTTGCTGCAACCGGTCCAATACCCATGATGCGGGGTTCTACGCCTGCCAGCTCGCCTGCTACCCAGGTAGCCATCGGCTTTACGCCCAGCTCCTTTGCCTTTTCTTCGCTCATAACGATCAGCGCTGCTGCTGCATCGTTGATACCGGAAGAATTGCCGGCGGTTACGACACCACCCTCTTTGAATGCAGGACGCAGTTTGCTGATGCTCTCTGCCGTTACATTCGGTCTGGGTCCCTCATCAGTATCAAATACAACGGTCTGCTTTTTCTGTTTTACTTCCATCGGAACGATCTCGTCCTTGAACTTGCCCTCTGCGATCGCTTTCTGTGCCTTCTGCTGGCTCCATGCTGCAAACTCATCCAGCTGCTCTCTGGTCAGTCCCCAGTCTTCTGCAATATTTTCGGCAGTAATACCCATATGATAACCGCCGAAGGCATCCGTCAGGGCATCGCGGATCAGCGCATCATCCATCTTTCCGGCGCCCATTCTGTAACCGAATCTTGCATTGTACAGAAGATAAGGAGCCATGGACATATTTTCCATACCGCCAGCTACGATGATATCCGCATCACCGGAGGCAATCAGCTTGGCAGCCAGGTTTACACAGTGCATGCCGGAGCCGCACAGTACGTTGATCGTAGTTGCAGGAACCTCTACCGGAATCCCTGCGTTGACTGCTGCCTGTCTTGCAGGGTTCTGACCAAGACCTGCCTGAATGACACAGCCCATATATACTTCATCTACCTGCTCCGGTTTGATTCCGGTTCTTTTCAGGGCTTCTTTGATTACAACAGTGCCCAGATCCGGTGCAGGAGTTTTGGAAAGAGTTCCTCCCATTACGCCGATTGCTGTTCTGCATGCGCCTGCCAGCACTACTTTTCTTGCCATAACAATGATTCCTCCATTTTCCCTTTTTTCTTTATCATACTACTTTTGAAACGCTTTTCAAGCCCACTGCACGCTTTGTTGTGGTCTTTTTTAGGAACAAAAGCGCAAAAGCTTTCACGTTGGAAGGTACTTATCAGGGCATTTTTATCTGGTGCTCAAATGCCCGATATTTTTGATCAGCACGGAAATCGTTCCGTCTGGATTTGTGATAAATTCTACCTTGTCTGGATCCTTATATTCTTCCATCGGAATCGTGATTTCGATGCCCGTGTCCGTCGTCAGGTGCTGCTTCTGGAACTTTTTGATCGTCGCCTCGCTCTTGGGCCTGACAACTTCTTTTTCCATGTTATATTTTTCCAGCTTTTCCTCCAGGTCTGCCTGCATCTGCGGACTGTCCTTAAAAACCTTCTCCTTGACCGCTTCGACCTCCAGGCTTCCCTTTTCCTCCAGCTCATCATAGATCGCCTGCTTGACTTCCATCTTTCGCCGGGTGTCCTCATCTCCATAGTATTTTTTGTTGACCTGTTCCACTGCTTTTGTCACGATATCCAGCTTTGTCTTCTGAGACATCGGTGCATGACATTCCAGAAACAGTTCGGAAAAGTACAGCTTCTTTTCCCCATTTACTTCGAATTTTTTCTCTGTCAGCAGAATTTCTCCATTCGACAGATTCACTAAAAATGCCTCAGAAAGCTTCTGTCCCGCAGACGGCAGGATCGCTTTCTGTAAAATGATATCGTTTAAATTTTCTCCGGTTTCGGTAGCCTTTGTTGCATGAGTATAGGAAGTTTTATAATTTAATTTCAAAAATCCGAAATAATCGACGCCCTCCGCAGAAAAAACGACAACCGCAACGTCCGCCGCCGGAATATCGATATTCGAATTCATGATCCCATAGAGCTTTTCACACAATGCCCTGCTCGTCTGGACAAAATTTTCGGCGTTACAGTTCTGGATCAGCCCCATCACCTCAGATTCGTCAGAAAACTGGCAGACCTTCATATCGTCGCTCTCTGTAAATTTTTCAATATGAGCCTTTAAAAAATCGCACAGATTCGAACCCATATCGATCGGACAGTCCGAAAGCACCGGCATTCCAACCACAGAATCCAGGATATGGACAATCCCCATTTTCATAATCATATCGTCTTTTTTCATGCCAGCTTCTCCTTCAATTTCTTTTCCAAACGAACCGGCGCATGGAAACCCTACCATTCGTTTTGCTTTTGTATGCGGCAGCTGCGCCATCTATAAACATAGCAGTTCGATCAAAAATATGCAAGAAAAAGAGACGAACGCTTTTGACGTCCGCCTCCGGGATTCTCGCTTTTGCGACCTGCCCCATGGAAAAATTTTCCTCTCGGGATTCTTCTTACTCCGCCCGCTTTAACGCTTTTACGATCACAGGTCCGATCAGCGCTGCTAAAATAATCTTTGCAGTATCACCGGGCAGGTAAGGGATAACCCCCACACCAAGACCGCCGATGAAGTCTAAGTTCAGCTGCAGGCAAAGCCATACGGTACCGAACAGGTAACATACCAACGTTCCCAGAACCATCGCACCGAACTGTTTCCAGAAGCTTTTGCCGGTCTTCTCAAACAGAATACCGGTCAGCGGGATCATGAACAGGAAGCCGATCAGATATCCTCCTGTCGGTCCTGCAAGCTTTGCAAAGCCACCGGAAAAACCGGAAAATACCGGAAGTCCCACCAGACCCAAAAGCAGATAGATCACATAGCTGATGAATGCATTTCTGGTGCCCAGAATGTAAACGGAAAGATACAAAATAAAGGTTGTCAGAGAAAGCGGAACAGGGCTGACGGGGATCGGAATGGAAAACGGAGCCGCTATACAGGTCACCGCGGTCATCACACCGATCATTGCCATCTGTCTGATTCCAAGTGCTGTCTCTTTTTTTGTTGCTGTCTGCATGATTGTCACCCCTCCTGTCCTATCGGACAGTTTTTCTTTTTTCTTAAAAGATACCCCTTTCATCTGGAAATGTCAACAAAATCCTTCACTTTTTTGCTTCCGCTTTTGTTATATTATACAATATCGTCCTATTTGTAAGTTTTTTGTATCAGATTTTGACAGTTACGCACCAGCGTGCCCGGCGGGACACCATATTTTTGCCGAAATGCCGTCAGGAAATAAGAATAGGAAAAAAATCCGCACGCTGCACCTACTTCCTTAGAGGACATATTTCCCTCCTCCAGCATCCGTTTTGCCAGAGACAGGCGGTAATTGAGCATATATTCGGAAAAGGTTACGCCCATACAGGCATGGAATACGGAAGAAAAATACGATTCCGACAATCCTGCCTTCTGCGCCGCATCCGACAGCCTGATTTTTTCCCGGTAATGCTGCCGTACAAAAACCAGCGACCTGCGCACCGCCTCAGGGATTTCTTCCTCCTTTGCCTGCCGTTTCTTCGGGCTTTTTCGCAGAATCAAAATACAGATTTTTTCGATCAGATCCGCAGACATTTTTTCCCAGAACGCTTCTTTTTCTTCCTGCTCTCTTTTTAATTCCAGCAAAAGCTGTGTCATCTTCTGCATTTCCTTTTCCTGCATCTGAAAGCAAAACGGTTCTACCGCTTCTTCCAGCGCATCCAACAATACGTTCGATAACACCTCCTGCCGAAAAATCAGGTTATAGTAGCGGATATATTCCCCTGTATCCGTCATCTGTCTGTGATAATCCGATGGTCGAATCAGCTGCAGGCTGCCTGCCGCCGCAACGAAGCTGCTTCCGTTGATCAGGAACCGGCTGCTTCCTTCATAGATCAGCGACAGCTCGTAAAAATCATGAAAATGAAGCTGCCGATTGAAGCTGCTCTCCGCTTCCGAATAGCAATTCTGTATGCTGAAAAGCCCGTTCGATAAATATTCCTTTGCCGGAAGAATTCCCTTTCCAAACTGCATCCCTATATTTTCTCCATTTCTTTTTGCTTCAAAAATTTTGTTATTTTATGATTATATCATATATATTTTGTTATTTTAAGTTTTCTATTGTCTTTTTTACCAATTCATCCTACGATAAGTTCAGACAGCGGCAATACAATTTCGCCCGGGAAAAACAAATCCATTTATTTCAAGACACCAGAAAGGAGTTTATCCAATGACACAGTTAGAAGCTCTGCAAAAAAAATTTATCAATCTGCGCTTTGGCACATTTATCCATTTTAACAGCGCAACCTTCCAGTTTCACAACAACCCCGACATCATCGACTGGGAATACGATCATGAAAACGGTGATCTGCCCAGGCAGTTTCCCTTTGATGAAAAGGATTTCAACCCCACCGCTCCAGAGTACTGTAAGCAGTGGGCAAGCATCGCAAAAAGCGCCGGCTGTCAGTTCGCTGCCCTGACATCCAAGCACCACGAGGGCTTCGATCTCTGGCCCTCCGATTATACCGAACACTGTGTAAAAAATGCGACGAATAAAACAGACGTTGTCGCCGCCTACCTGGATGCATTCCGCAGGGAAGGAATCGTGGCCGGTCTGTATTTTTCCGTGCTCGACCTGACTGCTCAAACCGGTCACAGATCCTGCACTGCAGCTCAGAAAGAAAAGATTTTCGGTCAGGTAACAGAGCTTCTGACCAGGTATGGAGAAATCCCTTTCCTGATCGTAGACGGCTGGAATGCTCCCTGGGGTGGTCCCTCCTATGAGATGCTTCCCTTCGAGGAGCTCGACCATCTTGTAAAATCTCTGCAGCCTGACTGTATGCTGATGAATATCGGCTGTCAGGACGGATTGTCCGGTACCGACGTTGTATTTTATGAAAACGCCGCCGGTCAGGAGGTCGACCATAGCTTCAACGGTCCCGGCATCAGCTGCAACAAACTGACAAAGACCTGGTTCTGGAGGGACGAACACCGGACAGCACCGGTTACCAGTGCAGAATGGGCACTTTCCAAAATGAAGGATTATTTCCCCCAAAATGTCAACTTCATGTTAAATCTCTCTCCTTCCACAACCGGTCTGGTGGATGAAAATCTTGCGCAGGAATTTGCCAGGATCGGTAAGACCTTCCAGATGCCCGCACCCCTGGATGCGCTTCCGGAGGGCTGGCTGAAGCGTTGATCTCTATTGATGCAAAAGAACAGGGCATTCCCGCCTTGTTCTTTTGCTATTCTCAGGGTATACTTGAAAAAGAAGTGGTCGGCACTTCCTGTCCGACCCAAAAAGTATCCTGTAAGGAGGACATTATGTCACAGACACTCGAACAATTTCAGGCCTATCAGACCAGACTCGAACAATACGATCAGGCGATCGCTCTGCTCTACTGGGATCTGCAGACCGCAGCTCCAAAAGACAGCATTGAAGCAAAGCTGTCTGCGGTAGGTTATTTTTCCACGGAATCCTTCCGCCTTTCGACGGCGGACGAATACGGCAGCCTGTTAAAAAAGCTTTCTGCTCCCGAAGAATATGATCAGCTGTCTCCCGCCATGCAGCTTACAATCCGACGAAACCTGAGGGATTTCGAACGCTTCCAGCGCATTCCGGAAGCCTTCTACACGGAGTATGTCACAGAAAAGGCACGTTCCGAAAAAGCCTGGGAGGCGGCCAAGGAGGCTTCTGATTTCTCTGTATTTGCGCCCCATCTGGACAAGGTCATCTCCATGACAAAAGAATATGTCCACTACATGGAGCCGGATCAGGATGTGTATGAATTTCTGGTCGGTCTTTTTGAGGACGGTATGGATACGGAAACCATCGACCGCATTTTTGCAGAACTAAAAGAGGGACTTCTTCCGCTGCTTGCCAAAATCGAGGCAGCTCCCAAGCCGGATCTGTCTGCCCTGCAGCAGACCTTTGACCCGGATGCTCAGAAAAAGGTACAGGAGCTGCTGCTTTCTTATATCGGCTTTTCCTTTGACTGCGGCGCGGTTGCCGAGAGTATGCATCCCTTTACGACGACGCTTTGCCCCGGTGATGTCCGCGTAACAAACCACTATTATGCCGACAATCCGATTTCCTCGATGTTCTCCGCCATTCACGAGGGCGGTCATGCAATCTTTGAGCAAAATGTCGATAAGGATTTCTGGCACACTGCCGCAGCCCAGATCAATATGATGGGACTTCACGAAAGCCAGTCCCGCTTTTACGAAAATATCCTCGGCAGGAACCCACACTTTTGGACACCCATTTATGAAAAAATGTCCGAGCTGCTTCCGGAATTTAAAACGATTCCATTTGATACGTTTGTAAAAGCGATCAACGACGTACACCCCAGCATGATCCGTACAGAAGCGGATGAAGTAACCTACGGTCTGCATATCATCCTGCGTTACGAAATGGAAAAAGCAATTTTTAGAGACAATGTAAAGACCGATGACCTGCCAGCTCTCTGGAATCAGAAAATGCAGGAGCTGCTGGGTATTACTCCTGCAAACGATGCAGAAGGCATTCTGCAGGATATGCACTGGTCAGACGGCTCCTTTGGATATTTCCCCTCCTACCTGCTGGGCTCCATTTATGACGGCATGTATCTTGAAGCGATCCAAAAGGATCTCGGAGATCTGGATACGATCCTGGAAAACGGAAGGATCCTCGACATCACCCACTGGCTGAAGGAAAAGATCCACCGTTTTGGCAGCATGTATAACTCCAAAGAGGTTATCCAACGGGTCTGCGGCAAGGAAATCAGTGCACAGCCGCTGCTTCGCTATTTTGAAGAAAAATACAGTAAAGTATATGAATTCTGACCAGCGCTTGGAAGTCGGACTGCTTTATCTGGTAAATGCAGAACGTATATTCCATCAAACAGTAACCTTCTATTTTTGACGCAAAAAACCGGAAAATCTTTCCAGATGCCTTACGACAATCCATGCCCATGGCATCGGAACAGAGTTTCCGGTTTTTCTAATCAGGCGATTCCTTTTATATATATCCGGTTTACGGCAGCGTTTTTAAAATTCGTCCCAGCTCTTCCACATCTTCCGGCTTTGTTGCCCAGCCGGCTGCAAACCGCACTGCAGCTGCTCCATTTTCCAGCTCTTCCCAGGTTTCACAGCTGACACGATCCTTCAGCGCTTCCCGCTGTGCTGCATTTAATACGACAAACTGCTGATTCGTCGGGGAATTGATATAAAGCGGACACCCATGCTCCGTCAGAAGCTCCTTGATCCTCATGGCCATCTCGATCGCATGCGCAGAAATTTTCAAATACAGATTTTCTGTAAAAAGCGTATCGAATTGAATCCCCAGCAGACGCCCCTTCGCGAGCACCGCCCCCTGCTGCTTCATCAGGGTAAAAAATCCCGGGACAGTGTTCTTTTTAGGGAAAACAACTGCTTCTCCAAACAGTGCGCCCACCTTTGTGCCTCCAATATAGAATACATCGCACAGCTCTGCCAGATCTGCAAGTGTCACGTCTGTTCCCGGTGCACAAAGTCCATAGCCCAGACGCGCACCGTCCAAAAACAGGGGCAGCTGATATTCCTCACAGACCTTTCGAAGCGCCTTTAACTCTTCTTTTGTATAGAGTGTTCCATATTCGGTCGGATGGGAAATATAAACCATACCGGGCTGCACCATATGGGTACAGCTGCCGTCCTGATAAAAGCGTTCCAGATAGTGCTTTACCGCTGCAGCCTCAAGTTTCCCGTTTTTGTGTGGGATCGTCAGCACCTTATGGCCGCCGCTTTCAATTGCACCTGCCTCGTGGACACCGATATGTCCGGTATCCGCTGCAATAACCCCCTCGAAGGGCTTTAAAAATCCCCGGATCACGGTCGCATTTGTCTGGGTTCCGCCCACCAGAAAATAAATTTCCGCCTCCGGGCACTGGCATGCTGTGCGGATCTTTGCTTTTGCAGATTCGCAATAGGCATCCTTTCCATAGCCGTATGTATGCTCCATGTTCGTTTCCATCAGGCGCTGTAAGATTGCAGGATGTGCGCCTTCCATGTAGTCACAGTCAAAGTATAGCATTGCTTTCTCCTCCTGGTATTTTTTGTACCATTTTTTCTTTCCCTACAGTTTCAGTCTTCCTTTTGCTGCTCTAAGAGCTCATAGAGCGCATCGTCGCCTTCGTCGATCCACACATCCTCTTCCTCTTCATTCAAGCCAAGAAATTGTGCCAGCGTTCGGGTATCATCGCTGTTATTCCATTCGTCCACATAATCGTCGATCTCTTCAAACTCGATCTCCCCTGCCAGATAACGTTCTTTAAAATTTGCCATCCTGATTTCCTTTCTACAGTCGTTCATAAGTTTCTTTTAATTCGTTGATCATTGTTATCAGTAATTTCATATCCACGGGCTTTGCAATATGTGCATTCATACCGGCTGTCAGAGAATGCCGGATATCCTCTGAAAAGGCATTGGCAGTCATTGCGATGATCGGAATTGTCTCTGCCTGTTTGTGTAAGCTCCTTCGGATCGCCCTTGCCGCATCATAACCGTTCATGACAGGCATCTGCACATCCATCAGGATCATGTCATAGGTTCCGGGCACAGACTGTTCAAAGGTCTTCACCACCTTTTCCCCATTTTCACAAATCGTACACTCCGCACCTTTGATTTTTAACAGTTCAGTCAAAATTTCTGCATTCAGTTCATTATCCTCTGCACATAAAAAGTGCATTCCCTCCAGGATAGTTCCATTCGGCGTTTCTTCTTCCTTGGATGACAGGAATGCAGGCCGCTCTTTTGCAATTTTAAGATCTATAAGCACTTCAAAGCAGCTTCCCTGTCCGGGTTCACTTTCTACAGAAATCGTACCTCCCATGGCTTCCACGAGATTTCTGGTGATGGCCATTCCAAGTCCGGTTCCCTGTATCTTATTTGTCACAGAGTTTTCTGCACGGGTAAAGGCATCAAAGATCGTATCTTTAAAAGCATCTGACATTCCCATTCCATTATCACGGACAAAAAAGCGATACCTTGCATAGACTGTGGAGGTTGTCTCACATTCTTCTGCCACAAAATGAATTGCTCCTCCCTCCTGTGTATACTTTACCGCATTGGACAAGAGGTTGCTAAAAATCTGCATCAGGTGAACCTGATCTCCATTTACCCACTCATGCCGGATCTTTTCTTTTGTAATTGTAAGAGTCTGATTTTTTTCTTCTACCTGTGGATGGAATATCGCATTCAGATCCTGTAAAAGATCCGAAATAGAAAAATCCGTATACTGAAAAACTGTTTTTCCTGCTTCGATCTTACTCATATCCAAAACATTGTTAATGATCCCCAACAGGTGCTGCGCGGATATGTCAATTTTATCTACATACTCCAATACCTTGACTTTATCCCCTGCATTATGCCTGATCAAAGTTGTAATACCAACAATCGCATTCATGGGTGTGCGGATGTCATGGGACACATTGGACAGAAAATCTGTTTTCGCCTTATTTGCATTTTCCGCTGTCTGTAAAGCTTCTGTTGCAATATTCTTTGCCTCTTTCAGATTCTGATTCGATGCTTCCAATTCCTTCATCGCCTGTATTTGAAGTTCATTATTTCTTTTTTCATATTTTGCTTTTTGATCTGCGATACTGAGTCTGGAAACACTGTAAAATAATCCGGCAAAGAGTAAAATGATAAAGCCTACCATAAACATTGTTGTAAATGATACCGCTTTCTGATACTCTGTCAGGGTATTATCGACAACACCTTTTGCCACAATACAGATCAACATGGAATGGTTGCTTTCTATCGGACAGTAGCCCAGATAATAGGGCGATTTTCCACCCAAAAGCTCTACTCCCTGTTCTCTGGCCACAAGTCTTTTTTGAAGTGTTTCTACCTCACCTTCTGTGATAGCCTGATTCTTCCTTAAGTGCTTTAACAGAGAATAATTCCGGAAAAATACATCTTTACTCTGATTCGTATATGTAATGTTTCCCTCGTTATCCAACAGAAACAGATAGGCATTTCCATGATATCCCTTAAGCTTTAGCATAGAATCTAATTTTGCATGATTATATACCGTTCCAACTGCGGTATACGTTTCTCCATCCACGCGATATGGCTGACATGGAATTGCAACCAAATAAGCACCGTTTTGTATTTCTTCATGATTCCAGGCAACCAGTTTTGCAATATTACGTCCGTTTCTTAAATCCAACAGAAGCTTACTTGGAATGTCCATTCGTATTTTCGTTCCGTCTGCAGTGATCGCCTTACCATTTTCCTGAAGAAACAGGAGTGTACTTTCCGATTCTTTTTCCCACGCCTCAAAAAAAATACTGGTTACTTCTGTTTCCAGGGACAGTTCCTTTTCCTGAAGCAGATAGTCTTCCACCAAATGCAGCCGGCTATAGTATCCACTTGTCTGAAGCTCATAGGTCTGCTGCATTTGTTCTACAACAGCTCCCATACTGATTTTTCCGTTTTTCTCAATATAACTGTTCATCCTGTTCGTAAGATGCTTTATAAAGACTATGCTTGAAAGAATGAGAAGCCCTATCAGGAACGGAACGATTAATTTTTTTCTTTTCACTGCTGCTTGTTCCATCTGCGCTTTATTTTTTAACCTCTATGTAATCCTCCGGTGCCAACGGCTGCTGTCCTTTTTCCATAAATGCAGTCCACGCACTGGATAATGTCATATCCTGAAGCTGTTTTATCCTACATCCCGGAGTTGTTTTTTCCAGAATAGACCTTGTAGTATCTGTAAGTAGAATGGAATATTCCTTTTCTTTGTCTATTTCTTCCTGATCTACCGTGATATCTTTTAAGGAAAATCCGTCTTCTTCCTTTTGGACGGTTATTTTCATCCCGGATAGAATGGGTAATTCGTATTGATTTGTTATAAAAAATTCATTCTCTGTATGATCCAGATAATTCTCTACAAGTTTCCAAACCTGTTCCCCGTTTATTTTTGCAAAATATAGAGAAGTGTCTGAGCTCTTTGCTGTCATCAGAGCAACACGACTACTGGTACATTCTCCCCTATAAATAGAAGCGGTGAAATAATAATATGGTGCAATAGCCAGCTGTGCATTGTTTTCAACTCGGACCGTAGTTAAAATAGAGGATGCCGCATCACGGCCATTTTTATCATTCAATGCTATGGAATACTCCCTGTCAAAATTTATCACTGCTTTTTCTTCTGTATCTTCTTCGTTCATTGTACTGCGGAAAGCATCATATGCCTGGGCTTCATCCATCTCGCCTGATAACAAACCATGAACAGCCTCCTGACTGGCAGAAAAGGATTTTTGGGCAGAATATCGGATATAAATGGAATTACTTTTCATTTCATCTTCCAAACCGGATATATCCTGCATCATCGTCGGAACATCTGTATTCAATGAGATTACACATCTTCCATTGGCGATCAGTCTTTGTCCCTCTTCTGAAATCATGCAATCCAGCACATCCAATGCAGTCTCCAGCTTTTCCTGATCTTTTTCCAGATCTTTATTGAATGCAATATTTAAAGACGGAGTCATATACACAAAGGCCTCCTCTGAGGTCTGGGAAAAATAAGGAATACAGATCAGCTCCGCATCCATCTGTGTCTGCAGCTGTTGCATAAGCGCCGGATATCCGTGGAACATTGCTGCTTTTCCTTCTACAAAGCTCCGGTATGCAGTATCCACATCCACAAGGATATCGTCTTTCCCAAAATGAGAGTCTTTTAAAAACCTGCTGGTTTCTGAAAAAATACGTTTCCATAATCCATCGTCAAATTTTACTTCCCCCGATGAGGTTTCTGCGCTGCTTCGCCATTCAATTCCATCCAGACTTGTGAATTCACCAATGGCACCCGCCTGAATCACTTCATGGGCAGACCAGTCTTCTGCAAGATCCATGGAATAGGGTTTGATTCCATTCTCATAAAATTGCTGGCAGGACTCTGCATATTCCTGATAATTTGTCGGAATTTTTATACCATACTGATCAAACAGTGTCTTATTGGCAATGATCGTCTGCGGCAGACCACAGACAGGCAGCCATTGAATCTCATTGTCAGAATTTTTATAATATTGCAATGCATAGGAATAATACCTGGAAACAACATCATAGGAGCAAAAATCCATAAGATACGGCTGTAAATCCTGTGCATCTGTTCCGGAAAACCGCCGCACCGTTATCACATCCGGCAGCTCGCCATGTTCTTCCATATAACTATATAAATCGGTATCATTGTTACCAACGATAAACTCTATGTCTTGATCCGGAAGCTGTTCATGAATATAAGGTACCAGATTTTTGATCAAAGAATTTTCCCAAAGATATACGATAAGCGGCTCTTCTTTGGATACCGCTCCTGAAGGCTCACCGCATCCAAACAAAACAACCGCGCCGACAAGCACCGCCATCATAAACGCAGCCAGATCATATTTTCTGTTTTTCATGTGTCTGCTTCCCCATTTTCCCGCTTAAAGCCCGTGCTGATTACAATAGAATGCACACTCTGCGAGCATTCTATTGTAATGAATAAAAACATAGGCTTTATTATAACACTTCATATTTTCTCATGTCTATATTTTTGAAAACTTTTCCCTTTTGGACAGGAAAAAGGACGAAATCTATTTTGCCCGAAAACTCCGGAGATTTCGTCCTATCAATTATAAATTCCTGCATATCCATCTTCATCAAAATAATAAAAACTGCTCGTTTTTTCGATAATGACTCCTTCAACAAATGAACGTTTTCTTTGAACTGCCACACAAAAAACAACACTACATAATAATATTACAATGGATATACCGACGATAATTCATTTTTTCATTCTATTGCTCCGCTTTATTATTGAATCATTTTTTATTTGTGCTTTTTATTTCCGCTACCAGTTCTTCATACTTACGTT
>ERZ773108.1440-NODE-1440-length-23825-cov-4.176567_pt1 | contig 23825 bp, 18 predicted proteins | sample MGYA00580570_ERZ773108 | MGnify/ENA primary metagenome ERZ773108 (study PRJEB29015, sample SAMEA2737840) | human gut metagenome | biome: human gut; feature: human-associated habitat; material: faeces | place: China | collected 2012 ...
GCGCAGCGGCTCGTGAATCTTGAGGGCTTCATGCCCGGACGCGAGGTCGTCATCCTCGGCAGCGGCGACATCGGCCTCATCATGGCGCGCCGCATGACGCTCGAGGGCGCGCACGTCAAGTGCGTGGCCGAGCTTCTGCCGTACTCCGGCGGACTCAAGCGCAACATCGTGCAGTGCCTGCACGACTACGATATCCCGCTCCTTCTGAGCCACACCGTTGTGGATATCCACGGCAGGGAGCGGCTCGAGGGCGTCACGCTCGCCGAGGTCGGCCCCGACCGCAAGCCGGTGCCGGGCTCGGAGAAGTATATCCCGTGCGACACGCTTCTGCTCTCCGTCGGCCTTTTGCCGGAGAACGAGCTTTCCGAGGGCGCGGAGGTGATGCTCGACCGCGTGACCGGCGGCCCGGCGGTGAACGAATCGCTGGAAACGAACGTGCCCGGCATTTTTGCCTGCGGCAATGTGCTGCATGTCCACGATCTCGTGGACTATGTGTCCGAAGAGGCCGCGCGCGCCGGGAGAGCCGCGGCGAAATATGTCCGCGGCGGCACGCCGAAGAGTGCGCGCGTAGTGAAGCTCACCGGGCGCGACGGCGTGCGCTACACCGTGCCGCAGACCGTCCGCCCCGCCGCGATGGGCGAGAGCGTCGTCGTCCGCTTCCGCGTGGCGAATCCGTATTACGGCAAATACCTCTCCTGCTATGTGGACGGCGAGCGCATTTCCCACCGCAAAAAGCAGATCATGGCGCCCGGCGAGATGGAGTCGTTCACGCTCACGCGCGAAGCTCTCGGCGAGAGCGCGCAGGAAGTCGTATTCTGTGTGGAGGAGGAGTAAATCATGGATCTGACATGCATCCGCTGCCCGATGGGCTGCGCCATCCACGTGGAAATGGAAAACGGACAGGTCGTTTCCGTCACGGGCAACACCTGCCCGCGCGGGGCGGAGTACGCGAAGAGCGAGGCCACGGCGCCTGTGCGCACCGTGACGAGCACCGTGCGTGCTCTTGGCGGCGTGCGCCCGGTCGTCGCGGTGAAGACTGTGCCGGACGTGCCGAAGGGCAAGATCTTTGCCGTGATGGACGCCGTCCGCGCGCTGGAGGTCAAAGCGCCGGTACACATCGGCGATATTCTCTGCGAGAACATCGCGGACACCGGCTCGAATCTCGTCGCCGCCGCCGACCTCGACGCGGAATAAAAGACAGCAAGCCCTTTCGGCAGCTTGAACAATTCGCGTTTAATTTATTTGTCTAACTTTTTGAGGCTGCTTCATTTCCTGCTTCATGCGCTGATATAAGTCAGGTGCTTACGATAATTTTTTATCATACCATTTTTTCCAAAAGAACTTCATTCCGATGGATTGGCAGTAAGCCGCAGCCTCATCCGCAGAAACAATAAAAGAAAAAAGTTCATGAGGGACCATGATGTGACTGCGCAGCATACTGTACCACCTGTAAGATAAATTGCTCAATCAATGCGTCAGATATTGTCGGACCGGGAAAATCGATCCAGCGGTCCAGCGTTTCGCGGATGAGGGCGAAATCAAGTGAAAATGCGGCCGATTGTTGCTCCGCAGTCATGTGCGGATCTTTGATCTGCAATTCAAGAACACGGATCTCGTCCCGCATAGCGGATCTGTCGGAGAGAAATTTCTCTCGTGTATCCCCCATAGCACACATTCGGCGTAGGTGTTCCAGACTTTTTTGCAGTTTTTCCAGCTGTGCTTCCTTTGAACTAAGCGCAGTTGTATATGTCTCACTGTCTTTGGCCGCACAGTCTTCCAGCATCTGATAAGTTAAAAGCACAGCTTCTTTCCGGTCCATCCAAACCAGGCGGAATACATCCCTTGCCATAAGGTCGATGTGCCAATACGGTATTGATAAGCACCTTCCATGGCGTTCTAACGATAACTTCCTTGCAAAACCAAAGCGCCCACCGATCGAAAAAGAACGGTGGGCGCTTTTCGATAGATACGCCTATAGGGAATTCGTCAGAATAAGGATTTCAATTTGGGTTTGGCATTTCTATTTGTTTATGGATTTCAAAGACGATCTCAATAAATAAAACGCCCTGTTTCGCGTAACGGCTTCTTTCACGAAGACGCTCCATATAACTGACAGAAGCGGCTCGAACATGTAGGATCTCGGAATCATAGATTGGCGCCATGGCATTGCACAGTACGGCCGGAAGGGTTCCAAGAGAATCTCCCCAAGGATCTAAAACCTCAAAATTATTGGGATTATACGGGTTGTCCTGATCGCGAGCGATCGTTACCGAATCCCCAACGGCCACTCGTTCCAGCCGCTGACTTCGGTTTTCATACCGGAGACCCTTTACGTCGACGCGCAGCTTTCCAGAGCCGGTTTCCGCATTGAACTGCCCCAGATATTGTGCAAGATTCTCCATCATACCTGGCTCATAATAATCGGGGCCAACGGTCTCCGAGAGATTGTGTTTATGCTCCAGAGCATCGACTGCCTCCAAAAATGCCATAGCTTCCGGCGTATTGAGCATTCATTTCGCCCCCTTTTGAGATCAAAAATCGAATTCCAGATCAAACGCGATCTTGACATTGAACTGCATTTTTAACCGCACCTCGTCCGGCGCATCGGCCGTAAAGCGGATTACCAGCCAGCACTCCGAAAGACTGGACACGCTGGCGTTCAGAGCAAAATTTACTTTGGTAGCTTCACCGTCGGAAATCGTGATCTCCTGCGGCGAGCAGAGGTCTTCATTTCGCTCGTTGACGAACCCGACGATGCAGTGCACTTCCGAAGGCTGACTATCAAGATAACGCAGCATAGAAAATCGCTGCGAAAAGCTGAGGGTATTTATTGTCTGCTCCGGGTTCAGACTATATACCATCGGCTCATCCGGACGGCAGGCCGCGGGACGGAGCTGCTTTACCGCTGCGGGCGCGGGTGTCGCTTCCGCTGCCTCCGAAATGTTTTTCTCCGGAACTGGCGCTGCGCCATCCGTCACGTCATCCGCCATCATCGAAACGGCGCTGCTGAGCTTGCCAAGCTGTGTCTGAAGTTTTTCACGTTCTGCCGGAGTGAGCTTGTCAAAAACACTGGTGTCGATATCTTTGAGCATGGAAATGCTCTTGCCGACGATCTGTGAGGGGCGGTTTCTAGCCTGAGACTTTTTCGTTTGCAGGAGAGAGCGCTCCATGGAGATCTGCAGTTCTTCCGCAGCGTCTTCATTGCGTTTGACGAACTCGTCCAGTTCTTTTTTTGTAGTGATGCCGGCTTCCGCCTTTTTTTCCTCAAGGTCCTCAGCGATCTTGTTCTGCTTTTTTATGTACGACGAATACAGCCCGGAATCCATCATGGCCTTTAAATCACGCATATATTTTCGCTGATCGATGAAGGTTTTCATCATGGTGTTATTAAAAACACTGCGTCTGAGTTCTTCGCGCGCTTGCTCCGTTTCACAGCGCCGAAGCAGCGGGACGAGTTCATTAAACACCGAAAATACCTGCATTTCACGTGCAACATGATACTGCCCCGGAACACCCATAAACGCAAGAAAGTCAATGATCAGATGCGCGACTTCCAGCCGCCGCTTGATCTCGCTCACCGACATACCGGTGCTTTCCGCATACTCGTCGATCGTCAGAAGGCCCGTCTCAACAATATCGTGGTACGCGCCGATGGCAAGGTCGATCAGATTATAATCTACACGCTGTTCTTCACCATGCTGGATGGCAAGCTCGAGCATTTTGATCTGCTTATGGTCCTCCTGCACCGAGGCTTCCAGAATGACAGTTTCAAAATAATTGAACGCCGGATTTTCCGCATGCAGCAGACGAAGGCAGGTGAACCGCCGGTTGCCGTCAATGATTCTGCCGTCGACAAGAACGACGCCGGGTTCGCGCTGATTCACGAGCGCGATGTTATTTTTGGTCTTTTCCATCGCCGCGGGGTTGCTGGCGATGATAAAGCCCTCGATGGTTTTGTTATACTGCTCCCGATCCAAAGTGTCAAATGCCGCATTCTCAGGATCGCTTTTGTACTGGGTGATCCAGGTGGCGATGCGGTCGTTCTGGTCGTTATAATACAGCAAGTCGAGCCGGACGCGATATACCGGGTAGGCCTTTGTTACTCCGCCAAGGGTGAGTTTTCGGGTTAGATTTGTCTTCTCGACAAGGGATGCATCCTGTAGTTCCAACAGATTCATGGCAATTCCTCTTTCTTATTAATCATTCGTCATCCGGTTCATCAGAAAGCTCGTCGTAATATATACTTTTATCGGAATAAATGCGGCCCATGATCGGGTCATAATACATATCCGTGCCGGAGATGGCTTCGGTTATTTCGGAACGGTTTGGGATCGCAATGCCGTAGTTTTCTTGGCAGTCCGATATGAAGTCATCGGCATCAACGCTGTCGTAATCGGACAGCAGCCAGCGAAGGAAATCCCTTGTTGATGTGAATGCGGACTCGTTAGTTTTAAGTAAAATAATGCTTCTGAATACACGCTGATAAGCAAAATCCGGATGCATTGCCAGAATCCAAGCATAAAAAAGATCGTCAAAGCCAAGATCATCCAGTTTGGATTCCACCCCCTTCTGCCGCAGAGAATACACGGTGAAATACTCCCCGTCCTCCGTTGCGGCAGCCACGGCATCGCAATAGGAATATATATCGTCTTTGGTAATCCCGAATCTGCTCAGTCGTCTCATGGTTACGATCTGCTCATCGCCAAACAGGAATATTTCATATTCTCTGCGCAGGTCGAACAGCGTCTGACTAAACATCATGATTTTTCCATAGCGCTCCCGGAGTGGCTTGAGCGAATAGATGTCATCCTTTGTAAGAAGCTGGTGAAAGTAATCCGCCGCAGAGTCGAAATGCTGTATGGCGTATTTTGACAACACGGTGAATCCCAGATCATTCAACGAATACGGGTTGATCTCCTCCGCATCCGCTTCCGGGAAAAGGCGGGAATAGATGTCCTTTATCTCACTGATAAAGTAGAAATCTTCTGTGAGAGTCGTGCGGAGTACTTGTACACGGCTTTCGGGTATGTGCTTGAAATCTACGGAGAAAACACCGTTGTGATAATACTTCATCAACGGCTGAAGATAAGATGCTAATGTTGTAGCTTTATCGTATCCATATTCTTTGTGGATGCATTCAACGAATTCTTCGGAAGACACCGGCGATAGATCTTCAAGCATTGCATAAAGCGCTGCCGTTCTGTCAAACTCGCCAAATTGAAGCATCGGCTGGCGTCCGAAGCGCAGGTCGTGAAAACTTCCCTCTGAGAGAGTCTTTTTCAGAAGATTATGCAGCTCATACTGATCGCGGATATCATAGCTGCGCATGAGCTCCGGATAATCCTCAAAGAATTTCAGCGTGGAGATCTCCGTGTTTTCAAAACTTTCAAGATTCAACGAGTCCAAAAGTTCAGTATAATCGCGCGATGCAATGTCATAAAACCGCAGGCGCTGTCCCTGCTTCCACAGGCACAGATTGGAACACGAGAGCTTGTTCATCCTTGTTCGGATTACATCATCAGAATAAAACAGTTTTTCGTCAGTTATGCTGTTATCCCGCAGCAAGTCGTTATATTTTTCACAGAATGCTTCATAGTCCATTTCTTCGCCGCGGGTTTTTCGGAGAAGAAAATCTTCGATCGCTCCGCGGCTGCACTCGACGAGCTCTCCGTCAAGATAGATCTTGTTCCGGTTGAGATACGCGTTGATCCGATACTTGAGACTTACAGCAACGTTTGGATCATCTATAGCTTCGGCAATTTTCTTTTTTCCGGGATCGCAGAGTTCTTTTAGATAAAAGTACGTCTGCTCCGGCACATTGATATATTCACGCCAGAATTCTCTGCCCTCATCACGATAGTTTGTAAAGAGATAGGCATAGAAGTCCTCATTGAAATAATCAAAGCCGGTGTCGGCTTTAAAAGCAATGCGGATTTTGCGCTTATATTTTTCTGTTTTCTGCCGGACTCGCTCTCTGGTTATGCCGTAATCCTGCGCAATAGCTTCCAGAGTATCGCCGCCAAAACGGCGACGCAGCATATTTTTGTCCTCCGGCGACATAAATGCCGTTGTTTCCCTCAGAACATCAAAAAAGCTCGGATATACCCGATAGCACCGAAAATCTACATACTCCAGCTGTTTTTCGGCTATGAGAGAGCCGATGATTTTCTTGATTCGCCCATCTTCGATGCTCTCCGGCAGATCAGCGCGAAGCTCCTGAAATGACAGCCCGCGAAAGCCGACTCCCACAAACTGGGCAAGAAGCTTTTCGCGTATATCCTCGTCTGAATAGCATACCTCGGCACTCGTTTCCGCGCCCGAACAATAAAGGATCATGCTGTTACGCAGCTTTTCCATACGTCGCTCGACAAGAGCTTTAAGCTCGGATTCGGATTTTTCTCCCAAATTCCGCAAACTAATAAAGTTATCTGGATAGAGCGCGAATAACTCACCAAATGTGTAGATTTTCGCGCGCTTTAGACTATTATATTGACGACCAGACAAGCCGAGATCCTCAATCGGCGTAGTATCACTGCGTAAAAACTCCGACGCACGCTCGGCAAATTCTGGAGAAGACAAAATTTCGAACGCTGTCATTCCGCTCAAATCCAGCATCAACATTTCTGCATTTTCAACCGGCTCTTCTGACATGCTCTTGGGTGTTTTGGGCTGATCATTCCGAATACATTTATGCCATTCCTCAATTTTATTGCACACTTCCTCGGCGGACTTGCTGCCGAGATTACGTATGCCAAGAAATCCGTTCGGGTAACGAGCCGCTGCGTCTCCAAGCGTATTGACTCCCGCACGCCTCAGGCAATTAAATGAACGGACAGATAATCCAAGCTCCTCAATCGGCGTTTCATCTTTTCTTAGGCGTGCTAAGCCTTGTGCACTGATTTTTGAGGGACGAGTGGGGGTTAGCAAAATAGACTTCTCGGGAGAGAACGATTCTCTGTCCTTTGCAACTATCAGGCGGTCTTCGGTAAGATTGCTTATAAACGGCGGCAAATCTGGCTCCTCAAGGTGCGCATTGCTTGCAGTACGGCCATCGCGTTCGTCCAGAAGACGCTTGCAGTATTTTTCTACCACGCGGCGCATTCGCTTGGCGGTTTGCGCTCCAATATGACGGCTGCATCCAGTAGAAAAATCCGGATAGGATGCAAGCATGTCTCCCATGGTGTTGATCTTTGATCGCTTCAGTTCGTTATACTCCCTGCCCGGCAGACCAAGTTCCTCTGTTGGAGTATCGTTTTCTTGCAGATAAGCCCGAAGCCATTCTGCGTTTTTGTCGATGTCCTGCATGGACTGCAACGTCTCAGCAGTATCTGTATTATCCAAGTTGGCTCGCCATTCTGCCGCAGAAAGCCGCAGATTTCCATACAAATAGCTTTTGCTGGATTCGTTCATGTTTTTCTCCAAACTGCCGCAGAAAATCGGCCCCAATATCATTGAATTTTAATAAAATTATAGTACGAGTTCTTTTTCATTTCAAGATGTCATACGCTTATAGGTGCTATTTTTCTATCAACGTTCTAATAGAGGCGGAATTTGCTGACTCTTCTTTGCCGCGAAAAAGAAAAATCTTGCAGGAAATAAAACGAGAATATATAGTAGAATTACCAACTTTCCGGAGGCCGCCGTTATGAAAAAGCCAGCCTACGATCCCTACGAGAAAAAGATTCGCAAGGAAACCGCCGAACATTTTCGCAGGCTTTGCGAAATGGAAGAGGCAGATACGCCGAAAGAGCAGGAAATGCTCCGCATCAACACAGACTATACACCGGAATGCATTGACCGGAGGATCCGTACAACGAGCCGGTATTTGTTCAAAGCCGAAGAATGCTTCAAACAGTTTATGCCTTACGCGAAAGCGAAAGGACTCTTTTTTCGACTTAATACATTGCCGTTTTCCTCTCAGGGCTATGGGGCGGATCATTTTGAAGAGACGGTGTCTCTGGCCGCGTCGATCTGGATATTGGATCATCTGCTCGAGCAAATGCAGTTTCAGAAAAGCACGTGTCTGCCGAGCATCGCTGAACCGTATTTGCGGGAATCGGACTATTCCAGAGCGGAAAACCATTGCCGTATCTGGCATCCGGCCTACAGCGACGAGGTGATCGATATGTGTTATGTGTGTACCCGGTATTACGGAGGCGGATTGTTTTTCTGGGATAAGCCGGACGATGAAGCGGCAAAGGAGAAAAAGACATTTGCGCAGAGCCTTTCGGAATACATCGATGCCGCGGCCATCGATACCGCGATAAAAAAATTTGAAAAACGAATCTGGGATTTCTACGCGCTCGCCGGAGAGGCAGTTTATCTTGCGGAAAGCGCGTTGGATGCTCGCGCTGCCGCGTTTCAAAAAATGATCGAGGACCGAATTTCGGCTGTCGCCGAAGTGAATCGCTCGGGAGCATCCATTCTTTCGGCAACGACCCAGATCAACCCCGTTTGTATGAAGCCGTCCATCGTTCCGCCGCGGCAGCTCTTCCGTGAGGAGCAAGTATACGAGGACTTCCGAAAAAAGGTCTCTGACTGCTACGGATATCTTCTTATGCCCGGACTGCGGCAGAACATCTTAAATTCTTTGCGTTCAATCTGGCCTGCCCGTCTGCGGAATGCCATAATGGAGTTTCTGGTGGACGATCCCTACGAGACATGCTTTGCCGTATGGTATCTTCTTGCTACGGACAGCGACATTCCGTGGCTATGGTATGGCGGGCTTGCCACAGCATACACGGCATTGGCGCAACTGGATTTTTCGCTCAATTGGAGAGAAATGGGCAGCACACGGGATGCCACAGATATTAAAGACCTCTATAAGCCACTGTTCCCTGCCGATGAAGAAGCCGGTTTTATCGGAAAACCAAACGTCATGGCTCCGTTTTCCTTTGAGACGAAACCTCTGGGAAGAAAGCTTTACAACTATTCGTCCGGTCTTGTTCCGCGTATTATCCGCGATAAAGCCGACGTGGACCATCTGATTGAAAGCCTCCGCGCCAGCGACCAATACGATGAAGCGTTCCGAGCCCTGGCCTATATCGTCTGCGCCCGTAAGGAATGGATCTATGCATCCCATTGGAAAACGCTTCTGGCAAAGGATGAAGACGAGAACGAGCCGCAGGATATCCCCGACGAAACTCCGGAAGAGAAAATCAAGCGTCTGGAAAGAGAGATCACCACACTGAAGGAAAGACGCCGAGATCTGCGGCTGGCGGTACACGAGGAGGAAAAACGCGCTTCTCAAGCCGAAAAAAGGCTGACCGAAGCCGAAGAGACGGCTGAACGCTACCGTTTGGAGCTTGCCGACCTGCAAGACATCGCGTTCATGGCGGAAAACGGTGTTGCGGAAGAGCCGGCTTCAGAAAAGACCAATGCCTTCCCGATCCGTACGGATAAAAAGGTCGTTTCCTTTGGTGGGCATCCCTCGTGGCGCAACGCAATCCGCGGGCTTCTTCCGGATGTGAAGTTTATCGCTCCGGAAATGACACCGGGCGATGATCTGATCCGCTCCGCGGACGAGATCTGGTTTCAGCCGAACTGTATTTCTCACGCGGATTATTATAAGATCATCGGTATTTCCCGTCGATGCGGCATTCCCATCCGATATTTCAAATACGCCGGCGCAGAAAGCTGCGCGGTTCAATTTGCAAACACACACCGTTGAAGGTGAAAAGAAAGGAGAAAGACTATGAACATGTATTTTATTGATGATCAGATTTCTCTGGATTTGCCCAAAGGCAGCGAAGTGTACTCGAGCACAAACGATGATGGCGAAACAACAACTCACGTCGGCTTTGAGCCGTACTTTGATGACAGCGGAGAAAAGCGATACAGCATTTCGTTTGTCATCGAAAAAACTAGCGACTCACCCGCCGATTGGATGAAAAAGCTGCCGGGACGATTTATACCGTTCTGTGCGTCTCCGCAAATCGCGTTGGAGCTTATACGTACAGAAGCTCATTACCTTGTCACGGTCTGCCTTTCTGCGATCCTCCTTATGATCCGGGAGGACAACGGCGATTTTATCACACTGATGGCTTTGTCCGCGCCAGAACTGTCCTTTGGCGACGATGAAAAAAGCTCTGATGCTCGAAATGATTTAGCTGTGTTAGACAAAGCTTTTCTTCTTGCAAAAGCAGTACGCGTTAATGGTCAGCCGCTGGAATTATCGAATTTGGAAAACAAGTCCCGGCTCAAAGATGCCTTGACAAACGAAAACTATTCCGGGGATATTTCTTCTTGGCTGAAAAAGGGCACACGGAAAAATCCGAAAAAAACGGTATCCGCAAAAGCCCCCAAAGCATCTGCGCTGTCCTTTTCAGAAGAGAAGCAAATCGTTTGGGATGATTTGGTAACGATCCCCATTCCGGACGGTTATCATTATTCCATGTATCCGTTTGCATCACAGACCGGTTGGAATCTATCCATTGTCCCGGAAAGTTGCCCCGAGGAGATTTCTCCTTTTCAGGCTCCGTTTTCTATAGCGTTTCGCTCCGTTCCACCTCAGCCGGACAAAGAGGGAATTTATTTCACCCCAGATCCTCAAATCGTGGATGCTTTTTCTACTACGCTGCAAATCATAGTTGCAGACGTAGCTACATCGCTTCCCGATGTTACGCAGGATGGTGATGTTCAAAGCATGCATCTCCGCGACGGATTTGGAATTCTGTATAAGTCTATCTACGGGGGTGGAACAAGCCTGCTGGTTTCCTTCATTTTGGCAGAACGCTCTCTTTATCTGGCGCAAATTTCCTGGAACAGCGGCTCCGATCGGTGTGGAGAAAAGGCTGCTGTCGATTCTTTTCTCAATGTGGCAAAAGGCTGATTAGAGCGGGTACGCCTGGCCGGTGAGCCGTATGTACCGCCGATCGCAGAGGCCAAACCAACGCCCGCTGCAAAGAAAACGTCGAAGAAAGCCACTACACCGAAGAAGGCAAAATCTCCAGCAAAGCCGGTTGAACCGCTTTATCCGGAGGATGACGATTTTGATTATGCTTTGACGTCTTCGCCGCTGCCAAAGCAGCCTCTCTATCCAGAAGATTATGATTCCGAAATGAACGAAGTCAACGACATTCAGCCGCAAAACGAATTGCCCGGTTCGGAAAACTATGGTGCTGATATGCTCGCCGTAAACCAGGAGACCGAGGCCGAATATAGCGTTGACGAGCTGAAAGGACTCCGCGAAAAAAATGATGAGCTGAAAGCGGCCATCGCCGAACAGGAAAGGATCATTCAGAAAAACTGGGGGCTTTTTGGAAATTCGAGGAGACGCCGCATCGAAGCAAAAGATAAGCTTGCCAAACTTCAAAAAGAACAGGCAGAGATTTCAGAGGAAATCGAAACGCAGGAAGCCCTTGCCGGAATACAAAAAAGCATGGCGGATATGAAAAAATCGATGGACGAGCTAAAATCCCTGATGGATTCGATTGGCTGACACCACACCTTGATAAGCATAGGAGAACACCCTCGCCATCTCAGCTGCTTTGTGACCAGACCCAATATACTGAGAAAGAAGGATAGTAAAATGAGTGAAACCATCAATAGAACACACTTCTGGGGCAATTCAAATGACCTTAAGAAACTTGAGATCTTTATCAAGGACAACTACCTGTTCTACGATGAGTGGCCGAGAAACAATGGCAATGTGCTCATAGCGCAAATCGCACCGATCCCCGACGGGCTGGATAGAATTGCGCAGCAGTTTCCGGATGTCGAATTTGTTGGATATCAGTTCTATTGCAATTGCGGCGAGTATGATTTTTCGTACTCTGCCAAAGGGAGCAGATATGTCGGCATAGTGACGCCGTATTCCTATGAGGATGACGATGACGCCTATTTCGATGATGACGAGGAAAATGAAACGGATGGCTTGGAAGAGGACGAAGAAGACCCCTGGTATGAAGAGATTCAGAACGCAGTAGGCGTAAAAGCTCTCAAAGCCCTTCATGACATCTGCCAACGGGAGGGCGACGTTGACATGGATATTTTCGATGACATCCCGGACATTTGATAATCCCTGAAATCTTTAAGTCAAGTCCAACTTTCTAATTCGCCCTGTGAGGATGAAGCTCATAGCCCCCATGGAAGGTACATTCCATGGGGGCGTTTTTGCAAAAAGTCAGAATATTTTCGGGTTTCTCGATTGTTTTATAATGCTCTTTGTGATATATTTTTTGGTGGGAAAGTATAACTTTTCACGGGAGGCCGCCGGCTATGCCGCAGAAAAACCAGCAGAAAATGAAAATGCTTTTTCTCGTGGAAATGCTGCGGGAGTGCTCAGATGAGCAGCATCCGCTCACCACGCAGGAGATCGTCGAGCGCATACGGGCGCACGGCATCACATGCGACCGGCGTACCGTTTCCATCGACATGGCGCAGCTCAACGAGTACGGCATTGAGGTCATGTCGGTAATGCTCGGGCACAAAAAGGCGTATTACATGGACGACTCGCACTTTGCCCAACCCGAGCTGCGAATTCTGATCGATGCCGTACAGGCGGCGGGGTTTATTACAGAGAAGAAAAGCGCGGCGCTGATCGATAAGCTGGCGGCGCTCGGCGGAAAGTACCGCGCCGATGCACTGAAAGAGAATCGAATTTGCTTCCATACGCAGAAGCACAGGAACGAAGCCATTCTCTACAACGTCGACACGCTGGAAGAGGCGCTGCAGCGGCATTGCGTAGCGTCCTTTCTTTATTTTGATCTGAATGAAAATCACGAAAAAACCTATCGCAAGGACAAGCAGCGCTATGTTGTCGAGCCGCTTGCGCTGGTATTTCATGAGGATTTTTACTACCTTGTGACCTACAGCGCAAAATACAAAAATCTCTGTCATTACCGTGTGGATCGGATGGATCATGTATCCGTGGAGGAAACGCCGATCTCGGAATCGGCCGAAGCGCAGCGGCCGGCGCTGACCGGATATACGGAAGAGCTTTTTAAAATGTTCGGCGGAGATACAGAAACTGTTACTCTGGAACTGAGCGATAAGCTCATCGGCGCATTCTTCGATAAATTCGGCGAGGATATAAAGCTTCAGCGTATTGCCTCTGACCGCTGCTGCGTTACGCTGGATATCCGGATCAGCCCGCCGTTTTGGGGATGGCTCTTCCAGTTCGGAGCGCAGATTCAGATCATCGCGCCGGAGAGCGTTCGGGCCGAATACAAAGCCCGCATAAAAGCCATCGACGCCATGTACCAGTAAAAACAAGTAAATTACCAGCAGGAGCATACCATGCAGAATATATATAACGGCAGTCTGACCCGCGAGCAGTTTCTTTTCTACGAAACAAGAATTACTGCACAGCTTATCTGCCAAAACCTGCCGCGCGATGAGATTATCGAGCGGATCAAAAACGAAAATCTTTTCCAGTTCCCGACCGAAAAAATGGTCGTATCCATTGCCCGCACGTGCTTTCGGCGGCTGGATGCGCTTGCATCGGATGCGCTCGTCCGGCTTGTCGCCGATGCGCCGATGGAAACGGCCAAGCAGGTCAATCTTTACGCCATGATGAAAGACAACCGCGTAGTTTGGGACTTCATGACAACCGTGATCGGTGAAAAATACCGAACGCAGGCATTGGATTTCTCGCCCAAGGACGTAAGCATATTTCTCTTTCTCCTGCGCGAGCAGAACGACTCCGTAGCGGGCTGGAGCGACAGCACCGTCAGCAAAATCCGGCAGGTGCTCATCCGGATTTTAACCGAGTGCAGGTATCTGGATTCGATTCGTGCTTCGCAGCTGAATTGGATTTCCATCGAACCGGAGCTGGAGGACGAAATCCGCGTACAGCATGATATGGCGGCGCTGCCTGCTTTCAACTGCTTTCGGTAAAGGGGGATGCACATGGACGATATTATGACCAACCTGAGCAAGGTCTCCGCCAGACTCAGCGAGGAGTCGTTTCTGACAAATAAGGGCCTCTCCAACGAAGTTGGGATCCACGTTTTCTGCTATGACCCCAGGGACGAACTGACCGTTCGCGCATATTTTGAGAATTTAAAATCCCAAACCGGGGCGCCGTACCGTCTCATCGAGCGCGATCTTTATAAGATTTTCCTCCAAATCTGTGAGGAAAAGCGGATATTGAAAAGCATTCCTTCCATGGAAGAGCGCAAGGGCAAGGACTATCTCGCCGAGCAGCTTCAAAAAGTCGCTACACCGGAAGCCTTCGTGGGAAAAATGATATATACTCCGCACGAAAAGGGCGACATTCTTTTGATTACCGGCGTCGGGAAGGTGTACCCGTTCATGCGTTCCCATAAGATTCTCGACAATATCCAGCATGTTTTCTCGGACATTCCCGTTTTGATGCTCTATCCGGGAACATTCAACGGGCAGGATCTTGATCTTTTCGGAAAGTTTCTTGACGGCCATTATTACCGGGCGTTCAATCTGCTTTGATTTGGGAGGAAGACATCATGCAGCTGCAATACATTTATAAATCCGACATCAACCGCGATATAAACGGCGTTATCAAAGTTGCCCAGAACGATGAGAAAAGCATCGAGCAGGAGCTGCGGGAATACATCATCACCCGCGAGCTTCGCCGTCATTTCAATACATTTTTGCAAAACTATGAGCGCTCCCTTTCCGAGCCGACGGACAAGATCGGCGTATGGATCTCCGGCTTCTTTGGCAGCGGTAAATCGCACTTTCTGAAAATTCTCTCGTATCTTCTGTCCAACAAGCTTGTCGCAGGGAAGCATGCCGTCGAGTACTTTGCGGACAAATTCGACGACCCTATGCTCTATGCCCAGCTGGAGCACTGCGCCGGCGTGCCGACGGACACGATCCTCTTTAATATTGACTCCAAAAGCTCGATCACCAAGGATAAAACGGCGATCCTGCGCGTATTTGCCAAGGTGTTCTATGAATACCGCGGGTTTTACGGCGACGATCTGAAAGTTGCGCGGCTGGAACAGTTCATTGAAAAGGCTGGGAAAACGGACAGCTTCCGGGCAAAATTTGAAGAAATCCACGGCGACAGCTGGGAAGCGTCCCGCAATGCGTTCTCGTTTTTTGAGGACGACGTCGTAGACGCGCTTGTCGCCTCGCTCGGCATGAGCGAGACGGCTGCCCACAACTGGTTTAACGGCACAGAAACCGCCGACCTTTCCATCGAACAGCTTGTCCGGGAAATCAAAGAGTATATAGACTCCAAGGGGAAAAACTTCCGCTTGCTCTTCATGATCGACGAAGTCGGTCAGTACATCGGCTCGGACGGCAATCTCATGCTCAATCTGCAAACAATTGTTGAGGAGATCGGCTCGCGCTGCGGCGGGCGTGTCTGGGTTATGGTCACGAGCCAGGAGGCCATTGACTCGATCACCAAGATCAGCGGGGATGACTTTTCCAAAATTCAGGGGCGGTTCAATACCCGTCTCAGTCTTTCTTCGTCCTCGGTGGACGAGGTTATCAAAAAGCGTATTCTGGCCAAAACGGACGATGCCGCCCGGATGCTCGCGCTCAGCTACAGCCAGAACAGCGCGGTTTTGAAAAATCTCTTCACATTCAACGATGCCGTTCTCGATCTCAAGGGGTACGCGGGGGAGAATGACTTTATCGAAACCTACCCGTTCGTGCCGTATCAGTTCCGCCTGATGCAGAATGTGCTGGCCCAGATCCGCAAACACGGAAACTCCGGCAAGCACCTATCCGGCGGCGAGCGCTCCATGCTCTCCGGCTTTCAGGAGGCGGCGCAGGCCATCGAGAACAAAGACGAGAACGCCCTTGTTCCGTTCAGTCTTTTCTATAACACCGTGCATACGTTCCTCGAAAGCGCCATCCGCCGCGTGATCGACCGCTGCCAGACGGCCGCGGACAGCCGCGACGGCATTGAGCCTTACGACGTGAGCGTTTTAAAGCTGCTCTATCTCATTCGCTACGTTGATGATATCAAAGCCAACGTGGATAAAATCGCCACACTCATGGTGGACGACATCCGCGCGGATAAAATCATCATGCGCCGGGACATCCAAAACTCGCTCGACCGGCTGGTATCCCAGAACTATGTCTCGCGCAGCGGCGATACATACACCTTCCTGACGGACGACGAGCAGGACATTGAGCGGGAAATCCGCAATACGCCGGTGGACAGCGCTGCCATCGTGCAGTCCATCGCCCAGATCATTTTCGGCGATCTTTATGTCAGCAAGAAATTCAAACACGGAAAGCAGGACTTTCCGTATGACCAGATCGTTGATGAAACCGCGGTCGGTCAGCTGACCGGCGCCGTGCGGCTGCGCATTCTCACGGTTGCTTCAGATCTCTACACCGCCGGAGAACACGCCCTGCTTCTGCGCTCGCAGGTGGATAACGAGGCGATCCTCGTCCTTTCGGATAAGTATCCCTATTTCGACGATCTCCAGAGCGCAGCAAAAATCCGCAAATATGTCAAAAGCCGCAATGTCATGCAGCTTCCGGAAGGCATCCAGCACATCATCCGCGGCAAGCAGCAGCAGGCGGCGGCCTACGAAAAAACCGCCAAGGAGCATATCGCCTCGGCGATCCTTGAAGCGCGTGTATATGTTGCCGGCGAGATCAGCACGGCGAAAACCGCCGCGGTGAAAGATAAGCTGGATATGGCGCTTTCTGCCCTTATTGAGAGCGTGTATGCAAAATCCGGCTATATCACGAGAAATTTTGAGTCGGATGCGGAACTTCTGCAGATCCTTTCCGGGGACAAAATGCAAACCTCTATCGACGGCGTATATAACGCCGAGGCGGTGGAGGAAATCGAGCAGTATCTTGAAATGCAGCAGGCAAAAATGCTTCCGACGTCGATGGGCGATATTCAGCGCCGGTTCTCTGCCATCCCCTACGGCTGGCGCGATATTGATATTGCCGGTGTGATTTGCTCGCTTGTCTCGCTGCAGAAGGTATCGCTGCACTACAGCGGCAGCGTCATCCAGCCGGCGGACAAGCGCATTCCGGACTATCTGCGCAAAAGAGGCGAGATCGACAAGACCATCGTGAAAAAGCGCGAAGTTCTTTCCCCCGCGCTCATCAAAGCCTCCCGCGATTTTCTGAAAGAGTATTTCAATACCATGGATGTGCCGTCGGACGAGGACGGTCTGATCGCCTATATTCTGGAAAAATTCACGTCGGAGCGTGAGAGATTCCAAGCGCTTCTCCGCAGCGAGTATGCGGCAGAAAAATATCCGGACAAAGCCGTACCGGAGACCGGCGTAAAGCTTTGCGACGAGCTTCTCTCCCAGAAAAAGGACAACACCGCGCTGCTCAAAAAGCTGACCGGCTTGGAAGACGATTTTCTGGACCTGAACGAGGATATGGCGCAGGTCACCGCCTTTTTCAAAAACCAGCGCCCGATTTTCGACAGTGCCGTTTCGCTGCTGCGGAGTCTCTCCGGCGAGTCGGACTATTTGCAGGCTGAACCGGAAGCCATACGTGCTCTTGCGAAGATCAAAACGATTCTCGCCATGCCGAAGCCTTACCAGAGCATTGCTGAGCTGCCGAATCTCATGCAGACCGTGCGCGGTATATACGAACAGCTTCTGGATTTGAAAAAGCAGGACGTATACGCCGAAATTCAGGCGGCGATGGGCGAAATTCACCAGACCGCAAAGCTTGACCAGCAGAGCATCGTGGACAGAGCCGACGCCGCACTCGCCGCAAAGAAGGAGACGGCAGCCGAGGCCGGTTCGCTCACGCAGCTCGACGCCATGAAAATCCAGATTGGCAGCATCCGCCAGCAGTATCTCAAGGCGCTCGTCGTTGTGGAAACGCCGAACGTGAAATCCGCATCGGCGAGCCGCGGCAGCATCTGCTATACGGCAAAGCTCGAAAGCGAAGCGGATATAGACAAATACGTTGCCGACATCAAGGAGAAGCTGCTCGCGCTTCTCGACGGCAACGACGTACTGCATATTATATAATCCGGCGCAGCGCCGGAGGGAGGAAGACTTCCATGAACAAAAACGCCATTCAGAAATTCGCCGTCTGGGCGCGTGTGCAGCTCATCGGCGCCGTAAAACAGCGCGCGTTTGCGTATGAGATCACCGGCGGCGGGGACAAGCCCGAGCTGGACGCCGTCGGCGGCCGACTGCTGACAAACGCCGAAAAGAGCCAGCGACGCGAGCTTATCGGCGAGATCCGCCGCAAGGGCTTCGATCAGGTCATGGAAGAGGCGGCGTATACATGGTTCAACCGCTTTATCGCGCTGCGCTTCATGGAAGTGAACAACTATCTCCCGTCCAAGGTGCGCCTTTTCACGGACGAGAACGGCGCGTTCAAGCCGCAGATTCTCAAGGAAGCCATGACCGTGGAGCTGGACGGGCTGGATCGCGGCATAGTTCTGGGGCTTCTTGATAAGCAGGAAAATGAGGCGCTCTATAAATATCTTCTCATCACGCAGTGCAATGCGCTCAACGCCGCGCTGCCCGGCATGTTTGAGAAGATCGCCAACTGGACGGAGCTGCTTTTCCCGGACAATCTCCTGCGCGCCGATAACGTCCTCGGCCGCATGATCTCTGACATCCCCGAAGAGGACTGGAAGGATGCCGTCCAGATCATCGGCTGGCTGTATCAGTATTACAACACCGAGCTGAAAGACGATACCTTTGCCCAGCTCAAGAAGAATATCAAGATCACAAAAGAGCGTATCCCTGCCGCGACGCAGCTTTTCACTCCGGATTGGATCGTTCGCTATATGGTGGAAAACTCCCTCGGCCGGCTCTGGCTGGAAGGACACCCCAACGCCGAGCTGCGCGACGGCTGGAAATACTATCTGGACGAAGCCGAGCAGGAGCCGGAGGTGGAAGCGCAGCTTGCAAAGCTCCGTGAGGAATACAAGACTATCAAACCGGAAGAGATCAAGGTTATCGACCCCTGCATGGGCAGCGGTCATATCCTTGTCTATGCGTTCGATGTGCTGATGCAGATTTATACCTCTGCCGGTTGGGATCAGCGCGAGGCGGCGCAGAGCATCCTCAAGAACAATCTCTACGGTCTTGACATTGATGACCGTGCGGCGCAGCTTGCCTATTTTGCGGTCATGATGAAGGCGCGGCAGTATGACCGGCGTCTACTCTCGCGCGGGATTCAGCCGAATATCTACTCCATCCGTGAGAGCAACGGCATTCAGGCAATGACCATCGAGTATTTCCACAAGAATGATCCGAAGCTGAAAACCGATATTGAGAGCATTGTCACCGAAATGCGGGACGCCAAAGAGTACGGCTCCATCCTCAATATCACGCCCGTAGACTTTGCCGGACTGTACGCCCGATTTGACGAGATCCGTGAGGACATCAACATGATGCAGATGTCGGCACTGGATGAACTGCTGCCGCTGGTCAAGTGCGCCGATGTGCTGGCGCAGAAGTATGATGTGGTTGTGACAAATCCGCCGTATATGGGCAGCGCAGGGATGGGAGCAAAACTGCTCGAATTTGTCAAAAAGGAATATCCCGATAGCAAAAGTGACCTGTTTGCTGTCTTTATTGAACGTTGCGGAATGTTGACAAAACGTGGTGGTTATCAGTCCATGATTACACAGCACGCATGGATGTTTTTGTCCGGATATGAGCGGTTACGAGTTAAAGCACTCGCCTCGGATATTGTAAACATGGCGCATTTAGGCCCTCGTGCATTCGAGGATATAGCAGGTGAGGTCGTACAAACAGCGAGTTTCGTTTTTAGACGGACTAATATTCCAACCTATGCCGGGCAGTATGTGCGCCTTATAGATTTTCCAAGTGAAAGGGCTAAGGAGGAAGCATTCCTTAGTGGATCGTGTAGACTTTTTTCTACGAAATCAAAATACGCCTTGCTCCCTGGCTCTCCCATAGCGTATTGGGTTAGCAAAAATGTATTGTCAGTATATAATCATGGAGTTCCACTTGGTGAAATTGCCGCTCCAAGAAAGGGAAACTCGACCTCAGATAACAACCGGTTTTTACGTTTTTGGGCAGAGATTGATGTTAATAAGATGAACCTCCACTCATCAGAAATTACGGTTGCCGATTCAATAAAGAGGCGGTGGTATCCGTACAATAAAGGTGGCGGGTACAGAAAGTGGTATGGTTTTAATGAGTATTTAGTCGACTGGTATAATGATGCGGCGGCAATCAGATCAATAAAAACAGCCGTTATAGCTAATTACCAGTATTTCATGAAGCCCGGTCTTACATGGTCAACTGTGTCAAGCAATAATTTCAGTATTCGGCAGTTCGGCAGTGGTTATATTTTTGATAACGGCGGTTGCTGTATTTTCGACTTAGGAGATAAAAGTGATTATCTATTAGGACTGCTGAATTCGGAAGTGTTCAGATATATTTTCGGACAGCTAAACCCTACGCTTAATTTCCAATCAGGTGAAGTAGCAAAGTTCCCGGTTATATACAAAAGCTCAGAAGAAGTTAATACACTTGTAAAAGAAAATGTACATTTGTCAACGGGCGAATATGATTCCTACGAAACCTCATGGGATTTCAAGCGGAATCCGCTGGTGTGAGGTATGATATGGAAAGTGAGATTCAACAAATCTTCGTTACAAACGGACGAGACTGGCTGGCATTGATTGTTGAGTGTGCTGTACCAGTCGTAATTATGATTATCACACTTATTGTATCCAGAATCCAGCAAAGCCGGGCGTTAAAACAGCAAGCAAGGGAAAGCAAGCAACAGCTTGAGCAACAAGCCAAAGAACACGCGCAGGAAATGCTTGTGCAAAAAGACGTATTACGTCTGTCTATTATGCCGATGTTCGATGTTGTGAGTATAACAGGTGAGTATGACAGTCCAGAATATTTGAAAAACAGCGCAAAGAAAAACCATATTCTAAAGATTGTTTTGAAAAATGTCGGTGCAGGAAATGCACTTGGACTGGTCACATTGGTTTCTCCGTGTGGCGATGAAATTGTGTTCGGATTTGTTGACAAAAGCGACACTGCAATATATCGGTGCTACAAAGATTTTGAGTACGACAATGCCATTGCAACAATCGGGAAAGAGGTTTCCGTGTACATTATCAGAGATAAAAAAGGTGTGTCAATTCCAACGGAAGACATCTTTGTTTTGCCGCTTCGATTCATGGATATGATTGGAACCTGCTATGAACAGCGAATTGCGGTTCAGATTCTGATTAACGAGAAAGATGGTTCAGTCGAGCCATGTACAATCAAGCCAGACATTCCAAGGGTGATATTGACAGATTCCTCAAATGATAAAAAGTAATCTGACGTTAGCACCAATGGTTCAATAACCAGCAAATTATCCTGTGATCAGCCAGCAACAATGTGAAGGAGAAACGCTATGCCATATTTAGAAACTGTCCAAGAGCTTCTGGATGATGGCACATCACTTAGCACTAACTTGGTACTATCTTAGAACGAACTTAGAACCAACTTGCGACTAACTTGCGACTAACTTGCGACCTGACACGCAAGATCAGTATTCAAGTTGTAGGAGGAACACGAATATGGAAAGACTGACTTCCGAGAAATATGCTGCGACTCCGCAGCACAAAAGCAATCTCCGCAACATCCGCGGAACCTTTGCCGCCGAGGGGATGACGATCAGCAAATCCACCCGTAGCAACCTTGACCGGATCGCCAGCGGACAGACCAGCTACCAACAGGTCTTGACCGAGCTGCGGGCAAAGTACGAAAAGAGAGGATAACGCCATGTTCTCCAAATATGACGTCTACACCACAGTCCAGTCCATGTACTGTTATCCGGACAGCGATGTTCTGAAAAACAAGCTGAATATCCGCGATAAGGCGGAGCTGAAACAGGCGGAGGAAGAGTTCACCGCCATTAAGCAGCTTGTTTTGCTGCAAGAGCCGATGAAGGGACGCTTTACCAAAACGCATCTCCTGCGGATTCACCGTTTTCTCTTTGAAGACGTCTATCCCTTCGCCGGTCATATCCGCAGAGAGCAGATCAGCAAGGGCGATACGCTGTTCTATCCGCCGGAGATGATCGACCGGCAGTTGAGGCGCGTCTTTGATGAGATCCACACAAAGAAGCTGCTGTCAGAACAGGATTCGGAAAAGCAAATTCAGAACCTCTCTCATGTGATGACGGAGCTGAACATCATTCACCCCTTCCGCGAGGGAAACGGGCGCAGCATCCGTGAGTTGATCCGCTGCATGGGATTGGAATACGGTCTGCGGCTGAACTGGGGCAATACCGACCGCGACACGCTGATCGATGCCGCGATTGCCTCGGTGGATGATGATATGGCGTTCTGTGATGTCCTGACGCAATGTTTGGAAACGGAGGAATAAACAATGGGAAGCCTGATTTCCGAGAAATATGCTGCTTGGCAAGCCGAGTGCGAAGCCCGCTTCCAGCAGCTCAAAAAGAACGAAGAAGAACTGAACCGTATTTTCATCGACATCTACGGCTTGCAGGACGAATTGACGCCGGATGTGGCAGACAAGGATGTGACTGTGCACCGCGTGTTTGACAGCAAGGACGATGTGCCGGAGTCAATGAAGGGAAGCAATTACGTCCGCACCATGCGCGACGAGATCGTCTCCCTCATCTCCTACGCCGTGGGCTGTATGTTCGGGCGGTATTCTCTGGATGTGGACGGGCTTGTGTTTGCCGGAGGAGATTTCGATGAAAAATACTGTCGCTGGATGGGCACGCTTGGCGACAAGGCAAACGAAGTCATAAATGAAAGAGGTGAACTGCAGGCTGGGGCAGCATGGGCGGGATGCTCGCTGCATCCCTACGACGGCATTCGCAAGGACGGAAAATGGGTCAAGGCGACCTTTGCTCCCGACACGGATAACATCATCCCCATCTGCGATGACGAGTATTTTGATGACGACATCACCGGGCGGTTCGTGAACTTTGTCCGCGCAGCCTACGGCGAGGACACGCTGGAAGAGAACCTCCGTTTCATTGCCGCGGCGCTTGGCGGCAAGGGGACGCCCCGTGAGATCATTCGGAGCTATTTCCTGAATGACTTCTACGCCGACCATCTGAAAACATATCAGAAGCGCCCGATCTACTGGCTCTTTGACAGCGGTAAGAAGAACGGTTTCAAAGCACTGTGCTATATGCACCGATATCAGCGCGATCTTCTCGCCCGTCTGCGCACCGACTATGTACATGAGCAGCAGGAGCGTTATCGCACCCAGCTTGCCCAGCTCGGTGACGCCATTGACCGTGCCAGCGCATCCGAGCGCGTGAAGCTGACCAAACAGCAGAAGAAGTTCCAAGATCAAGCGACCGAGCTGCAAAAGTACGAGGAAAAGGTTCACCACCTTGCCGACCAGAACATCGAGATCGACTTGGATGACGGCGTGAAGCATAACTACGAACTGTTTGCCGATGTGTTGGCGAAGATTAAGTGAGGGAAATATATGAACGAGGAATATTTCCCGAAGTCTGACGAACAGAAGAAATTAAGTGTCCATATTCGTCAAATTGCGCAGATAATTTACGATGCTGAACTTCGCAGAGAAGATTCACTTATCCAACAGAGTACGCAAATGCAGACAGCTTTTTCGTTTACGTCTGCTGCTTTATTTATGGTAGCTGCTATTGCCGTAGAATACAAATATCCTCTTACATACGGCTTCTTGCTTTTAACTTTCTCTACAATTACTGCACTACTTTTGGCAAGTCTAATTTTAGCAACTGTGGCACAAAAAAGAGAAAAGCGTAACGATTTTGTTAACATAAAAGAGACAAGCGATTTTATACAGAGGAACTATGAAACGATAGAATCGGATGCAGCGAAGGATTTACAATACATTGCACTAATCGAAAAAGTGCAATCTGAGGTAAAACGCACAAACGACAATAAAGTTGGACTTATTCAGTGGTCTATGCGGCTT
>ERZ773108.1454-NODE-1454-length-23658-cov-5.364657_pt1 | contig 23658 bp, 17 predicted proteins | sample MGYA00580570_ERZ773108 | MGnify/ENA primary metagenome ERZ773108 (study PRJEB29015, sample SAMEA2737840) | human gut metagenome | biome: human gut; feature: human-associated habitat; material: faeces | place: China | collected 2012 ...
TGCCGCAGCAGTCTTTATACTTCATGGGCAGACCGTTCGGACGCAGCTTGCCGCACGGGCACGGGTCGTTGCGGCCGGGCTTCTTGGTACGGCGGACGGGGCGCTTCTTCTCGCTGTCGTCCCCGCCGGCATTGGCCACGGCGCCGCGGGCGACGGTCTTGCGCTCGAGCTTCTGCTCGCGGCGCACGCGCACCGTGAACAGGCGGCGCACCGTCTCGGTCTGGATGCCGTTGACCATCTCGTCGAACATGTCAAAGCCGGCGCGCTTGTATTCATCGACGGGCTTGACGTTGCCGTAGGCGCGCAGGCCGATGCCCTGACGCAGGTCGTCCATGGCCTCGAGGTGATCCATCCAGTATTCGTCGACCACGCGCAGCATGACCACGCGCTCGAGCTCGCGCATGAGCGGCGTGCCGTCCGGCTGCAGGCCGAAGGTCTCCTCGCGCGCGGCGTAGGCTTTCATGGCGCAGTCATAGACCGCGTCCGCGAGCGCGTCGGGCGTGAGCTTGCGCAGCTCATCCGCCGTGTAGTGCAGCTCGCACGGGAAGAGCTTTGCCATGGGCGCAAGGATCTCCTGCAGATCCTTGTCGTTTTCGGGGTGATGCTCAGCCATGCCGCCGGCGATCTCGCCGGTGACAACGGTGCGGATCATGTGCTGGACATGCTCCTGCAGGTCCTCGCCGTCGAGCACCTTGCGGCGCTCTTCATAGATGACGTTGCGCTGCACGTTCATGACATCATCATACTCCAGCACGTTCTTACGGGCCTGGAAGTTGCGGCTCTCGACCGTGCGCTGTGCCTGCTCGATAGCATTGGAGAGCATCTTGTGGTCGAGCGGCGTGTCCTCGTCGACGCGCAGCGTCTCCATCATGCTCTGCATGCGCTCGGAGCCGAACAGACGCATGACATCGTCCGTGAGCGCGATGTAAAAGCGGCTCTCGCCGGGGTCGCCCTGACGGCCGGAGCGGCCGCGCAGCTGGTTGTCGATGCGGCGGGACTCGTGCCGCTCGGTGCCGATGATATACAGGCCGCCGGCCTCGCGCACGCGGTCAGCCTCGGCGTCGATGCTCTTTTTGTGCTCCGCCATGCGCTCAGCAAACAGAGTGCGGGCCTTGAGGATCTCCTCATCCTCGGTCTCGGCGTAGCCGGTGGCCTCGGCGATGGTCTCCTCAGTAAAGCCCGCCTTGCGCAGGTCCGCCTTGGCCAGATACTCCGCGTTGCCGCCGAGCATGATGTCCGTGCCGCGGCCGGCCATGTTCGTCGCGATCGTGACGGCGCCAAACTTACCGGCCTGCGCGACGATCTCGGCCTCCTTCTCGTGGTGCTTGGCGTTGAGCACGTTGTGCGCAATGCCCGCCTTACGCAGCAGCTTTGACAGCTGCTCGCTCTTTTCGATCGACACCGTACCGACCAGCACCGGCTGCCCCTTCTCGTGGCAGACGCGGATCTGCTCAATGATGGCGCGCAGCTTGCCGGCCTCGTTTTTATACACGACGTCGGGGTTGTCGATGCGGATGACGGGCTTGTTCGTCGGGATCTCGATGATGTCGAGGTTATAGATGGCCGCGAACTCCTCTTCCTCGGTCATGGCCGTGCCGGTCATGCCGGAGAGCTTGCCGTAGAGACGGAAGTAGTTCTGGAACGTGATGGTCGCGAGCGTCTTGTTCTCGCTCTGCACGCGCACGTGCTCCTTGGCCTCGATGGCCTGGTGCAGGCCGTCGCTGTAGCGGCGGCCGAGCATGAGACGGCCGGTGAACTCGTCGACGATGATGACCTCGCCGTCCTTGACGACGTAGTCAATGTCGCGCTTCATGATGCCGTGGGCACGGATGGCCTGATCGATGTGGTGCACGAGGGTGGCGTTTTCGATGTCGGCGAGGTTTTCCAGCCCGAAAGCAGCCTCCGCCTTGGCGATGCCGCGGGCGGTGAGCGTCGCGGTGCGTGCCTTCTCGTCGACGACATAGTCGGCGTCGAGGTCCTCGTCCTCCTCTTCCTTGTCGTCGATGGAGGCGTAGGACTTGCACGTCAGGCGGGCGGCAAAGTCCTCCGCCTGGCGGTAGAGGTCGGTGCTCTCGTCGCCCTGACCGGAGATGATGAGCGGAGTTCTGGCTTCATCGATGAGGATGGAGTCGACCTCGTCGACAATGGCGAAGGCATGTCCGCGCTGAACCATGTTCTCCTTATAGAGCGCCATGTTATCGCGCAGATAGTCAAAGCCCATCTCGTTGTTCGTGCCGTAGGTGATATCGCAGTTATAGGCTTCGCGGCGCTCGTCGTTATTCAGCCCGTGGACGATAAGGCCGACACTCAGGCCGAGGAAGCGGTGCACCTTGCCCATCCATTCGCTGTCGCGCTTGGCAAGGTAATCGTTCACGGTGACGATGTGGACGCCCTCGCCGGTCAGTGCGTTGAGGTAGGCCGGGAGCACAGCGACAAGCGTTTTGCCTTCGCCGGTCTTCATTTCGGCGATGCGCCCCTGATGCAGGACGATGCCGCCGATGAGCTGCACCCGGAACGGGCGCATGCCGAGCACGCGCCACGCGGCCTCGCGCACGGTGGCGTAGGCCTCGGGAAGGATATCGTCCAGCGTTTCGCCCTCGGCAAGGCGCTGCTTGAATTCGTCGGTCTTCGCGCGCAGCTCCTCATCGGATTTCGCGGCGTACTCATCGGAGAGTGCTTCTATCTTGTCCGCTATCGGGTAGATGCGCTTGAGCTCACGGTCGGAATAGCTACCGAACAGCTTGTTGAAAATTCCCATTTATGTATGCCTTTCCTTAAGAAGAAATGTAGATACTGATTCAAGATATATATTAGCACAAGTTTATGAATAAAAAAAGTATAATCTTGTCCTGCCTGATTTTATGTGCTAAAATATTTCATCGAAAATACTACCGGGCTGCACCGAGAGAGAACAGAGGGATCTTTATATGAACAGGATAGGCTTCGATAACGACAAATACGTAAAGCTGCAATCGCAGAACATACGCGACCGTATCTCCAAATTCGGCGGCAAGCTGTATCTGGAGTTCGGCGGCAAGCTCTTTGACGACTTCCACGCATCCCGCGTGCTGCCGGGCTTCGCGCCGGACAGCAAGGTGAAGATGCTGCTCGAGATGAAGGACGAGGCGGAGATAGTCATCGCCATATCCGCGGACGATATAGAGCGCAGCAAGCGCCGCGGCGACCTCGGCATCACCTATGAGGACGATACGCTCCGCCTTATCGACGCGTTCCGCGGGATAGGGCTTTATATCGGCAGCGTCGTCATCACGCACTACCGCGGTCAGGCCATTGCCGACCAGTTCAAGAAGCGCCTTGAGGCGCTCGGCGTCGCGGTGTATCTGCACTATATCATCCCCGACTATCCCTCGAATGTCCCGCTCATAATCTCCGATGAGGGCTTCGGAAAGAACGAATATATCGAGACGACGCGCTCGCTCGTCGTAGTCACGGCGCCCGGCCCCGGCAGCGGCAAGATGGCCACCTGCCTGAGCCAGCTCTACCATGAGCACAAGCGCGGCATCAGCGCGGGTTACGCGAAGTTCGAGACCTTCCCGGTCTGGAACCTCCCGCTCAAGCACCCGGTGAACCTCGCCTACGAGGCTGCGACCGCCGACCTTGACGACGTGAACATGATAGACCCGTTCCACCTCGAAGCCTACGGCATCACCACCGTCAACTACAACCGCGACGTTGAGATATTCCCCGTGCTCGAAGCGATCTTCAAGCGCATCTACGGCGAGAGCCCGTACAAGAGCCCGACGGACATGGGCGTCAACATGGCCGGCTACTGCATCACCGACGACGAGGTCTGCTGCGAAGCGTCAAAGCAGGAGATCATCCGCCGCTATTATGCCGCCGCCTGCGCCGTGCGTCAGGGCCTGAGCGACGCTGCTGAGCTGCGCAAGATAGAGCTTATTATGAACTCCGCCGGTATCTCCATTGAGGATCGCCCGGTAGTCAAGGCCGCGCTCGACCGTGCGGAGGAGACCGGCGCGCCCGCCGTCGCACTGGAGCTCAACGACGGGACTATCATCACCGGCAAGACAAGCTCCCTGCTCGGCGCGTCCTCGGCCTGCCTGCTGAACGCTCTCAAGAAGCTCGCCGGGATAGACAAGCCGCTGCAGCTTATCGCTCCGGGCGTCATCGAGCCTATCCAGAACCTCAAGGTCGAGCACCTCGGCAACCACAATCCGCGCCTGCACACGGATGAGATGCTGATCGCGCTGACTATATGCTCGGTCATGAACCCGATGGCGGGCTACGCGATCGACCAAATCAACAGCCTCAAGGGCTGCGAGGCGCACTCCTCCGTCATCCTCTCCCACGTCGACGAGGAGATGTTCAAGAAGCTCGGCGTCAATATATCCTTCGAGCCGAGGTATCAGGCAAAGAAGCTGTATCATAAGAAGTGATTCAAATAAATCAAGCCGCGCCGGTTCACCCGGCGCGGCGTTTTTTTACGAACGGTGCGTATATCACTGTCCATGCCGCGGCAAGGAGCGGGAGGTAGCCCAGCAGATAACCGGGGCGGCCGAGAAAAGCGAACCACCCCAGCGGCGAGCCGGGCAACGGCCAGTTGAGAAACATATAGTTGGTGCCCATCAGGCGGTCAAAGACATAGACCGGCACCGCGATGAGCAGCATTATGCCGAGGCAGGCCGGGGCGCGGCGCGTATCTGGGCGGAGCTCCCCGCCCGCGACGAGCATCAGCGTATATCCAACGAGCAGGATGTGCAGCGTAAAGGAGCTCACGCTCATGAAGTGAAAGGCGGGGTAGGCGCTCCAATCCGGGAAGAGCAGCGCGCACACGGCCCCCGGCATGCAGAAGGCATAGAGGAACTGCCCGGTGAGCTCCCCGCCGCGCAGGGAGTGGAGAAAGCTTATATATATCGCGAGCGCGCACAGGTGCAGCGGCAGCCGCCCTATGCCGTATTCTCCCGCGAGCATCAGCAGCAGTGAGCGCAGCAGCTCTATCGCGAGCGCCGCGCCCGCTGTCACGCGGCGCATACGGACGCGGCGGGCAGGAGTGCAGCGTCTATATCCCCTGCACAGCAGATGCCACGCTGCGAGCGCGGCCAGCAGCCACAGGATATGCAGCGGGGAGAAGAGTCCGAACGCCCTCCCCGAGCCCGGGACTATTGAAAAATCAAGGAAAGCGTCCATTTCACCTCCGGCACGGAGGCGGGTTATTCCGCTTCCGGCGTTTGGATTGTATAAAAATCTGACTTTTTTGTATATTTCTATTGACATACGCCGAAAGCGTGCTATAATGCAGGCAATTGAACAAAGCATGATAGAGGCGCGGATGTTAAGAGTAGCCCCCTTGAAAGACGGCAGGAACCGTTGGGGCGAAAGGAGCAGCCGCCGAAGAGTATCGGACTTCCTGATTCGGTATATCTGGGTCGTCGGAGAATATCCGGCGGACTGTCGCGTAAGCGGAGAGCTGTCAGGCCACCTTGGTGATTATTTTCGAGGTCATGAACAGTATCTGCTCTGTTCATGATTTTATTTTTTTAGGAGGAAAGAACTGATGTACGGTACTTTCTGGGCACTCGTGCCTCCCATTGTGGCCATCGTTCTGGCCCTTATCACCAAGGAGACTTATTCGTCTCTGTTTGTCGGCATTGTTGTCGGCGCGCTTTTTGTCGGCGGCTTCAATCTTGTCGGCTCGCTCGACACTATGATCAATGACGGCTTTATTGCCGCCCTTTCTGACAGCGGCAACGCAGGTATCTTCATGTTCCTCGTTCTGCTGGGCATCATGGTCGCGCTCATCAACGCCGCCGGCGGCTCCGCCGCGTTCGGCCGCTGGGCTGCGCAGCATGTTCACACCCGCGCCGGTGCGATAATCGCAACCTTCTTCCTCGGTGTGCTCATCTTCGTTGACGACTATTTCAACTGCCTGACCGTCGGCTCCGTCATGCGTCCCGTTACCGACAGCCACAACGTCTCCCGCGCAAAGCTCGCATATATTATTGACGCAACTGCCGCGCCTATATGCATGATCGCCCCCGTGTCCTCCTGGGCAGCTGCCGTTGCGACCACCGCGCAGGATCTTGACACCGGCATTTCCGGTATCCAGCTTTTCGTTCAGGCTATTCCTTATAACTTCTATTCCCTGCTGACCATCGTGTTCGTCATCGCCATCACCGTCATGGGTTTCGATTACGGCCCCATGGCCATGGCCGAACTGAAGGCGCTTCAGGGCGAGCTCGGTTCCCTCGGCAACGATGAAGAGAATCACGTTGAGAACGCCTGCATCTGGGATATGCTCATTCCCGTTATCGTACTTATTATATTCTGCATCGTCGGCCTGATGTATGCCGGCGGCTTCTGGGACGGCGCAGGTCTTATTGATGCTTTCGCGAACACCAGCGCTTCCGTCGGTCTGCCCTGGGGCTGCATCATCGCCCTGCTCATCACCTTTGCGTACCTGCTCCTGCGCCGCGTCATCACCTTCAAGGATGCTACCGGCTGCATCACCAAGGGCTTCATCGCGATGGTTCCCGCGCTGCTCATCCTCACTTTCGCGCTCACACTCAAGAACATGACCGGCCTTCTCGGCGCTGATGTGTACGTTGCGGGTCTCGTTCAGGGCGCGGCTGACGGCCTGTTCTCCATGCTCCCGGCGATCATCTTCCTCGTCGCGGTCGGTCTGGCCTTCGCCACCGGCACCAGCTGGGGCACCTTCGGCATCCTGATCCCCATCGTGCTGCCCGTCTTTGCTGACACTCCCGACCTGCTTATGATCGGTATCTCCGCATGCCTTGCCGGCGCTGTCTGCGGCGACCACTGCTCCCCCATCTCCGACACGACTATCATGGCCTCCGCCGGTGCAAACTGCAACCACATCGAGCACGTCAGCACTCAGCTGCCCTACGCACTGACCGTCGCGGCGATCTGCTTTGTGAACTTCATCCTCGCGGGCTTCATCCGCAACGCGGTCATCTGCCTTATCATCGGCATCGTGATGATCATCGGAACGCTGTTCGTCATCCGCAGCGTCGTCAGAAAGAACGCCGCCGAACAGGCGTAAGCGATGTATTATATAATATAGAATAGAATGAACTATCCCCGCTGTCCGTTGGACAGCGGGGATGTCTTGTTTATCTGCCTTATTTCATAAGTATTCTCGCAAGCTCCATCGTCACGATCTTCGCTGCCGCGCCGCCGCGGCATAGCCCTTGACGGAACCGGCCATGATCCAGCCCATATAGATGACCTCCGCACCCGCGGGGATATACTCCCCCGCCTCGGCAGCGCCGTCTCCAATATGCGATTCTTTGTGTCCTCCGCCATAGTCCCGTTCTCCTTTTGGTTACCGAACGGTAACTTGTCAAGAGCTTTTTTAATTTTTCCCGGTTATGGAATATGAATTTTTATTTCTTGCACCGGCCTTGGTACTGGTGTAAAATATAGTTATATTACACGTCTACAAATAAGAAAGAAGGACAGGCTATGAAGATAACTTTTATAGGCGCCGCGCATGAAGTGACCGGCAGCTGCACTTATATCGAAGTCGGCGACAAGAAGGGCATTGTCGATTACGGCATGGAGCAGGGCAGGAACCTCTATGAGAACGCTCCCCTGCCCGTCGCCCCGGGCGAGCTGGATTTCGTGCTGCTGACCCATGCGCACATCGACCACTCCGGGATGCTGCCCGCGCTCTATAAGCAGGGCTTCCGCGGCTCGGTATACGCCAGCGCCGCGACCTGCCAGCTGTGCGACATAATGCTGCGCGACTCGGCGAACATCCAGATGCAGGAGGCAGAGTGGAAATCCCGCAAGGCCATGCGCGCGGGCGGCGCGCCGGTCGAGCCGGTATACGACCTTGACGACGTCGCAGGCATAATGGGGAGAATGATCCCCTGCGGGTACAACAAGATAATTCAGGTCAATGACTGCGTGTCCATCCGCCTGACCGACGTCGGGCACCTGCTCGGCTCGGCGGCAATAGAGGTATGGCTGCACGAAAACGGCGAGGAGCGCTGCATCTGCTTCAGCGGCGATATCGGCAACATCGATCAGCCCATCCTCCGCGACCCGCAGCATGTTAAGATCGCGGACTACCTCGTGATAGAATCCACCTACGGCGACAGGCTGCACTCCGCCGAGCGCGCGGACTACGTCTCCGAGCTTGCAAAGCTCATCCAGTCGACGCTCGACGCCGGCGGGAACCTCATTATCCCCTCCTTTGCCGTCGGCCGCACACAGGAGATCCTGTACTTCATACGCGAGATAAAGGAGCGCGGCCTCGTACACGGACACGCGGACTTCCCCGTCTATGTGGACAGCCCCCTCGCCATCGAGGCGACGACGGTGTTCCTCCAGTGCGACACGGAGTTTGTCGACGAGGAGATGCAGGCGGTCATCCGCTCCGGTGTGAACCCGCTCATGTTCCCCGGGCTCAAGCTCTCGGTATCGAAAGAGGACTCGGTCGCGATAAACGAGGATAAGACGCCGAAGGTCATCATCTCCGCAAGCGGCATGTGCGACGCGGGCCGTGTGCGCCACCACCTCAAGCATAACCTCTGGCGTCCGGAGTGCCGGGTGCTGTTCGTGGGCTATCAGGCCGTCGGCACCCCCGGCCGGGCGCTCATAGACGGGGCAAAGAAGGTCAAGCTCTTCAACGAGGATATCGAGGTGTGCGCCTCGATAAGCGTGCTGCCCGGAGTGAGCGGCCACGCCGACAAGAACGGACTTCTCGGCTGGCTGCATGGATTTGAGAAAAAGCCGGAGCTCGTCTTCGTGAACCACGGCGACCCTGATTCCGCCGACAGCTTCGCCGCCTGCCTAAATGACGAGCAGGGTTACAAGGCTTTCGCGCCATACAGCGGCACGCGCTTTGACCTGCTGCGCGGCGAGTTCGACTATATCGCCGAGCCCAAACCGATAGAGAAGAAGCCCATTGTCTCCAAGGCGAGCCGCCTTGTGTCCGAGCTCATCGCCGCGGCGGAGCGCCTGCTGCGTATCTGCAAGGGCATGGACGGGAAGCCGAACAAGGTGCTTCAGGGCTTTGTCAGGGATATAAACAAGCTGTCGGACGATATGGAAAAATATACCTGACAGGCGATTTTTAGTTGACATAAAACTACCGCTGTGCTACGATAATGTAACAGGACATAGAGCGTACGTATGCCCAAGGTTCGGCAAAGCGTACTTGACTTATACAGTCTATACAGGAGGATAAGCATGGCAAACCCGGTATTTGACCCGGAGAGAGCACTGGGTCTGAAAGTGACAAAAATGGATCGGCAGGAGCTCTGTGAGTTCGTCTCCGCGCTCTGCCGCAAGGTCGTGGCGGAGGTCGGCTCAAGAGGCCGCCGCGGCGGTATATACCCGAGCAACATAAGCGTTGACGATAACGGCGGCATCGCCATCGGCCCTGCCGGAAAAAGCCCCTGGGAGGGCGAGGAGCTCAAGTTCATCGCGCCTGAGCTGTACTGGAACGGTCAGCTCTCCGCCGCGTCCGACGTCTATTCCGTCGGCATGCTGATGTACTACGCCGTCAGCGGCGGCAGGCTTCCTCTTGAGGACGAGTGCCGCGACGCGCAGCTGCGCCGCATGGGCGGGGGTGATTACCCCGCGCCCAAGGCGGCGGGGCGTCGGCTCGGCGAGATAATAGAAAAGTGCATCCGCTTCAAGGCTGCCGACAGGTACCAGACGCTTGACGAGCTGCGCGCCGTGCTCGACAGCTGCATCAAGAATCTTTACCTCAGCGACGTTCCGAGCGCCGAGGCTATCTTCAAGAAGAACGACGACGACCTGAGCGACATAGAGCGGATGATGGTCGGCATCATAGAAAAGGGCGATGACGACGAGGCGGAAGTGGAGCCTGACGCTGAAGCTCCCGCGGAGCCGGAGCCGGGCGTGAAGGTCTATGAGCCTGCGCCGAAGAGCGACTCCAAGGTCAAGAAGCCCGAGCAAAAGAAATCCGAGAGCACGCAGAAGCAGCCCGAGGGGCCGATCAGCTCCGAGCAGGTCGAAATGCTCTCGAAGAAATTCAAAAACCAGGGTACGCCCGCTGTCCCCAAGCTCACTGAGGAGAAAAACCCGGAGCTTGAGCCGGTCGTCCCCGTAAGGCAGCCGGTCAAGACCCCGGCGGTGCAGTATACGAAGAACGCAGAACGCGAAAGGAAGATAGCCGAAGAGGTGAAAAAACGCAGAAGAAGGCCGCTTGCGCTGATACTCGTGCTGTGCGCGGTGCTGATAATGGCGGCGATAGTCATTAACGCGATGCTCAAGGACTTCCAGCAGGCGCGGCAGCAGCCGGACAACGTGACGCCGCCCGTGACGAGTAGCGATCCCTATGCCAACACCACAATGCCGCCCATTGCCGACGACGGTACGGAGGCTCCCACCGGCGGGCTTGAGATAGGCGGCGGTTCTCCCGCAGTTTCCGACACGCAGGCAACACCTGACGCTCAGGCCACTCCCGATCCTCAGGCAACTCCCGCCCCGGTTGAAAGCGCGGCTCCGGTCGAGCACAGCTATCAGGTGTTTAAAGAGGACATCAGCTGGAGCGCGGCACAGCAGAAGTGCGAGGCTCTGGGCGGACACCTCGTCGTTATCAATGATGAGGATGAGCTCAACGAGGTCATATCCATGGCGGAGCAGAACGGCATATCCAGAATCTGGATCGGCCTGCGCAGGCAGAACGGTCAGGAGAGCTGGGTGAACGGTCAGGACGGCTTTGTCAGATGGGCAAAGGGCGAGCCGAGCTATGTCGACGTGAACGACCAGGTCTCCGAAGACTATGTGATGCTCTGGAACAACAACGGCTGGGCATATAACGACAACCGCGACGATCCGTGCAGTGATTACCCTGCCTTCTATTCCGGGACGATGGGTTATATCTGCGAGTTCGGCGACTGACGCCGGATGGACAGACTGATCGATCTGCTGCCGGTGCTGCTGGCCGGGCTGCTGCTGTATAAATGCAGCAGTATCAAACCGGCCGGCGCGCTCCGGGAGGATCATCTCTCTCCGCGCAGCTGTCTTTCGGCAAAGGGCTTCTTTGCCGTCACGGTCATCATGCACCATATCGCCCAGTACACCTCGTCCGGGCTTCTGTTTCACAGGTTCGAGTATCTCGGGAACATGCCGGTGTCGGTATTCTTCTTTATCTCGGGCTACGGCCTTATGAAAAGGCTATGCTCGGATGCGGCCTACGGCAGGAGCATTCTGCGCCGCCGTCTGCCGAAGGTGGCGGTACCGTTTTTTCTCGCGGCTGCGGCGTACAAGCTCATGTGCATGTGCATAGGTCAGGAGATGTCCGCCGGTGATATGCTGGGGTATCTGGTAAACAGCGGCAACTCGCTGTGCATACTCTGGTACTTTGTCGTTATTGCGGGGGCGTATTTTCTCTTCGCCGTATCGGCGCTGCTATTTGGTGGAAAGACGAAGGCCGTGCTTGCCTCGCTGGTTCTGTACTGGGCAGTGTACGTCATTGCCGGGAGCCGTGCGGGGCTTGGCGAATGGTGGTATAATACGGCGCACCTGCTTCCTATAGGCATGGTATGGGCACTGCACGAAAATGGCATTCAGCGCGCTGTGAAGAAATGCTGGCTGCCGGTGACGGTATTATGCATTGCAGGCTTCGCGCTGATATTCACGCGGTATGACAGCATCTATGCGCTGTGCCCGACGGCGGCGTTCCACCTCACGCTCGCGGTATTGAGGAATATGTTCTTCACCCTCGGCTTTGTGCTGATAACAATGAAGCTGCGCTTCGGGAACCGGGCGCTTGAGCTGCTGGGAAAGGTATCAATGGAGCTGTACGCGGTGCAGCTGATACCGCTGGATCTCTTCCACAGTGAGGCCATATGGATAGAGAGCGACCTCATATATGCGCTCGCCGTACTGTCCGTGACAGTGACAGTCTCCGTGCTTATATACTTAGTAAAGAAGAAATTGAACAAACAGCCGTCCCTCGGTTAATGCCGGGGACGGCTGTTCTTGTTTACTGTGATAATGGCAGAGCCTTCATCTGCCGGAAATAGACCGGCACCAGCAGCGCTGTCGCGCCGAGCCACGCAAGGGTGTGCGACAGGCAGATGCCCGTATAGCTCAAGCCGTAGGGCGCGAGCAGCGCGGCAAGACCTACCGAGCCGAGGATGCGCATGACAAGCTCGATAACGCAGGCCTCAAAGGGCGTGCGGCTGTTGCCCATGCTCTGGATCGCAGTGCGGAAAACCATCAGCAGGCCGAGGACGACATAGAACGGGCAGACGGCAAAGAGATAACCGTCGGAATAGCGGATGACCTCGGCGGTGGGAGAATCCAGAAACAGCGGGACGACGAGGTTACGGCAGCCGAGCAGCAGCGCGCACATGAGCACGTTGCACAGCTCGATCTGTACAAGGCAGGCGCGCACGCCCTCGCTTATGCGGCGGTACTGCCCCGCACCGTAGTTCTGTGCGACAAAGCTTGAGAGCGCGATGCCGAACGCATTGTTCATAAGCACAGAGAGCTGATCGACCTTCGTCGCGGCGGTGTAGCCCGCGACGGCGACGGAGCCGAGGGAGTTGATGCCCGTCTGCATGGCGAGCTGGCCGATGCACATGACGGACATCTGAAAGCCCATCGGGAAGCCGACGGCGAGGTGCTTTGCCGCGGCGCGCCGCCAGTCGGTGAAGTCCGCGCGGCGGGTGCGCAGAACGTCAAAATTCCGCATGCCGACGATGGTACACAGCACGGCCGACAGCAGTTGGCTCAAAACGGTCGCCCACGCCGCGCCCGCGACGCCCATGCCGAGCGGCAGGATAAACACGAGGTCGAGCACAACATTGAGCAGTGCCGAGAATATCAGGAAGAACAGCGGAGTGCGGCTGTCGCCGAGGCTGCGGAGCATGTTGGAGATCATGTTATAAAACACCGTCGCCCCGGTGCCAAGCAGCACTATGAACATATAGCTGTAGGCCTCGGCATAGATATCCTCCGGTGTGCGCATCCACTGAAGTATCGGGTGGGCAAGCGCGCAGAAGAGCGCGGTTATGATAACGGCAAAGCCTGCCGACAGCAGCCACGACACCGCCGCGCTCGAACGCTGGCCGTTTTCGTCGCGCGCGCCGAAGCGCTGGGCAAGGCAGATGCCGAAGCCGCCGGTGAAGCCCTGCACGAAGCAGAGAACGAAATAGATAACGATCGTCGTAGACCCGACGGCGGCGAGAGCCTGCGCGCCGAGCGTGCGCCCGACGATGACGGTATCGGCCAGAGTATAGAAAAGCTGAAAGAGATTACCGGCAATGACCGGCAGGGAAAATTGCAGAAGCACCCGGAACGGCCTGCCCTGTGTGAGATCCTTTGGCATACGCCCACCTCTGAGCGAAAATTTATATGCTCCTTAAAGCGCATCAGATAATAGCACCACGCGGTTCCATATTCAAGCGGTCAATTGATAACGAAGTGTAAATAAAACGATGCTCCCTTTTTCGTCATTCGGCGTTGAATAAACGCGGTGGCTATGGTAAAATGTCAAAAAAGCGCGGGAGGTATTCTCATGGCGATAGTTGTAGTAGGCGCGGTGTTTGTCGACGTCAAAGGGTTTCCGGAGGATCAGTATATCCCGACCGGGCGCAACGCCGGCAAGGTCGAGATCGTTCACGGCGGAGTCGGCCGCAACGTCGCGGAGGACATCGCCAATATCGAGCTGCGCCCCACCTTCGTCAGCCTTGTCGACGATACCGCCGAGGGCGAGGAGGTCATAAACAAGCTGCGCAACCACAAGGTGAACACCGACTATATCCGCCGCGTCAGGGACGGGATGGGCATGTGGCTGGCGGTGTTCGACAACATGGGCGATATCGCGGGCTCCATATCCAAGCGCCCCGATCTGGGCCCGATATGCGAGATGCTCGACGAAAAGGGCGATGAAATTTTCCGCAATGCCGACAGCATCATCATGGAGATCGACATTGACAAGGAGATAGTAAAGCGCGTGTTCCGCTACGCCGAGAAGTACCATAAGCCTGTGTACGCCGTGGTCGCTAACATGAGCATCGCCACCCAGCGGCGCGACTTTCTCCAGTCTATCGACTGCTTTGTCTGCAACCAGCAGGAAGCGGGCATCCTCTTTGTCAGCGACTTTTCCGACATGAGCCCCGAGGAGCTGTGCGACGATCTCTCCCGCCGCGTCATCAGCGCGCAGATACCGTCGATGGTCGTCACGATGGGCAGCCGCGGCGCGGTGTACGCCGACATGCATGGCGACAAGGGCGTGTACCCGGCGCAGAAGGTCACGGTGCGCGACACGACCGGTGCGGGAGACGCGTTCTGCGCGGGCGTCGCCATCGGCCTGACCTACAAAAAATCCATGCGCGAGGCCGTCGAGATCGGGACAAGGCTTGCCGCGTCCGTCATAACGGCGTCCGAAAACGTCTGCCCGCGCTTCCGTCCGCGTGAGCTCGGGCTGGATATCGAGGTTGAAAGCTGAAGGCTTTATCCCCTCAGGCACTGGCGCGCCAGCTCCCCTTGCAGCAAGGGGAGCCTTTTCGTTCGTTCATCATGCGCCGATAGACTTGACATTTTGCGCCGCTTGAGTATACTTTTATTAAAATAATTATTGAGAGGGGTCTTTTCAATGACTTCAAGAACCATGCGTATTCTCAGCATTATCACCGGCGCGCTGCTTATCGCCGCCGGTATCTACTGCCTGTGCAATCAGGACGTCGCGGCGATGTCCGCGGGCATCGTCCTCGGGCTTCTCATGCTCATCGCCGGTATCGTCGAGATCGTCATCTTCGCCGGGACGAGCCGGTTCATCCTCGGCTCCGGCTGGCTGCTGCTCGACGGTGTGCTGACGGTCGTCATGTCGCTGTTTCTGCTGTTCAACCATTGGTTCACGATGATGTCCCTGCCCATCCTGTTCACCGTGTGGCTCCTGTTCTCCGGCGTTTCCAGATTCGTCAGTGCCTTTGACCTCAAGGCGCTCGGTATGCGCGGCTGGGGCTGGATCCTTGCCCTCGGCATCGTGCTGCTCGTGTTCGGCGTCGTCTGCATGATGGATCCGTGGGTCAGCGTCGTTGCCGTTGGTGTGACGGTCGGCCTCGTGTTAATCCTCGAGGGCATCGGCACGATCGCCGTCGCCTGCATCTCCCGCCGCAAGCCGATACTGTGATAACTTGATCCTTAATAAAAATTCAGCACCGCTCTGCGGTGCTGAATTTTTATTAAGATTGCCGAGAAGCTATTGCGAAGGAGTTTATATGAGCCTATAATCTACATCCACTGGAGGGGATGGAAATGAAAGGAAAAAGGACTCTGCTCAATTACTGCGGGCTGCTCGGCGTTGTGGAGCGCTTCAGTGTGTTCGCCGCGACGGGCTTCAACGCGGCGCTGGGGCTGCATCTGTTTTCAGGCAAGCCCACAGGAGGGGCGGAATGAAGCCGCAGGCAGTCGACCCCGGCGCGACTTCGCGCGCCGAGGCCTTCGCGCTCTGGATGGACGCGCCGAACCCGATGGTGACCTTTTTCAAAACGCTGGACGTTACGCCGCTTGTGCGGCTGAGTCGGTGGAAAGGGCTCAAGTTCAACATGCTGCTGTGCTGGTGCATCGGCAGCGCGGCGAGCCGGGTAAAGGAGTTTTACCTGCTGCCCGTTGGGAAAGAGCTGCTGCGCTATGACACGCTCGCGGTGAACACCATCGTGAAAAACCGGCTCGGCGAGGTCAGCTCCTGCGACGTTCCTTACAGCGAAGACCTCGCGCGCTTCAATTCCGATTATCTGCGCCTCACAAAGCAGGTCACCGAAAGCTGCGAGAACCACGACCTGACGGAGAGCATGGTGATCGGCACCTCGGCCATTATCGACACGGAGCTTGACGGCGCGGTCGGGATGAACAGCGGGATATTCAACAACCCTTTCATCATCTGGGGCAAGTATCACCGCGGACTTTTGAAAACGACGCTCACCATTTCGTTCCAGTTCCATCACACGCAGATGGACGGGGCGCACGCCGGGAGCTTCCTCGCGCTGGTGCAGGAGAATATACGGGCACTGAGAATATAAAACGATCCCTGCTGGCTTTTGAGTCAGCAGGGATCGTTTTATAGATGTATGGGTTTACTTTGCCTTGCCGCGCTTCTTTATCAGCAGTATAACGCCTGCTGCCGCAGCTATCGAGACAAGACCCAGGCCTGTCCAGAGGGCAATATTGCTCTCGTCTCCGGTTTGGGGATTAGTGCCGGGCTTTGTCGTCGGCGTAGGAGTATAGCTCGGTACGGGGCTGTCCGTCGGGGCTGTGGTAGGCACAGGGCTTGCCGTCGGCGTGGGGGTGGGTGTGGGTGACACCGTCGGTGCGGGAGTGGCAGTCGGTGTGGGCGACGGTGATGGTGTTACCGCGGGTTTATAGGTGTTCGTGATGTTATAGCCGTCGACCCTTTTGGTATAGCCGGGCACTTCGAGCTCGTCTATCGTATAAGCTATTGCTTTACCGGCGCTGTACTTCGGCAGATTTTCAAAGCTCCAGCTCCATTTGCCGTTGGCATCAGGGCTGACTACTTGCTCTGCAAGCTGCTCCCCACCGGCGAGCAGTATGACTGTGATCTTCTCGGGACGAGCGCTCTCGTTCCCCGCATCTGCCCATGTCTTTGTGCCGCTGATTGTCAGAGTTTCTGGCGTGTGGGTGTTCATGATGTTGAAGCCGGTGGCCGCAGTCCCGGTGATAGTCGAGGTATAGCCGGGCACTGCGACCTCCGCCACGGTATACACGAGCTGTTCCCCGCGTTCATAGGCGCGCAGCTCTCTGAATATTCCGCTCCACTTATTATCCGCGTTGAGCGTGAGCGTGCTGCCTGTCTCCTGACCGTTACGGAGGAGCTTCACAGTTATCGACGCGGGGCGCAGACCGTCCTGGTCGTTCCCGTCACGCCATTGCTTTGTGACGTTCACATCGACAAGCCCGTTATCAAGGCTGTTGTGCGAGCGCAGCAGAACATGATTTGCGTAATGTGTGCCGCCCTGTTCATCCACCCACGTCGGCTCATCGTTATACTCACCATCGTTCCCCTCACGGTACTTTGCGTCATCGTATGTGACGTCATAGTCGGCATAGCCGTCGCCGTTAGTTTTGGGGTCGTATGCCGTATCGCCGATCATACTCTCGCGGAGCGTGTATTTTGCCACTGTGCCGTCAGTGAAGAGCGGAAGGTTAGACCATACATAACTCCAGTTGTTATCGGCGCTGAGCGTCTGGCGGTATTCGCTGCCGGTCATCCTGACGCCGCCGCACCACAGCTCTACCTGCACCGGAACGCGCTGGTTCTCCGGGGTGGAATCTGCCCAGTCAGTTACGGCAGTGACAGTAGTGAGGAGCTTGGAATCGTTTCTTACAGTCAGGCGTGCCGTGTTTAGTCCGCTGACATATTTGTCCGTGACATCTTTTCCGTCTTTATCATGGGCTGACAGTGCAGTCAGGTTACCGCTGCCGTCGACCGAAAAGCCTATCTCCGCAGCGCCGTCATATCCGGACGGTACCTCCTCGATCAGCTTATAGCTGCCTTCCATAAGCTCAAGGTAGACATTGCCGTATGCATCGGTCTCAAGTGTCTTGTCAGTTACCTCCGCGGTGTAGCCGTCGAGTCCGGCGTTCTCATCTGTGGAATACTGGCTCGTATTTGGCTTGCGGTAAAGCACAAGTTCTGTACCTTCATCAGCGGCGGCAAGTGTAAATCTAACTCCACTCAGCCCCTTGTGGGTGAACGAATCCTCCTTATAGAGCGTGAGCATCCCGGAACGCACATAGGTATTGCGGAATGTGAGCGTTTTATATGCTGCCTCCGGCACATCGGTCGCGTAGGACTCCATCCTTGTCCTGACGCCGGTACCGTTATATACCTGCCATGCGCGGTCATCCGCTGTTGCTCCGGTGCCGCTTATGATATACCGGCTGCTGCTCTGCCATTCGCTTTCCTTCTGCGTCTTGGATGTATAGTTGAGTTCGCTCAAAGTATAAAAGTCAACGACGTTGCCTGTCAGTATCCATTCGTATGTTTTCGTCGCTTCGTCATAGCTCGTGTAGCCTAACTTCCCCTCGCGCTTCTCCTCCGCCTTCGGTACGAGCGTCAGTTCATAGTCCTCCGTTATGGCGTTCCCGGTCAGCGGGGTGTGCCTTACAGCGATCTCAAAATCATTCTGCGGATCGGTGATCTGTGCGATGCCTGCACTGTCGCCGAGGAAGCTCTTCCTGACGCGCAGGTGTCCCTCCTTCGCGACAAGGATGCCGTCGACATGCCAGCCGTCGCTCTTATCATATTTCAGGACATACCAGCGCACCTTGAAATGATCGGTCGTCAGTCTGGTACTCGGGATAGCAACGCCCTCCACCTTGATGGTGGCGCCGCTGTTTCTTATCTGCCTGAATACCTCTTCATCACCGGGAACGCTTTCGAGTATCACACCGCTGTCAAGCGGAGTATTGGTCATTTCGCGCAGAGCCGTATCTGTTGCATAGGCGTTCTCCGCCGCAGTCGCCGGCGCGAGCAGCATGCAGTTGAGATCACCGCCGACTGGGACATTGTCCGTTCCGAATATCCCAGTGTAGTATACAGAATTTGTAAAATTTGATTCCGGTTTGGAAGAAAAACCGTTGGAAAGATTATCGGCGATCTCGCAGTAGAGGTTGACATAGAAGTTCACAGTCGAAATACGGCCATTCGCATCCTTCGCCTTCCATACCGCGTTGAGCGTCAGAGCGCCGTTCTCCTCATAGCGGAGAATATTCGCAGCTGTCAGTATCGTGTCCGCCGGGATGAGTTCATTGCTGCCTGCAACGCGCCATCCATCAAAAAAGTAAATGAATTTCTTTCCCTTATCACCGGATACCAATACCGTGAGCTGTTCCTCGTCCGGGCGACGAAGCATATATTCGTCACCTTCGCCAAGGCTTAACGTAACCTCCAGCTCAGCCTGTCCGTCGATGCAGCCGTCCTTCAGCACGGTCTGCTGTGAGACTGCTATCTGACCAAGCTGCTCCTTCGTCGCATCGAGCGTCGCGGCGTTATAGTGTATCGTATATGTGGTCTTGCTCTCGTCAGCGAGCATGATCTTTATCGGGCAAGTGACCGCATTGAAGGTATACTTGACCTTCCCATCGTCCTGCTGTGCGGTTTCATCCGGCTCAATGGTGTCACCTGTATCGGGGTTCGTTATTCTCCACTCGTGCTCGTCGTGCTGGATGAGGGTGATGCTAAACTCTTTCCCAGTAAAGACATAATATATTCCCGTTGCAGTGTCCTCCGTCCCGGTCGTGTCGGAGACGGAGACGGTGTAGAAGGTGTTATCCGCAAGCACGGCGGCATCATCGCGGGATGCCTTTTGGGCAAAGAACGATGCGCTCCCGTCAACATTGCCCGGCAGGTAATACAGATAATTGTCAATGTTCGTGCTGAGCGGTACACGCCACTCGCCGCTCTCGGTCTGATACGGTTTTGCATCCGCCCAAATGGTATCGTAATTCTTTTTATCTGTGTGCGGGAAGATGCGCAGGTCTGCACTAATATCCTCCGCACTGAAGCCGTAGATGCCATAGACGCTCTCAAGCTCCGCGGCGGTGATATAGTACCGCTTGGTGCTCGCGTCAAGGTTCACGCTGCGTGTGCCGACATTCTTCCATACGCCGTTCACGGCAAGGAACAGCTCCACGCTTGCAGCGGCGTTTTCGCTCTCCTCGACTTTTTCCTTATTGGTATCGTCGCCAGCCTGCTTGTCCGGGTCTGCATTATCGTCGCTATCGGTGTCTTTGTCGTTATCCTTATCCGGGTCGTTGTTGCCGCTGTTGTCCCCCTTGTCCGGATCGCCGCTGCCGTTGTCGCCGTCGTCCTTATCCGGGTCGCCGCTGCCGTTGTCGCCGTCGTCCTTATCCGGGTCGCCGTTCCCGTTGTCGCCGTTCGTATTCTTGTCGGGACCGTTATCCCCGCCGGTCTGCTCTGTACCGCCGCCTGCGTTGCTGTCCTGCTCCTGCTTGTCCTCCTGCACCTGCTCGGTCTGCTGTCCCTCGTTCTCTTCCTGCCCCATAGCGTAGACCGCAGGATCGGCTATTGTGAATATACAGATCAGCGCTAACAGGAGAGCTAATATACGCAGCGCCTTATTCGCCTTATGATTTCTATACAGCATTGCAACACCTTATCCTATGTATGTGTTAATTTATTTGCACCATATTATGAAAAAGTTTCAGAAAAACCGGTACGCATGTCATTTTATCATTGGAATGTTTTCGAAAAATTCCATTTTCAGAATCAAAGTGTATCATAACAGACGGTGCTGCGAAAGTCAATATATATATATATTAGCATAATATTTTGTTGCGGGCTGTGAGTAAACATTTACCATATCTGTATTTTTATGGTCAACTTGCTCCCCATAGGATGCGGCATATCCACGCTGCGGAAAGGAAGCCCGCTGCGTCCGCACACAGCGCGGCGGGGACAGCCCAGCGGCTGTCCTTTACCCCGGCGGCGGTGAAGTACACGGCAATGACATAAAAGGTCGTGTCGCTTGAGGAGCACATGACGGCGGCAGTGCGCCCGGCAAGAGAGTCCGCCCCGCAGCGGGAGATGACGTCCGCCGCCGCGGAGAGCGCAGCGCTCCCCGAGACGGGGCGCAGCAGCATGAGAAGCACCGTCTCCTCCGGGATGCCGAGCGCGGACAACAGCGGGCGCAGCAGCGCGCCGATGTGCTCGGGCAGTCCCGAGGCGCGCAGCAGGTATATCGCCGGGAAGAGCACGACGAGCGCCGGGAAAATATCCCGCATGATGCGCAGCCCCTTTGCTGCACCCGCCGTCAGCGCGGAGAAAACATCCTCGCCGCGGCAAATCCCCGCGATGCAGGCTGCGCCGATGATGAGTGCGGGGACAAGCCCCGCGAGGGTACTCAGTCCCACAGCTTTTTCATGACCGCCGCCGCAGCTATCCCGGCAGCGAGCGACACGGCGGAGCTCACCCACACGGCGGGCATGATATCAAAGGCCGCGGCAGCTCCGTAGGACGCGCGGACGGCGGCGACCGTCGTCGGCACGAGCTGGAAGGACGCGGTGTTTATCACGACGAGCAGGCACAGCTCATCCCGCGCGCGGGTATCGCCAAGGCGCACCATGCCCTTGGCGGCACGGATCCCGGCGGGCGTTGCGGCGTTGCCGAGGCCGAGGAGATTCGCGCTGACGTTCTCCGACAGGGCGGCGATGACAGCTTTGTCCTGCCCGCTTGCGGGGAACAGGCGGATGAGCACCGGGCGCAGCAGGCGCGAGAGCCATGCCGCCGCGCCGCTGCGCTCTAAAAGCTCGGCCACCGCGCTCCACAGGCACACCGCGCCTCCTATCGAAATGCAGAAGCTCACCGCCGCGCCCGCGCCCTCAAGCACGGCGCTCCCGGCCTGCGCCGCGCTTCCGCTGTATGCGGCATAGAGTGCGGAAAGAACGTATATGGCAAGGATGATAAGTCCGATAAGCACTGCGCACTCCCCTTCCCTATAATTCATAGAATGTTGGCTATTTCCCGCATTCCCTGTGATATATTTAATAGCAGATATCCGCCCTCAGGGCGGAACATATATACACAAGGAGTGATGAATCGTGAAATCCACCGGTATGGTACGCAAGGTCGATGAGCTTGGGCGCGTTGTCCTGCCCATTGAGCTAAGGCGCACGATGGATATACAAGAGAAAGACCCGCTTGAGATATATGTTGAAGGAGAAAATATTATTCTTCGCAAGTATCACGAGGCCTGTGTGTTCTGCGGCAGCGTAAGGCACATCGTCTCTTTCGGCGGCAGGTACGTGTGTCCCGAGTGCATAGAGAAGCTGAACAGAATGATAAAATAAACGGCCGCCGCAAAACGCGGCGGCGAATATTGTGTCCCTGCGGGACGTATTAAAATGGCGCGCTGCACATGCAGCGCGCCATGGATTATTCACCTGTGATAGATCCTGCGCACCTCGTCGGTCTCGCTGCCGTCCGGACGGCGCAGTATCAGCGTCGGCTCTATCTTAAGCCCCGGCTTGCCGCCGCGGCGGCCCTCGATGAGGACGAGGTTCGGCACCGCCCCCTCCCGATGGCAGACAAGGCGCAGCCGCTTCGGCTCTATGCCGTGCGCCGTCATGCAGCAGAACAGCTCCGACAGCCGCTCCGGCTTGTGGACAAAATTCACACTCCCGCCGGTGCGGCAGAGAAAGGCCGAGGCCGCGCATATCTCCTCCATGCTGCACTGCGTCTCGCCACGCGCGGCGGCGCGCGCAGCGTCGGGCGAGAGCTTCCCGCTCCCGACCGGGAAATACGGCGGATTGGCAACTATAAGGTCAAAGCTCCCGGCTTTGAAAAGCTCCCTGTGCCGCCGAATATCGCCGCAGACGATATCGCTGCGCGCTTCAAGGGCGTTTGCGCGCATGTTCTCCTCCGCAAGAGACGCGGCCTCCGGGACTATCTCAAGCCCCGTCATGTGCAGCTTGTCCGTGCGCGCAAGCAGCAGCAGCGCGATCGCCCCGGAAGCGCAGCCGAGGTCTATGCCGCGCACGGCTCCCGCTGTATTCACGAAATCCGCCAGAAGCACGCAGTCCGTGCTGAGGCGGAAATGCTCGGCCTGAGCAAAAAGCGGGCCGTTCTCCCAGAGCCGTTCAAATCCCGGCATATCGGCAGCTCCTCCTTTATTAGTAGTACGATGTAGATCAAACCGTAAAAAGCCTCGCAGAGTTTTTTCGCCTCGCAAGGCGAAAAAATAATTCAGATGCATTTTCGCCGGCGGCGTGTACGTCGGCGAAAATACTTCTCGCTCAGAGAGTGTCGAGGTGGCTATTCGTGACTCAAATCGAAGCCCAGCGAAGCGGGTTCGATTTGAAAAGGAAGAATAACATTGCCGGTCAATGCCTCGCCGCAAGCGGCACGGCATGACCTTGCGGTGTTATTCTGACGCAGGCGCGGGTCTGAGCGCAAACTTCTTGGTCAAAGAAGCTCGAAGAGATTCTTTGACCAGTATAAATAATAAAAGGGGCGATTTTTATCGCCCCTTTTATTATTGTGTGCAAGCCTTACTGCTGGACAATAGCCTCAGCGGGGCACTGTGCAGCGCAGGAACCGCACTCAACGCACTTGTCAGCGTCGATCTCATAGTGCAGATCGCCCATGTCGATCGCTTCAGCGGGGCACTGTGCAGCGCAGGAACCGCAGGACAGGCACTCATCAGTGATAACAAAAGCCATAGTGTTACCTCCGTATGTTATTTGACCATTCACCTCTTGGGGATATAAGGTCTCTACATGCCGTATTGTATCACATCCTGCTCAAAAATCAATCGCAAAATTTGTGAACGATATATTTTCCATTGAAACTGGCAATAATTTTCACGCGGATCACCGGTTTCGCCTGATTCAGCAGGGCTTACGGGTGATAATCAGTTATTATAAAAGGCGCGCCGAGGGGGTAGTTCATATCAAAAGCAACGAAAAATTCACGCAGCGGGCAGAGCTTGCCATCGAAAACGCACGCGCAGCGGCGGGTGAGCTGGGTCACGGCTATGTCGGCACTGAGCATCTGCTGCTCGGCATCATCGCGGAGAAGGACGGCCTCGGCGCGCGCATTCTGCGCTCTCAGGGGCTCGACGGCGAGCGGCTGCGCGGCATCATCATCCGCCGCAGCGGCGTCGGCAGTCCCGCAAAGCCGAGCCAGGG
>ERZ773108.1478-NODE-1478-length-23321-cov-4.622539_pt1 | contig 23321 bp, 20 predicted proteins | sample MGYA00580570_ERZ773108 | MGnify/ENA primary metagenome ERZ773108 (study PRJEB29015, sample SAMEA2737840) | human gut metagenome | biome: human gut; feature: human-associated habitat; material: faeces | place: China | collected 2012 ...
GGAAGGTGGGGATGACGTCAAGTCATCATGGCCCTTACGACCAGGGCTACACACGGCTGGCTATGTTCTCCGGTGTGTCGGAAATGGTGGCCCGTGTGCTGGTCAGTCTGATTGCGGTTCCGTTGTGGGGATTCTGGGGCGTATGCTTCGGCGACCCGACAGCCTGGCTGTTTGCCAACCTCTTCCTGATTCCGGCATTTATCTATGTGTACCGCCGTTTGCAACGGATTGTGGTGAAAGAAGGACGGGTGGTGGCTAATTCCTGACAGGCAGCCGCTTCCAGAAGAAAGGGGGTATCAGTCGCCAGAGAGCTACCAGTATACGATAGCGCCAGTCAATCACGACAATGCGTTTCTTTTTCTCCAGGGCACACACAATGTGGCGGGCCACTTTCTCCGTATGCATCAGCATGGGATAGTGTTTGCCGTCGTTCAGGAGCCCGGTGGCTACGAATCCTGGACGGATATCTGTAAACCGGATGGGAAGTTTCTGGATGTGAGCCAGTTGCTCCAGCGCATCGATGTACGTGTTCTGGAAACGTTTGGTGGCAGAATAGGCCGGAGCAGCTCCCAGCCCTTTGGTTCCGGCAATGGAACTGATGACCGCCAGGTGTCCTCCTTTCTGTTGGGCAAAGTAGCGGAAGGCGGCTGTCACCATGCGCACAAATCCGGTGCCGTTGGTCTCCAGCGTGCGGAGTTCGATTTCCGGTGTCAGCTGGTAGTTTTGATGACCGATGCCCGAGCAGTGCAGGTAGAGGTCTATGCCTCCCATTTCTTCAATCAGTTTCAGCAGGCGGTCGGTCGCATCCTCCTGACAGATGTCGATGGCCCGGATGTGGATACGCTCCGGAGCCAGTTGCTGCAGTTCTTTCAGATTCTCTTCACGCCGGCCAGCCAGTCCGAGCATCCATCCTTTCTGGAGCAGTTGCAAGGCCGTTTCTTTTCCGATACCGGAAGTAGCCCCTACGATGAGGGCACGCTGTATAGGTTTTTTATTCATCAGTTGGTACGTATTTCATAAAGGAATTCCTGCGAAACTGGAACTCCTTCGGTAGGTTCACAATGGATTTTTCCGAAAAGGGGCATCTGCGGCTGGAGCGGTTTCAGCTCTGCCGACAGGTGGTTGCAGAATGCCGTGTAGGAATGGTTGTGCATGCAAGGCCCCGCATCGTCACGGTACACCAGTACGTAATGGTTCAGGGGACGGGCATGCACCAATTGGTTGATTTGCAGAGCCAGGTCGCGTGCTTCTCGCGGAGCGATGCGGTCGAACAGACTGGAGAGGTTGAAAATCACCAGTTCGGTCAGTACTGCATGGGCTTGCCAGAAGGCAGCAGGCACGGCACTCAGGCGGGGATACCAGCTTGCCTGAATGTGCTTGTAGGCTGGTGAACGGAAAAAGGCTTCGGCCGTTTCTCCCATTTCCTGCATGGGATAGATGCCCGTGTAGGTCAGGTCCAGATGGGGAAGAGAACGGCATACATCGGCAAAAGCCAGTCCCGAGGCTCCGGCCTCACACGAGAGGTCGCAGAACACCACTCGCCCTGATACCTTACGGATGAGGTCGTGCAGCCAGTTGCCGCTTCCGGTAAAGAGAGCTTGGGCAGCGGCATATTGTTTCCGCATGTACAAATAGTTGTAGACCTGGCAGAAGTCAGATGGAGACATCTCTTCGGGCAGGGTGCGGAAGTCACTCCGGCCGTAGGCAGTGGCTTCACGGTAGTAAGTTTCGTTTTCTTCCAGCTGTGCCGGTGGAGCTATCAATTCCGAGAATACCTGCTTGAAATGCGCTGGCAGGGAATAGGTATCGTCTGCCACTTCCCAGTTCTTCCGGTACGAAGGCAGGGTGAAATCTCCCCGGCAGAACGAGAGGGCATCCGTTTCCAGGTATCCGTTGTGCAGGCGGATGTACTCCATCAGCTTGTAGAAGGTGATGTTGGCCCCGAGGATGTGCGGGTTACCCGTCAGCAGCAGTTGCTTGCGGGCGCGGGTCAGTGCCACATTCAGCTTGCGGTCAATCAGGAAATTGCCCTCCTGAAACGTATTGGCCGTAAGGAAGTTGAGCTGGCTGAAATTCTGTATGGTGAACGAATAGATGATAATGTCGCGCTGGCTGCCCTGGTAGCGTTCCACCGTGTCGATGGAGATGTCCTGCAAGGCAGTCAGCTGTAGGCGCGCAATCTCTTTTCGTATCATGGCAATCTGGTTGCGGTAGGGCACGATGACACCAACCGTCCGGTTCGGGTCGAAACGGGATTCCGTCAGGCGGTAAATATGGCCTAACAGAGTGGCTACAATCCGGGCTTCGTTCGGATTGGTCTTGTCCGAGCAGGTCAGGTGGTCCGGAGCTTCTGCGGGAATGAACACCATTCTGCGTTCCAGCAGCAACTGGTCGATGCTGTCCTGCGGAGTCAGGCTGGCTTCGTAAGGCGTTTCTTCCAACTGATGAGGAAGAGGCACGCTCTCCAGTTGCTCCCGGTAGTAGAATGTCTGGTTCGGAAACTCGGCAATGGCCGGATGCATGCGTCCTTGCTTGTGAAGGATGCTGCGGCAGGTGTCCGGACTCGATTTGTAAAGGCGTTCGAACAGCGAGTTGCGACAATCCTCCAGCCCGATGTTCCGCAGCAGGAGGTCGGTCACGGCAGCTTCTTCCGCACTTTGCTGGGCAATGGCAGGTAACTGCTTGTAGTCGCCCACCAATACGAACTTGTCGATGGCGTTATGCTGTTGATGACGGGCAGACAGGATGCCTATCAGGTCGGGTTCCAGAATCTGTGAAGCTTCGTCGATGATGGCCAGTTGGAAATGCTTCAGCGTGAATAGGTTGAGGCGGTTGTTGATGGCGGTCGTGGTACCCACAAAGATGCGTGTGCGTGCCATCTTCTGCTGGATGTCGGTCAGCTTGGGACAGTCATCCAGGCTGTATTTCAGTAGGTAAGACACGAAACGCTTGTCACACGACAGCTCGTTGCCGATACGGATGAACGGGGTACGGTCGGCAATGCCGGAATCCGTGAGCATGGCACAGATTTCATCTACCGCCCGGTTGGTGTACGACAACAGCAGGATGGAGGTATCCGGTTCGCTCAGGGCTTCTTCCACCATGAAACGCAGGGCACACGAGGTTTTTCCGGTACCCGGAGGACCTACCAGCAGAAAGTAGTCCTTGGCTTGTTTCTCTTTCAGGATGAGCTCGTTGAAACGCCTGTAATCGCCGTTCAGTTTGACGTCCTCCAGTTGTGCAGGTGGGCGTACACCGAGCAGCAGTTCTTTTCGGTCGGCCTGTGCGGACAGAAAAGCATACAGCCCGCGGAAGCCGTTGTTGGCAGAAGTGTCCGAAAAATCGTGTTCTACGGCAAACACCTCTTCTTTGCCGCCGATAATATCTTTATTTTGCTGTCCGTTGCGCAGCACTAAGGTCATACGGTCCGGCTGCAATTCCAGAATGTTTCCCTTCATAAGAATCTGCTTTCTCATGTCCGGTTCTTCCTTATACGCATAGAGAATCACCATGTCGCCCGTACGGAAGTTGGGCAGGAAGTCCTCATCCTGTGTCGGAATGTGCAATTCAATGAGGTCGTATCCTTTGCCGGGGCCGCTGCTTTGCTTCTTCTGGATGGTCAGTCCGGTCAGGATATTGCCCGCTTCCAGTTTCTCGTGCAGAGGAATATGCCAGTTGCCGGCAAACCCGTGAGATGCATCGTTGCTTCCTCCGGTCTTGCTGAGAATCTGTTCCTTTGATACGAACGTGAAAAAACGGTTGAAGTAGGCCCGCTCCAGCGGTGTACAGCGTTTCAGCGTATTGATGGCCGTCTGCAGTTGCGGTTCCTGGTAGTCGTTCCACAGCTTTCCTCCAATCTGCAATTCGTTCAGCAAATCGGTGCTCAGTGAGTCTACAATTTCTCCGATGGCTCCATCGCCCAGTCGCATCTCGTTGTGTACGATGTAATTTCGGAGCTTGATGCTCTCCCGGAACAAATTTTCGGCAAAATGTTCTATCAGCAATCCGTCGGCATATTTGGAATAGAGCAGGAAGGTCTGCATATTGGCGGTTTCCTGTCCGAAATTGTACATCAGTACGCCTTGGTAGAGCATCATCTGAATGAAGTGGTCTTCCTTATGGCGGCGATGGTATTCGTCGCGCTTTCCGGCCTTCTGTTCGATGAGTACCTGGAAGTCTTTCTGCATCATGTCCACACGTCCCTGCAATCCCAGTTTCTCACAAATGAAAGAGGCTTCGAGCAGGGTATTCTTCTTGTTGAAGTTCCGTATGTTATGAGGCAGCACATCGTGAACAAACGAGCGGATGTTCATCATCTGCGCCTGTGCCTGTGCGTGAAAATCGGCCGGAAGAGGGCAGGTACAGAAGTCGAGGGTCGAAGCGGCAAAGAATTTCTTGATGGTGCGGGGGTAGCTCACCGGCTCCTGCGGCTGCTCGTTGATATAGTCGTCGAGAAACTGGCTGGCCAGGTTACCCATCAGGATGGGGGCCGTATTGGCTTTCAGCTTGATTTTGTTCATGAAATAATTAAGCGGGTGGTGCCCGTACTCCCGAAAGCAGGCGGCTAGCGAACTGATGTCAATCAGGTAATCGGGGTGAATCACAATAAGGTTGGGAATGTAGTGATTCTCCTCGTCCACACGCACATCGAGCAGGTTCAGCGGCAGATTTTCTGAAAGCAGGTCTTTCAGATAGAGCAGGTCGCCGTCATACCCACCTTTGGCATAGTTGATGATGATGAACGGGTCGGTTTCGCTGTCGGTCGCTGCAAAAATCTGCGTGTCGTTCCAGCTGGTCACCGAAGCCCGTACGTACGGAATGTGCGACAGACGTGTACCCTGATACGGACGGTTGGAGTGGGGGATTTCCGGAAGGATGGAAGCCGGAATGTCTTCTTCAAAGCCTAAAGACACAAAACGCACCAGTGCCCGCAGGTCGTAAAGGTATTCCTGCATGTCGGCCTGAAAACGGTCGCCCATGGCTGCGTTACAGTTACGGCGCATGGTCTGGATGGCATAGCGGTCGGAGGGAGTCATTTTCTTCTCCTTGCAGATGTAATCCAGACGGGAAAACAGGTTGGCGAACGAGAGCGTGACACCAGTGGTCAGTTCATAACAAGCCTGCTCCAGCACTTTGTGGAGCAGGATATATTTAGCTTGTAAATTGTCGGGGGCAGCCGTCGGCTGATGATGAATCCGTTCGATGCGGTTGAACAAATCGAAGGATTGAAGTTCGATACGGGACATGTGCAAAAAAGTGTCGGCAGAATATTAGGGCTGCTTGGTCAGGTGATAAATCCGATACGCCTTGGTGAGTCCGCTGAACTCTCCCTTGTATTGTGCGGTTACCTCTTCTTTGATAAAGCAGTCAGCTGTGGCAGCTCCTTCTTCGTCTGTAGAAGAGGCATTGTCAGAAGTTTGAGTGGAAGACGTTTCGTTTCCGAACAGCATGAAAGTGTAGTTTGTTGTACTTCCCGCCATTTCTACCTGGAACTGTTGATAAAGTTGGCCTGTATCTTCAGTGTATTTTAAGCTGCGTTTAAAAATGCCGACTTGGTAATTCCCCGTATGGTTCGGGAATATTTTTAAATCACCAAGTGTAAGGGATGCATCAGAATAAGTGAATAGCAAGCGTCCGCCTGACTGAACCGGAGCGTCTTCGGCAATTCGTGCAAGCAGTTCTTCTTCTCCTTTGGTAAGGTTGTCACCTTCCGCTTCTGCACTGATGCTTTCTATCCGGTAGTTGCTTTGCGGGTTATTGACAACAATCGTCAGTGTGTAACTGTTGCCTGAGCGGTCAGCAATGAGGGTAGAGGTTTCTCCGATGCTGACCGGAATGAATGTCAGGGTGTCGCCGTCGTAGCGGTAGTCTATAACTTCCTTTTTCTCATTTTTGATGGTATAATTCCCGTCTCCTCCCCGAATCAAGAATTTTTCGCCTTTACTGAACGGGCTGATTTCCAACTGGTCGTCAGTTATTTGTTGATGGTCGGTAGCACTTACCAGGTAAATGGGGCCGTGGTCATCCTTGCATGCCATAAAGGAAAGGATGAGTACAATCAGAAGTATTCCATGAAAAAAATGTGTTCGTTTCATAAGCCGTATATTTGAATTGTTGCTTCAAATATACGACTTTTTTTGAATTTGTGAAGGGGATGGGGTAAAAACAAAGCCAATCAGTACGGTTCTTTTCATTTAGACTGGCTGTTTGAGTACTTCCCTTGCAGTACTTCAGTACTTTCACGGCAGTACTGTAGTACTTCGCCGTCAGTACTTCAGTACTGCCTTGGAAGTACTGGAATTGGATAAAACCCTTTCAATCAGTTCTTTTCTTTCAGGGTATAATCACCGGCTTTTTCATCAATCAGCTGTTGCAGTTCTGCTAGTGTGGGTACTTTCCCTTGGAAGGTAATGACGGCTTCCGGTGGAGTGAGTGTGACCTGAGCGGAGGCTCCTTCCCACATGTTCAGTACTTTCTCTACGCGGGTGCGGCAGTGGTCGCACATCATTCCCTCTACCAGATAGGTTTTCCGGTTTTCGGAAGCGGCTGGAGCAGCTGTTTCCGTTGTGGGTACGGTGATTTCTTCAGTGGGTTGTACTTTCTTCTGTACGGTCACTGCGGTGTGTGCGAATTTCTTTCGTTTCAGTCGCAGACTGTTGCTTACCACGCTGACACTGCTCATGGCCATGGCGGCACCGGCTATCATCGGATTCAACAGGAAGCCGTTGATAGGGTACAGAATACCGGCGGCTACCGGAATACCTATCAGGTTGTAGATGAAGGCCCAGAAAAGGTTCTCGCGGATGGTGCGTACGGTGGCCTGAGAAAGGCGGATGGCATCGGTAATCTTGTTCAGGTCGGATGAGATGAGCGTCATTTTAGCCACGTCCATGGCGATGTCGCTTCCTTTTCCCATGGCAATGCTGAGGTCGGCCTGAGCCAGTGCCGCACTGTCATTGATACCGTCGCCCACCATGGCTACGATTTTGCCTTCTTTTTGCAAGTCCTTGATGAACTGGGCTTTCTGCTGTGGAAGCACTTCGGCCTGAAAATGGGTGATGCCGCATTGTGCTGCAATTCTTTGGGCCGTTTCCGGATTGTCACCGGTCAGCATATAAGTTGAGATTCCCATCTCCTGTAATTGTCTGACGGCCTCTTTAGAGGTCGGCTTGATGCGGTCGGCAATGGCTACCAGCCCTAATGCCTGCTGTGAATCGGCCAGCCAGATGACGGTCTTGGCTTCCTGGCTTAGTCGGGCAGCTTCTTCCGTCAGGGCAGGGGATACGGTAAGATGGTGCGTCTCCAGCAGTCGGCGGTTGCCGGCATAATAATAGGTTCCGTTGATTTTGCCTCGTACTCCTAATCCTGTCAGACTTTCAAATTCTTCCATGGGGAGTAGCTGGCGTGTTTGATGCTGCACGATGGCTTGTGCCAGAGGGTGCTCGGAAGCGCTTTCCAGGGTAAAGAGCACATCGCCTAACGGAGATTGAAGAAGCGGGTCGGAGATGTCGGTCACCGTGGGGTGTCCTTCGGTCAGCGTGCCGGTCTTATCGAGTACGATGGCGTTCACCTTGCGGGCTGTTTCCAGACTTTCCGCATCTTTAATCAGGATACCGTTTTCGGCCCCCTTTCCGATGCCGACCATGATGGCTGTCGGCGTGGCCAGTCCTAATGCACAGGGGCAGGCAATGATGGTGACGGTGACTGCGGCCAGCAAGCCATGGGTGAATCCGTTGCTGCTGTCCAGCCATATCCAGACTAAAAACGAGAGGACGGCGATGCTCAGGATGGTAGGCACGAAGATGGCCGCGATGCGGTCTACTAACTGCTGTACGGGGGCCTTGCTGCCTTGTGCATCTTGCACCATGCGGATGATATGGGCCAGAACGGTTTCACTTCCCACTTTGTCGGCGATGAAACTGAAGCTTCCTTTCTGGTTGATGGTGCCGGCATATACTTTGGCACCGGGAGTTTTTTCGGTAGGAAGCGGTTCGCCGGTGAGCATGCTCTCGTCTACATAGGAACTGCCTTCATATACGGTTCCGTCCACGGCAATGCGGCTGCCCGGTTTGACTACCAGTCGCTGGCCCTGCTGTACTTGTTCCACGGGAATTTCTTTCAGCTGTCCTTCCGGAGTGAGTATGGTGACGGTGCCCGGCTGTAGTCCCATCAGTTTTTTGATGGCTTCCGACGTATTTCCTTTGGCTTTTTCTTCCAGTAACCGTCCGAGCAGGATAAAAGAGATGATGACGCTGGCCGCCTCGAAATAGACGTGAGGGTGAATGCCTCTGCTCAGCCAGAACTCCGGCCAGAACAGGTTGAACAGGCTGAATGTATAGGCAATGCCAGTACTCACGGCTACCAGCGTGTCCATGTTGGAGGTGCGGTGCTTCAACTGTTTCCAGGCATTGCGGTAAAAATCTCTTCCCAGCCAGAATACTACGGGAGTGGAAAGAATCCACATCACATAATTGGCGTACGTCCAGTCCATGAAGCACATGCCGATAATGGCTACGGGCACGGAAAGCATCAGCGAAAAGCAAGTACGCTGCTTTAGTTGACGGTACTTCCGGCTATGTGCATCTTCTGTTATTTTCTCTTTTTGAGCATTTGTTTCGATGACCAGGTCGTATCCGGCATTCTGAATGGCATCTTTTAATGTTTCCGGTGTACATTCTTGCGGGTTGTATTCCACAGTGGCCGTAGCGGCTGCATAATTCACTTGAGCATGGTATACACCCGGCTGACGGTTCAGTGTCTTTTCCACCCGTGTGGCACAGGCAGCGCAACTCATGTCCAGCACCGGAAAGGTTTGTGTAGTTTTAGTAGTATTCATATTCTCTTTATTTAGAATGGGACAAAATTACAACATTATTGGTTGAATTGGAAACTTCTGTTTCATATTTATCTCTCAGGGGAATATTTCTTGTAAGGAATTCGTTATTTTTGCGCAAAATAAAATACAACTGTTATTATGTCGCATTTAGCTCCTCTTATCAGTGATCTGGCCTTGATATTGATTAGTGCCGGAATCATGACGTTGCTATTTAAGAAATTGAAGCAGCCTTTGGTGTTAGGCTATATTGTCGCAGGTTTTGTCTGCAGTCCTCATTTCACGTTTACTCCTTCGGTGGTAGATGCGGATAATATCCAGACATGGTCGGAGATTGGTGTCATCTTCCTTTTGTTTGCGCTGGGACTGGAGTTCAGTTTCAAGAAACTGATGAAGGTAGGAGGTTCGGCGGTCATATCGGCCTGTACGATTATCTTCTGTATGATACTGGTCGGTGTGTTTGTGGGCTGGATGTTTGGATGGAAACAGATGGACTGCATTTATTTGGGAGGAATGCTGGCCATGTCTTCCACCACCATTATCTATAAGGCATTTGATGATTTGGGACTTCGGCAACAGCGTTTTGCCGGGTTGGTGCTGAGTATTCTGATTCTGGAAGATATTCTGGCCATTGTGCTGATGGTGATGCTTTCTACCATGGCCGTAAGCAAGAATTTTGAAGGAAGTGAGATGATTTACAGCATCGGAAAACTGGTGTTCTTCCTGATTCTCTGGTTTGTGGTAGGTATTTATCTGATTCCGCTCTTCTTAAAGAGGGCACGCAAACTGATGAGTGATGAGACGTTGCTCATTGTGTCCTTGGCCTTGTGCTTCGGGATGGTGGTGCTGGCGGCCCGTGTAGGCTTCTCTCCAGCCTTTGGCGCATTTATCATGGGGTCCATTCTGGCGGAAACGGTGGAATCGGAACACATTGACAAGCTCGTGGCTCCGGTGAAAGATTTGTTTGGAGCCATCTTCTTCGTATCAGTCGGAATGATGGTCGACCCGAACATGATTGTGGAATACATTTGGCCGATTCTGGCGATTGTGGTAGCCATATTGTTAGGACAGACCATCTTTGGAACGGGAGGTGTGTTGCTGTCAGGTCAGCCGTTGAAAATCGCCATGCAGTGTGGATTCAGTTTGACACAGATTGGTGAATTTGCCTTTATCATCGCGGCATTGGGGGTAAGCCTGAATGTGACAAGCTCTTTCCTATATCCGATTGTGGTGGCTGTATCCGTGATAACGACCTTCCTTACTCCTTATATGATTCGTTTGTCCGGTCCTGCTTATGGCTGGGTAGACCGTCATCTTCCGGTATTTTGGAAGCATTTGCTGGAGCGTTATTCGGTAGGGGTGCAGCCTGTAAATCATCAGAACAACTGGAAAAAACTGTTGGGAGCGATTGTGCGTATCATATTGATTTACCTGGTACTCTCCATTGCGATGGTGGTATTGTCATTCAACCTGTTCCTTCCTCTTTTGATTTCCGCATTGGGAGGTTTCTGGGGAAAAGTGCTGGGAGCGGTAGTGACCATCTTATTGATTTCTCCTTTCCTCCGTGCCATGATTATGAAGAAAAATCATTCCATTGAGTTTAAGGCACTTTGGGCGGACAGCCGTTTCAATCATGCACCGCTGATTTCAATCGTATTGCTTCGCATTATGCTGGCTGTATTGTTTGTGGTCTACATCATCAAGTATCTGTTCCAGGCCTCTGCCGCGCTGATGGTGGGTATTGCTATTTTGGTCGTTCTGCTGATGATTTTCTCCCGTTTCTTGAAAAAGCAGTCAATCGGGATGGAAAGGGTGTTTGTGCAGAATCTCCGTTCCAAAGAAATCAAGAAAGCGTATTTGGGAGAGAGCCAGCCGGAATATGCCGGACGACTGCTGGACCGTGATTTGCACTTGTCGGATTTTGTGGTTCCTGCTGATTCGTTGTGGGGAGGAAAGACCTTGATGGAACTTGATTTTGGAAAGAAATACGGAGTGCATGTGGCTTCTATCATACGAGGTGCGCATCGCATTAACATCCCGGGTGGGGGAAACCGGATTTTCCCGAATGACAAGTTGCAGGTTATCGGAACCGACGAACAGTTGTCTGTATTCTCCGGACAGTTGGAAAAGGTGGCCGAAGGTTACAAGGATGAGGACTTTGAGAACCGCGAGATGTACTTGAAGCAGTTTGTCATTGCACGTAACTCACCGTTTTGTGGGCGTACGATTCGTGAAAGTGGTATCCGCAACAAATACCATTGTCTGGTGGTAGGAATTGAGTCTGCCGATGACAGCAACCTGCGGCAGCCGGAAGTCTCTTTTGAATTGCAGAAAGGCGATGTGGTATGGGTCGTAGGAGAGGAAAAGAATTTGAATGCGTTGTTTGAAGCTTCGGAGGTAACAGCCAAGGCAGAATAAAAAAGCTGGACTTGCACAAGTGAATAGGCAAGTCCAGCTTTTATTTTTGATACGGACAATATTTATTCTTCATCCTCCTCGTCATCAAAGTCGAAGTCAAAGTCGTCCAGGTATTCTGGCATGAAGAATTCGTCCAAGTCTCTTCGTTCTTTCTTTGTGGGGCGTCCTGTACCACGGGCACGGTCTACGAATCCGCTGATTTTACTCATCTCCAGCAATTCATACTGGTCGGGTGTGGTTACGTTTTCCATGATTTCCGGTACCAGTTTGGCTCCCACTCTTTTTTCAATGGCCTGCAGCACCTTGAAGGAATAGGTTACAGGAGGCTTTCTGACCTGTACCACGTCCCCTGGTTTCACCATTCGGGCAGGTTTCACCTGAGAACCGTTGATCGAGATTCTTCCTTTTTTGCAGGCTTCGGCAGCAATGGTTCTTGTCTTGAAGATACGTGCAGCCCACATCCATTTGTCAATTCGTGCTTCCGGCATGGTTCTTATTTGTTATTATATTGATTCATGGTGATGTTCAGTCCGGCCAGACAGAAACTCTTGATGATTTCCTGTGCTACCTCCAGACGTTCCGGCATCTGCTTCATGGATTCTTCGTCGAAATGCCCGAGCACGAAATCAATTTGTCCTCCTTTCGGGAAGTCGTTTCCGATGCCAAAGCGCAGGCGGGCATAGTTCTGAGTGCCTAACGTAGCGGCAATGTGCTTCAATCCGTTGTGGCCTGCATCACTGCCTTTTCCTTTCAGTCGCAGGGTGCCAAAAGGCAGGGCCAGATCATCTACTACAATCAATACGTTTTCCAAAGGGATTTTTTCTTGTTGCATCCAATAGCGTACTGCATTCCCACTCAGGTTCATGTAAGTGGATGGTTTCAGCAGAATCAATTGTCTGCCTTTTAGCGAGAGCTGGGCGGTAGCTCCATAACGTCCGTCGCTAAAAACAATATTGGACGCCTTAGCCAAGGCGTCCAATACCATAAATCCTATATTATGACGGGTTTCGCGGTATTCTTCACCGATATTCCCCAGTCCAACAATCAAGTATTTCATTGAAAGGATTTTTGTAGTTTTAGGTTACTGAAATTATTTACCAGCAGCAGCCTGAGCACCACGAGCAGCACGAGTCAATTTAACTGCACAAACTACAGCTTCTTTTGCGTTCAGCAGTTCCAGACCTTCATATTTCAGTTCACCCACTTTGATAGTTTTACCCAATCCCAGCGGAGTTACGTCTACAACCAGACGTTCAGGAATTACATTGTACAAAGCTTTTACTTTCAACTTACGAATCTGCAGAGCCAATTTACCACCGGCTTTCACACCTTCTGACAAACCTTCCAACTTCACAGGAACTTCCATTACGATAGGTTTGCTTTCGTCGATCTGATAGAAGTCAACGTGCAGAATTTTGTCTGTTACAGGGTGGAACTGGATATCTTTCATGATAGCGTTTACAATCTTGCCATCAATGTTCAGGTCTACAACGTAGATGTGCGGTGTGTATACCAAGTTACGCAAGCCTTCAGTAGGAACTGTAAAGTGAGTAGCAACCTGATTGCCGTTTTCATCTTTCTGAGTTCCGTACAATACGCAAGGAACACCATTGTCTTTACGAAGTTCACGAGTGGCTTTCTTACCAGTTTCAGTTCTCAAAGAACCTTTGATTTCGATTGATTTCATTGTTTTTAAAATTTTTGTGTTACTCTAAATTAAGTTGATTGTTTGCTTAATTCGCCATCACACGATGTGGTATATCACACGATGAGCTTGAAAAAGCGGCGCAAAGGTATGCATTTTCTTTTTACTTTCCAAATGTTCATGGAATAAATTCCTGTAATTCAAGTTGGAATCAGTGCTTTTTGCGCTTTATCTTAAAAATCGATGTCAATTTTTATTTCTTCAGATTGTGAAGGCATTTCTTCTGTAGCTGTAGCAGGCTGATAATGTGCTTCACTTGTGGTCCCCTGTTCGTGTCCGATGAAATCGATAGCTTGCTGCAAACCGTTCATAAACTTCTCAAAATCTTCCTTATACAGGAAAATCTTGTGCTTTTCAAAATTAACCTGAGGATCATCTTTGTCAAGAGACACTACTTTCTTGCTTTCTGTGATAGCAATGAACATTTCCTCTTTCCGGTTTTTCTTTACATCCAAGTAGTAAATTCGTTTTCCAGCTTTGATAGCTTTGGAGAAAACGATTTCTTTGTCGTTTTCAATAGTCGTACTTTTCTTCTTCAGTTCTTCCATAACTCACTGTTACTAATAAAAATGCGTTCAAATTTGAATATTTTTTTGCAATGTGCCAAAAGAGAATGAGGAAAAATGTCGAATCTCTGAAAAAAAAGAAAAAATATAAGGCTTTATGGTGTGTGATAAAGGAAAAATGCTTACTTTTGCCCACCTAAAATAAAATATAGTTTGTTTATATATTATGATTAACAGAGTTCTTATTCGTCTGAAGATAGTTCAGATAATTTATGCGTATTATCAGAACGGAGGTAAAAATTTGGATACTGCAGAAAAGGAGTTGTTCTTCAGTTTATCTAAAGCGTATGATTTGTACAACTATCTTTTGCTTTTGATGGTAGAGGTAACCAAGTATGCCAACAAGCGGTTGGATGCAGCAAAAAACAAGTTGGTTCCTATCAAAGAAGATTTGTCCCCCAACATGAAATTTGTAGAAAATCGCTTTATTGCGCAGTTGGAAATCAACAAACAGCTGAATGCTTTTGCTTCTTCTCAGAAGAAGACCTGGGAAAATGAAGGTGATTTCATTAAAAACCTGTGTGAACAAATCATGCAGAGTGATATATATAAAGAATACATGGCCAGCGAAACTTCTTCATATGAAGAGGATCGTGAGTTGTGGAGAAAACTTTACAAGAAGATTATTTTCAACAATACTGCTCTTGATGAAGTTCTGGAAGACCAGAGCTTGTACTGGAATGACGATAAGGAAATCGTGGACACTTTTGTGTTGAAGACTATCAAGCGCTTCAATCCTGAGAATGGCGAAAAGCAGGAACTTCTTCCTGAATTTAAGGATGAAGAAGATCAGGACTTCGCTCGCCGTTTGTTCCGTCGTTCTATCCTGAATGCAGATTATTACCGTCATTTAATCAGTGAGAATTCAAAGAATTGGGATTTGAGCCGAGTAGCTGTGATGGACGTAATTATCATGCAGATTGCATTGGCTGAGATTCTGAGTTTCCCTAACATTCCGGTAAATGTATCGTTGAATGAATACGTGGAAATTGCCAAGCTGTATAGCACTCCGAAGAGTGGAGGTTTCATCAATGGTACTTTGGACGGTATTGTTAATCAATTGAAAAAGGAAAACAAGCTGACCAAAAACTAATATATTTGTCCAGCTATTATTAATCTAAACCGAAAAACGTATGAATTTGTTAGCTGTAGTATTGCAGGCACAGGGAGGAGCAGATTACTCTTTCCTTATTATGATGGTGGCTATTTTTGCCATTATGTACTTTTTTATGATTCGTCCCCAGAACAAGAAGCAGAAAGAAATTGCCAAGTTCCGCAAGAATTTGGAAGTAGGACAGTCTGTAGTAACTGCGGGTGGAATTTATGGAAAAATCAAGGAAGTAGAAGATAATACTGTTGTAGTTGAAGTTGCTGCCGGTGTAAAAATCAAGGTAGATAAGAACTCAATTTATGCAGATGCACAGGCTCAGCCTGCGAAATAAATATGAATGACTATGTTCGATCGAAAGAACATAAAGAGATATTACTTGATACTTGTACGAAAAATCAGGAACTTTCTGCTCAGTGCCAAGAGCAGAGAGTTTCTGATTTTTCTGTTTTTCGTGTTCGTGTCGCTTTGTTTCTGGTTCTTGCAGACCATGAACGACACGTATCAGACCGAGTTTAAGATTCCGGTCAGACTGAAGAATGTGCCGAAAGAGGTGGTCATGACGTCTGAACTGCCTGATGAGATTCGGGTGAAGGTAGAAGACAGAGGTACGGTACTGCTGAACTACATGCTGGGACGTACTTTCTTTCCGCTGACTTTTAACTTTGAGGATTATCAGGATAAAGGTTCTTATGTCCGCATTCCTCAGACTGAGATATTGAAAAAAATCAGTGCCCAGCTGAATAACTCTACGCAACTGCTTGCCGTACGTCCGGACACACTGGATTATATCTATTCAAGGGGAATACCCAAGAAAGTGCCGATAGCAGTGGGTGGAGAAGTATCGGCTGGCAGACAATATTATGTGTCGGATATTCGGGTAATACCTGATTCTGTAGTTGTCTATGCCCCTCAGGGTGTGCTGAATACCATTCTGACAGCGTACACACAGCCCTTCCATTGGACTAACGTAACGGATACGCTGAAGAAACATATCAACCTGCAAAAGCTTCATGGCGTGAAGTTTGTGCCATCATCCGTAGATGTGGTGGCTTGTGTGGATATGTATTCAGAGAAGACGCTGGAAGTGCCAGTGGTGGGAATCGGTTTCCCGAAAGGAAAGGTTTTGCGGACTTTCCCGTCGAAGGTGCAGATAACTGTGCAGGTAGGATTGAAGAACTTTAAGTCTGTGACGGAGAAAGATTTTCTGGTCGGTGTTTCTTACGCCGATGTGGTGGCGAATAAATCAGAAAAACTGCCTCTTACCGTAAAACGCTATCCGGATGTAGTAAGTCACGTGCGTGTGACTCCTTCCTCTGTAGATTACTTGATTGAACAGCAGACCGTAAGCGAACCCTCTAAAGAAAAAGAATCAGAATGATCAAGATTGGAATCACAGGAGGTATCGGGAGTGGTAAATCCTATGTGTCGCATTTGCTGGAAGAAGCAGGCATTCCTGTATACGATACGGATACGGAAGCCAAGAAACTGACGCTTTCTCATCCACGAATACGTGAGGGGTTACTGGTTTTGTTAGGAGAGGACGTGTATAAGGCAGACGGCTCATTGAACAAGCCCGTGCTGGCAAATTACTTGTTTGCCTCGACAGAGAATGCCGGACGCGTTAACCGCATCATCCATCCTTGTGTGTATGAAGACTTCCAACAGTGGGCAGACCATCAGGCCGCATCCGGAACGGAGGTGGTAGCTATGGAGAGCGCCATCCTGTTTGAGTCGGGCTTTCACACAGCCGTGGACTATGTCGTGATGGTGTATGCTCCCTTGGAGTTGCGTATAACGCGGGCTATGCAGCGGGATGCCGCTACGGAAGCACAGATAAGGGCACGTATTTCTGCACAGATGGATGACGAAGAAAAGAAGCGTCGGGCAGACTATGTCATTTTCAACGACGAAAAATTACAGTTGGATACGCAGATTGCGGCGTTGGAAGAGTGGCTTGCTCACAGAAAAACGGGCCGATAGTTTGTGTATGTCATTCGTGCGTTGTATTTTTGTCACTCGTAATTAAATTAATCATTAGAGATAATATGTTGAAGACTATTTTAGCGATTTCTGGAAAACCAGGTTTGTACAAACTGATTTCTCAGGCAAAGAATATGCTGATTGTGGAAACAGTCAGTGCAGATAAGAAAAGAGTTCCGGTCTATGCCAGTGACAAGGTAATCTCACTGGGCGATATTGCCATGTATACTGATGCAGAAGAAGTAGCTTTGGGCGAAGTGCTGGAATCTGTAAAGAAGAAAGAAAACGGTAACGTGACTTCTTTGGATTACAAGAAAGCTTCTGCAGAAGAATTGCACGCATTTATGGCTGAGGTATTGCCTAACTACGACCGTGACCGTGTACATACCAGTGACATTAAGAAATTGATTCAGTGGTACAACCTGCTGGTGTCAAACGGAGAAACTGATTTCGTAGAAACAGAAAAAGCAGCCGAATAAAGCAGAAGAGTCGTACAGCTTGATGTACAATTTGGAACAGGAAACTGTCTCAAGGTAAACGGATGCATCGTTCCGGCTACGGAGTGCACATTTGCCTTGAGACAGTTTTTTATTTATAGTAATGGAAGCTGAAAACCACAGCAGAAGATTATGAAGAAGATAATACTGATTACGGGAGGCGAGCGCTCCGGAAAAAGCAGTTATGCAGAGCGTCTGGCTCATGAGTGGTCTACATCGCCGGTGTATATGGCTACGGCAAAGATATGGGACGAGGAATTTCGTCGCCGGGTGGAGCGTCACCAGCAAAACCGGGGTCCGGAGTGGACGAATATCGAAGAAGAAAAGGAACTGAGCCGTCATGACATTACGGGACGGGTGGCTGTCATTGATTGCGTGACGCTCTGGTGTACGAACTACTTTGTGGAACAGCCGGAAGTGTCACTTGCCTTGGAAGCCTTGAAGCAGGAATTCGACCGTTTCACCGCTCAGGACGCGATCTTTATTTTCGTGACGAACGAGATAGGTATGGGAGGTGTTTCCCCCAATGAGGTACAGCGTCGTTTTACCGATTTGCAGGGATGGATGAACCAGTATATTGCTTCGAAAGCCGATCAGGTCGTACTGATGGTTTCCGGTATTCCGGTTAAAGTGAAAGGATAAATCATGCATAAGTTTACTATAGCACCTATTGCCTGTCCGGAACTGGAGCAGGCAGCCCGTGAAAAGATTGATAACCTGACGAAACCGAAAGGTTCTCTGGGGCGTCTGGAGGAATTGGCTCTGCAGGTTTGTATGATTCAGCAGACCTTGTCGCCTTCGTTGAACAATCCGTATAACTTGCTTTTTGCAGCCGACCACGGCATTGTGGAAGAGAAGGTCAGTGCTTCGCCGAAGGAGATTACCTGGCAGCAAATCAGTAATTTCCTGCACGGAGGAGCCGGTATCAATTTTTTGTGCCGTCAGCATGGATTCCGCCTGGAAATCATTGATGCAGGAGTGGATTACGACTTGCCCTACGAAAAAGGTATCATTGATATGAAAGTCCGTCGCGGTACACGTAATTTCCTTCACGAAGATGCCATGACACCCGAGGAAATGAATCTGTGTCTGGAGCGTGGAGCACAATGTGTAGACCGTATTCATGCCGCAGGTTGTAACGTGGTGAGTTTCGGCGAAATGGGAGTAGGAAACACCTCCGCTTCTTCCTTGTGGATGAGTTGCCTGACAGGTATTCCACTGGAACAATGCGTGGGAGCCGGCAGCGGACTGTATGGAGAAGCCATGACCCATAAGTTCCGGGTGCTTCAGCAGGCTCTTCAACATTTCTCGGGCGAGCATACGGTGGAAGAAATCCTGTGTCGTTTCGGAGGACTTGAGATGATGATGGCAGTAGGTGGCATGTTGCGTGCGGCAGAATTACGTATGGTCATTCTGGTGGACGGCTTTATCATGACCAACTGCATACTGGCTGCTTCGCGTTTGTGTCCCGACGTACTTTCGTATGCTGTGTTCGGACATCAGGGAGATGAAAGCGGACACAAGCTGTTGTTGGACTACCTGCACGCTCATCCGTTGTTGAATCTGTCATTGCGCCTGGGTGAGGGAAGCGGCTCTGTCTGTGCCTTTCCTATCCTTGATTCAGCCGTGCGGATGCTGAACGAGATGGATAACTTTGCCCATGCTTCCATTACCAAATACTTCTGACCTCATGAATAATTTACTGGCTGCTCTGATGTTTTTCACCCGTCTTCCTTTCTGGCGGATTTGTACCGTGCCGTCCGAATGCTTTCGGCACGTGGTGAGTTACTGGAGCCTTTGCGGATGGCTCACGGGAGGGGTGATGGCCCTGTCTTTCTGGGTTTTCTCCACCTGGTTTCCTCTGCCGGTAGCGGTACTGCTGGCCTTGTGTACCCGTCTTTTCCTGACGGGGGCTTTGCATGAAGACGGTCTGGCCGATTTCTTCGATGGATTTGGGGGCGGACGCGACCGGGAAGGCATTCTCCGCATCATGAAAGATTCTCATATCGGGAGCTACGGTGTGCTGGGGTTGATATTGTATTACCTGCTCTCATTTTCGTTATTGGTATCTTTGCCTGCGCCTGTTATTCCCTGGGTGCTGTGCGTGGCTGACCCTTTCTGCAAGTTTGTATGCAGTTTCATGCTCCTGTTTCTTCCGTACGCCCGAAAAGAGGAAAAAAGCAAGGCTAAGGTGGTTTATACCCGCATGAGCCTTCCGGAGTGGATAGCCAATGCCGCAGGAGGATTGTTGCCCTTGCTGCTTTTACCTCTTTCTTATTGGGGGATGCTGTGCTTTCCATGTGTACTTTTCATTGGATTGGGCTGGCTGCTCAAGCGACGTTTAGGAGGATATACCGGCGACTGTTGTGGCGCACTTTTCCTTTTGTGTGAATTGGCGTGCTGGATGGGAGCAGTAGTGATGGCCTATAATTTTTAATACGGTTAGACATAAGAAAATGAAAGTATATTTAGTTCGACATACTTCGGTGGATGTGGCACCCGGGACGTGCTACGGGCAGACCGATGTGCCGCTGCGTGCTTCGTTTCAGGAAGAGGCAGAGGCATGTAAAAAGGCCCTTCAGGATACGGGAATGCGTTTTTCACGTATCTATACCAGTCCTTTGTCCCGCTGTACACGCTTGGCGGCCTATTGCGGCTTTCCCGAAGCGGAACGTGACGAGCGGCTGAAAGAAATGAACATGGGTGAGTGGGAGATGCAGCGTTTCGAGGAAATAACCGACCCGCGTATCCAGGAATGGTATGACGATTACCTGCGGGTTCGGACTACCGAAGGCGAGTCGTTCATGGACGTGCTGGCCCGTGTGTCCGACTTCTTTGACCACCTGGACCGTACTTCAGGTCCGGCACTGGTGTTTGCCCATGGAGGTGTGCTGGTAGCTGCACAGGTCTATGCCGGTAAGGTGAAACTGGAAGATGCCATGAAAGCCTTGCCTCCTTACGGAGGGATGGTGGAAATCGACTTGCCGCTTCCGCGTTTGCATCCGCTCATGCTGGCCGGAACGGGAAGTGATGTAGGTAAGAGTGTGCTGGCTGCGGCGCTATGCCGTATCTTTTTGCAGGACGGATATCATCCGGCGCCTTTCAAGGCACAGAACATGGCGCTCAACTCGTATGCCACTCCCGAAGGACTGGAAATCGGTCGGGCACAGGCGGTGCAGGCTGAGGCGGCAGGAGTACCCTGCCATACGGATATGAATCCTTTGCTGCTGAAACCGACTTCCGACCATACCTCACAAGTGGTACTGAACGGCAAGCCTATAGGCAACCGAAGTGCGTATGCCTATTTCCGGACAGAGGGACGGGATGAGTTGCGCAGGGAAGTGAACCAGGCATTCGATCGCCTGGCAGCCCGTTACAATCCGGTAGTGATGGAAGGAGCGGGCAGCATCTCGGAAATCAACCTGAAGGATACGGATTTGGTAAATCTGCCCATGGCGCGTCATGCCCATGCGGATGTGATTCTGGTAGCCGACATCGACCGGGGAGGTGTGTTTGCCAGTGCCTACGGTTCGGTGGCCCTGCAGACGCCGGAAGACCGCAAGCGCATCAAGGGAATCATTGTCAATAAGTTTCGTGGCGACCTTCGCTTGTTTGAGTCGGGTGTGAAGATGATGGAAGAAATCTGCGGCATTCCGGTGTTAGGGGTGATACCGTATTACCACGACATCTACATTGAGGAAGAAGATTCGGTGGAACTTTCCTTGAAACAGCGGAAAGCGGTGCAGGGGAAGGTCAATGTGGCGGTGGTGTTGCTCCGTCATCTCTCGAACTTCACCGATTTCGATATGCTGGAGCATGATGAACGGGTAAACTTGTACTATACGAACAACGTAGACGACCTGATGAAGGCCGACATCATCCTGCTACCCGGCAGCAAGAGCACCATCGACGATTTGTATGAACTGCGTCGTAACGGAGTGGCACAAGCCATTCTTCAGGCACGCCGCAACGGCGCTACCGTGATGGGAATTTGTGGCGGATACCAGATGATGGGGCAGCGGATTGCCGACCCCGACGGAGTGGAAGGAAGTATCAGCCAGATGCCCGGACTGGGACTTCTGCCGACAGAGACGGTTATCGAAGGAGAGAAGGTGACACGTCAGGTACGTTTTGCTTTCTTGTCTTCCGAAGAGCCGAACTGCACAGGATACGAAATCCACATGGGGCGTACTTCGGCAGTAGAAGGAGAGACTTTGACTCCGTTAGTACGTCTGGAGAATGGAGAAACGGATGGCTGTGTGGTGGACCGGAAATGTGCCGGTTCCTATATTCACGGCATACTGGATAATCCGGAAGTGATAGAATGGCTGCTGGCTCCGTATGCCGAAAAGCTGGAGCAACCTCAGCTGGATTATGCCGCTTTCAAGGAAGAACAATACAACAAGCTGGCCGACCATGTGCGGAAGCACCTGAACATGTCGCTGCTTTACCAAATACTGACTCAAAATGATTAACGGACACGGAGACGATGCCTATCGCTATACGGACATTCGTGCCAATTTCAGTTCGAATGTGTACCACAGGGTGAACCATGACGGGTTGAACCGCTATCTGTCCGGATGCCTGTCGTGCATCCGTTCCTATCCGGAACCGGAACCTTATGCGCTGGCTGCCGAGCTGGCCCAGTTGCATGGTGTCAGTCCGGAGGAAGTCTGTGTGACGAACGGAGCCACAGAGGCCATTTACCTCATTGCCCAGGCTTTTCGCGGAAGTCATTCTGCCGTGTGGATACCGACCTTTAGTGAATATGCAGATGCCTGTCGTTTGCACGAACATCGGGTGGAAGGCATTTCCAGCCTGGAGAAGCTGACGGATGGCGAAGGGATTTTCTGGCTGTGTAATCCGAACAACCCCACGGGGCAGACATGGGATGCCGCTACGCTTCGCCGACTGATAGCCGCATATCCCCGAAAGCTGTTTGTCATTGACCAGTCGTATGCGCTGTTTACGGAGAAAGAGGTGCTGTCCGTAGCCGAGACGGTGAAACTGCCCAACGTATTGCTGCTGCATTCCATGACCAAATGCTATGCGGTGCCGGGCCTGCGTCTGGGAGCGGTGACGGGCAGCAGGGAACTTCTTTCCCGGATACGTGCCTGCCGTATGCCTTGGTCGGTTAATGCCTTGGCCGTAGAAGCCGGACATTACCTGCTACAACATCCGGAGGAATATCGCATGGACATACAGGCTTTGCTGGCTGAACGGAAACGGGTGACCGATGCGCTGGAAGCTTTGGGTGGGGTAGAAATACTGCCCACGGATACGCATTATTTCTTAGCGCGGCTTCAGCAGGGTACTGCAGCACAACTGAAAGAATTCTTGGCTACCCGGCACGGACTGCTGATTCGCGACGCATCCAATTTCGAAGGACTGGATGCGCGCTATTTCCGTATCGCCATACAGACGGAAGAAGAAAACAATCTATTAATTGAAGGCATACACGAATGGATACAGAACTCGTAATGGGATTGATTCCCCTGGCAGGAGGCTTTCTGCTTGACAAGATTTTAGGTGACCCGCTGTGGTTGCCCCATCCGGTGGTAGGATTCGGAAAACTGATTTCGCGGTGTGAGCGCAGAGGAAATCAGGGAGCTCACCGCAGACGGAACGGAGCGTGGACCGCAATAGGGCTGGTTGTGCTAACCTTTCTGGTGAGCAAGGGGCTGCTGGAAGCGGCAGCTCTGCTGCATCCCTGGGTAAAGATAGCACTTTCGGTAGTGGCCGTATTCTATTGTCTGGCCGGGAAAACCCTGATAGATGAGGTTCGGATGGTGTTTGAAGCGGCGGATACTTCGCTGGAAGCCGGGAGAAAACAGGTGGCCCGCATCGTGGGAAGAGATACTTCTTCCTTGACTGACCAGGAGGTGCGTACGGCTGCCCTTGAGACTTTGGCCGAGAATTTGAGTGACGGTGTCATCGCTCCGCTTTTCTGGTATTTTCTGTTGGGGGTGCCGGGGATGCTGGCGTATAAGATGGTCAATACTCTCGACTCTATGATTGGCTACCGTAATGCCCGTAGCGACCGTATTTTCCGTATCCGTAGCCATAACCGTACTTGCCGTAACCGTAGCCGGAAAGCCCTGCCTGTACGCCGTTCAGCACGCAGCCCGCAACGGTCACATCGCAGCTTAGGAGCTTTTCGATGCCCGCTTTGATCTTCGTCCGCGATGCGCGATCCTGCTCGATGACGTAC
>ERZ773108.1480-NODE-1480-length-23310-cov-3.939239_pt1 | contig 23310 bp, 32 predicted proteins | sample MGYA00580570_ERZ773108 | MGnify/ENA primary metagenome ERZ773108 (study PRJEB29015, sample SAMEA2737840) | human gut metagenome | biome: human gut; feature: human-associated habitat; material: faeces | place: China | collected 2012 ...
TTTAAGCCATTTTCACATTGGTTTATAAACATTTGTGAGGACTTATAAAAGGTTTTGCGTCTATCAAATCAATAAAAAATTTCTTTTTCCTGATTGCCTCTTCCATGCCGCTTCTTGTAATCGGAAGGCTGGCGGAAGGGATGAGTTATGGCGCTTATGTCTATATCTTTGTGGAATATATCTGCCGCAATACCCCGAAGCAGCTGAATGTAACAGCGATTTCTTTGGGAACGGCCATGACCTCTGCGTTGGGGGGAATCATCGGCAATTATGCGGCAGGTCTGATCCTGGATTTGTGGGGATTGGCGCCGTTATCCCTGGCGGCAATGACAGTGGCAGTGGCTGCAGTGTTGGTATTTTTGCCAGTCGTATTTGCCAAACCCCCAAAAGAGGTTTGTGCCGCCAATTAGGAAAAAGGAAGAAAAGAAATCCATGACGCTTTTATAAGGCAACAAAACTGGATTTGAGTGAAATATCGCCGTTTTGATACGACAGAGCCAGCCTCGATTTTGCAAAAAAAGACACCTGTTTGGTAACAGAGGCCAGACAGGTGTCTTTTCATTTAATGATTTGACGGTTCGTTATTTTTCTCCATAAAAGTTCGCCAGCTGCCATGCGCCAACGCCACCACCGGATTTTCCGGCGTTCCCAGATCGTCTGGGACATAATGGTACACATATGATTCTTCGATATCGCCGGTTTCCAGATTTTCCACCGGAGAAAGGATACGGGCATATTCGTTGCGGGGATCTTCCGGGCCATAATAACCCTCGATATCATCCATGATATCAATGACAGCCGCAAAATCCTTTAACTCAACCAATTCTCCATATACCCAGCCATCTCCCGCCTTAATAGCTGGATATCCCCGGTTGCTCATATGCCATACCAAGCCGCGGGTCTGGGCAGGGACCAAAGACACTTCTTGACCGACCAGCGCTTTTTCATAATGATAGAAGCCTTTCATCAATGTTCCATACACAAACATTTTCTGAGAAGCTGACGGTTCTCTCATCAGTGAATTTCGCCTCCTATGGCATGAATATCCTTCTGATTTTTTACAATCGCTTCTACTGCGGATTCCAGTGCTTCGGTGATATCCGCCAATGCCATGGATGCAACATTCGGCTTTGTGACAACCTGGTCAGTAATAAAAGGCACATGGATAAATCCACCGCGCACGTTCGGAAATTCTTTGTGAATATAGTAAAGCACACCGTACATTACATGATTACAGACAAAAGTTCCTGCCGAATTGGACAAAGTGGATGGGAGCCCTTTGTTTTTAATCGCTTCTACCATGGCCTTCACCGGTAGATTCGAGAAATAGGCGGCTTCACCATCGGTAAAGATAGGGGTATCCACCGGCTGATTGCCCTCGTTATCCTTAATGCGAGCATCATCTACGTTGATGGCAACCCGCTCCGGCGTCACGCCAAAGCGCCCTCCGGCCTGACCAATGCTCAAAACTACGTCTGGCTGTTCCGCTTTCATCATCTCATGGATCTTCTCCACTGATTTCCGAAATACAGTGGGAATTTCCAATTTGATGATCTTAGCACCTGCAATTTCATCTTTCATCAGCTTGACCGCTTCTAATGCCGGATTTACCGGTTCTCCTCCGAAAGGGTCAAAACCTGTAATCAAAATTTTCATAGCTTCTCCTTTCACAGCAAGGATGATAACACCGCACGGCCCGCAAAAGTACCGTGCGGTATTGTTATCTCTGCAAGCAGTGCTGCGCCCGTTTCTTTCACACGGCTGTTTCTACTGTTATTGATATGATAGCAGAACGTTAAAATGCTAAGAAGTACATCAGGAAAATATGGATGATCAGCATGACCACAGCCATAGGAGCCTGTGCCTTGATGACAGCGTATTTGCTCTTGGTTTCCAACAATGCCGCGGGCATAATATTAAAGTTTGCAGCCATTGGAGTTAACAAGGTACCGCAATAGCCGGCGGTTAAACCCATTGCGCCGACCACGACAGGATTTGCCCCCTGCATAATCAGGAACGGGATACCAATGCCGACCGTAATGACCGAGAAAGCGGCAAAACCATTGCCCATGATAATGGTAAACAGCGCCATTCCAACACAGTATACGGCAACGGCAATAAAACGATTGCCATCTGGGATAATGCTTGCCACACCTTTGGAAATAACATCGCCGACACCGCAAGCTGTAAACAGAACACCCAACGCAGCTAGCAGCTGCGGCAAAAAGGCAACGGACCCATGTTGTCCAGCAGACGGCTGCCTTCAGTAACAATGTTCTTAGCAGGCGCTTTCGTAATGGCAAATACTGCAATCGCGCCAAAAATAGCTGAAGCACCGATTGCATTATTGCCGGATACCAGTCCCAGCATAGCTGCGATAACAGACACCAGCGCCAACATCAACGCCGAAATAAAAATTTTGTAGCCGATGCGGTCTGCATTCGCCCTTGTTTCTTCTTTGGTAGGAATGTCGTTCTTGGTCTGAACCACACCGCCAATCGCGGTAATGACCGCACTGGCAACAATCAAAACACCGACAATCCATGAAGGAATATATTTGCCGATAATAAAACAAACACCCATAATGGTCCAGAAAATGCCGGTAGTAACATGTTTGGCAGTGGCCGTATCCCGGAAAGCTTTCACACCAGTAGCAATAAAAACCAACCCGATGATAGAAAAGAAAATCTCAGCTAAAATAGGATTATAGAAATTGCTGATTTCAGTTGGAACTAAATTAATACCCATATAAATATGCCTCCTCACAAATTTCCGCTTCTATTTTGCGGCTGGAGATTTCTTTGCATATCTGGCAACCAAGCGGCGGTCCACAAAGAAATTCATTACAATGCCTACTACCATACTGACAATCGCGATCGGCCAGGACGCCATTGCAATTTGCAGTGCGTCTACTTCATAGCCCTGCGCGACTAATGTAGATACGATCAGCAATGTGTCGGAAGCACCCATAAAGCAGTTTTGACCATAGAAGTTGCCGTAGTTTTCGGTAGCTGCTGCAGCTCCTTTGATCTCATCTTTGCCCTTTTCATCGATTTCACCGAACTTAACATATGGATTAGAAAAAAGAGCCTGTATCTATTGTTAAGTCTGCATGAAAAGGAACGGAAAAGGTATCGAAATAGAGATTTTCTTTTGGAATCCACTCTTCTTGAAATTTTTTGAGAAGAAATGAACCGCTTCGCGTTTCAATCCGTTTCAGGCGGATTGACGGATTGGCAGTGAGAAAAATATTCAGGTCATAAAGATCACGCCACTGAGGATGCTGGCTATAAACGCCCTCTACAATACGTAGCGGTAAATTTTTTACCGTTCGGCTGCCGGACAATTTACCACAGGAACAGTCGAAAATTTCGTAAGAAAATGCGGCCTTTGTTTTGAGAGAAGGAACGACCTGAGCGGCAAAGCGTTCGTAATCCAAATTGCCGCCCGGCTCGGCCAAACGCTTTGGTGTGCGCTGGAAAGACTGAAGAAAAAAGTCGTCCATATGAACGATTGCCGCAGGAAAAACGGCTGCCAGTTGTTTCGCGAGATGGCTTTTTCCAGTGCCGCTGCCGCCGTCTATGGAGACAACCCCGCAGCCCTTTTGCCGCATGATTTGATCGATAGCGGCAAAAATGGGCCAGTAATCCCAACAGCTTTTGTGCAGGACACGATAAGCGGGGTGGTATGCGTTTCGGTAAGTGTCACTGTGGCTGACGGCAGGATAGCTTTTTGCCCGGTAATGGGACAAAAAAGCCTCCCAATCGGATTGCTGAAAAGGAAGTTCTCTCTGCCGAATCATTTCGCCCAACAATGCAAGGTCTGCTTCAAAAACTGCTTTGCTCGAAACAGGCTGCTGAGAGGAGTAAGTAAAAAGACTTCCAAGCGTTTCTAAAGAAAGCTTGGAAGTGTCCAGCGCGGACAGATATAATCTGCAATAATTGGGTCCAACCGGTTCCAATAGCGGTCCTGCGATTGGACGACAGGTTTCGTATTCGTTTTGCAGGCGCAGTAGTGTCTGTGCTGGATCTGTCAGGAAATGGCCGCAACCAAAATGACATTGATAGAGCAGTTTAACGCAGTCTTGCAGCTGCATCAACGGATATTTCTCAAAATGGTTGAGCAAAAGCTGTCTCATCGTAAAAGTCCTTTCCAATGGCGTTATTCCTCAATGTCGATAACCGATACGGGACATTGAGAGCGGGCATTTTGGGCGCTTTCCTGCAATGCCGCAGGTATAGGCGTTTGGCTGACATCCGCCTTCCCATCGTCGGCCATAAAAAATACATCCGGGCAGATAGCGGCACAAAGAGTGCAGCCGATACAGCCGCTGCGGTTAATAGAAGCTTTCATAATGCAATCCTCCTTTGCTTTTTTCTTAGTATGGGAGGTTTTGCAAAGAATATCAAAAATTTTTTTCTATGGAAAAGCATAACCAAACCGGCCATTTGCTTCCAGTATTGATCGAAATATAGTGAAATCCAAAAGTGGAAGCATAAAATGGCAATGGACAAAAAGATTTATTCTAGTTTACCACAGGAGAAGAAAAACCACAATCTGCCCAAAGTCTATATTTGAAAAATTTGAGATTGTCGCAAAATAAGAAAGGGGAAAACAATATTTTCTGAAAGATTTCTTGCAAAATTCCCTGCAATCAACTATATTAAAAACAGAAAAGGGGAAAGGACGATCACATTGAAAAAAATTTTGCTGTTAACGACCGGCGGAACCATTGCCTCCGCGCCAGGCAAAGATGGTTTGGAGCCATCTTTGAAAAGCGGGGGGCTGGCGCATATGATTGAAGGGATTACTTCTAATTATGAGGTAGACTTTAAAGATATTCTGAATCTGGACAGTTCAAACATCCAGCCGGAAGAGTGGCAGTTTATTGCCGAGCAGATCGGCCAGATGCACGAAGGCTACGACGGCATTGTTGTTACCCACGGAACCGATACCATGGCATATACGGCGTCAGTCCTCTCTTTTATGCTGCACAATATCCCGATTCCGGTGGTATTAACCGGTTCCCAACTGCCAATCCTGCACCCGCTGACCGATGGGGTAGAAAATCTGCGCTGTGCTTTTGCCATGGCAGCCAGCGGTGCGCCGGGGGTATTTGTGGCTTTCAATCGAAAGGTAATATTGGGTACCAGAGCGGTGAAAGTGCGAACCACCGGATTTGATGCGTTTGAAAGCGTGAATGCTCCTTATGCGGCTACGGTTGATTCTACCGGACTGTGTCTTCATAAAGATGTTATTCCGCCTTTGACCGGACCGTTTCGGCCAGAACAGCGCTTATGCAGTGATGTGGTTTTGGTCAAGCTTACACCGGGACTGAACCCGGAAATATTTGACATGCTTTTGCACATGAATTATAAAGGAATCGTAGTAGAAGCTTTCGGCGCCGGCGGGCTGCATTTTATCCGACGGGATTTGGTTTCCCAGCTTCAAAATCTGGTGGAGCATGGTATTGCAGTAGTGGTGTGCAGTCAATGTTTGTATGAGAGAAGCGATTTTTCCATTTATCAGACCGGTCGTCTGGCACTGGAAAAGGGCGTGATCCAAGGGTATGATATGACTAGCGAAGCGGCGGTTACCAAGCTGATGTGGGCGTTGGGAAGAGCCGGTGATTTGGACGAGGTCCGGATAATTTTTTCTCAGAATATTGCAGGAGAAATTTCGTTGCTGCAATAAATTTTTGTGATCTTCAACGGGCGTTTTTCCAATAGCGAGCAAACAGAGATGGATACCTGGAAAAGTATCAACATTTCTGTTGGAAGACGGCAGAAAGAGATTAAAAAAAGGAAAGGGATAAAATCCCTTTCCTTTTTTTAATCTCTTTCCCAAGTTTCTTCCGGGCTAGGTTTTGGACCAAACGGAGGATGTGGGGAGCCTGCTGCCAGCGGATCGTCTGTAATGGTAGGCAGCGGCGCATCTTTCAAATCATTTTTGTGTTCAGGCTGCTTATTCATGCTGGCCCCTCCCAAATCAAAGTGGAACATATCAAAAATGTCCCTGTTTTTAGTATGGGCAGCGAATTACGGAAAATGCACATCAGGCAATGTAAAAAAGCACCAGCAGATAGTGGAACAAGCTTCCACCGAGTACAAACAGGTGAAACAGTTCATGAAAGCCTATCTTGACAGAAAGATTGGGTTTTTTCAGGCCATAAATCACGCCGCCGATGGTATAACAAACACCGCCCAATACGAGCAGCCACAAAGCGCCGATACTCATATGGGAAAAGATTGATACATCTGCCAGGATGGCCCAGCCCATCAGCAAATATAAAGAAGTGGTCAGCCAGCGGGGCGCATGGAACCAGCATAATTTCATTACAATGCCTGCGGCAGCAATGATCCACATAACAGCAGTAAAAGCGGCGCCTTTTGGTGGTTCCAGATAAGTCAACAGAATGGGTGTATAAGTTCCAGCGATTAAAATGTAGATCATGGAATGATCCAATTTTCGCAGATGGTAAATAAACTTTGGCGCCCGATTGCTGAAATGATAGATGGCGCTGGCACTATACAAAGCCGTGATGGAACAACCGAAAGCCAAAAGAGAAAAAAGAGTGCGTTTGTCGGTTTCTCCGCCGGCGAAAGCTTTCAGAAACAATAGTATGGCACCAACGCCAAATAGGATGGCTCCACAAAAGTGCGTATAGCTGCTGATGGGTTCTCTTGCTTTTTTCATAAAGTAAGGCATAGAATCACCTCTTAAATGCATTATATGGTTTTGAAAACTATATTATATAAATATAATAACACTATATTGCGGAGTTTGCAATAGCGGATTGTTTTTTTATTTTCTATCAGATATAATAAAAGCATAATTCCTGTATGATACAGACGACAATCCGGTTTTGACCATCTGAAAAAGTGAGAAATGTGGATTGGCCGAACGGAAAAATAATGACACAGCCGAAAATAAATGTATGAAAAACTTTTTATAGGGTTGTTAGACAAGGTTTTTGCCTGCCGAACAGAGAGGAGTTTCTAATGGAGGAATTAATACAAATTCTGCAAAAGCCCCTTCAACAAAAGGAAGTAGAAGTAGCTGATCTGCCGGATTTAGATCTTTACATGGATCAGATCACGACTCTATTCGCGGATAAAACGCAGGAGCCGGAAGGCCTTTTGACGAAGACGATGATTAATAATTACAGTAAAGATGGGTTGATTAAACCAATTAAAGGCAAGAAGTATTCCAAAGAACATATTTTACAGATGCTTTTGATTTACAGGCTGAAGCAGACGTTATCCATCCAGCAGATCAAAGGTGTCATGCAAAGTTTGGGCATACAGGCGGAAGAAAAACAGCATTCCGAACAAATCTGGAAAGATCTTTACGCTGGTTATTTAAATAGCCGGAAGACCAATGGCCAGATTCTTTCCGATATGTTGGAGGATCTTTTGAAAAGAATCCCGGATGATTCTCCGGAAAGCATGGCGCAGCTGCTTTTACAGCTTTCCTGGATTTCCTATATGACGAAGCGTATGTGTGACGTGTTGGTAGAAAAAGCGTTTCCTTTGAGCGAAAAAGAGAAAAAGAAGGAAAAGTAACCTCTTTTTTTGAAAAGATATCCACCGGAGCAATAAAACATCGGCTTTTTTCTCGCTTTTTCTTTTATTTTTGTCCGGACCATGTTATAATAAACATATGCCGCAGACAAAAAGAAAAGTTTTTCAGTGTTTTGGAGAACGAAGCGGCAGATGCCGGGCATTACTGCCGATGCTGTAATGGGAAATTTGCTATGTATTTACCGCTTGCAGCGGTAGAGAAAAGTTGGATGAGGGTATGTTGGGCGGTATTGCTTTTGTTGGGACGGCGAGAAATGTTCAGGTACTGGGCAATTCGGATGGAGGTATGGTATGAGTAATCCAGTGATTTTCAAAACGTCGGCTTTCGGCGGATTCCAAAAAACAGCTGTTTTAAGCTATATCGACCAGATGAATGCCGACAGTCAAAAATTGAAAGCGGAATTGGACGAAAAGATTGCCGCATTGGAAGCGCAGGTTTCGGAATTAAAAGGCCAACTCCCTTCAGAGGAAGAAAAAGCTGCAGCGCTGCAGCGAGAAGAAGCCCAACAGAAAAAGTCACGGGAAATGACTGAACTGATTGAACGTCTGAATCAAGAGATAGATCGGCAGCAAAAGTTGTTGGCGGATAAAGATGAAGAAATCAAACGAATGAATGAACGGGTACGCAAGCTGCAGTTTCAGGCAGAAAGCCATTCTTTTAAAGCCCAAAAATACGACGAAATCGCAATGAAAGTTGGCTCGCTGGTCATTGATGCCAAGCAACAGGCGGATCGTATTGTGGGGCGGGCAAAGGAAGAGGCGCGAGCTGTAACCCGGGAGAAAGAGGAACGGCTGGAAAAAATGAACGCAGATTTTCTGCAGTTTAAGCAGAATGTGGAGCAGATGCGCGGCGAACTGCGGGATACCTTGGAGTTTTTAGATCGAAGGCTGGAAAAGTTAGGGATAAATCCGGAGCAGGGCGTATCAAAAGAATCTTGTGAAGAAAAGCATACGTTTGCCCCATTTCATCTGGATCAGAATTTTCGATAAGTATCAAGGATAATTTGCAAGACAGGAAAGGTGTTCACAATGGAAGCAATTAAATTGAATGTCAATCAGTTAGGCGAATGGGCTCCGAAGCTGCATGCGGGAGACAGGGTTTTGCTGTCAGGTACTGTGTATACTTCCCGTGACGCGGCCCATAAACGTTATTTTGGATTATTGGATGAAGGAAAGCCTCTTCCTTTTGATATCAAGGGTGCAGCAATTTATTATGCTGGCCCTACCGGAACGCCGCCTCATCTTGCAATTGGAGCCTGTGGACCAACTACGGCGGGACGGATGGATCCATATGCACCGCGTTTGTTGGACATGGGATTAAAGTGCATGATTGGAAAAGGACAGCGGAGCAAAGCGGTTTGTGAGGCGATTGTCCGCAACCAGGCAGTTTATTTCTGTGCTTTGGGCGGCGCTGGGGCTCTGGCTGCAAAATGCATTAAAAAATGTGACGTTATCGCTTTTGAGGATTTAGGATGTGAATCAGTCAAACGCTTGGAATTTGAAGATTTCCCGTTGATTGTAGGGATTGACTGCAGTGGTGGAAATTTATTTCAGAACAACAAATAATCGTTTTATTCTGTGTGATTCACACAGAAACTTATAGTTTTGAAAAAGAAAAAGGAGTATGCCTTGGCATACTCCTTTTTTGAGCGGGAAAACTTATTTGATGGAGTTTTCGTACGCTTCGATCATCTTTTTAACCATTTGGCCACCGACAGAACCGGCCTCTCTGGAAGTCAGGTCGCCGTTGTAGCCTTGTTTCAGATTCACGCCAACCTCGTTGGCAGCTTCCATCTTGAATTTTTCCATAGCGGCTTTTGCCTCGGGAACAACAATTTTGTTGTTGCTGGTCATAGTGTGAACACTCCTTTGGTTTTTCTATTTCAAAAATTTTTGTTGCGTTTGTGCTATTATTATCGTCGATGCCAATGAAAAGATACCTGCCAATTTTTTAAAAAAGAATCTGTTTCAAAATGTCAATTTTACCGCTGAGCAGAAAAATGGCGGCAGCGCAGAGAATAGAAAAAGCATCATAACGGTGGGAAAGGGAAAGGGGGATTTCCACGGGGTCCAGTGTGTTGCCGAAAAGATCGCTGATCGCACGCTGTAAGCATAGAACGGCACTGTCTGGTGTAATGCTGGACAGCGTTAACGTGTCTTTACTGGACATACCCAGTGTCATGGCGCGGACGCCGCAGCGGCGAATAAACTCGGCGGCAGGCAGGTTGTCGGAAGAAAGAAGGCCAACGGCATCCGCTGGGAGGACAGCATTTACCGGTGCGTAAAAAGGCTCCTTACAAAGAATGATCGTATTGGGTGCTGTGATGCGGGAAAGATTCTCAATTTCTACCAAGGCAAAATCCGGATTTTCCTTTTGAATATCAATTTGCTGTTCTCCAATCAAAGTAAGGGTACAATTTTTCCGAAGAATATCTCGAAGAGAGGCGAGATTTTTTTGTTTTCCGGCACCCCCGAGAATAAAAACAGAAATCACAGGTGTAGCCCCTTTCGGCATAAAATGATTAAAAATATTTTTATAATGGTTAGGATATCCATTTTTTTTGCATTCAACCAAAGCTTTTTCAGATTTGCTCCCTTGACACTTGTAGGATGGTTTCTTATAATGGTAGACAGAAATCAGATTTTATAGAAAAAAGGGGAAAGACCATGTTTTTAAAAAAATTAGCCGCATTGGTTACGGCTGTTTTTGGATTTGCAGCAAGTCTTGTAATAGTTTATGCAGGGGACGATAGTATTGCGGGTCCTGTGATGTGGCTGTTAATCGGATCTGGTGTTTTGATTGTAGCAGTTGTAGTGCTGGGAATCTTGGGCAAGAAAAAGAAATAAGAAAAGAAACAAATAAAAGGAGCGATGCGAAGCATCGCTCCTTTTATTTGTTTGAAAAGGGAAATTATCGTTCAATAGAATTTGCAATGAGAATTTCGTTTTCGTCCGGGGTATAGTGGATAGTAACCCGATCGCCTACATTCAGAATGACCGCCACTTCGTTGGCTGATGCAGAAACGGCATAATAGGTCTGACTGTTTTCCAACTGGATATAAAATACAGTGTTGCCATTGATGACGGCACTGCGAATATCGGAGATACGCCCAGTGATTTCATCATCCGGCAGAACCTGCGATTCTCCGACAATATTGTTTTGTGCCAACAGTTTGGAATAATTAGCCGAACATTCTGAAACAGATGAACCGGTGGCTACGATTTGATATTGCTGAACATTGACCATAGCATACATTTTGACCAAGCCCGCATTGTCTTTCAAAGCAATAAAGTAGGTTGGCTCTGAATGGATATTAAGCAGCAGCGGAAAGGTTGCTTTGTAATTTAAATGCTGCACCACACCTTCCGCAGAACTCATAGCGGAATATTCAGTGGCACCAGCGCAAGGATAATATTTCGTTTCTTTGGTGCGCTGATTGGTGAGGATAAAACCGACGTTGGACTGATCTCCTCCCACTGAAGTAATACCGGTATAAACATATACGTCATCATTCATAGCAATATAATTATAGCCGCTGGTGGTAACGGTGACGCCTTTTTGACCGAAAATAGAGTTGAGGAAACCGTTTTGATATTGACCATGATAATCATACTGCTGCATGATCAACTCGGCAGAATACAGCCGGTCAACCCAGGTTGGAACTTCTTCGTAATATTGACTTTCGCCGGTGACAGCGTTAACCAGGACAGCGCCATTGATATCCGTACCGCCGAACAGGCCGATGGTTTTTTCCAATTTGGGGCAAATCCAATAAGGTTCGCCCTGATCATTGATTTCAAACATGGGAGTATCGAACATAAAAGTAGGATAATTAAAACGCAGATGACGCATCAGATAGCGGCCAAAATGTTCTGAATTAGAGTATTTGATGCCTTCTCCTTCCGGCAGACGGACTACATCTACATTTTGAGTTACCATATCAATGACCAGATAGGCAGGAATGCCGTTGCTGCGGTTAGTAAACCATTTAATCAGATCGCCGTACTCCAGCATGGTTACTCGTACCGGCCGACCATTGTAGTTAATCTGATTATATTGGTCGGACACTTCAAATTGGCTGACCATATCAGAGAGCTCGCCCAGTTTCCGGTCGCCAAGTTTGGAAGCGGAGTCTTTATCCAACATGGGAATCTGGTCAAAAGAGATTTCTTCCACGTCAGAAATAAAATCGCCGTCCTCTACTGTGAGCAGTTTCGTGTAAGAGCCCGCGCGAAGAATCACACTCGAAAACAACGACCCGCCCAAGTATAAAACAATCAGCGCAAGGCACAGAAAAAAAGGAATCATGCAGTGTCGCTTCATCATAGCAAAAAATTCACGGAATCCGCTAACCTGTAACGGCTGCCGTTCCTCAGCTGCAAGGCCAATGCGAGCGGTAAAGACGGCAGTGACACAGTATACTGCGCACAGGATGAAGATGAAAGTATAAAAAGCCGGTGAGTGGAAATTCAGTGCGGGCAGCTCAAAATAAAAATAGATTAGTCCGACTACTAGAGTTGCAGCCAGGCAAATTAACGTCTGTTTTACACGGCCCATTTGTTTGCGTTCTTTCATTTTGAAACTCCTTTCAGAACGATATATTCAAAACCATAACGGATCCCATTAACAAAGGCGGCCCATACAACGGATAATCCAGACCGCAATGCATATCTGAAAAAGAAGGATCAGCGGTATTCCCCAGCGAAAATACCAATGCCGGGTTTTGTGGTGGAACAGATACATGCCGGCCAAGCAACCGGGTGTACCGCCCAGCAGCGCTACACCAAAAAAAGTTTTTTCCGGAATCCGCCAGCTTCCTTTCTTGGCACGGGCTTTATCACTGCCCATAAGCAGAAAACCCGCTGTGCTGGCAGCAGCCAGATAACCTGCAAACCAATGCCAATGGTTTTGCACCCAAATGAACATGATTGTGCTCCTAATGTGATGATTCTGTGTTTCTTTGTCATTATAACACAGTGTATAGAGGAAAATATGTCTTTTTAGTGAACATGCATAGGAAAATAAATGGCTTGCAAATCGTTTTCTCATCGGGAAAGAGGATGGGGGCCGGGAGATTTTCTGTGAGATTTATTCTTTTGCTCTTGCAGGAAAAAATCTTCTTATGTATAATAAAAATAGAAAATTTTGAGTTGGCGTGATTGCGCCTTCTGAGAGGAGAAATAAAAATGAGCAATCAGGTATTGGTGGAGACTTCCGCCCGTCATGTCCATGTAACACAGCAGGATCTGGAGACCCTGTTCGGCAAAGGTGCGGCTTTGACCCCCAAAAAAGATTTGTCCCAGCCCGGTCAGTTTGCCTGCACGGAGCGTGTAGATGTTGTCGGCCCCAAAAAGACCATTCCCGGCGTAACCATTTTGGGCCCGGTTCGTCCTGTAACCCAGATTGAAGTGTCTTTGACCGATGCCAGAACTTTAGGCGTTTCCGCTCCGGTGAGAGAATCCGGTGACATTGCGGGCAGCGCACCGTGTAAACTGGTAGGCCCCTGCGGTGAAGTGGAGTTGAGCGAAGGCGTTATCGCGGCAAAACGTCATATTCATGCCACTCCTGAGGACGCTCAGAATCTGGGTGTTGCCGATAAAGAGATTGTCAAGGTCAAAATTGACACCAACGGTCGTTCTTTGATTTTTGATGATGTTGTCGTTCGCGTCAGCCCGAAGTTTGCGCTCGCTATGCATATTGATACCGATGAATCCAACGCCGCTGGATGCGCTGGCGAGGTTTACGGTGAAATTGTAAAATAATTTTTGCTTTGTCAAACCCCTCTGCTTTTGGCGAGGGGTTTTTTAATGTCGGAGAATCGGCCATGTTATTTCAAATTTCCGATAGTCGAAAGCGGCTTTTGTAATGCATTTGAATAAAAGATGGGAAGAGAGATCGATATGTCGCATAGAATTTTTCTTCACGGCCTGGGACAAGATCCCAGCAGTTGGGACAAGATCCTTTCCTGCTTGCCAGAGGAAAAAAACGTGTCCTGTCCGGATTTGTTCCGCTTTTTTGGCGGAGAAGAATGTACTTATCAAAACTTGTTCGGCAGTTTTTCCCGATATTGTGAGAAGGTAAACGAACCATTTCATTTATGTGGGCTTTCTTTGGGTGCTGTACTAGCGCTGCATTACGGAATTTGTCATCCGCAAAAGGTAAGATCCATGGTACTCATTGCGCCGCAGTATCAAATGCCGAAAAGACTGTTAAAAATCCAAAATGGGATTTTTCACCTGTTGCCGAAGGCAGCTTTCGACGGGATGGGATTAGAGAAGAAACAGATGATCTGCCTGACCAATTCTATGCAGAATTTACAGCTGGAAGAACAGTGCAGAAGAGTCAGCTGCCCCGTGTTAGTACTGTGTGGAAAAAAGGATCGTGCTAACCAGAAAAGCAGTGTAGCTCTGTCGGAACTCTTGCCACAGGCAAGGATGGAGTGGTTGAAAAATGCGGGACATGAAGCCAATCTTGACGCACCGGAGGAATTGGCGGCGGCGATAGAACTTTTTTGGCGGGATGAAACTTCCCGCTCATAAGGTTTGCGGGCGCGACAAAAAAATTGACTCAATTCCCCCAAAAAAGCGAAAAATCTGGCACTGTAATGCACTGCCTAAAAAGGGCCTGCTTTTGGCAGGCCCTTTTTTCGTGTGGGTGTACTGGTTACTTGGGACTAGGCAAGTGACATGGACAGAAGAGTGAAAGTCAGAAAAAGCGCAGCAGCAATCCCGATCAGCCAAGAGAATTCTGATCTGATTCTTTTTCGTCCGGCTTTGGAAAGTCCTGCAAATCGGAAATTGTTATTGCGGCAAAAAATGCGAATTTCACACAGCAAGTGGTGATCATTTTGCTCCTTTTACCTTTTGGACTGATTCAGGATATCAATAACCTCCTTTCGTCGAAGGAATGAAAGGAGGTATATTCACAGATGGCAAACTAGATAAATAGTGGTTTATTTGATTTTTGCTACGTCCGCAGTGTAATCTGTCAGTTCGGGACCAGTCCTATAATCCCAACTGCTATTGCATCAATAAAAAGCACATACACTACCACACACACTATCAAAATGGCACCAATGACTTTTATGATAAGTTGCTTGTTTTTGCTGAAATTACTTTTGCGAACACTTTTTAGGACAAAAATGAAAGCAAAGATCATTATAAGCGAAACTATGTTATGAAGAATTATTGTTCTCATTTCTGTATGTATCCCTCCTATTTCTTACCGATTACAATTTATCTCTCGATGCTTTTTGAAAAAACGGTGTTGGCAGAAATCGTGGCGGAAAAAGATTTTTACAGCGGAGCCGACTGTACCGTTAAGACCAACTACCGGCATCACGGGAGATTTCGCCCTTTGCCTGACGGAAAAGACGGATGTTTTTTTGAATCCCAATTTGGTCTGCTGTCCATCCCCAAATAGGATGCCGGCGTTCATTTTTTTGAATCTGCCGGTCAATGGCCCATGCCAGATCGTCAGAAGGCTCATGCAGATACAAGTCCACCATAGCTGGAATGGCAGAAACAGAAAGGTTTTTTAGGTAATAATAGTCTACTTCTGTTTCGGTGTGTCCTGACAGGTAGGCGTTGACATTATATTGCGCTACAAAGCCATCCATGGGGAATAAAGAGAGTAGACAGATCATAGCGGTGATGGCGATTCCCACGCATTTGGCCAATGGAAAGCGGCGCCACAGGCATCGCACTGCCAAGAAGAGAAAACAAATGCCTGCGGTTACCATAAACCATAGAGTTAACCCTCGTTTGACGCTTAGGCCGTAAACATCTACATATAATAGCATCCGTTTTACGGCAGAACAAAGAACAACGCCTCCTCCAATGTTTAGCAGCAGCAGTTCCAAACGGACCGCATTGGAAAGGCAACGACGCTCTGTTTTGCAAAAAGACATAGCAAAAAGGGAGATCAGGAAAATAAAGAACAGAGCGGCAGCCAACTCAAAAAATCCTTGGCGGGCATATTCAGCATAGGTATATCCGCCGGGTAGACTACCTTTTTCACCGCCGAATAGATAGGCAAACTGGACAAAGGTGAACGCCAACACTGAAAGGTCGATCAATCCCAGGAAAGGGACCACAAACAGCGGATCCAAAAAGCGTTTGCAGCCAACAGGGTTGGGCTTTTTCGGAAGAGCGCCCCGGCAGTACAGCAGTGTTGCAGACAGAAAAATGCCGCCCAAAAAGCCGAGTAATAGATCCGAAAAAAGGTGTGTCCAGTCAATTCTAAACCACTGGGCAAGATTTTGCAGTCCGGTGCGGAAAACCGCGTCGGCGCTGGCAAACAGCCACAGCAGCAGCGCTACCACCGGAAGCGCACATACGATTCCGAGAAAAATTTTCCAAAAGCTTTTTGACTTTTTTTCTTCTTTTCCGCGTCCTCTCATAACCAGAAAAGGAAAGTCTAAAAAGGATAAAGGACCGTCGACCAAATGTGCCCATAGAGAAACAAAGGTTTCCCAGGAGAAAAACGACCGGTATGGCATACCTGCCAAAAGTGCCGTTTGAGCAGCTAGCAGGCAGATGAAAAAGGGAACGGTAATAAAATAGGTGGATGGACTAACCGCCAGGCAAAGACCGATGGCTAGCACTGAGATGGGTAGGGTCATGCTCAACGACGCGGAAGAAAAACGACGTTTGCAATCGTAAAAGTACCAAAAACTGAATGCATGATAAGACAAGGTTAAAATCAAAACGGAAAGGCCAAGATTTCCCCAAAGTACTAGTTCACTGAAAACTGAGCAGAACAAAAAGGAGAACAGAACAGCGGCTGAGCCCTTGGAAGAGAGGCTGCGTTTGGCGAGATATTGATAGTCCGCCCTTTGCTTGCGGGGAATTGGCCGGTAATATCCAGGCGGAATCGCCTGTGAATCCTTTGGCGCGGAAGAAATTTTGGAACCACCCTCGGCAGCGGCGGGCACGGTTTGCTTCGCCGCTGGAACAGTTCCGGGGCCGGAGACAGACGCCGGTTGGGAGACCGGTGGATCTGTTTGGGGTGTGGATACATTGGAACCGATTCGAGGGTCTGACATATTTTGCGGACCTGATTTTTGTAAGGGGCTTTCGTTTTCCGCCAGGATTTGCTTCTGCAGAGGCTGGACAGGAGGTTGCTGCAGCGGCGGTATTTGACCGGGCCGTTTGACCGGTGGAATATAGGCTGGCGGTTTGGAAGAGGAAAGCGGTTTGTTTTCCATAGGACGTTGGTTCATTGTTTTCCCTCCTGACAATCTTTTTCTTCTGCATACTCCAGTAAATCTGCGGGCTGGCAATGCAGGACACGGCATAGTGCCTCCAGCGTGGAAAAGCGGATGGCTTTTGCTTTGTTGTTTTTTAAAATGGACAAATTGGCCAAAGTGATCCCCACTTCTTCGGCCAATTGCGTGGCGGAGATTTTTCGCTGCGCCATGACAACATCCAAATTTACAATAATCGGCACAGTGGCACCTCCCTAAATGGTTAGATCGTTTTCTTCTTTATAGATGGCAGCTTGTTTGACCAGTTCCGACAGCACCAGTGATAAAGCGGATAAAAACAGAAAGGCCAGCCCCAGCATGGGCGCCAGCAGCGAGGGCACAATACCGGCCAAAAACAGTAGTCCAACCATCATGCAACAAAAGGAAATGATTTTTACCCGTCGGGCGTTTTCCAGTGAAAAGGGGTTGCCTTGATTGACATTTACTAAAATTTTTCGCAGCTGCCAGATAACCGTCAAAGCCATAAGGGCAGAAGGGTATAGCACAAATAAGATTCGGACATAGTCTGTGCCCAGCCGCCCGTGCCAGAAGATCCGGCCGTAGTAGTCTAAAATCCATGGAAGAGCGACTGTTATAGTAAGCCCGGCCAAAAGAAAGACCCAGCAGAGTTTTTCCAAAAAAGAACTCAGACTGCTTTTCCCTGTAATGTTTAATTTCATACCGATTTCTCCTTTGGTTGTTTGTTATAGTATAGCAATATATTTATCGTTTGTCAATAAATATTATCTGTAATTCAATCTTTTTTTATTGAAATTCAGAAATCTTTCCAAAATTTACAGAATAGAAATGTTCTTTTTGCCACGACTATGATATAATAATTTCACGCCCGTACCCAGAAATCAAAAATTTCCGACGTTGAAGAAAGTTTAGGGTTGCGGGAAAAAATTTTTATCGATGAAAAAATGGCTCGTTTCGGACGATTTTCTATGATAGCCTTATGCTGAATGCAAAATTTTCATTTGCGGCAGCGGAAAGGTTTAGAGGAGAAAATGCAGGAAAAGCGCCGTGTATGAGCATAAAGCGCTTTGCAGACTGTATATTTTCAAAGATTATGCCGAAAATGAGGGCGCAGATTTTAAAAGGTATTTGCTGGACAAAGCTGAAAAAGATTGCGAGGGAAACGAATGAGTTGGCTGGATAAGTTAGATCGTAAATTCGGTCGGTGGGGTATTCCGAACCTGATGTTGTATATTGTTATTACCATTGCGGCGGTTTTCATTGGTGATGTGCTTTTTTCTGTACAGGGCATGAGTCTGAGCGGATACTTAGCGCTGTTTACACAAGCGGCTGTGCATGGACAGTTCTGGCGATTTATCACTTTTATTTTTGTACCGCCCACCACGTCGATTATTTCATTGTTTTTCTTTTTGTATTTTTATTATTTTCTTGGCAGTACATTGGAGAATGTCTGGGGGACTTTCCGCTTTAACCTGTATTATCTGGTTGGGTTAATTGGGGCTGTTATCGCTGCTTTTTTTACAGGTTACGGTACCAGTACTTATTTGAATCTATCACTGTTTTTGGCGTTTGCGTTCCTGTTTCCGGATCATGAGATATTGTTGTTTTTCTTTTTTCCAATCAAGATGAAATATTTGGCTTATGTGGATTGGATTTTGTTTGCGGTTCAGTTGATTTTCGGAGATTGGTCCACTAAAGCGGCGATTATCGCCTCTTTGATAAACTTTTTCCTGTTTTTTGGTGGTGATCTGATTCGTTTTGTGAAAAATCAGAAAAAATACGGCGCACAGCGGCGTAACTTCCGCCGTGAGATGAAAAATAATCAAAACCGTTATTGGTGATTCATGAAAAAACAAAAACCCGGGTTTAAAGGCGGGTGTCCGTAAAACAGTTAAGGAAGAACTTAACTATTTTACGGCATCTGTCAGGCGGGGTTGGTAACAGCAACAGAATGAGCGATGCTTAGTGTAACAACTGGGCATCGCTTATTTTTGTTTAGCAACAAAATTCACTTTTTACAGATCTTGAGCTACAATATTGGCAAAAGACGTTGAATGATTGGAGGTATTACCATGGCTGAGAATTTAACATATACTCGTTGCGGAGATTACTACATCCCTGACATCAAACTTTCCTGCACCGAACCCATCGAACGGAACCGCTTTTCAAGCAGAGCGCATACATATCTCAAGGAACACCGCCCTACTCTCTACAATGACTTGATTCTGTCCGAGCAGTTGTTTCCGTATCTGAAAGAGATCGGCGAAACGGCAATGCGCCGCATGGAGCAGCTTGAAGCAGATTTATTGAAAGCAAATCCTGCACCGGATAAGTCTACACAGCAGATGGCATGGGTACAACACATGAATATGCTGAGAGCTCAGGCAGAGGAAATCGTGATGAACGAGCTGATCTACACCTAACCATGTCCCAAGTTGGGACAAAGTTCAGAGCTTGGGACTTCGCCGCAACTTTCGGCGAAGTCCTTTTCAACTTCTGTGCAACTTGAGCAGAAGTTGAACTTCCCGACAGGTTGGCGAGAAGTTACACAAAAGCGATACTTGGTTTTGTGCCAGGTATCGCTTATTTTTTTGCCCATGGCTCAACACAATAGACTTATTCACATTTTTCGAGTACAATTATGATGAATGGAGATGAATCTGCACCAAACCAGATATTTTTATAAAATTTCAAAAAATTTTCGAGAGATTGGAAAAAATCAGCCTATCTCATGCTCCTATATTATAGAGGGGCAAAACAATACAGAAACCGAGGTGAGTACAATGGCAAATATCAGCCCTTACAGCTTTATCGTCGTGCTGCCGCAGACGATAATAGAAATCCCACAGTCCAGCAATCTATCCTGGCTGACGCTGTTCTATGCGCTGCCGAAAGAACTGGTGGAGAAACGAGCAGAATATCTGGAACTGCCACGCAACATCCATCAGGTACTGCAATCTGAGAAATATACAGCCATGATCCAGACGGACAGTTTTCTGGAACTGGTCTGGGACTGCTACGCCTGGTCTGCATGGCAGTTTTTCCAGATCCCCCATCAGGACGGAACGCACCATGACATTCCCGGCGATTGGTCGCACTACTCTGGTGATTTCCCACTCTGGCGATTGTCCTATGAAATCATCAAGCACTTCCGCAAGAAGTTCGAGAACGAAATGGAATGGAGCTTCCAGAGATTATTCCTGATGGACAAGGACGATGAACTGCCGTGGCTCAGCTACAAGCACTTCGGCAACCTTGTAGGCAATCTGACCGATATGATCGTGGAGGAACAGAACTGGCAGCCGATGATTGATGAAATCTGGAACTGCCGTTAGGTCAACGATTATTCCGGCAAGAACTGCAACAAAAAGGATTTCATGCGATCCTGGAACCACAGCCGTACTGCCCAGCATATTTCCATTGAGGATTTGATGGAGAACGGCACCACCATCGACGGCGAACAACTTTATGAGATTGCAGATCCCCGTGGTGAGTTTGAATCCAAGGTGATTTCTGAAATCCACATTGAGGAGTTCAAAGGAAAACTGACGGAGCAAGACGCAAAGATTTTGCAGATGCGCTATGACGGATATTCCTTGCAGGAAATTGCAGATGCCGTTGGCTTCAAAACCGCTGGGGCAGTCAGCAAGCATATTGCGAAGATTGCCGGGAGCTATGAGGATTTTGTATCTGACGAGTACAGTAAATTTTTAGATGAACACACGAAAATCTCTGATACTACTAACGATGTAATGTGAGGAGGTAAAGCATTATGGAACAATCAATTACTGGAAGCATTAGAATATCTGAGTATGATTATCCGTTTTCTTTTGAAAAGGAGACCGAGAAAATCACAGTCTATATAGGAACAAGAGCCATTACCGTTCCAGATGATATGGATATCGTCATTGGACAAAAATATGGAATGATGACAGGTGGGAAGATCCTTTACAAATTGAGTGTGCCGCTTTCAAATGATTGCATGACATTTGAGGACGGCAAACCCAAGTATGTTTCCCTTGCAAACCAAATCCGTTCTGTTGAGTATTTTATTCAAGATTACCAAGAGGGTAGCAAATACACCCAGATGAGACTTCAATTTCCCGAATTAGACTACTTCATTCCGTCTATTGACCGAGCAACTGTTTCAGATGACCAAATTGTCATTTCCAGAACCAAAGAATCGCTATGCACCTTTGATTTCAAATATCATGATACAGATGTAACTATTTCTTTCGTTACAAAAATGGATGGTCATTCGGGAGTTAAGACTACTGCTGAAACAATTTCCGAAGTAGCATTGACTTTTCCCGAAACGAGCGATCTGGAGTATTTAAGAGGGCTATATGAAGTAGCAAGGTGCTTCTTTGCATTTGTTTGCAATAGGCAGAATATTGGATTAAGAAGTGCTGTGATTATCGGGAATTATCCAACAAAGAAAATTCAGAACAACAAGATTGTTGATACTGTCGGCTATACCATTCAAAAGATATTTTTCAGCCAGAAATATCTTGAACCGGAAGAAGATAGAAAACAAGTTGCCAAGACTCCTAATTGGGGATTGTTCTCAGAAAAACTCCCCGAACTGTTTCGGCTGTTTTCTGAGGAAACGATTGAAAGTATTGCTACAGTAAATGAAAACAGTATTCACCATTCCATAAAATATCGCAATCTTATTGATCTGGAGCAAAGTCTACACATAACTGCGACATTCGAATATTATGTGAGAACTTTACTGCCAGAAATGTCTTCTTCATCTACTTTAGCTTTTATTAGCGATCTTGGCGTACTGCTTGCAGAGTATATCGCAAATTGTAGCGGAAAAAAGAAGCAAAAAGCTCAGAAATTCAAAAAATCACTAAATCCGCAACTTGCTCTTGAAAGCAAAATTCAAAAGGCATATGATGGGTATTCCACCTGGCAACCGTTAAAGCCCATACTTGCAGAGTGGTTTGGGGATGACATTCCTGCTTTGGCAAGTGCAGCTAATTCGTGGAGAAATGAGCTGGCTCATGAAAAGCGAGAATACCAACCGGATGTAGATGTTGTTAATGCTATTCGCTTGGTCGAGCATATTAACTATTGCATAGTTCTTCGTCAAGCCGGATTCAACGATGAGCAGATCAAAGCTATCATCTCAGATATTCTTATCAGATAAATTATGTTTGCTACATAGCAGCTCCGCATTATTGCGGGGCTGCTTTTTCATGCCTGAAAGGAGATTATTATGAACAGACAACCCTTTGAATCCATGCCTGATGTAATGGATGCCAAGCAGATCGCAGAAGCATTGCAGATTTCCAAAGCTGGGGCATACAACCTTTTGAACAGCCCGGATTTTCCTACTCTGCAAATCGGTGGGCGTAAGTTGGTGATGAAAAATGACCTGTTGGAATGGTTGAAAAGCAACACAAATCGCAAAGCGTGAAATTACAGTCAAGACCCGGAAAAAACAAAAATCAGACGATAGCGGAGTTCTGAATGTACTCCGCATCGTCTGAAGACTTTCCATCGAAAAATCGTATTTCTTTCCCGGTTCAAGAGCCGTGATATTTTTATGAAAATCAGGAGGATTTATGAGAACAGGACTTACTAAGAAGCAGAAAACAACAGTCATCTATTTTGATGAATCCAGCAATATGATTGAGGTGCAGACCCACAATACAGACCTGAAACGCCGTCTGCGTGATTTTTCTGAAAAGCACCCTCAATGCTGCCGCCAGATTGATGATGACGAGCAAGGCGGTTTGACTTTTGAAGTTGAGAAAGGTAGGCTCAGCTTTCGTCTGACCGCACCTTACACCGAGGAACGCCGACAGGCAGCCAGTGAATGGGCTAAGAAAAACGGGATTGCAGCATTGTAAAATTTATGATGAGGAAAGGATGTCTGCCTAGCCTCCAGCTTCATCTTGTAGGCAAAGGCCCTTTCGCTGGGGAGCAGGCTTTCACGCTGCAAGTTGCTATCCACCATAATGATGGTGGCAGCGTCATCGTCCAACTCCCGGACAATGACCGGCATGGTTTCTTTCTCAGCCAGTTCACTGGCCCTGTGCCGCCTGTGTCCGGCTACTAATTCATAGCCGCCCTCCGGGTCAGGTCTTGCAATCGCCGGAACCAGCACACCATACTGCCGAACACTGTCGGCGGTCTCCATCATGGATTCATCATCCTTGACTTTGAACGGATGGTTCTTAAAAGGGTGCAGTTCAGACAGTGGGATTTCCAACACCCGTTCCCGCTGTGCGTCGGCACGGCTTTCCTCGGTGGAAAACAGGTCATCTACCGATGCCAGCTCTACTTTTTTCGCGCTGCTTTTCAAGTTTTGTCACCTCCTGCGTCAGATTTTTGTAGCTTTCAGCCACCTTGCCGCCGGGGTCATGGGCAAAAATGCTCTTGCCCTCGGCGCTGATTTCCTTTGCCCTAACAGAATGGGGAATCTCGGTGGCGAACACCTTGATTTTGCTGCCGTAGGTCTCCCGCAGCAGGGCGGCGATCTCCTT
>ERZ773108.1483-NODE-1483-length-23284-cov-29.781007_pt1 | contig 23284 bp, 20 predicted proteins | sample MGYA00580570_ERZ773108 | MGnify/ENA primary metagenome ERZ773108 (study PRJEB29015, sample SAMEA2737840) | human gut metagenome | biome: human gut; feature: human-associated habitat; material: faeces | place: China | collected 2012 ...
CGTGGGAGCTGACCATGCCCCACTTCAACCAGCCCGATTTCGAGTTCCTCAGCGGCAAGACCTTCCACGCCCCGAAACCGTGGTACTATCAGCAGGTCCTGGATGGAACGCTGAAATAAAACGATACAGAAAAAGGGAGCTGTCCGCATGGGCAGCTCCCTTTCGTATTTATAAGGTATCAGACCCGCACCATATCCGGCGTGATCTCCGCGATGGAGTGTGCGCCGCACATCTGCATGGTATCGGCCAGCTCACCGGCCAGCTTGTCGATGTAGCACTTGACACCCTCGGCACCGCCGCCGTAGACAGCCGTGACGAAGGGGCGGCAGATGAGGACGCCGTCAGCGCCCAGTGCCAGTGCCTTGAAGACATCCACACCGGTGCGGATACCGCCGTCCACCAAGACCTTGACGCCGGTACCCTTGAGAGCCGCGGCGATCTCAGGCAGGACCTCGGCGGTGGCGGGACACTGGTCGAGGACGCGGCCGCCGTGGTTGGATACCACGATAGCGGCGGCACCGGCCTCCTTGGCCTTGAGAGCACCCTTGACGGTCATGACGCCCTTGACGATGAAGGGACGCTCGGCCAGCTTGACGATCTCAGCCAGTTCGGCCACGCTCTTGCTGCCGGCCGGAGGGGTCATATTCTTGAGGAAGGGCAGGCCGGCGGCATCCACGTCCATTGCCACGGCGAAGCAGCCGCTGGCCTTGGCCTGTGCCATCTTCTCTTTAATGGTGTCGATGTTCCAGGGCTTGATGGTCGGCACGCCGCAGCCATCGGCATTGCCGATGGCCTTGGTGGCCATGGTCATAACGTCAGGATTGGTGCCGTCGCCGGTAAAGGCGGCGATACCGCTCTCGGCGCAGGCCCGCACCAGCACGTCGTTGTAGGTCATGTCGGTGTAGACGTCGGAGTAGTGGAGGTTCACCGCACCCACAGGGCCGGCGAAGAAGGGGTACTTGAAGCTGCGGCCGAACAGCTCCACGTGGGTATCGGGGGTGCCGTTCTCGCAGAGGGTATCCATGTTCACACGGATGTCGGCCCACTTATTATAATTGCGGATGGCCGTGTCGCCCACGCCCTTTGCACCGGGGCCGGGGATCTGATTCTTGCAGGCCACGCCGTTGCACACCGGGCAGGCCTTGCAGTATTTGCCGATGCACTGGCGGGCATTGGCTAAAACATCTGAATAATTCATCTGTTTTTCCTCCTGAATTCCTTTTGTTTTCCGCAGAGTTTCCCGCTCTGCATGCTCTCTGCCCTCATCATAGCCCCGTTTGCCGCCTGCGTCAAGGGGGTCTTCGTCTCCTTTTCATTTTCAGTCATCGAAGCTGCGTCATTTTTTAAAAAATGCAAACTTTTTTGAAAAAATGCTTGACAAAAGACCTTCTTTCAGGTATTATAGTGGAGCGCTGAGGGCCGCGGCCCGAAGCACTGAGAACTGAAGATGTGGAAAGATGGCTGAGTTGGTCTAAGGCGCACGACTGGAAATCGTGTAACGTGTCAAAAGCGTTCTGGGGTTCGAATCCCCATCTTTCCGCCACAAAACCCAGAACCGATGGTTCTGGGTTTTTGTTATATCCAGAAGTTGAAAGGATGCTTGTCATGTCTGTCACCATCGCCATGCCCCGGATGAGCACTGACCCGGAGCTTACCACCGCACAGTCAAAATATGTGGAAAGTCTGGCCCGGGCTGGTGCCGAGGTACACTGGGTAGCGCTTTCCGACCAGGACGCCGCCGCAGCCGAGGCGCTGACCTGCGACGGACTCTTGCTGCCGGGCGGCGGTGACATGGACCCGGCCTTCTACGGGCAGGAGCGCCTCCCCGCCTGCGGCGAGCCGAACCTTCTGCGGGACACCGCCGAGCCGAAGCTGCTGCGGGCGTTCCTCGCAGAGGACAAGCCGGTGCTGGGCATCTGCCGGGGCATTCAGGTGATGAACGTCGTGCTGGGCGGCACGCTGTATCAGGACATCAAGCCTTTCGAGCATGTTCCCCACAATGACCACTGGGCGAAAGTCCATACCGTCACGGTGCGGCGGGGGACCCTGCTGTCCCGCCTGCTGGGGCAGGACACCGTGCTCGTCAACAGCCAGCACCATCAGGCGGCAGACCGCATTGCCCCCGAATTAGAAATAGCCGCCCTCAGCGAGGACGGCATTGTGGAAGCACTGGAAAAGCCGGACGCGCACTTCTGCCTCGGCGTCCAGTGGCACCCGGAGTGGCTCAGCGACGCGGACCCGGCACAGCAGGGGCTGTTTGGGGCGTTTGTTGAGGCCTGTAAAGGTTAAGTGTATCGCGCGCCTATGCGCGGGGGCAGTTTTCTCTTTCGGTCAAATGGCTTTGCGCTCCGCGCGGGCCAGAGATAGGGAGGGGTGTTTCGAATCCCCCCTCCCTACCTCTGGACTCCACTCTCCCCGCAACGAGTTAAGGGCTGCTCGCCCTTAACAAGCCCAAAGAAGAAGTCGAAGCCCAAAAATGCTAGCCGCTTCGCTAAACGCATTTTTTTGTGCTTCTCCTATTTACGGCTCCGCCGAAGATTTCAGGCTTTAGCAGAACTTTACCGTCAGCAGAGAGGTAACACCAGCTGCGAAGCAGCAAATCGGAGAAACGAGAAAAAAGCGTTAAGCGCAGCGACTAGCTTTTTTCCGTTTCGACTTCCCCTTCGGGGTCTGAAAGGGGCGAGCAGCCCCTTTCTCGTGGATCCAGCGCGTCGAAATCGCTGGTGCTTTTCTGGTTCTCTTTTGGCACGCAAAAGAGAACTTAACCTCGCGTAACCGCGCTCTACCCCCGCGCCACCGGCGCGAGAACCAGTTCAAAGTTCCTTAAAGTTCCTTCAAGAACCCATCCAACTCCCGCTGGTTTCGTATCATCACATACTTTTCGGGGTACTTTTCCCCGATTCTCTCCATCTTCGCCCACTTTTGCTTTGTACGCCCATCGTGGAGGATCCAGCGGACAAATTCGGCATCTATCTTCTCTTCGCACCCGGGCGCAGACGACTCCCTCACACGGCCTTTGTTCTGCTGCCAGCGCCGTACCGCCCGCCAGAGGCAGACCAGCGGCGAAAACCAGAGCACGATGATCTTATCCGCTTCTTCCAGCCGCCGGGCATAGCAGGTCTTTGTATAATTGCCGTCGATGACCCAGCCGCCTGCGTTCTCGTCGAGAAACTGCCGGACTATGGCTTCTTCCTCGGCGAAGGGCCGCTCCACCCAGCCGGGCAGGAAATGCACGGTATCCATATGGAGCACCGGCAGGCCGTATCTCTCTCCCAGGCGCTTTGCCAGCGTGGATTTCCCGCTGCCGCTGGTACCAAGTATCGCTATTTTCATCTCTGCCTCCTTTTACCTTATATAAGATGTATCAGACAGTATACGCTGACCGTCTGATAACGTCAAGTTCCGGCTTGACATTTCGTCTGCCTGCTCGTATGCTATAATCATAGAGTCTATGACAGGAGGTCTTGCAGATGGCATCTCCAAAAAAACGTGTCAATCCGCTGTTTGTTGCTTTAGCGGTCGTGCTGGTGGCTGTAGTGGCCGCTGTGGGCGTGGTCTTTTTCCAGCTGCACAGCAAAATCTCGGCTCTGCAAACCGGTGCATCCTTCACCTTCCGGTATGAGATAGCGCCCAACAGCCCGGATAAGCCGCCGCTGCTGAACATCCTCGAGCGGGTGAACGCTTCCAGCGGAAGCGTCAGCGGGCAGTATGCGCCCGGAAAGCTGCAGCTCTCTTTCTACCAGCTCAACGAAGACGACTCCGTCAAGACGTCTCCCTTCACCCGGGTCTATATCGACTCGGAAGAGACGCTTTTCGACATCGGGCAGCTCTACACCGTTCTGCGTCAGGCTGTCACCGATAAACTCTCCATCGCAAGCGTTCTTCTGCCCGAGTGGAGCCTCGGAGACTACATCTCCCAAACGCAGGCTGCCGCCGTGCTGGGCGTCGAGACGAACACGGTCGAGCTGCAGGAGCTTTCCGGCTTCACCCTCTCGCTCAAGGGGCTGAAAAAAGTCTCTCCTTCCGCCGCGCGAGACGGCTACCGCTACTATCAGTTCCCCGCCGCAGCCGACGGCACGACCCTCGTGCTCGGCTTTTCGACGGACGCTCTCTTCTCGAAGACCACGCCCATCCATGTGCTGCTGACCATCCCGGACCACAACGTCCACATCCAGCTCACCGGCACGGTGACTTCTGCCAAGACGGTGCTCTCTCCCCCGGCTTCCCGGATGAATGACGAGGACATCGCCACGCTGGCTCAGATACGCCAGAGCATCGAGTCTGTCTGGAAGATGATACAGTCCGCCACCCAGACCACAAACTGAATGATACCAAAAAAGCAGACGCTTTGTGCAGCGTCTGCTTTTTTGGTTTGCGATTATTTACCGGTCGAGGATGCGGCCATCCACCGAGAAGGTGACGACATTCCAGGGGATGAACTTGCCGCTGTTCTTGAGGGCAGTGACGGCGGCGTGTTCGAGACCTCCGCAGCAAGGCACCTCCATCCGCAGGACGGTAACGCTCTTGATGTCGTTATTGCGGATGATCTCGGTCAGCTTCTCGCTGTAGTCCACGGCATCCAGCTTGGGGCAGCCGATGAGGGTAACATGGCCGCGCATGAACTCCTGATGGATGTTCGCGTAGGCGTAGGCGGTGCAGTCGGCGGCGATAAGCAGCTTGGCACCGTCAAAATAGGGTGCATTCACCGGCACGAGCTTGATCTGGCAGGGCCACTGGGCCAGCTGCGAGGGCTGGGCGGCGGCAGGAGCTGCAGCCGGTGCGGCCTGCTGGCGGTCAAACTGGCGCATGGCGCTGCCCGGGCAGCCGTGGAAGACGGGCTTTTCGGCAGCGGCAGCAGCCTTTTTCTGTTTGTTTTCCAGTACAGCCTGCTCATCGTAGGCAGCGGCCTCCCGCTCCTCGAAGGTGATGGCACCGGTGGGGCAGCCGGGCAGGCAGTCGCCGAAGCCGTCGCAGTAGTCGTCGCGCATAAGCTTGGCCTTTCCGTTCACGAGGCCGATGGCACCCTCATGGCAGGCAGTGACACAGGCACCACAGCCATTGCATTTTTCTTCGTCTATATGAATGATTTTACGTATCATATCCACACTCTCCTTTTCTTGATGGGCCTATTATAACAGATGCTTCGTCCTATTTCTGTTGTCATGACCACAAAGAGAGAGGAAGTTTTTCTCAGTAATGCACGACATTGCCCGCATTGCGGATGCGCGCCAGCACCGGCTCTGCCTCCGGGCTGCGGAAATAGTCGAGGCTGGTCCTGGGCAGCAGCGTCTCGAGGGTATCCCAGTCGCCGCTCTGCAGGCACTGGCGGACGGTGGAAGCACTGATGGCCTTGCCGTTTGCTTCTTTGCGGGGTACAACGACGCACTCAATGCCCGCTTTGGGCAGCTGCTCGCACATGATCTGGTTGTAAAGCCCCGTCACCTGACTGGCAGGCTCCTCGCCCACATAGCGGGCGGTGATGTTCAGCGCCGCCGCGATTTTCGTAAAGACGGCGAGGTCCAGCCGGGCGTGGCCGTCGATGACAGCTGCCTCATCCTTCAGGAAGTAACTGGGGAAGGTGGCATTCGAGATGATGTAGGGGCCGCTGTCGTGGAGCACGACGTTGGGCAGATGGGCCACGCCCGCCTCCACCAGCTTCCTGCGCACGGCGAAAGGCACGAGGCTGGCGTCCTCACTGACCACGAACAGGTGGAGCGTGTCGCAGGCGGCAGCGGCTTTTTCCACAAGATACTGATGACCGAGGGTAAAAGGGTTCGCGTTCATGACGAGAGCCGCACTTTTGCCCTCGGTTTTGGTCTTTTCCAGATCGCGCAGATAGGCCCCGAAACCGTCGCGGCGGTTCTCCATGAAGACAAGGGTATCCTCCACCCGGGCGATCTCGTAGAAGCCGAGGTCGCCGAAAAACTTGGAGCTTTTTACCTTGGTGTAGAGAAACAGGTGCATATTCCCCCGCGCACACTGCACTTCGATGAGGTGGGTGATGATCTGGTTCAGCAGACCCTCGCCCTGATGGGCGCTGCTGACGGCGAAGCACCGAAGGGTGTTGCCGAAGCAGCTGCCGGTGCCGATGACATTGTATTCCTCGTCGAACATGACGCAGATGTAGTCCAGATTGCCGTCGCGGCGGATGCCCTCCTGACTCAGCAGTGTGTCGATTTGGGCCAGAACGGTTTTATCGGTCGGATAGACCTGCGAAATGGTATATTCACTCATTGATATTCCCCTCAGTAGTAACAAAATGGAGCAGCCAGGTCAGCGCCAGCAGGTCGGCACTGCCGCCGGGCGAGAGATTTTCTGCAATGAACCGGTCATCCAGCGCCGCGAGCGCATCTTTATCCGGGTAAGGCGTCTGGGCCAGAAGGGCTTTCAGCTCTTCGGTGAGGGCCAGCTGACGCTCCCGGCTCGAGCGGGCGATGATGTTGGTGTCGGTGCTGTTGGCCAGGATGGCCAGCAGTGCGCCGCCGCCGACGCGGTCGAAGTCGTAACCCCTGGCAAGGCCCTCTTCCAGCACCGGCAGACCGACATTCAGCACTGCGGGAAGTCCAGCTTCCACCTGCCCGCGCACACCAGTGATGCCGTACCGGATATAAAGCTTCTGGCCCACGGTGGCGGCGTTCTCGGCAGTGACGCCCGCAAAGTCCTTCTCGGTCAGGCCCGCCGTCATTGCGGATACTTCCGCCAGCACCCGGGCAGCGTCGGCCCAAAGGGAGCGGTCGAGACGCCCCAGCGCCGCGCAGACGATGCCCACCGAAAAGACAGCGCCCTTGTGGGTGTTGACGCCGCCGGTGGCATCCAGCATCTCGCCCTCGGCCTCACGACCCAGAGGCCGCAGGGCCGCGAAGGTCTCGGGCGCGGGCTGTTCCGCCGTCTCGCGGCCCGTCCGGGCGCAGGCTTCAAAATAGGGGTAGAGCGCTGCGGCGCTGTCCATGAAGGTGAAGACGTCCATGTCCCTGTGGCTTCCGCTGTTGCGCCGGTCCACAAGGCCGGGCTTCGGGGTGGTGGTCACTTCGTAGAGCAGGGCGCGGACGGCCAGACGGGCCGCGTCGGCGATGTCCTGCGCGTCCCGGGCCTCGGTCAGGATCTCCGTCGTCTTTTCCTGCAGTTCGGCCACGGTATGGATGCGGCGGCTGCTGCACACCTTAGCAGGCCCGCCGCAGATAAGACAGCGGCGGCCTTCGAGGTTTAGCTCTTCTCTGTCCACTTTGAGGCCGTCCGGGCGGATAACGTCCATGTCGAACAGCCGCCCCAGCGGGGTGGCGTCCTCGATGTCGGTGGTGAATTTCTTGATGGTCAGCGGGTCGGCGTCCAGCACATAGAACGCCTCACAGCCGGTCACTTCCCGGACGGCGTCCTGATACAGCGGCGTCAGCTTTGCCCGCAGAAACTGCTGGCGCAGCAGCTGACGCCCCCGCGCAAAGCCCCGCCGGATGAGGGGCGAATCCTTTATCGGGCCGCAGATATTCATGGTAAAGCAGATGAGAGGCTTGTGGTACCGGGCCAGCAGCTCCTGCTGGTGCTGCACCCGGCGCTCCCGTGCATCCAGCATCTGGACCAGCGAAACAGTCGTTTCCATGTTTTTCTCCTCTCAGCGGTGCTTTTTGAGCATGTCCATAAAGAGCTTCACCTGCGGCAGCGCAGCGGCGTCTCTCTGGCAGAAAATATAGGTGCGCCGGACAAAGGGCTCGCCGTTCTCGAAGGTGCAGGGCTTGACATAGCCCTTGAAGTTATCCAGCGCCACTTCCGGCATCAGCGCCCAGCCAAGGCCCCGCTCCACCATCTCACGGCAGACCATGATGTTATCCACCACAAAATTGCCCGCATCGTTGGTCACGCCGTTCTCGTAGCGCCAGCGGGCCATCTGGGCGCTGATGGTGGCGTCGCTGCTGTGGTCGATATAAAGGTAATCGGAGATGGGCCTGTCCTTGTTCTCCTCGCTGCAGATCAGGCAGATATTCTCCTGCGAGAGCAGGAACTGGGTGCCGTCCCACGGATACTCGCCCCTCAGCACTGCCACGTCCAGCGAAGAGTCCAGCATCTGCTGGTAGATGTTCCGGCTGTGGCCGGTGGCGATGTCGAGGCGTACCTTCGGGTAGGCTTTGTGGTACTCGGTCAGCACCTCGGGCAGACGGTAGTAGGAGAAGTTCACCGAGATGCCGGCCCGCAGGGTACCGCAGGCTTCGCCCTGGATGGAGGCCAGCTGGCGGCGCATCTTTTCCATCTCGCGGGCGGCGGCGGCGCTGTGGAGCAGCACCTGTTCACCGGCCGGCGTGAAGCGGATGCCCTGCCGCGAGCGCAGGACGATCTCCACCCCCAGCTCCTGTTCCAGCGCCTTGATGCGCTTGGACAGTGCCGACTGGGTCATGTACAGTTTGTCCGCTGCGTGGGTGATGTTGCGCGTCTCGTCCAGCGCGTGCAGCAGCTCGTAATCTTTTTCGTCCATCGTAGCTCTCCCCCTATTGCCCTTTATTTTATCATTCCTGTTTGCGCTTCATCGCGGCGCATTTTGCTCAGATTCCATATCTGTTATTCATAATACAACAGATTTCAGCAAATGAAAAGGGGGATATTCGCCTTGATTTTCCCGAAAGTCCATTCCAAGATGGAATAATTCAGCACTTTTCTTGCAGTTTTCTTAACCCTGCCTTAATTCCATCTTAATGCGGTGTTGTTGTACACAACATCTTCATTTTTTCTCTGCCAACGGGCGGTCTTCCTCCCGCAGTACAGAAAACGCAGCTCTCTTTTCATTTTTGCCTGAAAAATCAGTAAAAGTCCAGTTTATTGGACAGTATTTGCATTATCATAAAAATAAGAAAATACTCGTTTCCTTCTTCTTTGGCACATTGCAGATTTTTCCGTCTGCTTTTTGTGCAAAGTCCCAGAATTTTTCGTTGAAAAGCGCGTTTTGTTGACAGCTGCTTTTTCAAAAGCGTATCCTTATTGCAAACCAGAGTCAGGAGGTCATTTTATGGAGCACTCCACACGTCTTGCCCACATCAGCGAGGACGGCACCCGCACCCAGACCGTCTACGACCATCTCGCCGGCACTGCCAGACTGGCCGGTTCCTTCGCAGCCACCTTCGGGGCGCAGAGCGAGGCCGAATTTGCCGCGTGGCTCCACGACGTCGGCAAATACAGCGACGCCTTCCAGCTGCGGCTCAAAGGCGGCCCCAAGGTGGACCACTCCACCGCCGGAGCGCAGGAGGCCTGGGTTCGCCAGCATCTCCACGCCGCCTTTGCCGTGGCCGGACACCACAGCGGCCTTCCCGACGGCGGGAGCCCCGCCGATGACCCGGGCGACGCCACCCTGTTTGGCCGGAGCAAGAAGCCGGCAGCCCCCTACGACGGCTGGCAGGAAGTAACGCTCCCCGCCTCGACGCCGCCCGCGTGGGCCTGCGCCGACCCGCTGAGCCTCGCATTCTTTACCCGGATGCTCTACTCCTGCCTCGTGGACGCCGACTTCATCGACACCGAGACCTTCATGGACGGCAAGGCCGCACCCCGGGGCAGCGGCACGGACATCGCCGCGCTGCGGGACATCGTTTCCGCACAGGCGCAGCGCTATCTCAGGGCCGAGTCGCCCTCGCCCGTCAGCGTCCAGCGCAACACCGTCCTCCGCGCCTGTCTCGAGAAAGGCGCGCACGGCCCGCAGGGGCTCTACACCCTCACCGTACCCACCGGCGGCGGCAAGACCTTCGCCTCCCTCGCCTTTGCGCTGGAGCACGCCGCCGCCCAGAAGATGAAGCGGGTCATCTATGTCATTCCTTATATGTCCATCATCGACCAGACCGCCGCCGTCTTCTCGGACCTGCTGGGCGCAGAAAATGTTCTGGCCGACTTCTCCAACGCCGAGTACAAGACTGTTGAGCAGGACGACCTGACCCCCGCCCAGTACCGCCAGCTGCTGGCCAGTGAAAACTGGGACGCCCCCGTCGTGGTGACGACGGCGGTGCAGTTCTTCGAGTCGCTCTACGCCAACCGCAGCAGCCGCTGCCGCAAGCTCCACAACATCGCCGACAGCGTCATCATCTTCGACGAGGCCCAGACCCTCCCGGGCGACTACCTTGCCCCCTGCGTCAGCGCCATCGCCCAGCTCATCCAGCATTACCACTCCACGGCTGTCCTCTGCACGGCCACCCAGCCTGCCCTTGAGCCGCTGTTCCGGCGCTTTGCGCCGGAGCTTCACCCGCAGGAGATCACGCCCGACGCGGCCCGCCTCTACGAAGTGCTCCGGCGCACCACACTGCAAGACCTCGGCACCCTGCCGCAGGAGGAGTTCGCCGCCCGGCTGGCAAATCATCCGCAGGTGCTCTGCGTGGTCAACCGCCGCAAGACGGCCCAGCAGCTCTACGCTGCTCTGCCCGCCGAGGGCAGCTACTGCCTGACCACCCTGCTCTGCGCCGCCGACCGCCGCCGTCAGCTGGACGACATCCGCCAGCGACTGAAAGAGGGTCTGCCCTGCCGGGTGGTGTCCACCTCCCTCATCGAGGCGGGCGTGGACGTGGATTTCCCCGTCGCTTACCGGGAGCAGTGCGGTCTTGACTCGCTCTTACAAACTGCCGGGCGCTGCAACCGCGAGGGGCGGCGGGGCGCAGAGGAAAGCATCGTCTACCGGTTCCGGCTGGACGAGTGTTCCACGCCCCAGATGCTCAGGCAGAACGTCAGCGCGCTGGACTACACCGCCCGGCATCAGGACACACTGGACACGCCCCGGGCCATTCAGCTCTACTTCAACGAGCTTTCCGACCTGCGCGGCCCCGACGCCGTGGACAAGCACGGCATTCTGGACGCCTTTCTCCGGGGCATCCGGGGCTGCCAGTTCCCCTTTGCACAGGTGGCGGAGGAATTCCGCCTCATCGAGAACGCTGCCCGCACGGTCTATCTGCCCGTCGGCGAGGGCGCGGCCCTCTGTGAACAGCTGCGCAGCGGTCATGTTACCCGGACGCTGCTGCGGAAGCTGGGCGTTTACAGCGTCTCCTGCTATAAGGACCAGTTCGACAAGCTCGACGCCGCCGGGGCGCTGGAACTGCGGCCCGATGGTTCCGCCATCCTCACCGACACCAGCTGCTACAGCGAAAAGACCGGCCTTGCCATGGATGTGGAGACGGGCATCGGCCTTTACTTCTAAAAGAAAGAGGTGGTTTCAATGACTGATATTCATCTTAGTCTGAAAATTCAACTTCACCCGGAAAGGAGGCGATGCTGATGTCCATGCTCATTGAAGTATGGGGCGACTATGCCTGCTTCACTCGTCCGGAAATGAAGACCGAGCGTGTGAGCTACGATATGATCACCCCGTCCGCTGCGCGGGGCCTTGTGGAAGCCATCTACTGGCACCCCGGGCTGCGTTATACGGTTGACCGCATCTATCTGCTCAAGCCCTTCGGCCTTGACCCCGTGGATGAGGCATCCACGGAGGAATACACCCAGCGGCCCATCCGGTTCACCAACATCCGGCGCAACGAGGTCAAGTCCACCCTGCTGTCCTCCGCCGCCCTCAGTGCGGCCAAAGGCGGCACGCCGCCGGTGCTCTACACCTCGGAGGACATCCAGCAGCGGGCCGCGATGGTCCTGCAGGACGTCCACTACGTCATCGAGTGCCACTTTGATTTGACGGACAAGGCCGCCCCCAGCGACAATCCCGGCAAGTTCCAGGACATCCTGCGCCGACGCCTGCGCAAAGGCCAGTGCTATCACCAGCCCTGTTTCGGGTGCCGGGAGTTCCCGGCTAACTTCCGGGAGTGGCCGGGCGGCAGCATTCCGGCGCTGAAGGTCACGCAGGACCTCGGCTTCATGCTCCACAGCCTCGATTACTCTGATTCGGCCAACATCCGCAGCCAGTTCTTCCGCGCAAAGCTGGTGGACGGCGTGATGGAATGCCGAGACGTGGAGGTGTTTACATGATACTCCAAGCACTCACCGCCTATTATGAGCAGCTTCTGGCTCAGGGCAAGGTGGAGGCCCCTGGCTGGGACAGCAAGTTCAAGGTCAGCTATGAACTGCGCCTCGGCCCCGACGGCCAGTTCCTCGCCCTCAACGACCTGCGGCAGGAAGTCCCCAAGGGCAAAAAGACCGTCATCGCCCCCCGTGAGCTTCCTGTCCCCCACCGGGTCAAGCGCGCCTCCGGCGTCGCCGCGAACTTTTTATGCGACAATACGTCCTATCTGCTGGGCGCAGACGAAAAGGGCAAGCCCGAGCGTTCCCGCCAGTGCTTCGAGGCTTGCGCCGCTCTCCACCACAAGGTGCTCGACGGCGTGGACTCCCCTGCCGCCAAAGCCATCCTCGCCTTTTTTGACCACTGGGACCCCGCCGCAGCCCCCGCCCACCCGCTGCTGGCAAAGCAGTGGGCCGACCTGAACAACAACGCGAACCTTGTGTTCGGCTACGAATCCCCCGACGGTGCCCACCGGCTGGCCACCACAGATGACGCCATCCGGACCGCATGGCAGTCCGCCTTTGACACCTCTGATGCAGACGCCGAGATGGCCCGCTGCCTCATCACCGGCAAAGAGGCCGGCATCGCCCGCATCCACCCCGCCATCAAAGGTGTGATGGGCGCACAGGCCGCCGGTGCGGCGCTGGTCTCCTTCAACGCACCCGCTTTCTGCTCCTATGGCCATGAGCAGGGTGCCAACGCCCCCGTCAGCGAGTACGCGGCTTTCGCCTACACCACGGCCCTCAATCTGCTGCTGGCTGACCGGAACTGCTGTCAGCGCATCGGCGACACCACCATCGTCTGCTGGGCCGAAAACACCGCTCCCGCCTACTCAAACGCCATGCTGATGTTTTTCTGCGGCGGTGCCGAGGCGCGCGGCGTCTCGGAAAGCGACCTTGCCGCCGCACTGAAAGCCCTTTCTCAGGGACGTCCCGTCTCCTTCCTCGATGACAAGCTGGACCCGAACCAGAACTTCTATGTGCTGGGCATCTCGCCCAACGCGGCCCGGCTCTCCGTCCGGTTCTTCCTGCACAGCAGTTTCGGACAGTTTGCCAAAAATCTGCAGGACCACGCCGACCGGCTCGAAATCACCCGCCCCGCCTTCGACAAGCGGGAAAACCTGTCGGTCTGGGCGCTGGCGCAGGAGACGGTCAACCAGAGATCCCGGGACAAAAATCCATCGCCCCAGCTGGTGGGCGATCTGCTCCGGGCCATCCTCACCGGCGGACCCTATCCCGCCACCCTGCTCAACGGCGTGACCCTCCGCATCCGGGCCGAACGGGAAGTCACCCGGGGCCGCGCCGCCATCCTGAAAGCCTACTATCTCCGCAACTACCCCACCGAGCTCAACAAGGAGGTATTTACCGTGAGCCTGAACGAAAGCAGCCATGTCCCCTATGTTCTGGGGCGTCTCTTCTCTGTGCTGGAGACGATCCAGAGCGTCGCCAACCCCGGCATCAACGCCACCATCAAAGACCGGTACTTCAACTCGGCCTGTGCCACCCCGGCAACGGCCTTCCCTACACTGGTCAAGCTGGCTCAGAAGCATCTGCAGAAGATGAGCACCCCCAACGAGGTGCATTTCAGCAAACAGCTCACCGAGCTGATGGCCCAGCTGCCCGAGACAGGCTTCCCGGCACGGCTCAGCCTGCCGGAGCAGGGTGCCTTTGAGATCGGCTACTACCACCAGACCCAGAAACGCTACGCCAAAAAGAATGAGGAGGAATAAACCATGTCTGAGCCCATCAAGAACCGCTATGATTTCGTCATCCTGTTCGACGTCGAGAACGGCAACCCCAACGGCGACCCCGACGCAGGCAATATGCCCCGTATCGACCCCGAGACGGGCTACGGTCTGGTGACCGATGTCTGCCTCAAGCGGAAGATCCGCAACTATGTCGAGACCCTGAAAGAGGACGAAAAAGGCTATCGTATCTACATCAAGGACGGCGTTCCCCTCAACCGCAGCGACGCCGAGGCCATCAGCACGCTGGGCATCGACCCCGACCTGAAAGCTGCCAAAAAGGCCGACCCCGACATCGATGCCAAGCTGCGGGACTATATGTGTGAGAACTACTTCGACATCCGCACCTTCGGTGCCGTCATGACCACCTTCGTCAAGGGTGCGCTGAACTGCGGTCAGGTGCGCGGCCCCGTCCAGCTGAGCTTTGCCCGCTCGGTGGATCCCATCGTCCCGCAGGAAGTCACCATCACCCGCGTGGCCATCACCACCGAGGCCGATGCCGAGAAGAAGGGTACCGAGATGGGCCGCAAGCACATCGTGCCTTACGCCCTCTACCGCGCCGAGGGCTATGTCTCGGCCAACCTCGCCCGGAAGACCACCGGCTTCTCCGAGGATGATCTGAAACTTCTGTGGACTGCCATCCTGAATATGTTCGAGAACGACCACAGCGCCGCCCGCGGCAAGATGGCCGTGCGGGAGCTCATCGTGTTCAAGCACGATTCTGAGCTGGGCAATGCCTCGGCCTATAAGCTCTTCGACTCCGTCACCGTCCAGCGCAAGCCCGATGTGGACGCCGCCCGCAGCTACCGCGACTACACCGTCACGGTGGCAGACACTCTGCCGGAAGGAGTCACCTGCGAGAGGCTGTCCTGATGGGCGGCCCGGACGACTTGCTGCCCCTGTCGGGCATCCAGCACTTCTGCTTCTGCCGCCGCCAGTGGGCGCTCATCCATCTGGAACAGCAGTGGGCGGAGAACCGCCGCACCGTCGAAGGCCAGCTCGACCACGCCCGCTGCCATGACGCAAACCAGACCGAACGGCGCGGCGGCCTGCTCATCACCCGAGGGATGCAGGTAGTCAGCCGTCGGCTGGGCCTGAGCGGAAACTGCGACGTCGTCGAGTTCCGGGCCGACCCGGAGGGCATCCCCCTGCAAAGCACGGAAGGGCTCTGGAAGCCCATGCCTGTCGAGTACAAGCATGGCCGCGCCAAGGCCAGCGACGCTGACCGGCTGCAGCTCTGCGCACAGGCCATGGCGCTGGAAGAGATGCTGGTGTGCGGCATCCCGGAGGGTGCGCTCTTCTACGAAGAGACGCGGCGGCGGGAGGTCGTGCCGCTGACCGAAGAACTCCGCCAGACCACCCAGAAGATGGCTGATGAGATGCACGCCTATTTTGCCCGGGGCTATACCCCCAAGTCAAAGCCCGGCACCCACTGCAGCGCCTGCTCCCTCAAAGAGCTCTGCCTCCCCGTGCTGTATCAGCGTGCCGACCCAAAAGCCTATCTCCGCGCCCATCTGGACGAGATGCAGGAGGCCGCGCCATGAGAAAGTTTTTGAACACGCTCTACGTCCTCAACAGGGACGCCTACCTTTCCCTCGAGGGGGAGAACATCGTCCTGCTCTGCAACAAGGCTGAAATTGGCCGGGTCCCGCTCCACACGCTGGAAGGCATCGTCTGTTTCAGCTATCCCGGCGCAAGCCCTGCCCTGATGGGCAAATGCGCCCGCCTCGGGGTCGATTTGAGCTTTTTCAGCCCGCAGGGCCGCTTTCTGGCCCGGGCCGTAGGCGAAGAGCGGGGCAACGTCCTGCTGCGGCAGACCCAGTACCGCATCGCAGACAGCGAGGCAGAGAGCTGTCTCTATGCGCGCAATTTCATCCTGGGCAAAGTCTATAACGCCCGCTGGGTGCTGGAACGGGCCACCCGCGACCATCCCCAGCGGGTGCCGGTGGAACAGCTCAAGCGCACCAGCGCTCAGCTGGCGGCGGCGCTGCCCCTTATCGAGCAGTGCGACGACCTCGACCAGCTTCGCGGCCTGGAGGGCGAGGCGGCACAGCGGTATTTTGACTGCTTTGATTCCCTCATCCTGCAGCAGCACGATGATTTTTCTTTCGCTGGCCGAAGCCGCCGCCCGCCGCTGGACAACACCAATGCCCTGCTCTCTTTCGCTTATTCGCTTCTGGCCTCCGACTGCACGGCGGCTCTTCAGAGTGTGGGCCTCGACCCCTACGTCGGCTTTCTCCACCGCGCCCGGCCCGGGCGCAGGAGCCTCGCCCTCGACCTCATGGAAGAGCTGCGTGCAGTTTATGCCGACCGCTTCGTGCTCTCCTGCATCAACCAGAAAATCATGACGCCGAAGCATTTCCAGAAGCAGGAGAACGGAGCTGTCCTTCTCACCGATGAGGGCCGCCGCGCCTTTCTGGGCGGGTGGCAGACCCGCAAGCAGGAGACTATCACCCACCCGTTCCTGAACGAAAAGCTTCCGTGGGGCCTCGTGCCTTATGTGCAGGCTCTGCTTCTGGCTCGCACCCTGCGGGGCGATATGGAGCTTTACCCGCCATTTTTCTGGAAGTGAGGGATGTGTATGCTGGTCCTTATCACCTACGACGTCAATACCGAGACTCCTGCCGGGCGCAGACGTCTGCGCAAAGTCGCCAAGCGCTGTGTGGACCACGGCCAGCGGGTGCAGAACTCCGTGTTCGAGTGTCTGCTGGATGCCGCGCAGTATGCCGTTCTCAAGGCGGAGCTGACGGCCCTCATCGACCCCGCGCTGGACAGCCTGCGCTTCTACCAGCTGGGCAACAACTATAAGAGCAAGGTGGAGCATATCGGCGTTCATCCGCCCTTCGAGCAGGACGGCCTGCTGTTGTTCTGAGTTTTGCGCCCCGGTGCGAAGGGGGAGTTCTCAGCATTTTTCCGGCACCTTCGCACCGGATTTTTGTGTCATTTTGCATGATTTGGATAGTTCTTTGACCCGTTGTAAATCAAGGCTCTTCTAAATTCGTGCAGAATGTTGTATAATTTGTTTGAAAATAGAGATTTTGTCTCTGTTTTTGCTGTCGCCCTCCTCGCGGAGGGCGTGGATAGAAATTCATTCCGGTGTATCTGGATGAGGTGTTACCGGGCGTCGCCCTCCTCGCGGAGGGCGTGGATAGAAATACGGAACACGGCTTTATCATGGGGCTGGCAGTTGTCGCCCTCCTCGCGGAGGGCGTGGATAGAAATGGGAGGAACCCCTTCCGGGTTACGAAAGTAAGCGAGTCGCCCTCCTCGCGGAGGGCGTGGATAGAAATCATGTCGTGCCTCCTTTGGCTTTGTGGGTGGATGGTCGCCCTCCTCGCGGAGGGCGTGGATAGAAATAGTATTTGGTGATTGGCTTCCGACCTTTCGGGAGGGTCGCCCTCCTCGCGGAGGGCGTGGATAGAAATATAGCCACGCCGGGGCAGGGCCAGCGGCACTTTGGTCGCCCTCCTCGCGGAGGGCGTGGATAGAAATGAGATAGCTGTCTATCTCGGCTTGCTGGTCAATGGGTCGCCCTCCTCGCGGAGGGCGTGGATAGAAATAACGGCATGACCGATGGCGAGCTGCAGGAGTTTCGTCGCCCTCCTCGCGGAGGGCGTGGATAGAAATTGCCCCAGAGCTGCGCCGTCCGTGCTGACGGTAGGTCGCCCTCCTCGCGGAGGGCGTGGATAGAAATCTTCAGAGCACGGCCATCGTGCTAATCGCCGCAGTCGCCCTCCTCGCGGAGGGCGTGGATAGAAATAGGTTAACTCGCTGCCGTTCAGGGCCTATGCCAAAGGTCGCCCTCCTCGCGGAGGGCGTGGATAGAAATAAAATCACCTGCGGTGTTGATGCAGTCCATGTAGGGTCGCCCTCCTCGCGGAGGGCGTGGATAGAAATATTTTGTTGTTGGACTTCTCCCACTTCTCGCTCAGAGTCGCCCTCCTCGCGGAGGGCGTGGATAGAAATACCTATGGCTACTCCATGTGACCAAGCATTGCAAGTCGCCCTCCTCGCGGAGGGCGTGGATAGAAATACCGAATCCCTTTGCGCCCTCACCGGCCTCGTCGTCGCCCTCCTCGCGGAGGGCGTGGATAGAAATGCTGCAGTAGTCCTCATAGGCATCAATGATGGCTAAAGTCGCCCTCCTCGCGGAGGGCGTGGATAGAAATACACCGTCTACGGTGGTCGTCACAACGAACACGAGGTCGCCCTCCTCGCGGAGGGCGTGGATAGAAATCAGCAGGCAGATGCCGAGTTGAAGCAGAAAATCAGTCGCTCTCCTCGCGGAGGGCGTGGATAGAAATTACTACCGCGAGCTCGGCCTTTACGCCGAGGATCGTCGCCCTCCTCGCGGAGGGCGTGGATAGAAATAAGGAAATCAACGCGCTGTTTAACAACATCCGCAAGTCGCCCTCCTCGCGGAGGGCGTGGATAGAAATGACTGCTCTCTGGTAAGATGTGTTACTCATCTGCTGTCGCCCTCCTCGCGGAGGGCGTGGATAGAAATAACCGCTATGTCATGCAAGGCATCGTGCAGGGCAAGTCGCCCTCCTCGCGGAGGGCGTGGATAGAAATCCCGGCCCCGGATGCTTCCGCAGCAGTAAAAATGTCGCCCTCCTCGCGGAGGGCGTGGATAGAAATATTGGGATACCTCCTTTTAGCTGTACAGGCTTTCGTCGCCCTCCTCGCGGAGGGCGTGGATAGAAATACCGTCGTGACGTCGAGGTCCACCGGCCCGTTGAGTCGCCCTCCTCGCGGAGGGCGTGGATAGAAATAACGCCCGGTGTATATGGTCAATTTCGGCTGATGTCGCCCTCCTCGCGGAGGGCGTGGATAGAAATCAGTAGCTTCCGAAGTTGCTGCCGATGTACGGACGTCGCCCTCCTCGCGGAGGGCGTGGATAGAAATTCTTCATTTCGGCGTCACCCTGCTCCATCCATGCAGGTCGCCCTCCTCGCGGAGGGCGTGGATAGAAATTGGCTGCTGTGTCTTTTTTTGCCTTGTTGTCGCGTCGCCCTCCTCGCGGAGGGCGTGGATAGAAATGACTTTGGTAGGCAGACCCAGATAGTCTGCAAGCGTCGCCCTCCTCGCGGAGGGCGTGGATAGAAATTCAATGAATTCGCCGGTTTTTTCGCCGAACTTTGGTCGCCCTCCTCGCGGAGGGCGTGGATAGAAATTATTACCCTGTCTTCGCAAATCTGGGAGAGCAAGCGTCGCCCTCCTCGCGGAGGGCGTGGATAGAAATAAGCGATTCATGGGCGAAAACGATACGGGGCCGTGGTCGCCCTCCTCGCGGAGGGCGTGGATAGAAATTGAAATCCAAAGAACCTTGGCAGTGGACAACGAGTCGCCCTCCTCGCGGAGGGCGTGGATAGAAATGGTGTCTCTCTGAGAAACCAGACGGAAGAGCCGCCGTCGCCCTCCTCGCGGAGGGCGTGGATAGAAATCATGCTTATGCAGATGGGTTATAATACCTTGTCGGGTCGCCCTCCTCGCGGAGGGCGTGGATAGAAATAAAATTGCACTCACCGACGAACACAACATCATGAGGTCGCCCTCCTCGCGGAGGGCGTGGATAGAAATAAAAAACTCATCCGGGAAGAAATCTAGCGGCCACAGGTCGCCCTCCTCGCGGAGGGCGTGGATAGAAATTCGCCAACACCCACCCCACCCTCACAAAACGAAACGTCGCCCTCCTCGCGGAGGGCGTGGATAGAAATTACTTCCTTGACGAGAAGCACCAGTCGAAAGAGTAGTCGCCCTCCTCGCGGAGGGCGTGGATAGAAATCGTTACAACGAGAGCCGCAAGAGCATCCCTTGGCAGGTCGCCCTCCTCGCGGAGGGCGTGGATAGAAATTGTCTCAGCTTGACTGGACATCTGTGCTTAACGCCGTCGCCCTCCTCGCGGAGGGCGTGGATAGAAATGTAAAAATCATTAAACTTGGCAACAGCGTTAGCAGTCGCCCTCCTCGCGGAGGGCGTGGATAGAAATTGGCAGGAGAAGAAAGAGGAAGAATATCACGAGGTCGCCCTCCTCGCGGAGGGCGTGGATAGAAATCTCATCCGTACCAATCAGCACATCGAAGTCCAAAAGTCGCCCTCCTCGCGGAGGGCGTGGATAGAAATGCCAAGGGCCTCCTCCGGGACGCCAACAAAAACGCGTCGCCCTCCTCGCGGAGGGCGTGGATAGAAATAGCTTCAAGGCGATGGTCGAGGCTGACCGTCGGCGGTCGCCCTCCTCGCGGAGGGCGTGGATAGAAATCTGCACGGCATCGAGGAGGTGACGACATGAGAGTCGTCGCCCTCCTCGCGGAGGGCGTGGATAGAAATTGCTCGCATCATGATGTTCTGGAGTTCGGCCAGATGTCGCCCTCCTCGCGGAGGGTGTGGATAGAAATCATCCACCATCACCTCCGGCCCTTTTTCTTCCCGGTCGCCCTCCTCGCGGAGGGCGTGGATAGAAATTCCTTTCCGGTGAGCTTTCCGCTCCTCCTGACACCGTCGCCCTCCTCGCGGAGGGCGTGGATAGAAATCACTGTGCCTACTACTACGACTACAACAAGTTATGTCGCCCTCCTCGCGGAGGGCGTGGATAGAAATTCGACATACAACAGTACGGCGGTGTTAAGCCTAACGTCGCCCTCCTCGCGGAGGGCGTGGATAGAAATAGATTCAAAAGCTGCTGGAAAAAGATGCACGAGGCGTCGCCCTCCTCGCGGAGGGCGTGGATAGAAATATGAACCGCACAACAAGATGCATGCCGGTCTACAGGTCGCCCTCCTCGCGGAGGGCGTGGATAGAAATCCAGTCCTGCCGCTGTCTGAGTCTGCACCCGAGACGTCGCCCTCCTCGCGGAGGGCGTGGATAGAAATCGTCTGCGAGAATTTTATAAGTTTGCTCGACGTAGTCGCCCTCCTCGCGGAGGGCGTGGATAGAAATGTAGGTGGATTTATCTTCGGGGGATAGCTTTTGCAGTCGCCCTCCTCGCGGAGGGCGTGGATAGAAATCGCATGGTCATCCCCTCCTCACAGCCACTCGCTGCGTCGCCCTCCTCGCGGAGGGCGTGGATAGAAATCTTGATGATCCGCACGGCCTCAACAAAAAGACCAGGTCGCCCTCCTCGCGGAGGGCGTGGATAGAAATTCCGGCACGTCCGCCTGCAAAATCCACGACAAGAGCGGTCGCCCTCCTCGCGGAGGGCGTGGATAGAAATTCCAACGGCCACTACACCATCGCCGCTGCTGACGTCGCCCTCCTCGCGGAGGGCGTGGATAGAAATCTTACCCTTGAAGCCATTGTAATACTCAACCTCGGGTCGCCCTCCTCGCGGAGGGCGTGGATAGAAATTTCATGGCTGCCATAATCGCACTCGTAGACTTTATGTCGCCCTCCTCGCGGAGGGTGTGGATAGAAATAGGTCGCACCATACAAGTCACTGATCCGCCGGGTCGTCGCCCTCCTCGCGGAGGGCGTGGATAGAAATTACGGTGCATCCACCGGCAAGCCTGCTCTGGACGTTGCCCTCTCCGCAGAGGGTACGGATAGAAACCAGTTTCCACCGCGAATCGGGCATCGCCACAATTTTTCCAAAAAGGAGTTTTCCATGCATACAGTTTCCCTCACCCATCAGCTCGTCACCATCCAAGACGACTTTGACCTCGACAAGATCATCGAAAGCGGCCAGTGCTTCCGGCCACAAAAGCTGCCCGACGGGCGCTACCGCTTTCTTTCCGGCGGCGCACTTCTTTATCTGACTCCGCTGGGCGATGGTCAATACGACGCCGCATGGTATGGCTCAGATCGGGAGTACTGGGCCGACTACTTTGATTTGGGCCGGAACTATGCCGCGCTGCGGTGCAGCTTGGCGGGACAGAGCAGCTATCTGGACAAATCGCTCGATTTCGGGCAGGGCATCCGAATCCTGCATCAGGACCCATGGGAAATGCTCATCACCTTTCTTATCTCCCAGCGCAAGAGCATTCCGGCCATCCGCACCGCCGTGGAACACCTTGCCCGGTGCTGCGGCGAACCGCTCAGTGCCGAAGGCGATGAAGTTTTTCTCTTCCCTACCCCGCAGCAGCTCTGCGGCCTCTCTGAGGCGCAGCTGATGGGCTGTGGTCTGGGCTACCGCACCCGTTACATCCAGAACGCTGCCGCTCAGGCTTCCAGCGGCACACTCGACCTCGGTGCTCTGGCGGCGCTGCCCGACGACGCGCTCTTTTCCCGCCTCCTCGAGCTGGACGGCGTCGGCAAAAAGGTAGCAAACTGCGTCTGCCTCTTTGGCTATGGCCGTACCGCGATGGCTCCCATTGATGTTTGGATACAGCGACTCATTGATGAGGAATTCGGCGGCCGCGACCCTTTTCCTTCCTACGATCAGCAGGCTGGCATCGTACAGCAGTACTTGTTCTACTACAAACGCAGCACCAGCCGCAGCGTCGCTCACAAAAAATAAAAAAAGTTATTGACAACTCTCCATTTGGCTGGTATAATAACACACGTCGTCAGGGACGGCACACCAGCTATGGGGGATTAGCTCAGCTGGGAGAGCGCTTGCATGGCATGCAAGAGGTCAGCGGTTCGATCCCGCTATTCTCCACCAAAAAAGCACTGTACTTCGTAGGAAGTATAGTGCTTTTCTTTTTACTGAAGCCAATTTTTGGGGCTGCATTGCTTCGCCGCATGTCTTTTGGGCTTTTTGCGGAAAACCGAGATGTTCCCGCAGATAAGCGGGTCCCCATAACAAAAGAGACCGCCGTACAGCAAGCTGCTGTACGGCGGTCTCTTCTTCTTTTTCAGTTCCGCGGGATGGCCATTCGTCGCTCTGCTTTCTTTACAAGCCATGCTCCCGCCCATCCGCAGGCGGCTCCCAAAATGGCACCACCCAGAATATCCGTCGGGTAATGGACACAGAGGTACATCCGCGAGAATGCGATGAGAATGCCTACCGGCAGAGCCGCCATTGCCCACTGCTTTTTCCCGGCCAGCCAGAGGGCTGTCACCGAGGCGAAGGACGCCGCCGTATGGCCCGAAGGGAAGGAGAAATCGTCCGGGTACGGGATAAGCAGTTGTACCTCCGTAAGGATGCCGCATGGACGGACGCGGGCCACCAGCGGCTTGAGAAGAAGATTGCAGAGGACAGCGTCGATGAGGAGCGCCGCTGCCAGCACACATCCGACCCGCCGCGTTTTGCGGAACACCAGCAGCACCGCTGTCAGCGTCACCCAGAGAATACCGGAGTCTCCCAGACGGGTAATAAAACACATGCTTCCATCCAGCATGGGGCTGTGCAGGGATTGCAGGAATTGCAGGAAAGTGAGTTCGGCGTTCATAAAGCTCCCTCTTTCTCGTTTCGTTATGTACAGGATACCAGAAGTTTATGAACAGAAAAGCACAAAGTCTTAAACAGTAGTTAAAACAGCCGGATCCGCCGCTGAGTTTTGCAGCATTTCAGTTCCCGGTGTTCCTGATGGACAAGGGAAAAATTAAAAAGAGAAGCCGACTGAGAATACCTCTCAGTCGGCTTCTCTATGCCGGTGGTGGGGGTCGAACCCACACGTGTTATTAGCACAAGGGATTTTGAG
>ERZ773108.1486-NODE-1486-length-23269-cov-34.766046_pt1 | contig 23269 bp, 20 predicted proteins | sample MGYA00580570_ERZ773108 | MGnify/ENA primary metagenome ERZ773108 (study PRJEB29015, sample SAMEA2737840) | human gut metagenome | biome: human gut; feature: human-associated habitat; material: faeces | place: China | collected 2012 ...
ACCCATCGAGCGATGTAAGCGGTGTCCTTATATCGTGTGAAAGATTAGTATATGTGTCTGCTATCAGCTCTTCTTTTTTTCTGTACTCGCTTCTTTCTTTTTTACGCAGGTCAAGCAGCTCATTCAATTTATCTGAAAGCTCACCTATTCCCCCTATATCTATTTCACGTTGAATCAGCTTGTTGCTATCGTGTTCCATAAGAAACGACAACTGGCGGCAGATGTCCTTAATCTGCCGCTGGTATTTCCACATAATAAATGCCTGTATAATAATTATTACTGCTAATATTCCAATAATAATCCTCATTCTCTAAATATCCCTTTTCTGAAAAATATAACTGCTTAATGACAGCATTATAATAATAAATGTGGCTGCCACACACATTGAACTAATAATATCCTCCCTGCCTGCATTCATAGGAAGCATTGCCATCCTTCCAGTTACTGTATACTTATATATATTGAAGTTATGAAGTCCCACTCTATTGCCCACATAATCTATAAGGGCATACACAATACTCATTATATTCATAGTAAGACATACCGCTAATGTCATGCTTATGACATTGTTCTTAATTATAACTGCTATCGCCATACATATTAACACAAATGCATAATGAAGCATAAATTCTGTTAAGAAATAAGGTATAATCTCTTTCCAGTCACCCCACACCACACATTTAAACGCAAGCATATTCGCTGCTGCCTGAAATACAAATATCCCTGCAAATGTGATTGCTGTAAATAAGGCAAGTGCAACTGCCCTTGAAACAATAAGCATTCCTCTTTGTGACACCTGTCCTCCAATATTCTTAATATAACCGCTCTTAATATCTGCTGTTGCAAACATAACCGCAAATATTACAAGAAAAAGTGCATAAAACTTTCCCTGTGCATTAGAAAAGAAAACATCCATTACCGTAACCTTCTTTCCAGGCTCCGTAGGTAATTCTACACTCATACCCAGATTGACATTATCTGTATTCTGCTGCGAAAGCTGTTCCTTGTTGCTGTCAGCTGCCTGTTGTTGCTCTATGTCCTGTGCATTTACCACATCGGCTGCCTGCATATCAATATCTGCCTGACTTTCTACTGCCTGCTGTTTCTCCCATTCCTTATTAGCTGCATCATAATCTATTTTTGAAAGAAATGAGGTAAGCAGTGCTGATGCCAGCAATATAATCCATATTACATACATACTCTTTGTACGAAACATTCTGTATACATCCATCTTTATCATATTAAGCACGATTGTCACCCCCTGTAAGCCTTAAGAAATAATTCTCAAGCTCTTCACTTGTAATAGATATTCCCTTAACTGGAATCCCCGCCTTTGCAAGCTCCATATTCAGACTGGCACTTTCTCCCAGTCTTTCAAATATATGAATATGTTCTTTATCTATAACCTGATAGCTGCTAAAGCCCATATCATCAAGCACAGGAATAGCCTGCTTAGGATTATCAAGTGTAAGCTCTATGCGCTCACTGCATTTTTTCATAAGCTCTTCTCTTGTAAGCTCCTGCACAAGGCATCCATTATGAATAATGCCATAATCTGTGGCAAGCTTTGATAATTCCTCCAGTATATGACTTGAAATACATATTGTCATGCCACGCTCCTTAGCAAGCTTCTGGATAGTTTCACGCACCTCCACTATTCCCTGCGGATCAAGTCCGTTAATCGGCTCATCAAGAATAAGAAGGTCAGGCTCGCCTACAAGTGCAAGAGCAATTCCCAAGCGCTGCTTCATTCCAAGCGAATAATGCTTTGTTTTCTTTTCTCCAACAGCATCAAGACCTACTGTTTTTAACAGTTCTTCTATATATCCTTTTTTCTTAATCCCTGTAAGCTTACATTTAATGTTCAGATTGTCATATGCCGACATATTTCCATAAAGTCCGGGTGCTTCTATAAGACACCCTACTCTTGAACGTACCTTTTGTAAGTCCTTTCCCTTATACCCAAACATTTCTATTTCGCCATAAGACGGTGTTGACAGTCCGCTAATCATCTTAAGACAAGTCGTTTTACCGGCTCCATTTCTTCCAATAAAGCCATATATCGCACCCTTTTTAATGTGCATATTTACACCATCAACTGCCTTGTGTCTGCCATACTGCTTAGTCAGATTCCTTGTCTGCAATAATAATTCACTCAAAGCCTTTTCCTCCTTTTCTTAACTGCTCTTATCATAAAAAATAAATCCTAATCAATCGCAAATAAATAGTAAAAAAAGAATAAATTATTCATGCAGGCGATATCCAATCCCCCAGATTGTTTCTATATATTCATCAGATGTAACTGTCTTTATTTTCTTTCTGATATTGCTTATATGCACATCCAGTGTCTTTGTTTCACCCATATATGGCTCATCCCACGCATATTCGAATATATCCTCCTTGCTAAACACCTGCTTCGGGTTTTTAAGCAATAATTCCAGTATTGCGAATTCCTGTTTTGTAATCTTAGGAAGCACCCTGCCACCGATACTTACCTCAAAGGTAGAGCGTGTAAGCACCATATCCCTGAACTCAAGCCTTCCGCTATATTGTCCTTCCTGCATGCCAGCCTTTGTTTTCACTTTTGTTTCTGACTCTGTTTCGCCTTTTGCTTCTAACTCTGTTTCTGCCTCTATATGACGAAGCTGCACCTGAATACGTGCCAGTACCTCTCTAATCTCAAAGGGCTTTGTTATATAATCATCTGCTCCGTCCGTCAGCACCCCGATTTTATCATCTATGCTATCCTTTGCAGTCAGCACAATCACCGGAAGCCTTCCATGTTTTCTTATTTCCTTTAAAACCTCCTCACCACTTGCACCAGGCAGCATTAAGTCAAGCAGTATAAGCGTATAAGCCTTTTCTTTTATATTAAGAAGCAGCTTTGCCTCTGTTCCTGAAAATGCCTGTTCACACGTATAACCTGCCTTCATAAGCACCTCACAAAGAAGGTTATTAATATTTATATCATCCTCTACAATTAATATATTAGGCATAATTTTTACTCCTGTATTTTATAATGTGAAATAGTCATCTACTTTATGAGAAATGGCATTAAATAAAACAGTTTTATTAATTCTTGTTTTCCTTCCACTTATCTCTCATTATGACCATTTCTTCAAGATTATTTTTATTCATTTTGTCCGTTTCTTCAAGATTATTTTTGCTCATTATGACCGTTTCTTCAAAACTATTTTCACTCATTTTGTCCATTTCTTCAAGCTTTTACTTTATTTATAAACAAAAAAACGGCACGACTATTCCCCTTATCCAGAAATAAATCGTGCCGTCTTATATTTTATCTTATCTGTGTTATAATCCTAATTATTCTCTGCTCTCGCCATCGCAATCTGCTCCGGTGTTATAGGCAGCTCATAGAACCTCTTTCCTGCTGCGTGGCTTAGCGCATCTGTCACAGCCGGAAGTGGAGTATTTATTACAACCTCTCCTATTGACTTAGCACCAAATGGTCCAGCATTTTCGAAGCTGCTTTCAAACTCAACATTAATATGTCCAATATCCATTCTTGATGGTATCTTATATTGCAGGAATGAATTCTCATAAAGCTTTCCCTTATCAGAATATGTGATATTTTCAGACATTGCCATACCAATTCCCTGAAGGATTCCGCCTTCTGCCTGAACCCTTGCAAGATTAGGATTAACTGGTGTTCCACAGTCAACGCATGCATCATATTCCACAACCCTGCTCTCACCTGTGACAAGGTCAACCTCAACCTCAGCTGCACCTACCATAAATGGTGGTGGAGAAATAGGTGATGTATGTGTATTAGTAACTGTAAGTGCTATATCATTGCCACACATTGAAGCTGTTGCGATATCGCAAAGACTTACTGATGCACCATTGTGCTCTCCAGCCGCGCATCTTACACAGCTTCCGTCAAATATAACCTCACTCTTATCACAGCCTATAAGCTTAGCTCCAAGCTTTTCGATTCTGCTTCTTAGCTCTAAGGCACAGTTCTCAACTGCCTTTCCAGTAACGTATGTTGTACTTGATGCATATGAGCCTGAATCATAAGGTGATATATCAGTATCAGCACCAAATACACTTATGTTATCAGTACTGCACTCAAGCACCTCTGCAGCAATCTGTGCAAGTATTGTATCACAGCCTGTTCCCATATCAGCAGCACCTATATTCATTGTATACACGCCCTCATCATTGAGCTTAAGTGTGGCACTTCCCACATCCACACCAGATATACCAGAGCCCTGCATAGCCATACCCATTCCGACAAAACGTGCTTTAGTGTCAGATATCTTTCTCATAGGATACTTCTCATCCCATTTAATCATCTCTTTGACCTTTGCTAAGCATCTGTCAAGTGCACAGCTTGTATTGACCTGACCATAGTAAGCAGGCATTACATCGCCCTCCTTAACTATGTTTTTAAACCTTATTTCAAAAGGATCCATATGAAGCTTATCAGCGAGCTCATTCACGGCAGATTCAACAGCAAAAAGTCCCTGTGTGGCACCATATCCTCTGTATGCCCCTGCTGACATAACATTTGTGTATACAACATCACTTACAAAGCGGAATGCCTCCGCCTTTCCGTATAATGGTATTGACTTGTGTCCTGAAAGACCTACTGTCGTTGGTCCATGCTCACCATAAGCTCCTGTGTTTGACAAGGTATATAAATCTATTCCTTTTACAATACCATCCTTAGTTGCACCGAGCCTTACATGCATCTGCATCTCATGTCTTGGAGATGAAGCTGACAATGACTCTTCCCTTGAGAATATAATCATAGATGGCTTCTTAGTCTTCCATGTGACAAATGCCGGATATATTTCTGAAACCGATGTCTGCTTTGCGCCAAAACCACCACCTATTCTAGGCTTTGTAACACGTATCTTTGATGGAGAGATTCCAAGTGCATGTGATATGATTCTTCTGCAATGAAATACTATCTGTGTAGAGCTTACAACATGAAGTCTTCCATAAGTATCGATTGTACAGAATGTCCTGAAGGTCTCCATCATACTCTGCTGGCATGCCTTTGTATGATATGTCCTGTCAATTACAACATCACAACTCTCAAGCACCTTATCTATATCACCATTACTGCACTCATCATGTGCACATAGATTTCTTTTATTATCAGCTCCGACAGGACACATTGCTTCCCAGTTATCCTCTGGATGAACAAGTATCTCATTATCCTTTGCCTTAGTAAAGTCAAGCACTGGTTCAAGCACCTCATACTCTGCCTTAATAAGCTTCATCGCCTTATCAACACAGCGTTCATCCACTCCAGCAACAATAGCAACCGGATCACCTATGAATCTTACGTGTTTATCAAGAATAAGCCTGTCATAAGGACTTGGCTCGGGATAAGTCTGTCCGGCGCAGGTGAAACGCTTCATATTCTGGTCAACATCCTTATATGTATATATTGCCTCTATTCCAGGTACCTTCATTGCAATATCTGTATTAATGCTCTTAACATATGCGTTGGCATATGGTGAACGCAGAAGCTTTACAACAAGACAATCCTTTGGTGCAATATCATCTGTATATACCGGCTTTCCAAGAAGCAGCTCCATTGCATCCTTTTTTCTTACCGCTTTATTAACTGACTTCATTACTTCACCTCCTCTGCTATGTTTTCTTTATTTTCTACATTTACTTCCTTCGCCTTTTTTGCCTTGAGGTAATCCAGAATTCCTCTTAACTGGCCTTCATATCCTGAACATCTGCACAGATTTCCCGAAAGGAATTCCTTAATCTCATCTTCATCAGGGTAAGGATTCTCCCTAAAAAGTGCAATAGCATTCATAACAAAGCCCGGGTTACAGAAGCCACACTGCTCTGCTCCCTGGTCAGCTATAAATGTAACGAACTCTGCGGCCTCATCCTGTAAACCTTCAAGCGTTGTAACGCTGCATTTATCTGCTCTTACAGCAAGAACCGAACATGAAAGTACAGGTTTATCGTTAAGAAATACCGTACACAGCCCGCAGTTAGAAGTCTCACAGCCACATTTTACACTATAACAGCCATGCTCCCTCACGAAATCATAAAGAGTCATATCGCAGGCCACATCTGCCTTGACTGACTTTCCATTTAACTTAATATCTACTAACATATATTCTCCAATCCATACACTAATAAATCTCTATATTAATAATTTACAGCCCTTAATGCTCTCTTAGTAAGCTCTTCTGCCAGATGGCTTCTGTATTCAGCACTTCCACGCATATTACTCTCTGTAGAAACATTTTCTTTTACATACCTTGCGAAGCTCTCTATAGCCTCATCATTTACTCCGCCCTTAAGAATACCTTCCTTATCTTCAACAACAACAGCTCTTCCCGGTCTTGCACCTATGCATATATTATATTTGCCTGAACCGCTAAAGCCCACGCCAGCACAGGTAAGAACCGGAAGGTCTGTTTCTGTTATTCTTACTGCCTCATAAAACATCTTAACTGGCTTTTTCTTAACTATAATGCTTACAATAATATCCCTGTCATAGCTCTTGGCCGCATACTCCTTTAGAGAAACTATTCCACCCTTATATAACTCCACATATGAGTCAAGTCCTATTAATAATGTAAGAACATCAGAAAATCCATATCTTCCATATATGCTTCCGCCAACTGTCGCAAGATTTCTAAACTGCACCCCAACAATATGCCTTAGTGCTTCCTTAGCGCAGCCCTTGGTATACTCATTAAAGCCCTTATGGTTTTCTAACTGTCTTAGAGATGTCATGCATCCAATCTTAAATTCTTCATCTGTCTCTTCAAGCTTGTCAAGTCCCAGTCCTGACATGTCAATCGCAGTATTGATTCTGTTATCGCCCATACGCATCCACATCATACCGCCGATAATTCTGTTAGCCTTCTTCTGGTTAAGCTCGTAGGCCTCTTCAATACTTTCTACTTTTTTATAATTCTGTATATTAAGCATAAAAACTCCTCATTTTGATCATACTTATGCCAGAAATAAAAGTCCTGCTGTACAGCTTAAACAACCTTTAAACTTTTTCCTGACCGTTTCTTAATTACATCATAATATAACTATACTGGCTTGTAAAAGCCTTGTCAATCTGATAAAATTCATTCGCACATATCTTTTAACTGTTGCTGTCAGATATATTCTGTCCAACATAAATGAGTGTGCTAAAATAAAGTAGAAATGAGGATAACTATGAAAAAGTTTAAAAGATTAACCGCTTTAGTTCTGGCAGTGCTTATGCTTATATCAACTGTAGCATGTGGCAGTTCTGTTGCAAACGACAGTACTACACAGGCTGCTTCAACATCAGCCTTTGATGTCATGTCCCAATTCAACGAGATAGGCACAAGCTACCCTCTTACTGTTACCGACCAGGCTGGACGAACAGTAACTTTTGAAAAAGCACCTGAAAAGATTGCTTCATCTTACTATATCTCTACAAGTCTTCTCCTTGCACTTGGATTAAAGGATAAGCTTGTAGGAATCGAGGCTAAGGCTAATACAAGAAACATCTATAAGCTTGCAGCTCCATCCATCGTAAGTCTTCCTAATATGGGAACAGCCAAAGAATTCAACACAGAAGCCTGCGTTGCAGCCGCACCTGATGTTGTATTCCTGCCTATGAAGTTAAAAAAAGCTGCAGATACACTTGAAAGTCTTGGCATCAAGGCTGTTGTTGTTAATCCTGAGGATGCAACGCTCCTTAAGGAATGTATAACACTTGTTGGTAAAATAACTAACACAATTGGACGCTCTGAGGCACTTAACAATTCCATTGATACATTTTTAGCTGATAATAAAGCCAAGCTTGCAGGTGAGAGCACTCCTTTAGTATATCTTGCGGGCAACAGCTCTGTTCTTTCAACAGCAGGAAGCAAGATGTATCAGAACACATTACTTACCAATGCAGGCGGAAAGAATGCAGCCTCTGAGCTCACAGATACTTACTGGGCAAATGTTTCATATGAACAGCTTCTTGCCTGGAACCCTGATTACATCATAATAGCTGCCGATGCAACTTACTCAGTAGATGACGTTCTTAATGATGCTAACCTTGCAGACTGCAATGCTGTTAAGAATAAAAAGGTTGTAAAGCTTCCTGGTGATATAGAAGCCTGGGACTCACCTGTACCATCAAGCTTCTTAGGAAGCATATATATTGCCTCTGTTCTTCATCCAGAAAAGGTTACTAAGGATTTCTATGAAGAATGTGTAACTAAATTCTATGAAAGCTTTTATGGATTCACACCTGCTAAATAAGGATGATTTATGTTCAAAAATACTTATAATTACCGGAACAAAATTATACTTTTATCAGTCATACAGGTACTGCTTCTTATAGTAGTACTTGTATGGTCTGTCATTACCGGACAGTATCCACTCACATTAAAGAGCTTACTGTCTGGTGATACTATGTCTATTATGGTCTTTAAAAGGCTCAGGCTTCCCCGTGCCCTTATGGGTGTTATAGGTGGTTTTGGGCTTTCAATATCAGGTTATATATATCAGCTTATATTTAAAAACCCTCTGGCTTCTCCCGATATCGTTGGCGTTTCCTCCGGTGCAAGTGCCGGTGCTGCTCTTGCAATAGTTGCAGTTTCTGCTTCTGTTCCATTCATCTCCATATCTGCTTTTATCGGAGCTGTTACAGCCCTCATAATAACTCTGCTTACAGCTTATCTTGTCCCTGGCAGAAACAGTTATACTATCGTGCTTGCCGGTATAGCTATTCATTCTGTGGCACAGACTATACTTATGTTTCTAAAGCTTGCTGCCGATCCTGAAAAACAGCTTGCTTCAATCGAATACTGGATTATGGGAAGCCTTAATGGTATTTCAAGGGACAGCCTTGCTATTCCGTTCCTCACAACACTTGCCAGCTTTATTATAATGGCTATGTTATACAGACAGGTTCTCATTCTCTCTACAAGCGAAGAGGAAGCTGTATCACTAGGTGTACATGTAACAAGTCTGCGTTTTATCATACTAATGCTTGCTACATTAGTAGTATCCTCAATAATATGTGTTACAGGGCTTATAAGCTTTATCGGACTTATCGCACCTCATATTGCCAGACTGCTTACAAAGCGTAATGACATATTTACATATATAACAAGTGGCTTCACAGGAGCTATTTTACTGACACTTGCTGATATACTGGCAAGAAGTGTATCCTCATCAGAGCTGCCAGTCAGTATATTTACCTCACTTCTTGGAGCTCCACTACTTATCATTCTGCTTATCAGAGCTAATAAAAAGGAGGCGTTATGATGTCCGATTTATTCAATACCACATTTTCTGCTGCCGGAATATCTGTATATTATGGCAGCACCTGTGCGGTTGATAACGTAAGCTTTGACCTTATGCCAGGACAGCTTAATGCTGTTATTGGCAATAACGGCTGTGGTAAAACCTCTCTTATTAAAGCTATTATGGGACTTATAAAACACAACGGAAAATGTCAGCTTAATGAACACTTGCTTGAAAACCTCTCTGTTAAAAAAAAGGCCCAGCTTATAAGCTACATTCCCCAAAGAAACAATCTTACCATAAGCATGACCGTCAGGGAGGTATGTCTGCTTGGCTTCAATCCTCATATGCACATACTTGGAGGCTACACCACAGATATGCTCAGACGTGTGGATAAAGCTATTGATATGGTTGGACTTAATGGTTTATACGAATCAGACTTCTTAGCTTTAAGCGAAGGGCAGAAGCAGTTATGTATTCTGGCACGCACCATAATAGAGGCTTCACCTCTGCTTCTTCTTGATGAACCGGATAGTGCACTTGATTTTTCTAACCGTCATCTTCTTATGCAGCGCATAAGAAGTATTGTATCCGATGGCAGATGCGTACTTATGTGTATTCACAGCCCTGAGCTTGCTTTAGAATACTGCGATAATATATTTCTTATGAAAGCCGGAACAATACTTACCAGCATTAATACTCATACAGACTCCCTTGATATTATTAACGAAAAACTGTCTCTTATATATGATAATATTAATGTTATTGAATGTACTGATATCCACCATAAAACACACCGTGTAGTTGTGGCACTATAAACCTTTACTACAGATATATATATATTCACGCAGGACACGCATACGATATAAAAGCATTTACTGAAATGAGGTGACTTATTCTATGAATAATTGTTATTTAGACGCTCTGGCTGTCATTACATTTTTTAAGATGTCAGAAAAAAAGCATCTTTTTATTACCGGAGACCGGGGAAGTGGCAAATCATATCTGTTAAACAGCATTTTAAACCAGACTAAAGACGCTACGGATATGTCTGATTTTTTCAATTTCAATTATCTGCTAAGCCGCAGAACGGATACCCCAGAAGTTGTTATTAAATCCAATCTTATAGATGATGGAAAAGAATATGTGATTGGCAGGCCACGTACACTCACTCCTGTTTCCCCTAAAAAAGGCAACAACATGACCTCCGTAGAGGATGGCTTTATTAACTGCGCCTGCCCTGCCATTAAGAAGCATCTTATGACCTCTGCTGATAGTGTATTTGTTATTGACGAGCTTGGTTATCTGGAAAGCTCCTGTATCCCTTTTCAGGAGAACATTAAAAGTCTTCTTGATAACTCACGCGTATTAGCTGTCATCAGAAAACAATCCACAGAATTTCTTGACAGTATTAAAAGCAGATCTGATGTACTTTTAATCGATATTGATAATATATTCAGCTCTATTTCGTGCATTATTATGGCATCCGGTATGTCAAAAAGATTCGGTACCAACAAGCTTTTAGCATCCTTTAACAACAACACTCTATTTGAAAATGCAATAAATATAAGCCATTTCGTAAACTTTGGTGAAACTCTTGCCGTAACCCGTCATGATGAGCTTGTACAGATATGTGAACGGGAACATATACATTGCATTAAACACAATATGCCTTACAGAAATGATATGGTACGTCTTGGTGTTTCACGTATTCTAAAGGAAACTAACAGACACAAAAGCTGCTGCACCCATGGAATATTATTTCTTCCATCAGACCAGCCGCTCATCACTAAGACAAGCCTGCAGCTGCTGTGTCTTTTATTTATTTACTACAACAGCAGTCATTTTGCTTGTAATAACACAGATAAATCCAGCAATGCCAATAATAACTATTCTAACAATAATAGTAATAAGAAGATATGCCGGCTTGCCTTCAACGAAAACGCTGGCGCACCAGTAATATTTCCTGCGTGCTATTATAATGAGCTTCTTACACTTCCACAGGGCAAGGGTGGCGGCTTTATTGCAAAAAAACATCCTGCACAGGTTGTTTTAGTTCCTGCACAGGATGAATATGAATTATATGATATTGATACTCCTGATGACCTTATTCGTCTTTCCCAGTATCCTTGCTAATTGCTGTACCTTATTTAGTTACAGCCTTTTCCTTTATTGTTGCTGCTTCTTCTGAAACAACTTCTTTAACTGTTTCCTCAGCTTTATCCTTAGGAAGAATTATATTAAGTAATATCGCTACAAATGCTGCTGGAACAATACCAGACTCACCAAACATAAGCTGTACAGCCTGTGGTGTATGTGCAAGGATTGCAGGGCTTACACCCATACCATAGCCTACACCAAGTGCAACTGATACAATAGAAAGTCTTCTTGCATCAAGCGGCTCCTTAGTGATAAGCTGGATACCACTAACAATAATTGATGAGAACATCATAACTGCAGCACCACCAAGTACCGACTGTGGCATGATTGATATTAAGGCTCCAAGCTTAGGAATAAGACCACATAATATAAGGAATACCGCACCAGATGCAAGTGCAATTCTGTTAACAACCTTAGTCATTGCAACAAGACCAACATTCTGGCTGAATGATGTATTAGGAAGCACACCGAAAAGTGCTGCAAGCGATGAACCTAAACCATCACACATAACTCCGCCTGAAAGCTCTTTATCTGTCGCTTCTCTTCCTACTCCACCGACCATAACACCAGATATATCTCCAACAGTTTCTACTGCTGTTACCACAAACATAACAAGCACAGGAAGTATTGCTCTTAAATCAAACACAGGCTTAACTGGCATAAACTTAGGAATCGCAATCCACTTAGCTTCTGCAACCTTATTCCAGTTAAGTACCCATGACTTAGTATATTCAACTCCATCAGCAGTAACCGCTGTATGTGGAAGCACACAGCCCATAATAGCTGCTACAATATAACCAACTATAATTCCAATGAGTATAGATGATGAACTAAGATATCCCTTTGTCCAGTGCTTAACAAATAATATAACAACAAGCACAACAAACGCCAGAAACAAATTCTCTAGTGAGCCAAAGTCCTTAGCTCCGTTTCCACCACCGAATGAATTAATACCAACTGAAATAAGTGACAATCCAATAGAAAGCACAACTGTTCCTGTTACAACTGATGGGAAAAATCTTCTTAACGGCTTAATAAATGCACCAAGCACAGTTTCAAAAAGACCACCTATAATGGAAGCGCCCATAATAGCACCATAGGCTAATATTCCGCCTCCCATAACCTTTGTTATACTGCTGAACACTCCGATAAATCCAGAGCTCGTACCCATAATAATAGGCACCTTTCCTCCAACAGGTCCTACTGAAAATAACTGTATAAGCGTTACAATACCAGCTATAATCATAGCATTCTGTAAAAGTGCAACCTGAATAGATGCATACTCACTTCCTGCTCCAATACCACAGGCTCCTGTAATAATAAGCAATGGTGTAAGATTTCCTACAAACATTGCCATAACGTGCTGAAGTCCAAGTGGTATCGCCTGTTTTAATGAAAGCTTTCCATTAAAATCATATGCCTCCGGCATAAGTTCTTTTATCTTTTTCATATATCCTCCGGTATATTAACCATAATCTATCTGTTATTAATCTCATATGAATAAGGTCTAGGGAAAATCATTATTCAAGTACTTGATTTTCCTTAGACCTTCCTTCTGTATGACTAATGACCCGCGTTCATTATCTCTGTACATCAAATGATGCATTATTCATAAGCCTCTTAATCTGGCCAACGCTTGTGATGTTAGTATCGCCGCGGATAGCGTGCTTCATTACTGAAGAAGCTACTGCGAAGTTGACGATATCTTCGTGCTTCCAGTCATTCTGCATAAGAGCATAGATAAGACCAGAAGAGAATGCATCTCCACCACCAACACGGTCAACAATCTCAAAGTTGAGTGTCTTGCTTTCGTAAGTCTTTCCGTCAGCATAGTAGAAAGCCTTAAGAGAGTTATTACTTCCTGAATGAACATAACGTACTGTTCTTGCAATTGCTTTCATATGGTACTGCTCATCAATAGCCTTAAACACTCTGTCCATATCCTCAAATGATGGATCCATAGTAAGACCATCCTTAACATCTGTACCATCTGCATTGTATACATGGATAGGCTCAATACCTATAAGTACATCTACATATGGAAGATATTTGCTGAGTACATCCCTTGCAGTTTCAAAAGACCATAATGTACTTCTGAAATTAGGATCAAAGCTTACTGTAAGTCCAAGCTTCTTAGCTGCCTTGATAGCCTTATCTATAAGACGACGGCAGTTATATGAAAGAGCTGGTGTGATGCCACTTAAATGTAACCAGTCATAATCCTTTAAGATGTTCTCAAAATCTACATCCTTATAATCATATTCAGCAAATGCTGAGCTTCCTCTATCATATATTACCTGTGAAGGTCTTACTGAAACACCTTCTTCAAGGTAATAAAGTCCCATTCGCCCGTCAGACTTGATAATGTGCTTAGTGTGTACATCATTAGCCTTAAGGTAGTTAATACAAGACTTACCCAGGTCTGTGTTAGGTAATACTGTAAAAAATGTTGAGTCAACACCAAGGTTAGCTAAAGAAACTGCTACGTTGGCTTCTGCTCCACCATAGTTAACTATGAAATTGTGGGTTGTAACTATCTTCTCATAGTTAGGTGGTGATAATCTTAACATCAATTCGCCAATTGCTATGAACTTCATATGTGCCTCCATCTATCATTAAACTTTAAACCTGATATTAAGTAATATTTTATAGCAATAATCTGTACTTTTATTGCTCTATATTGTCAAAATAATACTCCATTTAATGATACTACTTATCCTATAAAATTGCAAATTGTATTTAACGCATTAACTCACGAATACCGCAGTATTTTGTTGCATTAACACGCCATTTCATTGTATAATTAAAAATATTTTGAAGCGAGGAAAGTAATACCTATGGACATTTACGAATCATTGAACTCTATTTTAGTAACTTTATTCAATGATATAATGAACATTGAAGAAAAGGCTTTAATTACAGATGAATTTTCTGACATCACAGTTACTGATATGCACATAATTGAAGCTATCGGAATTAAAGAGCCACGCACTATGGGAACAATATCAAAGGCCTTAGGCGTGACTATGGGAACTCTTACAGTCGGCATTAACGGACTTGTTAAAAAGGGATATGTAATAAGGACAAGAAGTGAGGAAGACCGCCGTGTCGTATATGCTTCTCTCACACCAAAGGGTAATGCGGCATACAATCACCATATGAAATTTCATCAGGATATGATTAAACATATCACTGGCGATTTAAGCAAAGATGAAGCAGCTGTACTTATTAAGACATTTACAAGGCTTGAAGATTATTTTAAAAGCATATCATAGCATTTATAATGTCTATGTAATTATATTAACATATAGCTATGCTGTATAACCGCATAACATTTAACGCACTGACTGCATAGTAAAATCCCCACAGATATAAACTTCTGTGGGGATTTTTTGAAAGATTATTAATCTTTCCGCCGACCGGGCCGGCATAATTTATATATGAGAGTTTTGGAAAAGTAAGCTTATTTAGTTAATTCAGCTGTCTTATATATAAATGTTACTGAATTGTCCTTACCATCTGATTTACCAAGGAATGTATTGTAATTCTGACCAAGCCTGATTACTTCCTTGATTGTATCTACTGCTGTATCAGCATCATCACCAACAAGACTTGTAATAGCTTTAATACCTGTCTCATTGAATTCTGCCATACCATCTTTAAGTGTTATAGCACCATCATTAAGCTGTGTTACACCATCTGCTAAAGTTACAGAAGATGACTTAAGTGTTGATGTTCCATCAGCGAGCTGCGTAGAACCACTTCTTAAAGCTTCATTGTTAGAATTAAGTGTGCTGAAACCGCCTGCAATCTGTTCAATACCACCGTTAAGTGTATCATTGTTACCATTAAGCTGTGCAAGTCCTGCGCTTATCTGTGCTATACCACCATTAAGTGTATCATTGTTATCGCTAAGCTGTGCAAGTCCTGCGCTTATCTGTGCTATACCACCATTAAGTGTATCATTGTTACCACTAAGCTGTGCAAGTCCTGCATTAAGCTGTGATGCACCTGCGTTAAGTGTATCGTTATTCTGAACAAGTTCACCAAGTCCGTCTGTTAATGACTGGCTTCCATCTGTAAGCTGCTTTAATGCTGCATTAATTGTTTCATTATTGCTAAGATTGCTGACAACTGCATCTAATGCACTTGAAGCACCTATATTGCCAGCGGCTTTAATAAGAAGTCCTAACTGGTTAGCATATACATAATCCTTTGAACCAGCCTGTGATACCTGTGGAGTATATGGCTTACCGCTTGTCACAGCTTCTGTATATGTCTCTGTTATTATATTAGTTGTATAAGCTGTAAGATACTTTACAAAATAAGTCGATATATCTGTTGCTGCCTCACTACTGCTCTTCTTGCCCAGATCACTAAGGTCTGTTGCTATAGTTACATCACTAAGGCCTAATGCTGTTCCTAATTTCTGTAAATCAGTTGCCTGCTCCATAACAGTCTTTCCTGTTGAGTCTGCTACAGAATTCATCTTATAAGCTGTTGAATTAGCTGCAAGTTCCTTAACAACATTTCCAATAAGTGCTGTCTTAATGCTCTTTATTCCTTCATTTAATTGTGAAGCTCCTGCCTCTGCACTAGCAACACCATCTGTATAAGCCTTTAAACCTGTCTGTAATGAAACTGCACCTGCTGCCGCACTGGCAACACCGCCTGTATATGTTGAAAGACCACTCTGTAATGTGCCTGAACCTGCATTAAGTGCTCCTACACCATCAGTATAAGTCTTTAAACCTGACTGTAACTGTCCTGCACCTGCACCAAGCTGGTTAGCTCCTGCTGTGTATGCACTGATACCATCCTTAAGCTGTCCTGCACCTGCTGCCAGAGCTGTAGCACCATCTGTATAAGCATAGATACCATCTTTAAGCTGGCTTGCACCATCATTTAACTGGTTCACGCCATCTGTAAGTGCTGGAATACTGTCAGAAAGTGTCTGTGTACCATTCTGGAGAATCACTGTTCCATCTGTAAGCTGGTCAGCTGCTGACTGAAGCTCATTCATCTTATCTTCAAGCTTAGCAAGTGAGAAATCATCTGTATCTATATCATTAAGTGTGCTTGTTGTAGCAACTGACATAGACATATCAAGCTCGAAATCTTCTACATCTGCTGATATTTCAAAATATTCAGGAATATCCATATCAAGGCTTTCACCATCAAACTTAAGGTTTAAAGTATCCTTTAAGCCTGGCATAGTCATACCAAGTGCTATAATATTATCGCCAACCTTACTTACCTTGCCATTAGTAACTTCTACATTGCTGAACTTATCTGTTGGAAGAAGAGTTCCTGTAATCATTGTAAATGGAACATAAGCTGTCTGTGACTTTCCATTAACTTTTATAGTCTTCCTCTCATTGTTAGTATAGTCATATCTGATAGTAACCTTACCACTCTTGCCAATCATATCTTCCGGTTTAGTTTCAACACCATTTAACTTGTAAGTAACCTTTATTGAAACAGGAGCAGTCTTATCAGATGTGCTCTGGTTAGTTGTTGTTTCGCCCTTAGAATCAGTAACCTTTTCTGTTACAAGAACGTGATCCTGAGTTCCGTCTGCCTTATCAAATACATATACCATCTCGTCTCTTGTATTTGTCTTTAATGTACTTGTATTTGATATTGAAAGCTCGTTCTTAATAGCATTTGTTATAATATTCTCTGTATTAGAAGCAGCCTCACTGCTTATTGCAACCTCACTGCCTGTCTGATTATATGCTGTGCTAGTGCCACAGCCTGTAAGTGTTGAAGCAATAAGAACAACACTTAATAATACTGAACTATATTTAAATAAAGTCTTCTTAACCATAACTATTCCTCCATTTTCTTACTTCCTGATATATTCTTATATCTGTTACGAAATATGCATCTTTGACCCATTCATATATATTCCTGATTACATATCCTGATTCTTCTTAGGCTTAAATCCTATACTTGTATTGATAATGAGCTTATCACATAATACAAACAATGATGGAAGTATGAAGATAACTACGAACATACTTATAATTGCACCACGCGCCATAAGTGTACAAAGCGAACCAATCATATCAACTGAAGCTATGCATCCAACACCAAATGTTGCGGCAAAGAAACCAAGTGCACTAACAATAATTGATGGTATTGATGTTGAAAGAGCTATCTGAATTGCTTCCTTCTTAGCGTATCCCTGGCTTCTTTCCTTCTTATATCTTGTTGTCATAAGAATAGCATAATCGACTGTTGCACCAAGCTGGATAGTACCTATAACTACTGATGCAATAAATGGTATCTGTGTATGAGTAAAATATGGAATACCCATATTAACAAAGATAGCAAATTCGATTGCTGAAACAAGTATAATTGGAAGCGATATTGATTTAAGTACGAACAGGATAATAACAAATATAGCTACTATTGATACCGCACTGACTGTCTTAAAGTCCTTATCTGTTATAGTGATAAGATCCTTGGTACAAGGAGCTTCACCAACTACCATTGCCTTAGAATCGTAAGACTTTACAATATCATTTACCTTACTAATCTGATTGTTAATTTCATCTGATGCTATTTTGTAATCTGTAGCAATCATCATTATCTGATAATCTTCACCCTTAAGCTCTGATACTGTCTTAGCCGGTAAGAATTCCTGCGGAATACCAGACTTAAGTGCTGTGTCAAGTCCAAGTGCGAACTGTACACCGTCTACATCACCTAACTTATCAAGCATTTCGTTAGCTGTATCTGTAGACATACCAGAGTCAGCAAGTATCATATAGATTGAATTCATATCAAAGTTTTCTTCCAGCTTCTTGTTAGCCTGTGAGCAGGCAAGGTCATCTGGAAGTGTATCAGATAAATCATAATATACTGATGTATGATTCTGTCCATATATAGCAGGTCCTAATAGTACAACGAAGATAATTACAAATATCCATGAGTGGTTTACTATAAATGTAGCAAGCTTATCGAAGTTTGGCATAATCTCACGATGCATTGTCTTCTCTAATGCCCTGTCAAATGTAAGTATCAATGATGGAAGGATTGTTACACAACCGATAACACCGAATACAACACCCTTTGCCATAACGATACCAAGGTCAAGACCAAGTGTGAAGCTCATAAAGCAAAGTGCAATGAAACCTGCAACTGTTGTTATAGAAGAACCAACTACGGATGTAAGTGTATTACCAATGGCAACTGCCATCGCTTCCTTGTGGTCATCCGGATATATTTCCTTCATTTCCTTGTAGCTGTGCCATAAGAAGATTGAATAATCCAGTGTAACACCTAACTGAAGTACAGCCGCAAGAGCTTTAGTTATATATGAAACCTCACCTAATAAAATGTTAGAACCCAGGTTGTATACAATTGCCATTCCTATACTTATCATAAAGAATACTGGTACAAGAAATGAATCCATAAATATAGCAAGCACGATACATACAAGAACTACTGCTATAAGTACATAAAGTGGTGTCTCTTTCTCCGAAAGATTCTTAGTATCCGTAACTACTGCTGACATACCACTTATAAACGCCTGACCCTCTGTCTTCTCTCTTATCTGTGTGATAGCATTCATAGTATCATCACTTGAAGTTGTATTATCGAAGAATATTGCAAATAAAGTTGTATCTGTGCTGTCATTCTCGAAATACTTTCTGAATTTTGATGGAACAATCTCAGATGGAACATCTTCACCAACTATTCCTGTGTAAGAAATAACCTGTGCAACGTGGTCTACACTCTCTACCTTCTTAATAAGTCTGTCAGTAGACTTCGTATCCATATTCTGGACAACTACCATCGCGTATGCACCCTTATTGAAGTCATCCATAAGAATGTCCTGACCCTGCATAGTCTCTATCTCATTCGGAAGATAATACAGAATATCGTAATTAACTCTTGTATTAAAGTATCCGATTGCAGATGGAATAAGAAGCAGGAAACTCAGAATAAGAATTGGAATTCTGAGTTTAACAATTACTTTTCCAAACTTTTCCATAACTCGCCTCATTTCTACGTCTGCGACGTAATTTTACTTTGATTGGACTGATAACCTCTCAATAATTAATAACTCTCTTAATTAATTACATTTATTATCAATTCAATACATATGACCGTCATCTCTCAAATATGACTTATGGTCATTTTCTTTGCAAGTGTTATTCTAGCACAAAATGACCGATAGTCAATACTCAAAATGACTAAAAGTCATTTTTTTATAGATTTTTTATTTTCAATATGGTAGAATATTAATTGACAGAATAACTAATATTAAACTTGAATTTATTGACAAAATATTTGCATCTGATAAATGAAGTACATAATACGTCATTTATAACCGCATGAATAATGTTATTTATGCCTGCATTAGATTGGAGATTTTATGGGAAAACTTGAGAACAACAAACAACAGAAAAGGACTTCCCTCTTAGATACAGCTTTTAAGCTCTTTACAACGCAGGGTGTTTCCAAGACATCAATTGCCGAGATTTCTCAGAAAGCTGGAATTGCCAAGGGAACTTTTTATCTGTATTTCAAAGATAAATATGATATAAGAAATAAACTCATTTCTCACGAGGCAAGCAAGCTCTTTAAAAATGCAGTGAATGCATTAGAGCTTCATATAAAAGAACAGCAGATTAGTGACCCTTCGTTTACAATTACATTTACCGAGGAGATTATATTTATTGCTGACAACATAATTAATGTGCTTAACACCAACCAGACACTTCTTACATTTATATCAAAGAACCTGTCGTGGGGAATATTTAAAGAGGCTCTTACAACCAATGTCGCTGATGACGACATTAATTTTAAAGATATATACTATGAAATGCTTGAAGACTCTGGTCTTAACCTCAACGAGCCTGAGATTATGCTGTTTATGATTGTCGAGCTTATAAGCTCAACCTGCTACAGCTCAATCCTTTACAAAGAACCAGCTGATATTGACAGGCTCAAGCCTTATCTTTATAAGACCATTAAGGCAATTATTAATGAACATACAATAGAAGATTAGAAGATAAGAAATCCCCTTCCTTACCAGAAATATTATCTGACAAAGAAGGGGATTTGTACCACTCCACCTATAATTTTAAAATTTACTCTTAAATTTATTTTAGCTAAGACTCTCTTTTAATCACTCTTTTATATATGTTTTTAACATTTGTGTAACATTTTTTCTTTTAAGAACTAATTTCCCAGAAGCTTATTATATATATCCCTCTTAGATACGCCCCTGTCCCTGGCTGCTGCCTTCATAGCCTCTTTTTTATCAAGTCCCTGTGCTATATACATATCAACGTGTTCCTGCTCAGACATAGTAAGCCACTGTGCCTGTGCTTCCTCTTTAAGCTCATTTCTGTCTTTTCCAGCAATTACAAGAACATACTCGCCCCTTGGCTGGTTATTCTCATAATAACTACACGCCTCCGCAAGCATTGTAACCATACTATTCTCATAGCGTTTGGTAAGTTCCTTGCATATAGTAACTGCCCTGCTTCCTCCTAACACCTCAGAAAGCTCTCTAAGTGTCTTTAAAAGCCTGTGTGGAGCTTCGTATATAATCATTGTTCTTGTTTCATCTTCAAGCTCTTTTAATATGTCTTTACGCTCATTCTTGTCCGCCGGAAGAAATGCTTCAAATGCAAAACGTCTTGTTGCCTGTCCCGACATTGTAAGTGCCGTTATACACGCTGCCGCACCAGGAACTGATGATACCTTAATTCCTGATGCAAGTGCCTGCCTTACAAGCTCCTCTCCCGGGTCAGATATTCCAGGTGTTCCAGCATCAGTTATTACAGCGACTGACATTCCTTTAAGCATCTTCTCAACAAGCACCTTTGCCTTATCATACTTGTTATATTCATGATAGCTTGTCATCGGCGTATTAATCTCAAAATGATTAAGCAGCTTTATGCTGTTTCTCGTATCCTCCGCCGCAATAATATCAACTTCCTTTAATATCCTTAACACCCTGAACGTAATATCCTCAAGATTACCAATCGGAGTTGCACACAAATATAACTGCCCAACTCCGCTATTATTATGAAAGCCATTAAATTCTTCAAGTGCCTGCACACTATCATAATCAATATCTGTAATATTATCTTCCATACTGCTCCTCTCTTAAATTCATACTAATTGTACATTTTTAAAAGTTCTTCCGTGTAACTTCCATCGCTATTGTATACAATAAGTGGTTCTTCCACTATAAGCTGTGAACGTCCGCCCTTTACCGCCTCTATAAGCACCATATTAGCTGGCTTATCTATATGCGGATACACAAGCCTTATACGCTTTGGCTCAAGGTGGTTATTCTTCATAGAAGTAAATATATCTACAAGTCTTGATGGTCTGTGAACCATATACATATGTCCCTTAACCTTAAGGCACTTTGAAGCTTCCCTTACAACGTCCTCAAGACTGCATAGAAGCTCGTGTCTTGCGATTGCCTTGGCACTCTCAGGATTAACAATTCCGTGATTTTCATTCATATATGGTGGATTGCTTGTAACCACATTAAAAGAAGCCCCACCTAAAATATGTGAAGCTTCTTTAATATCACCTTTTACAATATTAACCTTGTCTAACAGACTATTAAGTTCAACATTTCTGACAGCAAGGTCATAACTGATATCCTGAATTTCCAAGCCTGTATACATACTGCCTGGATTTTTCGCCTGCATAAGAATTGGTATTACACCATTTCCAGTACCCATATCCAGCACCTTCTGGTTCTTTCCGGCCTTCGCAAATGTAGACAACAACACAGCATCCATTCCAAAACAGAACACATCTGTATTCTGGATTAGTCTGAGATTATCCCTGCATAAGTCATCAATTCTCTCATTGGCATTAATACCTGCATTAATCTTAACATCAGTCATCATTAATATGGGCTTTTCCTTCCTTTTTCTCAAGCTCTTCGAGTTCTTTTAACTCTTTATCATCTATATTCATTCTGTCGTTTCTTCTCTTAGGCTTAAATCTAAGCTCAGCAACAGGATACTCTCTTATCTCTTTCTCATCTCCATCAAGTGTGACAATTACCTTAACAAGCTGTCTTAACACATTAACGCTTGATACCTCACCCTTTAACTTCTCAGGTGTAGTAACATAATCTCCCACATTAGGAAGGTGGCTGTTAAGCTCCTCGTAAGTTTCCTGCTCATTCTTAAGACAGCACATAAGTCTTCCACACACACCCGATATCTTTGATGGATTAAGCGATAAATTCTGTTCCTTTGCCATCTTAATTGACACTGGTATGAACTCTGGCATATATGTTGCACAGCACAATGGTCTTCCACAAGAACCAATTCCGCCTAATATCTTAGTTTCATCTCTTACACCAATCTGACGAAGTTCAATTCTTGTCTTAAATACTGCTGCCAGATCCTTTACAAGCTCTCTGAAATCAATTCTTCCATCCGCTGTAAAGTAGAACAATACTTTATTATTGTCAAATGTATACTCAACCTTTATAAGCTTCATTTCAAGATTATGCTTCTTAATCTTCTCAAGACATATCTTATACGCTTCTTTTTCCTTTTCCCTGTTCTTAGCTTCCCTTTCATCATCATCAGGTGTCGATATTCTGATAATAGCCTTAAGCGGCTGTACAACTGCTGAATCCTCAACCTCTCTTTCACCAAGAACAACGTGGCCATACTCAATTCCTCTTGCTGTTTCAACAATAACGTGCTGACCAACCTCAACATTATACTGTCCCGGTGCAAAGAAATATATTTTGCCAACCTGCCTGAATCTAACACCAACAACTTTAGTCATCTATTTTTAATCTCCAATCCTGCCAAATATTAATTCCTAACATCAGCCAATTATTCACTAACTGCCT
>ERZ773108.1489-NODE-1489-length-23249-cov-8.973269_pt1 | contig 23249 bp, 13 predicted proteins | sample MGYA00580570_ERZ773108 | MGnify/ENA primary metagenome ERZ773108 (study PRJEB29015, sample SAMEA2737840) | human gut metagenome | biome: human gut; feature: human-associated habitat; material: faeces | place: China | collected 2012 ...
GGAATAAAGTCCGGGATTAAAGGAAGAGCCGATGCATAAATTTGTGGGGAAAACCGTACTGCCCAAAGCGTGAACGCCGTGGTTTGCTTCCACCTCAACAAGAACGGGAATTTTCACTCTTGCATTGTCGAGTATGAACTTTTGCATCATATTGGCAAACTTAACTCTGTGGCGGGGCTCGATACCCGTCCCCCAATTATGCTGTGTAAAGCCGTCGGCACGTAAAAAATTGCTGATAGCGCCCATTGCGCCGTAATCTCTTATAAAATTTTTAAATTCGTCTTTTAAAGCAAATTCTTCACCGTTTCTTTCAAAACAGCGATAGCCCGCCACCGTTTGAGACATTTGGGCAAGCTTTTCTCTCAGAGTCATTTCCTTTAAAAGCTGCTGAATTTTTTGAGTGTAATTATTCATATTTTTTAATTTATATTGTACTTTGTTCCTTAATATAATCATCAAGATATTTCAAATTTATATAAGGCTTTACCGTATCTATAAAATCCTTTTTTCGCTTCACATTGAGAAGCTTGTATAAATTTGACATTTTGTGCTTTACGGAGCTTAAAGACATAAAAAGACTGTCGGCTATTTCAAAGGCGGTTTTACCGCGAATAAGCATACCGATTATTTTCAGGTCATTTATATCAATTGAGCTTAACATACTTTCAAGCATTATCGGTATATCGGGAGTATCTATTTCTTCGGTACTGCTTTCAAAATTGAGCTTTCGGCTTGTAAGCTTAAAGCAAGCGTTGCTTTGCTCAAAGGGTATATTAGCGGTAGTGTCTCTTGAGGTGAAATAATTTTTGAGCATTATGTTAACGCTTCCGAAATCGTTTCTGTTTTTTACGCAAAGCTCATATAATCTGTAAAGCATTATTGCTCCGGAGGTCTGTTTATAGCTTGAGGACGTGAGCGACGGATAATAAAGCCTTGACAGCAGGCTGTCCATAGAGCCGATAAAAAAGGTTTTTTCAATATATTCGGGGTCGCTGTGCTTAAGTCTTTCTATCAAATCAATAGCTACAAGGTCGTTTACCAAAATAACAACGTCATATTTATCCCGATTTTCAAAAAAGCTTTCATAGCAATTATCAAGACCGTTTACAACCGTATAAATATCTTCAGGCTCAAGCGCAGTCCACCTCTGATATATTCCCTCCGCCAATTTCATATCGGCATTTGAGCGGGGATTTAAGCCGTAAACCGCCAGATTTTTTCTGTTGTTTGTTACGCAGTAATTAAGAATTATATTTGACTTATCGGCTATATCGTTGCTTATCAAATTGGCATGCCTGATATTAAACGGAACGTTTAAAAAATCGTCCTTTAATATTACCGGAATATTCTTCTCATAGCATTTTTCAATTACCCATTCGCTGTAATCGTCCAAATCAATTTTGGTTTTTATAAAAAACGCGACTGCCTCTTCATCGTGAGCGGCTAACGAAATAAATTCATCAAAAGAAAAGGTATCGATAACCTTGAGCTTTTTTCGGTAAATATTCGTCATTCTTTTTACTATAACATCGTTATGATAGAAAAAGCTTCTCTCATCGGAAAGTTTTTTAGTCGAATTCAGAAAGCGCAAAACATAAAATGCCAAAATATCATCCCCGGAAGCTTGTTTTTATGTATTATACCACAAAGCAAAAATTCTTGCAAGACATCTTTGCAAAACTGCCGTCTTATGTAGCATACCGCAAGCTTCCGGTTTTAAACGAAAAATATTTAATTTTGATATATAAATCGGATATTAAGGTACTGCGGTATTACCCGATTATACCTAAAAGCAATCTTCTGAGGAACGAGAGATCCCCTGCGTTTGCGGGTTGAGAATCGCCGTCCAAATCATATTTTAAATCTGTATTGAGATTTACCGACGCCTTTTTGAGAATCACAAGATCTATGATATCTACAGCTCCGTCTTCGTTCAGGTCGCCCTTTATCAAATCAATCCATTTAGCGTAAAGTACGGCGCCTGCGGTCGCAAGTGTAACCTTTTCGCCGCTGTAATCGGAAGCGGAATACCAACCGACGAATTTCTTACCGTCCTTGACGGGGGTTTTTAAAGCTCCGTCCGCTGTTTCAAACTCGGCTTTATATTCCCCGCCGTCGCAATATACAACGGAAACCTGATCTTCTGCGTTCGCGTCAATTTCCTGTAATGAAATTGAGTTAATTTGAAATTTCCAAACGCCGGAAAAACCTATTCTGAACGGCTTGCCGTTTCCTACTATTTCGGCATTTAGGTAATAATTGTTTCCTGAATCGGTTAATTTGTGATTTTTTACGGCAGCTACATAAAAATTTCCGGCAGATGTTGATGATGCGCCTTCGGTACTGTCATAGCCGATAGCAATCTGCGGCAGATTGCGTGCTTCTTCGGTATTCCCGTTATTATTAACAAACTTGTAATTCAATGTTACCGCATATCTTTTACCGCTTTCAAGCTTTAACAAGGTATTGTCTGCATATTTTAAACCCATCTCCCTACAACCGGTGGATATACTTTTAACTTTACCGATGGGTATAGACTCCCAATACCAGTCACTTGCAGTAACCTCACATATTCCGTCATCGCATATCAAAGAAGCTTTTTCCTTAGTTACTAAATACAAATTTGACAAATCGACCGTTATATCGGTTTTTGTCGGATCGATCCATTTAGCGTAAAGTACGGCGCCTGCTGTCGCGGCTGTAACCTTTTCACCGCTGAAGTCGTGAGCGGAATACCAACCGCCGAATACCATATTTTCTTTAACAGGTACTTTTAAAGCTCCTCCCTCGGTTGCAAACTCGGCTTTATATTCGCCGTCGTCACAGTATACAACGGTGACCTGATTTTCTGCGGTCGCGTCAATTTCCTGTAAAAAAACCGAATTGATTTCAAATTTCACAAAGCCGGAAAAGCCTATTCTGAGTAGATTGCCGTCCCCCACTATTTCTGCACTGAGGTAATAGCTACTTCCGGCGTCAGCCTTTGCATGATTTTTTACGGCAGCTGCATAAAAGCTACCGGCCTTGTATGTTTCTGTGTATGCGGTACGACCGACAGCAATCTGCGGCAAATGATTATTTGTAGGACTTGGATTCCCATTATTATCAACGAACGTGTAATTCAAAGTTACCGCATATCTTTTGCTTTTTTCAAGCTTTACCAAGGTGCCGTCCGCATACTTTAAGGCTACCTCTTTACACCATGTTGATTCATTGCCGACTGCACGTATAGGTTTATTGGTTCCGGAGTACTGTTTTGCAGTAATCGTTAATATACCGTCAACTTCATCGTAGTTCATAGTAGTATCAGTCTTAGTTACTAAAACCGATTTTGACAAATCGATAACCCTATCGGTTGCAGCCGACGCGGTAAACGGTATTGCCGTTATTACCGCCATAAGTAAAATGCCTGATAATAAAATTGATAATGCTTTTTTCATACTCTTTTCTCCTTTGTTACAATATATTTGCCGGTACCGTCCGGCTGAAAAAACTGCCGTTTATAATAGCTCCTTCGAGCATATTACCTTAATTTATCCCGTTATACCCACCCTGTCTATCGAACGGACAAATTTCCGCTGGAAAATCATATAGAGTATAAGAGGAATTATTATATACATTAAGCAGGCCGCGCTGACTAAGGACGCATATTCCGGCCAGCCCTCGTATATACCGACCTGCTTCAAATAGACCTTAAGGAAGCTTAAAACCATTGCAAGCGGAGCCGAATCGGATAAAAAGGTAAGAGAGGCGAGATAATATTCGTTCCAATGCCAAACAAAGGAAAGCACCGAAACCGTAACCAAAACCACGCTTGACGACGGCAAAGCAATTGAAAAATATGTCCTTACGGGACCGGCGCCGTCGATATAAGCCGCATCCTCCAATTCCTTAGGCAGATTAACGAAAAACTGCTGATAAATAAATATCATCATACCGCTTCTTATACCGACGCCTAAAAATGACGGCAGCCAATATACAAACGGCGTGTTGAACAAATGAAGATTTCGGTAGTTTACAGACATCGAAAGACTGTACATTTGGATAGGAACAAGCAGGGAAAGTATAAGGAAAAAGGTGCATACAGGCTTACCTTTAAATTTAAATCTCGCAAAGCCGTATGCAACGAAGGCGCATACGAAGGTTTCTATCGCCGCGCTTGAAATTTGAACAAGGAAGGTTTGCTTTAGCGCCGTTCCGAAATCCAACAGCTCGAAAATATCCTTAAAGCTTTTAAGGCTGTAGGTTACGGGAATCCAAATATGCTCTACGTCAAGCATTGCGTCTGTATCCTTGATAGCAGTAACAAGCATATAAAAGAACGGATATAAAACAATATAGCCTACAATTATAAGAATCAAAAGCCTCGCCGAATAAATTATTGCGGCCGAAGCCTTTCGACGGAGAAGCGTACTGCTGTAACCTGATTTTGAAGTCATTTAACTCCACCTCCTTAAAAGCTTCTTATTGTAAATAAATAAGATCAGCGCCACAATTATACCTACAACAAGGAAGTAAAGCCAAAGTGCCGCCGATCCTCTGCCGAATGCCAGTGAATTGAAGAACTTATAGCCCTGTTCTATTACTTTATTGCTGCTTTTTGTTATGTTTTCAACGATTGTGAAAACTATTACAAGAAACATTGTTCTGCCGAGACTCGGAAGTGTTATAAACCAAAATTCCTCCCATTTGGTCGCTCCCTCAACCTCGGATACCTCGTAAAGCAGATCGGGAATCGACTGGAGACCCGCAATAAACAGAATTATCTGAATTCCGCTTTGCCAAACCAGCATAAACAGGTTATCAAGCCCTACCGAAAGATAGGTTTCAACCGCAGCCGGAAGGTTCAGCGCCGAGAAGATTGCCGAAAAATCGACCATTCCGAAAGAAACCGATTCATTGACCGCAACCTCTGTGGCATTTCCGGACGCCGCGCTTAAATAAAGGTCCAAAACCGAACCGCCTGCAATTATTACAGGTAAGAAGAACAGTGAACGGAAGAATAATCTTCCCCTGAACTTATTGTTCAGCAGCACCGCTAAAATAAGACTTACAAGCAGTATAAACGGAACCGAAATAAACATATCCGTAAATGCCGCAATAAGATTATTTACATACTTTGTATCTTTAAACAGCAAATACTTGATGTTCGCAAGCCCCACAAATTTTGTTACGGCGCCGTCGCCTATTGTTATATCGGCAAAGGAAAAATATGCAGACTGTACAATCGGCACGATAAAGAAAATCAGCATACCGACTATCCAAGGGGCAAGAAAGATATATCCGTAACGGGATTTTAAGGTTTCAAGACCCTTGACCTTGCGCTTTTTCATTATCCTTCCCTCCCGTATATATAGCCTTTAGCAGCAATCTCGCCGTACTGTGTAGCAACAGGAGCCTCGCCGTAATTTACAACCGTGTATCCGCCGCCTGCAAACCTTGTAATGCGGACGTCCTTATTTATTATTTCATAACCGACGATTTCGGCATTTCCCGTCAGCTTCAAATAATCCTTAGCTTTATTTACGGTGCTGTAAATATCTTCCTTAATACCGTCAAAGCTTGAGCCGAAGATAAACGTATTATCGTTTGTAACAAGCTCCTTTCGGAAATTTCCGTAAACCGTGTATGAAGGAGAAATTCCGCTTTCGGCACAGCGAAGTATCGCGTCTTCTTTATCAGAACAAAGATTTATAGATACCGAGCTTAGCGGCACGTAGCCCTTGAAAACAAGCTCATAAAACGGAACGTCAAAGTCGAACGCGATATGATCCGAGGAATATATCGGAGCGTCGTTCACATAGTCTGCATTTACAGCCGCATAGCTGTTTGCCGAGGTGGAAAGCAGCTTATATCCGCCCTTTTTAACACCGGTAAAAAGCTTTGCAACATCATTTTCCATATTGTTTGCCAAATATGTTTCCTGATTTGCATAATCGGAATAAACCGTAGTGCCGAGAGAATTTAATGAAATTCCCGAAACGCCTTTTTTGGCTGAAACCTTTATTATTTTTTCAACAGCACGGCTTAAATTACTTCTTGAAAGCAGGTAAAATCTGTCGTCGTTTGAAGCCTTGCTTACGGTGTCAAAGCTTGTATATGTTATACTCATACCGCTTGAATATACCGCGGCGTCCTTCTTTGAAAAACCGCCGCCCGATTTATTAAAGGCTATAACGTCATAATCAAGGAAAGCGTTTATACCTTTTTTATCAAGTGCGGAATAAAGCTTTTCCATATTTCCAAGCTTGCCTGCCATTTTAAAGCCGCCTGCAACCTTTTGTGCGTCCACTCCGCTTTGACCGAACCCCAAAAGGTTTAAATTTATGTTACTGCCGATTTTTTCCGACAGCTCATTTGCAATTTTTTCCGCTTCCGCCGCCGTTGTAAGGGGGAAAAGCTTTGTTGTGGGAATACCTAAGATAAAATCGGGCTGAAGGGTTGCGCCGATGATTTTAAAGCTTGCGTCAACCTCTTTATTTTCGGATTTTTCAAGTCCCGAATTTTTCTTTAAATAATCGCGGTATTTTTCCGCCATGCCGTAAACGCTTGCTTTTTCGCCGCTTAAAACAAAATATTCCGCTTTAACGGGCGTGGTTAAAATACCCTTATCAAAAACCTTAAAATTGCCGAGCGTTGTGGTGGTTATGAAATTTTCGGGTCTTTCGATATTTTTAAAGCCTCTTATACGGAATGATGGGTAAACGGTTGAATAACCGATGTCGTTTGAGCCGATATTCCAATTTATACTTGCAGACGGCGCTCCCGACGAGATAACCCCAAGCACTGCACTGTCACCCTTTTTAGCGGCAAAAATCGGCATTTTAATTTGTTCTGAGGTTGTAGACGTACCGAATTTTCTGTAAGCCGAATCACCGCCGTAAACCTCCTTAGAGCCGACGTTTCCGACCGCCTGCTCGCCTACAGGCTCCACAATTGCGCCTGAACCGTCTGGGAAGAAAAGAAAACTGTTTTCGGAGTTGTTTTTCAATCCGCAGAGGAATGGCTCTAATGCTACTGAGGTTACTTTATAATCCTCTCCCTCCGCAATCTCCTTTGGATCAACGGTTACCGCAAAGGAGTCTTCACCTATTGTATACTCAACCGGCACAGCTATATCAAACTCGGTAAATTCATAAATAACCTTTAATCCGTTATCAATCTTTTCGGTGTAAATTTCGCCCTCTTGAACGGCTCCGGTATAGGAATACAACGTAATTTCATCAAAGGATTTCGGGTCTTGATAGTTTACCTGCAAGGCAGATTCAAGCTGCGGATGGTTTTTCTTTTTAACGCCGTTCTCGGCAGCTCCGTTTTGCGCCTCGGCAGGTATTTGACCCCAAACCGCTCCGCTCTGCTTATCTGCAAAGCTTACCCGCTTTAACGAGTTATCCCAATAAAGCTCAAATCTGTCATTCTCACATACCTTGCCGTTTACATACTCCGAATCAAAGCTTTGATCGCCGAAATTTAAAAAGGTCACAAGCGATTTATCATTTCCGCAGCCTGCCAAGCCTAAAAGGGTTATAAGAGCTACCAAAAGCGCAAATATTCTGAATAATCTGTTTTTCAATTGCTCTACTCCCCTTCTATCGGTATCTTATTTCGGTGAATACTGTTGCTATCCAGCCGTAAACCTGCTGAGCCAACAGGCAAACCATAAATATTAGGAAAACGATTATAATCATCGCTATCGCCGTAACAACGGTTGTGCCGACGAATTTGCCGAATTCGTAATTATGTACCTTCATAACGCCAACGGCTAAAATGAAAAATGTATAGAGAATACAAACTGTTTTAAATATAGTAATAAATGCAAATTCATCGGGTGAAAGTATATGCGTCATTAAAAGATAAACTATCTGCGCAAAAACTATAGGCAGCAGGCTGTAGCAGGTAACAATGTAAATTTCTTTGAATTTACCGATACCGCCCATTAAAACGCATACAAGCCAGTTTGCCGAAACAAAGAGCATAACCAGCGCAACTGTTTTTAACAAAACGTAAAACGAATTATAATTCTCGGCGTCAAAACGGTTGAAAGCAAAGCCCGAAGCCTTATCGCTTATTGCGGAAATAATATAATAAACCGCTAAAACGGCGGTAGCCAAGGGCAAAGAGCCTAAGCCCTTTTCCTTAACAAGCCTAAAGCTTTCAAACGGGTGCGGAATGCATTCAAGCATATTTTTAAGCTTTGCATTTTTAATAAGCACGATTTTCTTTTTACGCTTTATATAAATAAGCACTGTAAGCAGCGCGGCAATAAAAATTACCAGCAAGAAAACAAAGGTAAAATTCTTTTCAAAAAATCTTGTTCTTTCTTTACCGAACGCGTCGGCATAGGTTTCCCTATCCGCGCCTAATTTCGCATATTCAAGCGCCTTATCATAGTCGCCAGAGGAATAGTAGGCCTTTGCAAGCCCTCTGTATGCTAACTGATTATTCTTATCAAGCTTTATTATCTCTTTCCATTCCTCGGCGGTTTCGCTGTAATTATCGTTTAAGGTTGCTGTTTGAGCCTTTCGCACAGCCTTACCGTAATCGGTTATTGAAAATACCGTAATATTCTTGTTCACGGAATCGGAAACCACAATATCGGTTCCGTTTATTGCAAGCGTATCCGCCTTTGAAAACGTTCCCTTTTGAGTTTGCGAATTTGTGCCTCCGCCGAATACGCACATAAGGTTACATTCCTTATCGTACAAAAAGATACGGTTATAAACACCGCTGTCAAGCGCATAAAAAAATCCGTCGGAATCAACGTCTATTGAATTCAGGTTTTCGGTCTTAATAAGCTTTGCGGAATCGTCCGCAAAATTATAATCGCTCTTTTTAAGAACGTCCCTACCGCCCGGATTAAGCTTTTTTACCTGACCCTTAACGGCGCTTTCGTTTGTAGAGGTTACCGTATAAATAAAATCGCCCGGACCTATTGCAAAATCCGTAAACTGATAGGGCAACGCTCTTACCGAAGCCGCTCTTTTTTCATTGGTTGAAAAAAGCTTTGTAACAAATTCGGTTAAAATTTCACCGACAGACGCCGGAACGGAATTCGCACCGTAAAATCCCAAAAATTCCATTTTAGGCGAATAAACCAGCGCCCCGTAATACGAGCCTTCGCTTACAATGTAAATATAATCTCCTGAATCAACCGCAACCCTTATAGGGCTGTAATTGAAATTATCGGGAATAAGCTTAGATTCGGGCAGGGTTAAATAAGCCGTAACGTTACCGTTCGTATCAAGCGCTAAAATTCTCGCGTTTTTCGTGTCGGCTATATAGATCTGTTCATTCTTTACAAAAATACCGCTTGCCCCGTCAAATGAAAGCCTTTCGCCGTTATAGGTTACGGTATCGATTTTTTTATAAAGCGAATAATCGCCTTCAAGCACATAAACTGTTGAATTTGTGCTGTCAAGTATATATATTTTTCCGTTATCGGCTGTAATATCGTTGATACTTCCGAAGGACGGAATATTTAATATGTTTGCATTGATAACCGTTTTGACCTTATACATCGGCTTACAGTATACCATTGTTTTTTCGCTTGCACCTAAGTCTTGCCAATATGTATAGGTCTCAAAAGGCTTTTCCTCGGTTTTTGCAGAGGTAGTCCTTTGAGGTGCGGCTGATACGTTTAAGCTTAAAAGCACGGCAAACGCAAAGAGAAAGCTTGCAATCCTTATTAGGCTGATTTTTTTATTCATAGCTTTACCCCTTAATACCTGCACTGCCCATACTCTGCTTAACGCTGCTTTGGGATACAAGGTATACCAAAATCGGCGGTATCATCATAATAACCGTAGCCGCCATTGCCGCTCCCGAACGTGAAATTCCGCCGGTTGCTATTGTTGACATTACCGTGGGCAGGGTTTTCAGCGACTCGTTAAAAATTGTACCGGTCGGCACGGTTGACCAAATGCTTTGAAATGCAAACAAAACAAGCGTTAAAACACAGGGCTTTACATTCGGGAAAATAATACGCCAGAAAATTCTGAGATAACTTGCACCGTCTATTTTTGCCGCCTCTAAAAGTGCGTCGGGAATATAGCCGTCTATATACTGCTTCATTAAAAACACACCCATAGACGACGGGATAAACGGCAGAATATAAACCCAATAGGTATCTATTATATGTAGCTCGTTATATATGATGTAACGCGGAATGCTCAGGGTATAAGCATTAAAAAGCAGGGAGGTTTGAATTACGAGAAATATCGTTTTCTTGAATTTCAGATCGACCTTAGATAATACAAAGGCTGCCGCAGTTGCCGCAAGCACGTGTAAAACCGTTCCGACAATACTTATAAAAAGGCTGTTTGTAAGATACCTTGAAAAAGGTACGTTAAGTCCGGAAATCAAATTCGGAAGCGCCAAATAGTTATTAAGCGTCGGGCGCTTTACAGTGAACATTGCAGGCGGAAAAACAAGTATTTCGTCAAGCGGCTTAAATGATGTGGCAATACTGTAAATTAACGGCAAAACCGAAAATGCGCCGAACAAAAACAGAAAGGCAAAAAACAGAAAATTGCCGAATTTTGAACGCGTATACTTTCGCACCTGAACCTTTTCGGTTCTTCTCATATCGGTCAGTATTTCTTTGAATTTTTTCATTACTGACCCACCTTTTTAAGTAATTTAACGGTAATACCCCTTGTAGCAAACATAACTATAAACAGCACTACCGAAAGCGCAGAGGCATAACCCATTTCATACCTGACGGATCCTATATCCGTAAGGTATGAAACCACTGTATCCGCGGCGTAGCCTACCGTAGGATAACCCGCAAGAGTTGTTACGATATTGCTGATTGAGAAAGCGCTTGCAATCTGCATAACCGCACTGAAAAAAAGCATATTTCTCATACCGGGCAACGTTATATACCAAAGCTCCTGCCAACGGTTTCTGATGCCGTCAACAGCACCCGCCTCAAAAAGTTCGGGATTGATATTTTGAAGTCCCGAAATGTTTGAAAGGAAGGATATACCCATACTCATCCATAATTGGATCATAACAACTATCGGAACAATCAGGGCCGAATCCGAAAACCACTGTTTAGGCTGCGTTATCAAGCGTAAGGAAAGCAAAATGCTGTTCATATAGCCGTAGCTGTCGCTTGAAAAAATTACCGTCCAAACATAAAGCGCGTTACCCACAAGCGACGGCACATAAAACATAAAGGAAAGAAGCGTCCTGAGTCCCTGATTAAACTCATTTATCATCCAGGCAAGAACAAAGGAAAGCAAAAAGCCCGTAGGTCCCGTTAGAATTGCCAAAATAAATGTGTTTTTAAGAATGGTCCAAAAAATATCGTCCTGTATAAACATTCTTAAATAGTTTTCAACTCCGCTGAAGGACAGAGGCGACACCATATCATAATTGAAAAAGCTTAATACAACAGAGGACAATATAGGTAAAACCGTCATAAGTACAAAAAGAATCAAAAACGGTCCGATAAGCAGATATATCTGCCACCGCTCCTTAAGAACAGTAAAAAATTTACTATTGTTTTTCATATTCTACTGCTCCTTATTTGCGTATTCTTTAATCTTACGTGTGATTTCATTGTTACATTCTTCCGACCAATGAACAATCGACTCTTTTGCGGATTTTTTACCGTTTTTAGTCGCCCAAAAGGCTTGGTCTATCGAACGGGAAACATAATAGCTTCCGGGTACTTCGGGAATCTCGCGAAGCTTGCTCCACTGAGAGGTAATTACTTCTATCTCGTTATCCTCCCAAACAAGTCGCGGAAGCGCGTTTTTATTTGCGGTGCCCACTCTGCCGGTTTCCCCTAAAATTGCTTCAACATCAGAGGAATATCGATACTGAGTTTCGCTTGACGTCCACCACTTGAGGAAATTCCAAGCCGCGTCCTTATTTTTGCTTGATTTCATTATCGAGGCGCCCGTGCCCGCTCCCGAACAGATATTATTGATACTGCCGTCCTCTTCTGCTATACCGGGTATTTCGGCAATGCTCCATTTACCCGAAATTTCAGGTGCGCCGGCGCTGAAGGTCAGGCATTGCGTATAGCTTGCAATTCCCATGGGTATTGTTCCTACACGGAATTTTTGAAAGAAGTTTGCGTCCTGATCAAGACTGTAATCCGTATAGAACTCTGTCCAGAATTTGAACGCTTCAACCGAAATCGGACTTGCCAAATTCGTGGCGTTAAACTCCTTGTTGTAGAGACTTTCTCCGCGCTGAATAAGCATAGTGGGGAAAATTGTAAGTCCGCCGGTTCCTATATTTACGGTACCCGCCGCACCAAGCTTTGTATACGGCAAATATGCGTTCATTTTGTTACGCTGTAAAATTCCGGTTACAGATAAGAAATCCTCCCAGGTTTTCGGCGGGTTAAGACCTAATTTATCGAAAATATCCGTTCTGTAAAACATTACAAAAAAGTTTTGCGTATCCGGAAGGGCATAGGCGCCGTCCTTATAAAGATAAGGTGTATCTGAGCCTTTTTGGAAATTTTCCTCCAAAACCTTTTCATAATCGTCAAAATTTCTTAAATTATAAAGCACGCCGCGCATAGCAAGGTTTACAGGCTCTGTTCTTGCCATATGCAGGTACAGATCGGGTGAATTACCGGAAATAACGCCCTGAACAAGAGTTGCGTTTACCTGTTCAACCGTAACGTTGATCCCGTACTTCGGAGTGAAGCTATCCTGTATAAGTGAATTTAAAACCTTAACCTGATCTCTTCCCCAGTTGACCCAAATTTTAATGTTATCTAAGCTTTTATCCTTACTGCTCGTTACCGTTGACGAATTTTTACTGTAGGATTCGCTGTATCTTATAATAAAAAATTTAAGTCTTTCTAAAAAGCTCGCCTTCGGCGTATCAAACTCTTTTTGGGGAGAAGCTAAAATAATCTGATCTAACGCCAAGGACATATTCTTAATATCATACAGCCAAGTGCTTAAAGTCTGCTGCGCGGTGTAATAATTTTTAACCTGCAAATGTGCGTCATAAACATTGTCAAGCATATTCTGTATAACCCTTGACATATTTTTAACCGCGCCGTTAAGCTCGCCGTTAACCTTTAAATTCCCGTTTAGATCCTTTGATAAAGCATTCAGCTTTTTAAGGCTGTCGGTCAAGGTTTCCTCGAATTCGGGGATCTGCTTATGAAGCTCATAGTCACGGTTAGTATCCGGATCCTCGCCTGTAATCATTACAATATCGAGGTAAAGATCGCCCAAGGCAGATACAACCTCTTTCAGTCTTTTAAAGACCTCGGCTGTATCTGAAAGAGTGACGGAAAGCGAAAGCTTATGGCTGCCCGCGGTCAAATAAATTAAATAATCGTTGCCTTCTTCGTCTTTAAATTCTTTAAACTGCCATTTTGAAGAATAGGCAAAGGGTATATCCCCCGCCTCATAAAACGGAGTTTTACCGTCGATTTTAAGATTTCTGTAAACCAAGCCGTCTGTAACATAGCTTTGCTTAAAGGCAAAGCCTACTTTATAAAGTCCGTCCTTCTTTACATCTAAATTCCAAACGATTTCGGTGCCCTGCTCCTTCCAATTTGTTCCGCCTATATAATTTATAAGCGAATTGGTAGGACTTGACGGTGAAATTCCCGCTGTAGAATTGTCGCTCTTAGAGGTTAGTGAATATTCGTTCTTATAAAGCGCATTCTCGGCTTCAATTACAATTTGCTTGCCGTCATAATTTTTATAATTTTTGTATTCCTGCGATACTTCGCTGTATTTCTTAATTTCCTCTACGGGGGAAAGTATGATTCTTTGAATTTTAAAGGCCTTGCCGAGCGATACGATTTTAATTGTGTGCTTACCGGCGCTCAGCATAAATTCATAGGGTGAATTTTCTATGCCGTCAGGGTCGAAAACCGTCTGCTCCGTAAAATCGGTAATGCATTTTTGAAGCGGATTTACCTGATCCCCGTTCGTGAGTGTCCTTATTCCTCCGTCATCCTCCCAATATGTGCGAAGCTTTAATTCCTCGCAGCTTTTAAAGGGGAGCGAATTATCAATAAAAAGCGAATATTTATAAATGTTTGTATTCTCGTCCGTAGGAGCAAAAACAAGCTTTATGTTATATTTAGAATCAGATTTTGTATCAAAGCTCCACTCTGCGCCGTTTTGTTTATCTGCGGTCAGATAATCTCCGTCAGCCAAAACCAGCTCTTCGGTTGAATTTGGATAATTCAAGCCGGCTTTATAGGCTGAATATTCGCCGTCGGGTATAACGGATGAGCTTTCTGCCTTTACATTATTCATTTTTTCGGCATTAAGCGGTATTAAAATCAAAGTCAAGGATAATATAAATGCCGTGATTTTTTTTAAATTGTTCATCCGTTATACCTCATAAAGTTTTAATCTATTTTGCGCTAAGTGAATATTTACGCGAATTTATCTGATAAAGTCTCAAATAGTCAACATACTGCTTTTCGCAAAAATCGTTTATATCGATCCTGCCGTCGCCGTTTCTGTCAAACAGCCTTGCGGCAGCATATTGGTTAACTCCCTGATTGGTGATTATACTGCCGGGATTATTTCCGTAAGCGTAATCCCCCGAAGGCACAGTACAGCTAAATACAACATAGGTAGTTTCCTTGAAGGCCGCCCATGTATCCGAGGTTATATCCTGCGAAAGATAAAGCTCGCCGTCAAGATACATATTTATGAAATCGGGAGTCCACTCAACAGCTAAATGATGGAACGTATCATAGAAATGCTCTCCGTTTTGAGGATATTTTATATTTCTTACGCTTATCATACTGCCGTGATCTGTATGCGCCGAACCCCAGGTATGAAGGTTAGGCTTAATTTTATCCTCGCCGAAGGTTTCGCTGATATCAATTTCGTTAACGACTTTAGCTCCGTCTCTTGTTCTGGTCCAAAAGGCGCTTATACTACCGTTTGCAGAAGACTGCATTATACGGGCTTCAAGTATACCGTACCTGAATTCCATTCTGCCGTCGGTGCAGATAACATTTTCGTTATAGCCTTCACTTGTTTTATATACGGTTTGAACCAGCATATTATTTTCAACCGTTGAATTGCCAATGGTATTTTTTAAGTAGCCTTCCTGCATAAATCCGTTTCCGGCATTAATCCACGGTCCTCCGAAATCATCATTCGAATCATTATTATCCAAAGACTTTTTTGAGTTGAGATAATAAGCGTCGTTACTTGAATAATAAGGACCTACCCTTATTTTAAACTTACTGTTAAGCACCCAATTTTTGCGGTTAAGCGAGCTTCCGTTAAATTCATCGCCCCAGGTGTAAGCATAAGCGTCGGTAAGGGCGTAATCCTTCTTTTTGTAATTACCCGAAAGGGTAAAATCAGAAGCCAGTGTGCCGCTTTCCTTAAGCTTTGCTATAAGCTGTGTAACCGCAAAGTTCGCGGCATAGTCGCTGCCTGCTTCCAAGAAAAGCTTACCCGATTTAATAAAGATACTGTAATCGTCATTACCGAGTGTTTTTCGGCTTAGCCCCTTAACTAAATCTAAAGATTTGCTCTTAAAGGTTTCTGCGGAAATTCCGGAACGCGTCGTCATACCCACTAAAATCTCGTTTGCAGTTTCTGCGGTGTCCTTTTCGATTTTCAGCTTATAGCCGGTTTTCTCAATAACATACTGAGCTAAGTTTTCTGCCGCCTTTACTGCCATAACAGAGGGATATTTCTCCGTTCTTATTGTAAAGGAAGCTATGCTCCTATCGCCGATTGTGATATTTTTAAGCTCCGGTCTGTAGCAGTAATTAAGATTTGAAGGTAATTTGGCTTTATCGGAATTACAGTATTTTTCCAAAAAGTAATTGACAGCACGCTGTAATGAATAATCGGTATTAGCCGCAATTACAAGCTTGCCCGAATCCATACGGATTATGAAGTCGGAGCCGTTGTTGGCTCTGTAAGAGGTAATCTCGTCATAAGCCTTAACCGATTCCGGTCTGTTTGTTCTGCCGATAAGAAGCTCGTTAGCAGCAGCTCCCATTTCATCGGTAACGGTAATAACATCTGCCTCTAAAACGCTTACCATTGCCGAACGCAACTTTGCAACTATTTGCTGCTCCTTAATATCGGCGCTGTCTGAACGAACTATCTTAAAGTGCGAATCATAACCGTCCATAATAGGAATATCTGTAACCTGTTCTGTCGGCGCGGCAGCATCATTATCCTTTTTGCCGCTCGATTCTGCGGGGTTTGTCGGCTTTATATCTTCCGGCTTATTAGCCTTGGCGTCAAGCTTAAAGCTCAAAAAGAATTTATCTCCTGCATTCACCTCAATACCGTCGATATCCGGATAGCTAAGCTCGGTTACAGCTGTACCGTCACCGGCGGTAGAGTTTACAAATTCACCTGACCAAACAACTCTGGTATTAACAATAAATTCTACCGCCGCGCTTCTGCTGTCATTGTCTTCAGCCAAAAATCCGGTTTTAATTTCGCCTACGCTGTTAATAGCCGTAAGCTTACCCGCCGGAATTGCCAAATAGCCGTCTTCCTTAATTTGATAGCAAAGAGCGTTTTGCTCGTTGCCGGAAATGGAAACTAACAGACCCGCCTCAGAGGGTGTGCCGCCTTCATAAGCACCGAGTCTTGCGGCGGCTGTTGTGTAAGGCATTAGGGAAATTGTCCCGTCATCGGAAAAGCTGTATGAGCCTAATTTATCGGAGGAAATATGAGCGCCGTTATGCCATTTTTCTATACCGTAGATTCCGTGCTTTTTCCAATCCTCACCGGTCTTATAAACCATAGCCCAATCGGTTTCATCATAAAGCGTAGTAAGGGTTGCGGCCTTTCGGTCGGCCGCCATGGCATTTTTAACGTCGTTAAAGGCTATAACGCTGTTACGACCGTCTAAAACCAAGCTCGGATTAGCTGCGACCACAAGCTGCGGCTTGATTTCTTCATTTCCTGTTTTCGGCACTTTAGCGGTATTTGCCCGACCCTTGCAGCCGGAAAGACAGGAAAATGTTAATACTGATATTAACAAAATAGCTGTTATTTTGTTTTTCATGCTTTAGTTACCTGCTTTCCTTTTTTCTTTTTAACAATAATTATCAGCAATACTGCCAATCCGCTAAGCAGCAAAGCTCCGCCGGCAATTATCAACGCTATTGCCCAAATCGGCATTGCTTCATCTGACAGGCTGTCGGCTTTCTGATTGTTGTCAGCCGATTTCTTAACGTCGTCGGGATCCAAAATTAACGGTGCCTTACCGTTGCTGACCTTTTCATCTTCATCCTCTTTATCGGTTTCTTCTGTGATTACTTTTACCGTTTCCCGCTTCCAATTAGCGTAAAGCGTCATATCGCTTTCAACTGTATCCTTATCGAAATTCCACCTGTTTCCGGTGAATTTACTGTTTGTAAACCAACCTAAGAATTCATAGCCCTCTTTGTAGGGTTCGCCCGGATCGAAAACCTTTTCGTGAATTTGAACGGTTGCCTTTTCAACAGAAGAACCGCCGTTTGTCTCATAGGTTACAGTGCAGTCTCTGAGCTTTTCAACCGAAACAGTATCAATAAAGAGGCTCTGTAAAGCGTTTGCATTCTTTCTGATTGCAAGCATCGGCAAATAACTTAATGATTCGGGAACTTCAATATCCGCAGTGAACATCATATAATTGCCGCTGTCGCCGTTTTCATCATAAACAAGCGCAGCGCTCGGATTTTCTTCAAGCAGGTATCTCTTTTTCGGGTTTTCAAGGCAAACCGTAAGGTCTCCCGGAGATTCATAGCTGTCCTCGCATCTTACCATAATTTTAACACGGTATTTAGCGCCCTTATCGAGAAGCATAACGCCGTCGGGATTATTGATATCGTAAAGAACAAATTTTGCTTCGTTCCAATATGTGTTAAATCCGTTAAGCTTTATACAGTTACTGCCGTTCAGCGATTTTTTAGAATCGCCAGTTATAAACAACCATTCGTTTTGAGTTTCTCTTGACCAAGACGTTATGTACTTAGACTGACGGTAGAAGTCCTTTAATATATCGGTTTCTTCGAAATCCAATTTGATCGGATTCTTGAAATCGGAAGGAGTTTCATAATTTAAGGTCTTATATTTAATGTATACCGTTATATCCCTGTCGGCGAATTTATCGTTAAAACGGGTTTTGAATTCCTTATCGGTATAGAAGCCGTCGAAGGTTACGCCCGGAGTATCGGAATTAAGCGCATTTGCAACAACAACCTCTTCGCCCGTAATTCCGTATCTTACTGCATAAACGCTGTTTCCTGCATAAAAGGTGACTTTATGTACGTTTGAATTTAATTTTATCTTAACGTTATCAAGATAAACCTTCTCGTAAACGTGCGTTTCAACATTCTTACCGTCGGCACGGGCAGTAAGAGTAAAGTAAACTATACCCGTTCTTTCCGCAACAAAGGATTGCTTATATGTCTGATAATCGGAATCGGCCGCCTGGACGGATACCTTGTCTAATCCTTGACCTGTTGTGTTACCGAAACCGCCGTAAATACTGCCCTCAAAAATAATCGGCTGTAAATATGCAAGACCGTAGTTTCCGGCAGATACATAATCGTACTCAATAGTATAACGCTGACCTTTTACTACCGTAAACGGCGTACCGTCCTTATTCATAAGGGCTGCTGCGGTTCTGCCGGTGCTATCGCTTACATTGTTGAATTGTTCGTTTGTAAGCAGCAGTGCGCCGTCTTCTTCAACAGTACCGTTACCGTAAATTCCGGCAAACTTAACCCAAGCGGCATTCTTACCTATACGCTTGTAATCTTCGCCGTAAACAACGCCGTCCAAATCGCTTAAAGTGTTGCTATAAGGAGCCGCACCCTCATAAATTTCTTCATCAAAGGTTCCTGCGTCAAAATCCTTAGCCTCGGTAGGCATTGCCGTCCACTTTGCATAAACAACTAAATCTGTAGTATCGACAGGGAATATATCAAAAGAATTAGCTGCATTTGTTAATGCCTCATCGTAATACCAGCCGTCGAACATAAATCCGCTTCTTGCAGGCTCGGCAAGATTGCCTAAACGCTCGCCTGCAAATGCACGCTGAGGCTTAACCGCAGAACCGCCGTTTGAATTGTAAACCAGAACCTCAGAATCTACATACTGTTTAACGCTTACATCATCAAGATAAACGAAGCTGCCGTCATAATCATAAGAAGAAACGGCGATGGATAACATATCGTTCGACGCTGCACAGCCGGTAAGCTTCGGTATATATGCAGTTACTTTTGTCCATTCATTAGCCTTTAACGAAACCTTGCCCCTTGCTTCCTGATTGAAGAATTTAAGATAATTACCCTGCAAGGTATCTCCGACGCTGTTAACACTGTAAACTAAATCGTTCATATCTTTAGGTGAGTAAAGATAAAAGCTGACTGAGTATGCATTGCCCTCCCTTACGGTAAGCGGAGCGCCGTTAAGAGAAATAACAGTATTGGCAGTAAGTCTTGAAAGTCCCGTATTGATAGGAAGCTTCAACGACTTATTGCTCGTAGAGCCTGCCGTATGATTTTTTTCATTGGTTACGTTTGTACCGTTTTTATCGCCTGAAACTCCGCTTTTAGAGCCTAATTCATAAGCCTCATAGGTCTGTGTTCCGAACTCTGTATCAACTAATATCTCCGGTATCTTCTTGATCTTAATACTTAATACCGTGACCGTGCCCTGACCTGAGAACAAAAGCTTTGTATATACGTTACTGTCAACAGTATAGGTCGCCTTATAAGTGAAGGTCTTTCCCTCGTCGCTCTTTGTTCGTTTTTCAAAACTCTTTACGTATGTACGGTTTGTACCTAACTGATAATCTACGCCGTAGCCTATTTGTATACCCACATTGTCGCCCGCGGCAACCTTGTCTACCCTATATACCGTTTCAAACATATAGGTCTGACCCTGTTCAAGCTTGATCCAATTATTATTACTGTCTTTAAAATTATAGCCGGGGAACCATGTGACCTCTGTCGGAACGGAATCGCTCAATTTTCTCGAATAGGCATAAATATCAAATACTGCTTTAGCGCCCTTAAGAGTTAATTTAGAATCGGTACTCGTTTCTGTTGTTATGATTTTCGAATTTTTAGTTAAATCAACGTCTGTGTCAAGCTTTGGATCGATTTCCTCCCATTTGGCGTACAAATCCTCAATTCCTTCTGCGGCCTTTGTTATAGGTCTGCCGAGGAAACCGCTGTATTTATACCAGCCAAGGAACCTAAAGCCTGTTCTTGAAGGTTCATCCAATTCTTGACCCTTCTTGTATTTAACAAGCTTTGGGGAGTCGGTTATGCCGTCATGTATTTTAATAAATAAATCATTGCCGGTGCCCGCCCATTTAGCGTAAAGTACGGCGCCTGCGGCGGCTGTTGTAACCCTTTCTCCGCTGAAATCGGGAGAAGAATACCAACCGACGAATTCCATACCGTCCTTAACGGGAGTTTTTAAGGCTCCTCCCTCTTCTGCAAACTCGGCTTTATATTCGCCGTCGTCACAGTATACAACGGTAACCTGATTTTCTGCGGACGCGTCAACCGTATGTAATAAAATTGAACTGATTTCAAAATTCACAACGCCGGAAAAGCCTATTCTGAGCGGCTTGCCGTTTCCCGTTATTTCACCAGTGAGGTAATAGCTGCTTCCTGCGTCGGTCTTTGTATGATTTTTTACGGCGGCTACATAAAACGCACCCTTAGAGGTTGATGAGCCGTTACCGTCATAACCGATGGCAATCTGCGGCAGATTACGTGCGTCTTGGCTGTTTCCATTATTATTAACGATCCAGTAATTCAACGTTACGGCATACTTTTTGCCGCTCTCAAGCTGTACCCAAGCGCCATTTGTATACTTTAAGCCTATCTCTTTACACCAAGTTGATTTACTGCCGACCGCACGTATGGGTTTATTATCCCAATACCACTGTTGTGCAGAAAGCTTTAATATTCCGCCCTCGGTATCGTATGTCATAGCAGTGTTGTCACTGGTAATCAGTAACTGCGATTTTGACAGATCGATTACTCTGTCGGTTGCGGTAGGGTTGTTATTTACAGCCGCAGCAAACGGGGTTGAAATAATCGCTGTTACAAGTAACACACTTGCTGATAATGCTGATAATAGTCTTTTCAAACCACTTTCCTCCTTTGTATAATAGAGAGTTTTGTTATAATTATCAGTTTTTCAAATAAACACAAAACAGTCGTCTTTCTAATATTCCGCAAAGGAAAGAAAACCGTAAGCGAAATTAAACCGAATAGGGCAAAGCTATTAAGAAACGCAGCTTCTAAGGCTTTGCCCCAAATCAGATTGAACAATAATTTATTTTAAACCGTCAAGCACCTTATTCGACTCTGTAACCGCGCCGTCAAATACGTTGTCAACCTTTGAAAGTGCAACCGCCATTTGCTCAGAGGAAGAGCTGTACAGCTCCTTAAAGCTGTCGGTGTGCGGCCATTCATGATTTACGAGTAAAAGCGGACCCTTTAAAATACTCATATTATAATTTTGATTTTTGTAATTTGCTAAAACTTCCTGTGTATAGAACTTCTGCATTTCTTTGTTTCCGAAGATATTTGTTGCATTGTTGCAGTTATCAACATCAAGGAAGTAACGCAGAAAATAATATGCTCCCTCAACATTCTTTGCCTTCTGTGCAATACCGTATGCACGGCAAGAGGAGCCTGAATAGTTGCAGGGTACGCCGCCGTATGAGGTAGGCATTTTTACTGCGCCGTAATCGCTTGCTTTCATATCCTTTAAGTAACCGTTGCGTTTAAGCGCATAGTGGTCGGTTGTAAGCATTGCAATATTGCCTGCCGGCCACTGTGCTATATAGTAGTTGCCTACAAGACCCTCTGCTTTGCATTCTGCAAAGAATTTCATGGATTTAAGAATAGCGTCGTTGTTTACTCTTTCAACGCGGCTCGTTGCGGAATTATAGGTCATAAATACAGGTCCCATAGTAAGCGCCATATCTCTCGGATCCAAAACGCCGCCGTAGTAGCCGAGCTTTTTAGCGTCAAGCATACATTGCTTAAAGGTTTCCCATGTCCAGTTATTCTGATTTATATAATCCACAGGTGACGTAAGTCCGTTATCGTTGAATATCTTTTTGTTGTAAACTACAATCGGAGTTGTAGGCGCATAAGGCGAATAATAGGAGTTTACGAAATAAGCCTTGCCGTTAAAAGAGGTTGCCTTGGTTACTCTGGGATCCCAGAAGCCGTCATTTATATCAAATATTGAGGTAAGAGGCTGTGCAACCTTAAATATTTGAGGAATCGAATCGCAAAGCACTATAATGTCAGGACCCTTATTCGAAGCAACCTTAATTGCAATGTCTGCAGCGTATGTACGTTCGCTGTAAAGCTCCCACTTAACGTTAATGCCGGTAAGCTTTGTGAATTCCTTTGCGACCTTAACATATTCCTTGCCGCCTTCATCTCCCCAATGAGCGAAGGTGACGCTTGTTCCCCTCAGCTTTTTAGGTATGTTACCAAATACCGAAAGTCTGTCCTTTGCGTCAATTTCTTTCACCGGATTTTTGCTGCCGCCGTTGCCGCTTGATGTTCCGTCGTCGGAAACCGTACCGTCAAGGGAAATGTCAATGTCGTCGAGATCTGCCATATCAAGCTCCCCGCCGTTGTCGGAGGCTGTATTGTCAACTTCTTTGCCTTTGCCGCAGCCGACTGCGGATAAGCACAGGAATACCGCAAGTATAAGCGACAATAATCTGATAATTTTCTTATTCATAATCATACTCCTAACTTTTATAAGCCTTAAAGATTGGATTGTTACAGGAACTACTTAATAATTATAACACATTATTTGAAAATAAGAGTGCATATATTTTAGTAATATTGCACCGAATAAATGCACCTTTTTTGAAGACTGATACATTATAACGGCTCAGATCGACGCTTTTTATCAGCTATACTTTGTGATTTTCAAACAAAACGGTTACAAACGGTATTTTAAGCTTTTGACATCACAAATGTTATAAAAACAGATACTCTTTTTTAAACTCCATAACAAGCCCCCTTAATATTTTTTGAAAACAAAAGCGGATCTTCGGAGTTGGACAGAAACATATCGTAATGATTGGGTATGTTATAATTTCGGTATTGCCGCTTTTTAAAACATATCCGCTTTGCCCCAAAAACCGTTTTCATTGCACACTTTTTCCCCCGTCAACATAAATGCTCTGCCCCGTTATATACCGTCCCTCGTCCGAGCATAAAAGGCTTACCGTGCCCGCGCAGTCATCGGGCTCGCCGTAAAAGC
>ERZ773108.1493-NODE-1493-length-23208-cov-10.478556_pt1 | contig 23208 bp, 26 predicted proteins | sample MGYA00580570_ERZ773108 | MGnify/ENA primary metagenome ERZ773108 (study PRJEB29015, sample SAMEA2737840) | human gut metagenome | biome: human gut; feature: human-associated habitat; material: faeces | place: China | collected 2012 ...
TCTGATTCTGGCTGACAGACCCTGTCTGGCAGCTTGAGTAAGTGCGCCTTTGCGGACAAAAATTCAGAGGTTATTCACAGTTTTTATTGGGCACCTATTGTATAATGCGATTTTTGGTGTTTATACGGTGTTGCCTTAGATTAAAGAGTCGCTTTGATGCCGTCTGAACGAGCTGGGCATACGTATATACATATACTTCGCCGTAGTTTTCGAGCGTTTTATGTGTACCAATAGCAGGGGATACTGAATCACCTACCACATATGCTTTAATCTTTGGTTTGCAATTCAATTTATTGCCACGGTAGATCGAATCAATATATTCCTCTGCTTGTACCACTTCGCCCCGGCCAATCGTAAATCCGCCCTTTTTCAGTTCAATAATCAGGATTTTACTAATGCAGAACACATCGTTCGCATCTGCTTCTTCGATGCAAGTCGAACTAACGGAAAACCCACTGCCAATAACCAGATCAGGACGCTTTTTCCAATTTATATCAACATCCTCTTTACGTTGTGATTTTAGAAGACTTTGCATAACTGTTGTTAATTGCCGGTTGAAAGTGTAGTTCAGATTATCATACTCGATACCGAAGAGCCACTTTGCTTGACTGACTAACGGATGGAGTACATGCAGTTCGTCGGTGGTAGGATCACTGCATAGTTGTTCTATTGCATTGATAACTTTTAGCCTGTTGTCGATTTCCTCAAGCACATCCTTGATATCACTAATCGACCATTCATCCAGGATATCATTTAGGGTATCAATATCTGCACTATCCATATTTGCCAGTTTCTGTAGCAGGAAAACACCATTTCTTGCTTGAAGAACAGATACAAGTGCATCAATAATTATGCTCAGTTCATCATTATCAACTTCCGGCCTCTGCTCAAGATAATATTCAAAAAAGCCCTTGAGGTCGTACAATGCAGGAATAGACAGTGTTTCGATTCTCTTCAAATTACGGCGAATGGCATCACTACGAACTTCAGAAACTTTTCCCCTGTAGTATTCGACGCGGTATTCCCGTACATATTGAATCACTGCAGAAAAGACATCATTAACCTTTTCCGTATTCAAAAACTTCGCCCAATCATACTGCACATCGTCGATAAGACAGTCAGCTTGGACAACAATAAGATGTCGTAATGCAAATTTTCGCCGCGCGTCTTCGACACGCGTATTTCCAACGTACCAAGAAGGATTACCTACAAGTCGCCCACCCGCCCAAAAAGCAATTCCATTTGTTGCGGTTGTCTTTTCTCCCTCTGGAATTGTATAAATAGATATTTTTAAATTGTTTTTTGCCTTGGTATTTATGTCTTTACTTACCAAGGGCTTCAGGTTCTTTTGAAACTCAATCTTCTCGTTGTTAACATAGACAGTAAACTCAGGGTCAAATAGGAAACGATATCCTAGTGTTTGTTTAACTTCTTTTTTCTGAGGAATTTTCTTTACCGCTTTTACGCTCAGCTTTGTACCATGTCCTTCTCTAGAAAAAATGTTGTGTTCAATCACAGAAAAGGCAGAGTCACCGCCGTCAACACTTATCAGATATTTGTTACAGGTGCCGTTACGCCATGTTTCAACTTCATACTGATCATTGAAGCATAGCATAGAATGACGTCCTATGCCGTTTCGACCATACGCTAAACGTTTTGCTTTCCCCTGCAACGAAGTATATTCAATATACTGCCCCTGGTGAGCCACACGATTATAGGCAATTACCATCCATCGTTCTTGGAACTCGTCGTCAGTCATTCCGGAGCCATTATCTTCAATTATAATTTTCTCGTTTGCTTTTGATGGTAATGTGATGTTAACAGTTGTCGCACCAGCATCCCACGAGTTAGCTACAAGCTCGGAAAACGCAATTGTTACATCAGATACAACACTTGAGTATGTTCTTTCAATAAAATCCTTTTCAAATGTTGACTTTCTAATTGTCTCTGCCATATCACATACACCCCTATCATCTTGAATATGTGAATCTTATTTTCATTATAGCGCAACAACATGAAAATGCAACATTAGATTATAGCTTGACAACAGTATATATTGAAAAATGATTAAATATAGATCGTACAAAAATGATATAAAAAGTGAGAATTCACACTTATAATGTGTCTTCTATCCATCTGTTGCGCAGAGTCTCAGGTGCTACCTATTTTCATTTTCTCATCTAGGGTCTTTAAAAATCAAAAACATTACAGACCAACTATTTTGTAAAGGAAGAGCTCTGCTTCATTGATCCTGTTGTTCAAAGAAGCAGAGCTGTTCCATTCATCTTCAATCACTGTATAATTCCTCTATGGGGCTTTTATCATTAGGTTTATTGCCACCTGCTTTACCGGGCAGTTTTTTGGAAAACTTGTCTTTCAGCTTATCAATTTCCGCTGCATCATGTTCCTGAGTGTGGTTAATGAGTTGTGTAATATTGTCGTCCTCTTTTGTGTTAAACAAAAATTTCGTTATTGCCATAGGTACCGCGATGACAGTAGATACGAACGCTGTAAACGCTGCAAAAATAACTGCAACAGAATCAAGAATAAACTGCGGATCTTCTACGGCCAAAATCCGCCGTACAAGCCTGTAAGCGAGGCTCAGGCAAAAGCAGCAAGCAACAACCACCATCCAGAAGAAAAGCCACTTTCATATTTCATTTGGGTTATCGCTGCTTTCAAAATATCGTCGCCATGGTATTTGGGATTCAGCCAATCTGAGGTTACCTCACTAGGCAAGATCACGGGCATTCGTTCGTGGATGAAAGTGATATCCTCTGCCGCATCCCTAGTCAGAACTGTGAACACCGGTCTCCCTGCTTCGAGGCGATAAATTCCCGCAAGAAAGAATCCATCCGAATTCTTTGGCTCAATGGCATATTTCACTTTCCGGCCATCTGCCTTTTCCCACTCATAATAATGTCGGGCAGGGATCAGGCACCGGCGCTGGCGAATACCATCGGCAAACATGACTTTCTGCGCGGCAGTTTCACTTCGGGCATTGATGATCCGTTTTCCGTCTGTGAGGTGATAGCCCCATTCCATGGCAAAGGGCTGGGGCTGCATCTGCCGGTTGCTGGCAACCACAGCTGCCATGTCCCCCGGAAAGACATCCCCGGTTTTCACTTTCACGTTCCGATGCTCCAGCCGCTCCACAATAGCCCGAATCATCTGGATGCTGGCATCTTCAGGTACATAGAACCTTCCACACATGGAACCACCTCGTTTGCTTATGATTTCCCATTTTACAGCGTGATAACCGTACAGTCAATTTCGGAGCTGCCAAAGCCATCTCAGATATGGCATTCTTCCGCCATGTTAATGATGCGCAGCCCCTTTTTTCGGGCGTAATCCACGGTATATGCCGTTCCTCCGGTACTTCTTGTCAGGTAGCAGATACAGGTTCCGCTGTGATCCACCAGATGGCGGTTACGCCGGTGCATGCAGTCCGGGGTGTATTCCCGGGACACATACACAACCTTATCGCTTCTGCGCTTGATATCCTCATAAACTGCAATATCCTCACTGCGCCATCCTCTGGTCTGACCCTCACAGGGCAGCACCAGAATCAGGCGCAGCTGAGGGTATTCTTTTTTCATGTCCAGTACAATCTGAGCAGCAAGGGTATCGAACCCCCTTGCGCCTCCGGCTCCATAAAACACAATCCCGGCTTTGATCTGTTCCTCAATTACCCTGCGTAAACGAACAGCCGCTTTCAACTTTTCCTCACCGCTCAGGCTTCGATGCCCCGTAAAGCAGCAGGTTTTCGCTCTTAAATCCATAAATATCTTCCTCCTTGTTCTACGATATATCGCATATTTTACCACAGGTTCCGCATAATTGCGATATATCCCACTCGATATATCCCAACTTTTTATAGAATACAGTCAGCGATATATCGTACAGAAGGATGATGATTTATGAACGCCAAAGAAGCAGTCGCAGCAAGAATTCTGGAGCTGTGCAATGAAAGAGGAATCGCCATCAATGCCCTTGCCGGAAGTGCGGGAGTCTCGCCCTCCACAGTTTACAGCATGCTCAATGCAAAGAGTCAGAATCCCGGTGTGGTTTCTCTACAGAAGCTCTGCGATGGGCTGGGTATCACCCTGCGGCAGTTTTTCAATGACGATCTCTTTGACAACATTGAGCAAGAAATCAAGTAAGCAGAGCGAGCGCTGTTACCTACTTTTGGTTAAGAGTACACCAAAAAACAAAATGCCAACCGCACGAGCAGTTGGCAATATCGAAAATATGTTTTGACTTATATGTTGATATTTGATAGAATATTCATGGTTCCATCTGGAACCGGGCGCTGCCAGTTTAGATAATGGTGTGATTGCCACCGGCAATCAGAGAATTCTGATTCGCTGCGCGACGCACCGCGGTAGGCGGTTAGCCCCCTGACAACAGGGGGTGATCCTTCTTTGCCCCCTGTCCTTGCCGGAAGGGGGTGGTGATGTGAATGTGGTTACATATGAAGAGCTGTTCCAGCTCTTACTGGTACTCATTTCCTTTGCCGGTCTGATCATTACGATCATAAAAAAGAAGTAAACCGCCCCAAGTTCCCCAACCGGGCGGTTTACTAATCGCAATCCGAGGGAGCTAACCGTCTATCGGCAGCGCCCTTTTCTATGTTCATTATACCACGATTCCGCCATCTGTCAAGGGCCGACCGTCTGATCAATCTCCGTGCCGTCATTCAGGTACACCCTGATATGATCCGCTGAAATCACCTTTACCGTATGTACAAGCTGCCGGATCATTTCTTCGTCCCACTGGGTTAAGTGGTGATCTTCCTGATCCAGCGCAGTCTCTATAGAATGCGCACGCTCCTGCGCTTCCTGGTTATTGCGGAGCTGGGCGGCGATACGCTCCTGCTGCCGTTTCAGTTCTGCCATCTCTTTGGCGATTTCTGCAAACCGCCTGTCGGTGTCAGCATCCTGTTCCAGCAGCTGATCGAATTCTACCGTCAGCTCCTCAATCCTTCGTTTCACCTCTCCGAAGGTCATTGCACTGCCCTTTGATGGCATTGCCTCCTGTAGCAGTGCCTCGGTAATCTGTGTTACCACATCCATCTTTTGAGGCATTCTGGTATTCACTGCAGCCATAATTGCTTCCTGAAGTGGACCTTCATCCATTGTCGGAGAGGCATGGCAGTATTTTTTTCCAAAGTCCAATCGGCTAACGCATCGCCAGACAATCCGTTTCTGCTCCTTTCCGTTCCAGGTACACCTTCGGTATAAGGTACCGCACTCTCCGCATACAAGCCGTTCTGACAGGGCATATTTGCTTGCATAGCTGGACCTGCCTGTTGGGGACTTCGTGGAAGGGCTCTTTGCCGCGGTCCGGCGCTTTGTTTCCTCCTGAACCGCATAGAACAGTTCCCGGCTGATAATTGCGGGGTGATTGTTCTGTACCAACACCTGGGGGAGCTGTCCGGTATTCTTCTGGACTTTTCCCCCGATGACACCTTCCTTAAATGTTTTCTGTCCGAGGACATCACCGCAATACTTCTCATTTTTCAGAATTGCCTTTATAGTTGCAGGTTCCCACTTTTGACCGCCGGAAGGATTCAGGATACCCTTTTCGTCCAGCCTGCTGGCAATGATCCGGGGAGAATCGCCCACTTTGTACCGCTGGAATATGAATTGCACCACTGCCGCTTTTTTCTCATCAACGCAGGGGGTGCCGTCTTCCTGCAGGAAATATCCGTATAGCCGGTTGAAATTCACATGAACCTTTCCCTCCCGGATCGCCTGGCGCTTGCCCCAGGCCACATTTCGGGAGATGGACTCACTTTCCGCCTGAGCAAAGGCACCCAGCATAGTAATCAGCATCTCGCTGTCCATGTCCAGGGTGTTGATGTTCTCCTTCTCAAAAAACACCCCAATGCCCATGGCCCGGAGCATACGGGTGTAGTTGATGGTATCCAGGGTGTTCCGTGCGAATCGGGAGATGGACTTTGTCAGAATCAGGTCAATCTTCTTCGCTTTGCACCTGCGAATCATCCGATTGAAGTCGTCACGCTTCTTAGTGGAAGTGCCTGTGATACCCTCGTCGGCAAAAATCCCCGCCATAGTCCACTCGGGATTGGTCATGATTTTGTCTGTGTAATAGGTACATTGGGCTTCATAGCTGGACTGCTGTTCTTCTTCCTCTGTGGAAACACGGCAGTAGGCGGCAACCCGAAGCTGTCGCTTCATAGCCTGCCGTTCTGCCAGTGGCTTTGCGGGAATCAGGGTAACAATTCTTTTGGAATCACTCACTTTTCTCACCTCTTTCGATTGTTTGATCGTTTTTCAGACGGATTTTTACGTTTCCATTGCTGTCCACCATGACTGCGGATATGTTCGCAGCGATGAGCTTGGCATCTAATTCGGAGCGTGGCTCCTCCTTTTGGAATATCCGCCGCATGCGCTGGGTTTCGTATTCTCGGGGATCCATGGCTTCATACATTGCCACCGCCACCTCCTGTAGCACCTCCCAAGCCCTCTCCTCATCCACAGGGAGTTGGCGGATCAGCTCATCGAGTTCGGATTTCAACTCTTTCAGTCGTTGGGGCGGAGCTTTTGGGGGATCAGGTGTTGCGATCTGTTCTGGGTGGGCGGCAAGATGATTCAGCAGGTACAGAACCTCATGCTCAATGTGCGCTGTGATTCGACAGCCGCATTTGCGCCGCAGGACTTTCTGTACCTCTGATTTTTCTGGTGCCGTAGCTTTTTTTCTGCGTTTTTCTTCGGAATGCTGGTAGACAGATGGCTCGATAATCTTTGGGAATCCACTATCACCGATGTATCGGCAGTCCTGCAATATCCGGGCTATCATATTTTTGTTCCAAGGTTTCTCGCCGTCATAGTGAACACCGTACCCGTTCATTTCGTCTGACAGCCCCTTATAGGAAGCCCCCAGCAGATACTGGTCAAACAGGTATGTAACCCAGCCGGCCTCCTCCGGGAAAATTACAATCCTGCCGAATTCCATTTTATAGCCGAATGGCAACGCCCGATTGGAGCCCATTTACCGCACCATCCTTTCTATTGTCTCCGGCAGCTCCAGCCCGTTCTTCAGCCGGAACCGAATTCTTACATTGCTCTCCACAATGATTTTGTCAATCAGCTCGCAGAACAGCTCCTCATCGAAGGCTTCCAGCACTTCCGGACCGGCTTCTATTGTTTCCAGCAACTGCTCGGTACTGTCGAGGATGCTGCGATCCTCCTGCCGAAGGATCCTTTCCTTCTGCTGCTTGGCGTTGCGAAGCTGCTCTGCCAGCTGATTGCTTTTGGATATAAAAATATCAGGGTCAACCATGCCCCGCCGGTTCAGCGTGGACAATTTGTGACTCTGACTGGATATGTCTGATATTCTCTGATTCAGTCCCACAATGTCTGTACTCCACAGCATCTTTCGGCTGCGGATCGTAGACAGAGTTTTCTGTATGAACTGTAGGATTTCCCCATGCTTGAGGTTATCATACAGCCGAAGGAATGCCTGGATGACAGCGTCCTCTGGGATCGGTGGCATATCGCATGAACTCAAGTCTTGCACATGGGACATGCAGGAAAAGACGGCGTTTCCATTGTTCTGCTTCCCGCGGAAACCCGCGCCGCACTTGCCACAGATAAATCTGCCGCCCAAAGGGGAGGTATTCACTGTATGCTGAACATGCTTTTCGCTTGACGCTCTCGCCCACAGCCTTGAAACCTGCGAAATGAATCACCCCGTCAATCTTCTGTGCCTCAAATGCCGTGCGAAGCGCTTCTCCGTCCGCGCGGTCGATTTGATGGAAGGCAGGCCGTTTCTCGGTAATGGTTTCGATTCGGTCAATCACATCCGCCTTGGCGTTGGAAAGGTCGTCCACGATGATGGCATCATGCCCGGCCTTCAGCAGTTCCACCACTGTGTGACTGCCGATATACCCCGCGCCGCCGGTTACCAGTACATTCATTTTCAAACCTCCTGATTTACCAAATCAACGAACCGCAGGAATGCCTCTCTGCCAGCTTCTGTCCGCTTATAAACTCCGGCGTGCTCCAGCACCTTACAGAACACCTGCCCAACTTCCTCCTTGATGATATCGGCAGTATTCTCTTTGGTGAAGGTATGCCGGGTTTTCAGTTCTTCCACCCATGCAGCGTGCTTGGAAAGCACCGGGTCCGCGCTGATGTCAGCTACGGTGAGGATGGCTTCCTCCAGAGCCGCCAGCTCCCCTTTCAGCCGGGAGGGCAGCACGGCAAGACCCATGACCTCGATCAGGCCGATGTTCTCCTTTTTGATGTGGTGCAGCTCCGCGTGGGGATGGTATACGCCCAGCGGGTGCTCCTCGGTGGTGATGTTGTTCCGCAGCACCAGATCCAACTCGTAGTCCACGCCCCGGCGGCGGGCAATGGGGGTGATGGTGTTGTGGGGTTCACCATGGGTTTGCGCGAAGATAAAGGCATCCTTATCGGTATAGCCACGCCATGCGGTCAGTATCCTGTCCGCCAGCTCCACCAGCTTATTCTTGTCCGGGCAGTCCAGCCGGATAACGCTCATGGGCCACTTGACAATTCCCGCTTTTACATCCTCGTAGCCCCGGAAGGTGATTTCCTGTTCCACCGGTGCCTGCTCCATGGGGAAGCAGTAGCGCCCTCCCTGAAAGTGCTCATGGCTCAGAATGCTGCCACCCACGATGGGCAGGTCAGCGTTACTGCCGATGAAGTAGCGGGGGAAGATCGTGACGAAATCCAGCAACTTGGAAAATGCCGCCCGGTCAATCTTCATGGGGATGTGCCAGGAATTGAAAGCAATGCAGTGCTCGTTGTAGTACACATAGGGGCTGTACTGTAAAAACCAGTCTGCTCCAGCGATTTCCAGCGGGATGATCCGGTGATTCTGCCTTACCGGGTGGTTCATTCTTCCGGCATAGCCCTCATTCTCCGGGCACAGCAGGCATTTGGGATAACCGGACTGGGGGGCGTTCTTCGCTGCAGCGATGGCCTTGGGGTCTTTTTCCGGTTTGCTCAGGTTGATGGTGATGTCCAGCTCCCCGTACTCCGTTGCTGTTTTCCACCGCATATCCTTTGCAATGCGATAGCGGCGGATGTAGTCCGTGTCCTGAGAGAAACGGTAGTACCAATCCGTTGCCGCTTCCGGGGACTTCTCATACAGCGCAGAGAACTTTTTCCGCACCTCTCTGGGTGGGGGTGTCAGAATACCCATGAGTTTGGTGTCCAGCAGATCCCGGCTGGTGATGTTATCATTGCAGACACCCCGGGCAACCGCGTCGTCCAGCAGCCCTTTCAGAATCTCCTCCAAAGGCATTTCTACCGGAGCGGCAGGCTCAAAGCTATTGATGCTCAACGCCTGCAAAAGCTGGTTGGTGATATAGGTTCGGTCACATTCCTCTATCAGGCCGCAGTTAACACCGTATTGCACCAGAGAAGAAAGGTATGTAGAAACAGTCATTGCCCGCTCCTTTACTCCACCCGGATGCCGCCTTGGGCGCGGATGGACAGCACATGGCATTTCCCCTCCCCCAGCACTCGCTCGATGCCGAATTGGAACCCATCCAGCATATCCATAGGCACAAAAGCCTGCACCGTGCCGGCAAAGCCGCCGCCACGGACGCGGCATGCACCCCGACCACCCAGCAGCGTATCGCACAGAGCAAGGGCTACCGCCACATCCTGATGCTCCGTTAATCCCGCAGGCGTGATGTTCTGCAGGTACATCCAGGAGCTGCGCCCGGACTCAGAAACCAGCCGCAGGAAGGTATCAAAGTCACCGTCCCGGAGGGCTTGCGCCTGCCGCTGTACCCGCTTGTTCTCCTGATAGAAATGGATGGCCCGGAGGATGGCGCGATCAGGGATCTGATTCCGCAGTTCCGGCAGTGCGGCAAAGAAGTCCTCCTCGGGGATGTCCCGCAGCACTTCCTTCCCAAAGAATGCACTCACCTTTTTCAGCTCACCGGGGATGGCAGCATACTCGTCGGTCAAGTCCGCATGATCCGCGCCGCTGTCGATGATGCACAGGGCGTGCCCTGCCTTTGCAAAGTCAAAATCCAGCTTCTCCACCACAGGCTCAGCAGAGTTTTCAAAGTCGATAAACACCATACCGCCCACAGAGGATGCCGTCTGATCCATCAGGCCACAGGGCTTTCCGAAATAGACATTCTCCGCGTACTGTCCGATCTGAGCAATCTCCACGGGGGACAGCTTTCCCCCAAAGAACAGCTCGTTGCAGATGGTTCCGATCAGCACCTCAAAGGCGGCAGAGGAGCTGAGGCCGCTGCCGGGAAGAACAGTAGAGCGAACTTCTGCATCAAAGCCTTGCAGCTTCGCTCCCCGCTTGGAGAGAGCAGCCGCCACGCCCCGAACCAGAGCGGCAGTAGTATTCTTTTCTTCTTCGTGAACTGTCAGATCCTTCAGGTCGATTACGACAGCAGCGTAACCTTCTGACCGAACGCAGATTCGGTCCGTTCCATTCAGCGTAACCTTGGCCACAGTCTCCAGATTCACCGCAGCCGCCAGCACACAACCGTGCTGGTGGTCTGTATGATTGCCGCTGATTTCCGTGCGGCCTGGAGCAGAAAATGTAAAGCTCTTTTTCATTGTCAACCTCTCCACAAATATTCTTTCCCCTACTTCTAGCTACAAACTGCCAGCACACCTCTCAGCTTGTTTTGGTAACTTATAGATGCTCCGTATGGGAGGCTCATTATTGAGAGGCGAAATAAACCGCTTCCTCAGTTCTGTAATTCCCACATTTCTCTACCATATTCTTAATCGTCCAATTCACATTAACCTTAGATGATAAAGTTATCCAGATACCGCTTTGAAAGCCGGATGGAATTCAGGATATCCTCTCTGGAACCTTCAAATGCCTTGTCCTCCACTTCGATGACGGCGCAGCCATTGAATCGGATGTCGTTCAGTGCGGAGATGAATGCGCCCCAGTTCACATCGCCGAGGCCGGGAATTTTGGGGGACATATAGTCCAGAGGATAGGCCAGCACGCCGCACTCGGCCAACTTTTCAGGATACAGCTTGATATCCTTGAAGTGGATGTGGAAAATGCGGTCGGCGAAGTCATAAACGGTCTTCAGGTAATCCAAACCCTGCCAGACATAATGGCTGGGGTCGAAATTCAGGCCGAAATTGGGAGAAGGAATGATCTCAAACAGCTTCTTGTACATCACAGGAGTACACATCAGGTTCTGGCCACCGGGCCACTGGTCAGCACCGAAGAGCATGGGGCAGTTCTCGATGGCAATCTTCACGCCGCAGTCCTCAGCTAGTTTGATCAGTTCAGGCCATATCTGCTTGAACAGTTCGACATTCTCTTCCACAGTCTTATACTGGTCCTTGCCGATGAAGGTGGTAACCATGCCGACACCCAGCTTGCCGGATGCCTTAATGACAGCCTTCAGATGCTCAATAGCTGCGGCACGCTTTTCCAGATTTGGGTCCATGGTGTTAGGATAGAATGCCAGAGAGGAAATGGTCAGGCCCTTGGATGCAACCAGATCCAGCACATACTGTGCGTACTCGTCATTCTCGCAGACGCGTTCGCAGTCAATGTGGCTGACACCTGCATAGCGGCGCTCTGCCTTGCCAGCGGGCCAGCAAGCAACTTCCAGGCACTTGAAACCCATTTCGGAGGCGATGTCAACAACTTCTTCAAAGCTCCAGCCATCCAAAATGGCGGTGAGCAAACCAAATTTCATCATAACAGGTTCCTCCTTATTTGTTCTCGGGAATTTCCATGGACTTACCAGTTTCAGAAGATTCGATAGAGGCAAAGACAGCCCGCATTGCAGCCAACGCACTCTCACCGGAAATCTCAGGAGCTTGACCGTTCACCAGGCACTCCATCCACAAATCGATCACACCGGACTTGGTCTGATTATCGTTGGTCTGGATAGTCTCCACATCATAAGAGATTTTGCTGCCATCGTTCAGGATGACTTTAATAGAGATGGCAGGATCATCATAGATCCGCATGATGCCTTTAGTGCCGTAGAGGACGGTGGAGTTATCCTCTGCACCGTAGTGCGTCCAGCTGGCAGTCATCGTACCGAAAGCACCGCCGCTCATCTCGTAGATGCAGATTGCATTGTCATCCACACCGATCAGGTTGCCGTTTGCATCCCGCTTGTCCAGAGTAGTGACTCGTGCGGTAGTGCGAACTACTCGCTGACCGGTCAAGAACTGGATCAGGTCAGTTTTATGAATGCCGAGGTCTGCCATGGCACCCATGGCAGCCTTACTCTTATCGAAGAACCATACATTCTTACCGGGGTCCACAGACCAAGTCTCGGGACCACCATGACCGAAGGTAGTACGGAAGGTAACGATATCGCCGATCAGGCCATCCACGATCAGTTTTCTGGCAGTAGCGTGCGCCTTGGCCAGCCGCTGATTGTGGCCGATCATCAGATACTTTCCGTTCTTCTTTGCAGCTTCTACCATAGCCTCACAGTCAGCCAGAGTGGTTGCCATGGGCTTTTCACACAGAACATGCTTACCTGCGTTCAGGGCTGCGATGGTCAACTCTGCATGGGCAAAGTTGGCGGTACAAATTGATACTGCATCGATTTCAGGATTTGCCAGCAGTTCCTCCGCTGTTTCATAAGCAGTGCCATCGTAGGTTTCTGCCAGAGACTTAGCCCGTTCCAGATTGATGTCATAGAAACCAACGATTTGTACGTCCTTGTTTTCAGCATATTCCGGGATGTGACGGACCTGCGCGATCTTTCCACAGCCCAGGATTCCAATTTTGATCATATCGTTTCCTCCTATATTCAACCGAAATTGCTTCGCAACCACGCAAGACTTTTCACCGCAGCTTCAAACACATCATCATCACTGTTATCCAGATCGACGATCACATATTCCAATCCCAGCTCAATAGCTTTCTCCACATATATACGGTTGTAATTACGACCATGCCCATCAGGCCTTCGGGACGGAAGCCCTTTAAGTAGTTCAGCATCGATTTTCCCCCCCTTATTGACCGAGATAGGCCATGTTGTTCATCTGGTCGGAGAGTTGGCGGCTGATGGGTGAGAACTCCATCATTTCCCACTCGTTGCCTTCCGGGTCGGTGACAAAGGAACACCAGCTCCCGCACATACCTACGGAATCAACTGCCGAACGGGAGACATCCACATTTTTCTTCGCCATGTCCCGGTAGGCTTCATGCCGTGCATCAATTTCAAAACAGGCATGGAAGTGGGAACGGTCACACTTCCGGTTCTCTCCGCTGTATGTTTCATCGTGAACAATCTCCACGAACTGACCACTGGGCAACAGGTAATGCGTGCTATGGACTTTTCCATCCGGGGTCAGCGCATCATATGCCTTAGGCAGTTCCAAAACCTCGGTATAGAATTCTTCTATTTTATCGTCGCTGTTTACACGCAATGCTACATTGGCGATCTCTAAAATTTTCATCGTTCATCACCTTTCCTATCTATATAATCCGACAAGCGGTTCTTCACATATTGCAGGCTTTGCAGATACGCATCGTCCGACTCCAAATGCTCGATAATCATGGGTATCTGCGGATTCTCCCAGGATGCCAGCTCTGCGTATCTTTCCAGATTCAGCATACCCTCGCCGCAAGCGCATTCCTGTAGCTGAACCGTAAAGGGCTTCAGCAGCAGGATATCTTTCAGGTGGCAGCTGATGATTTTCCCATGAAGTTTTTCGAAGCATTCTTCCATGAACGCGTCTGCAAACAAGTACCGCTGCGGACAGTTGATCATATTGACCAGATCCATATGTACACCAAATGCTTCCCGATCCACAGCCTGAATCAGCTTCAGATATTCGTCTGGGGAAGAGGGAACCATCCACGGCATCGGCTCGATGGCAAATTTCGTGTTCTTCGGTTTTGCTTCGTCAATAATGTGCTGGATTGACTTCACAATCATATCCCATGTTTCAGGAGAATAATTGCCTGCATAGGCACCGTCCCAGACTGGTCCATGAGGTGTTCCCACAATATTGACGCAGCAGAGTGCTCCAATTCTATCCGCCATGCGAAGCTGGTTGATGGAATATTCCAACGCCTGCTCACGCTCGTATTTATCTGCGGAGAGTACATTTTTCCAGATTCCGACTTCTGCAATAACCAAACTTTCCTGCATCGCTGCCTTATGGAAAGCTTCGATTTCTGATTCGGTCGCAGTGCAGTCAACGGGGAATACCACAGCCTTGCAGCCAAGTGCCTTGTGTTTTCTTGCCCATTCTTCGGGGGTGCGATATGTAAGTGGCGTCGCCAGACCCAGTATCATTTCAACACCTCCATCAGAAATTGCGGAAGTGGATCACAGAAGGATCAATCTCGTTAAGGGACTTGGCGCCGGTTCTTGCCATAATGGTCATCAGCTCCCGGTTCATCTGGTTAATCCGTTCGGTGACTGCTGTCCCTCCGTTTTTCAGGGCTTCCATCAGATCCCGTCCAACGCAGACTGCATCCGCGCCCAGCGCAAGAGCCTTGAATACATCCATGCCGCTTTCAATACCACAGTCAACGAAAATCTTCATTTTATCTCCCACAGCCTTTTTGATCTCCGGCAGAACCATCAGCGGTGGGACAGCATAGGAAATGATGCCGTGGTGATGGGAAACGACGATGCCCTTTACACCGGCTTCCGCACATTTCTCCGCATCCTTCACGCTCAAAACACCCTTCACAATAAAGGGAACTTCCGATGCATTGACGTATCGCCGCAAATCTTCTGTGGTTTTAGAGTGCATAGGCAGACCGCAGACAACATCATAGGCACCATTACCTGAAAAACAGTGGTCGATATCCATACCGACCGCCAGAGCGCCATGTGCATTGGCATGTTCGATTTTCTTCAGGACGACCTGGTCATCAAGGTGGGGCTTGATGATCTTAACGGTCTTTGCATCTGTGGAGATAATATCCTCCAGTTCATCCTCCTCAGTCATGCCGGCCCAATGAACTGCACCTGCGGCAGCGGCACCTTCGGCGATTGCCACCATGCCGTTTTCGCACACACCGTGCAGATGGGACAGTGCAGCTGTCATGATTGGTGTCTCGAACGCAGAGCCGAACAGCTCCATATGCGTGGAGGGCAGATCGGAGTCCCAATACCGGGTCTCCAGAAGCAGGGAATCAAAGTAATCTCTCGTAATCTGATTGGAATCACCGGGCTTGCTCATGTTACGCTCCTCCCAATTCCTGTAATGTTGCATTCAGCCAGCTTACCGACTGAATCACACCATTTAGCATATCGTCGTAGTCGTATAGCTCTGCAATTACATTTCCCGAATAGCCATCCTGCACCAAACTGGAAAGGATCTCCCGGATCTTGATGTATCCGCTTCCCACCGGTGCGGGATATACGAAGCTGCCGTCAGCGCACTGCTTCGGTCTGTCAGCATTACTGATCGGTGTTGCAGACCGGTCTTTGATATGAAGCGCGCAGATGCGATCCTGGAACAAGTGGAAGGCTGCAACCTCATCTTCGTGGAACATGATGAAGTTGCCGGTATCAAAGGTACACTTGAGTCCGGGAATATGATCCAGAAACCATTTTAGCCCCTCTACGCTATTGTAGGGAGCATCCAGTCCATCAAAGTCTTCCATGGAAATGGTGACGCCTTCCTGTTCGCCGTATGCAACCGCTCTCATCAAGGCTATCTGCATATTTTGCAGTTTTTGTTCACGCTGGTTTTTATCCTCAGTCGTGATCATTCCCGGAACGATCAGCACATTGCCTGCACCGGCTTCTTTCGCCAAGCGAATCATGTCCAAGCATCCATCACACTCGGGTTCGATGCCAAGGTCAAAGAACCCGTGCAGACCTTCAACCTCCAGACCGTTTTCCCGGAACAGAGAGAGGAGTCGCTCTTTATCCGAGCGAAGGGAATCATAGCTGATGTAAATTGCCCGCATTCCCTGTTCGTAAAGTGTAATCAGGGCCTCGCAGTCGGTGATGCCAGCCTTCCTTGCCCCTTCCAGAATGTTCTCGTAAAATGCCGCAATCTTCATGATTGATACCCCCGTGAAAGAAATAGTGGCCGTCATGGAGTCCGTTAGTTTTTGATCACAGTGTTCGTTATCTTTGATCTCATTATAATTGAAAGCGTACAAAACAATCAATATGCAGATTTTTTTAGTTTGTTCGTTCTCGAACACATCTGAGGAATGTGTTTGAAAACAGAAAAAATTTTGGATGCACTTACAATTTCTTATGCATCACCAAGATATCTTTATAACAGACTCCACTAAATACTCGCAATTTAGGCTCGTCCATTCTATAATCAGGTTAAACCACTTAAAGAATGTAGCCCTGCCTAGGAATAATAAATCTGGCTGATATTCCCATCCTGCAAACTTTTTTGAATGCTCCCAAATGTTTGCCCCCCTCAGTTCAAAAGTGTTTCCCCTTGATGACAAATGACCGCTGATGCTTTTGATACACCAGCGGTCATTTTTTATTCTTCACTCTGTGGCAGTTCAACGCTCTCAGCCATGTGGAACAAATCTTCTTCTGAAACAGAGCCAGCAGTGTACTCTATAACACAACTGTTCTCCGGGTCAAGCGTCCAGCACAGATACATTCTTCCCTTGGCTTCGCCCATAATCGCCGGCAGACCATTGATATTACATTCTCTGCTGTTTTCCAAAGTATCTATATCCACCACTTGCTGTAGAGCAATGGCATTCAAACCACCTAATTCTATTTCATCCTATGTGAGATAGGATGTTCTGCAATGGTAGTAGACGATGGTATCCCCTTCGGAATTGGTATAGGTATATGGTGTTACCGTGGATAGGGACTCCAGTTCCCAATCTTCGTCTACCTCTTTCAATGCGTTTTCCACATTGTAGAGTTTCTTTGCTACCTGCCAGTAGGGATCTTTTTCCCGATTATATATCCTGAGCCCCTGAATTACCGCTCCAGCTACCAGCACAACTACGATGCAGATGCAAATGATCGTAATAGCTTTCTTTTTATTCATTACTTCGTGCTCTCCTGTTCCGCAAGATTCTGTATTTGTATAAGACCTTTCTTCTCCCTGCGCTGGGCATATTCCAACAGGTTCCGAGAGTTACTGGCTCCATGCCGCACATAGCAGACCAGCCAATCCGATGTATTGACCATAATCTTATTTGCCCGGACAATGGCATATTGCTTTGGCACTTTTTCCAGCCCCTCCGGGTAGTAAGTCCCGTCAAACCCATAGGGAGTTTCCACAGGGCGCTCCGCAGGGTGATACGGCAGAACCAACATCAGGGTGATATCGGTGTACTGCTTTTTAGCATCGATCACGGCGTGGGCCGCAGTGCGATCAAATCCGCCGTACCCACCCACATAGAAATATGACACATTTTCCTCTGTGATCAGCCGCTCCACGGTATCCTTTAGCCGCGAAAGTAGCCGTTCATCCGCCTCCCGATGGCCTATGAAGAAACAACTCTTAGGCATTTTCTTCGTCTCCTATCTACTATACGAATATAGTCGCATTATTAGCACGATAATTATAATGCAGTTAGCGTGTTCAAGTCAACATCAGCATTACTTAAACTAATGCCAGGAGGCGGTGTTGTAATGAAAGAAAAGAAAGATATCAACATTCTCGTAGGCACCAATATCAAAAGAGAGCGTGAGAAAGCAGGTTACACACAGGAGCGTTTCTCCGAAATGATCGGCATTGGCACCAAAAGCCTTTCCGCCATTGAGCGCGGTACAGTTGGTGCTTCTCTATCCCTTCTGGTCAGGATATGCAATGTGCTGTCTATTTCCAGCAATTCGCTCTTGTTTGAGAACACACCCAAGAATGATGTTCAGGGCTTGTCCGAAAGACTGGAGCGGCTGAATCCCTCCCAGTACGCAATTGCAAGGGATATCATTTGCAAACTGGTTGAAGCGTTTTCCATAGAAGAGGAATAATACAGCCATCATCTCTCACTAAGGAAATACGCTTTATGGAGGATGCCGCATAGTGTGGGCGGCATCCTCTTATTTATATTTGCTAAGCAACCCTACCCGTAAATGGGTAATTTGATTTTACGAGTTTTTATTTCTTCTGTTAACCCGTATTCGGGTTAAGCAGCCCTTTTCTGTTGTTATCATCATACTAACCCGTAAATGGGTAAAGATAACTACGAGGGGATCGCCATGGAATATTCAGAACTCTATGTGAAACGCATCCGTAAATTGTGCAAGGATCGCGGAATCGCAATCAATAAGCTGGCAACGATGAGTGATGTAAAACAGTCCACTCTGGACAATATCGTCCGGGGACTAACCAAGAATCCCAGAGTCAAAACGCTCCACAAGATTGCTCTGGCATTCAATATGACGCTGGCGGAGTTTCTGGATTTCGACGAGCTGAACGAATACTCCTTTGACGACGATACGGACGATGAATAAAACTGGCGCCCCCTTTCGCTTCATAAGGCGAAAGGGGGCGCTGTTTGCTTTCTCAGATTACTGTTTCAGTGCTTCTTCCATATCCTGTTCAGCAAGCTGCTCCGCACACTTTAGCGCGCTGGCATAGGAGAAATACCGAACCGGGATGGTATTATTCGCTCCTTTAAGATTTGTTCATTGTCGATGGGTTGACCCAGCATCTCCGTCATGCTCATCTGCTCCGGCTGCTCCCGCTCCCGTTCCAGCAGATCGTAGTTGCCGATCAGCAGCTCTCCGAACTGGCTTCCGGGGTGGGTGCGCTGTGCCATGGAGTGGATGCGCTTGAATTCCAGAATATAGTAGTCTTTGAACAGCTCCCGAACCTCCGGGAAGTCCGATTGGGAAACCAGCCACTTGCCCTTGCAGTTTGCCAGGGTGTCCCGCAGGAGAACATGCTGCGCCCAGCCGAATTCCGCCTCGTACACATACTCGCTCTTATAATACGGCGGGTCTAAGTAGAAGAAGGAGTCCTCCCGGTCATAATGGGGAATCAGGGTTTCAAAGCTCTGGTTCTCCACGATGACATTGGAAGGGCGGTCCGAGGTTTCTTCCAGTTGCCGGAAGGTTGTCCGAACGCTGAAAGGCTGACAGGCAAAGCTCCTGCCGGAACTGGCATAGCTGTTGCGCATGCGCTTGAAAAAGGCTGCCGCCTGGAGGACTTCTTTGTAGTCCGCCCGGTCGTGCAGTGCCTTTTTCATCTGCTCTGCCCACTGTTGCATAGGGAGCAGGTTGTCAAGGATCACATCCTGCGTGGGAAGAAAGAGGACGGGATCCCTTCTGCCTGTGTGGAATTTGAGCCATTCCCCGAACTCCGTCCGGGAGTTCAGGGGCAACAGTCCCAGCTCCAGCAGGAATTCCGCGGGCCGATCCCGGACACAGCGAAACAGGTTTACCAGTTCATCGTCCAGGTCATTGTAGACCTCGAACTTGTCCTTCGGCTTTCCCAGCAGCACGGCTCCGGAGCCGCCAAAGGCTTCTATATAGCGGTTGTATTCCGTAGGGAATACGGAGAGAATAATCGGCAGCAGATTGGATTTGTTGCCGATGCGGGTAAAAGGTGTTCGAATAGGTTATCCGCCTCCATTCATAATGGAAACGGCCGGTACAGCGCCTGCGGTCAGGCAGCTGTATCGGCCATTCAGGTTTTTTCCGGCCATTTTCATTACAAAAATGGAGCGGCGCCTATCCTTAAAAGCACGTCGGTTTTTCAAATGCATCACCTCCCTTCAGAGATAAGCAAAATTTTGTTTGGATTACTCCCGTCTTATTGGACTTATTCTATGGTAAGATTGATTCAGTCATTGGCGGAACAAGGTTTCCGAAAAAGTCAAGACTTGTTCTTCCACTTATTTCATGGTATCATTTCACCCAATGCGTACAGAAAAAGGAGAGATTCAAAATGAGCACGACTTCCATTCCCGTCTGTCATACCCGGCAGGAGCTTCATCGTCAAGAGGATGCCGTCTTTAACAGCATCCCCGGCATGGACATGCTCCGCAGCGCATCCCCCGAAAGCATCCCGGAACTGGAAGTACAATACCCGGATGCGGCTTTTGCCCTGATGATCGCCGGAAACCTCTTTGTTGGTGACCGGGAGCAGAACGAAATCCACCAGAAGGCATACACCGTCATTCTGAACGGTGAGTCCATCACCGGAGTGCGGTTCAAATATGACTATGATCTGGAATCCTATCTGCTGAGGCACATGTGGGACTGACTCTTTCCATAGAACGCAAAAAAGCCATTATGGTTATCCATTTCGGATTCCATAATGGCCTACTGCATTTCCATATCCATATTTTCTGTTTGTTCAACTGATGTGATGTTCACATAATCCCCGATGATACGCAGGGCAGAATCATAGCTCTGGTACTGGGTGATTCTGTTGAACATCTCCGTAGCCTGCTGCTCCATGCCATGCTCCCGCAGGGTCTGACCGGCAATCCCCAGCAAGTTATAGATATTGCCATCTCTCCCTATGAGAGGACAGTCCGGTTTGACTATTCTCTGTTCTTGCTCTTGGAGAAAGCCCCCAAGCCGGTTCGGAACATAGTCAGACAGCCAGGTGCCCCCAAAGTGAGGATGGGTTTGCAGTCGCCACATGGCAAGTCTTCCCATCTCAATCACCATCCCCTCCTTGAAGGGAAACACTAGACACGTCACCCCATCATGCTGGAAGGTATAGGCTTCCTCGAATCTGGTGCCCTTTTTGAGGATGCCTTCATCGGTAAGAATCTGGTTGATTCCATCCAGCCATTCCTGGGGATCGCCGCCGCAGCCTTGGAGGATGAGGCCCTCCTGATTGCCCATCCGGCGGAGCTGCTCTTTGGAAATCTTCTGAACACTCACAGCTTCATCTCCCCCATTGTCATAGACTGTTCCTGAGTAATTTCCTGCTGGGTCAGTTTCCGGAAGCTGTCCACACCGGGAATCAGCGATAGGCTGCGCCCATTGTCCCAGGCAACTCCGACCTGCCCGGCATCGTCCACATACCGAACAGAACCCCGCGTTCCGGATTCTACAGGGGCATATGGGTCATTCATGCTGTTCAACACAATTCGTGTGCCGGGTGGATAACAGCTCCGAGTGAATTCCACCTGACCGCGGCTGGGAAATAGCATATTCATTTGGGTTCCTCCTTTTCTGATAGCTTCATCAATCGCGTGCGCATACATTCTCCGTCCTCACCCTGGCACAGAAAACCATGCCCGGGAAAGGGGCATCCCTCACACAGTGGGGATGCTGTACACACAGGCTTCTCAGTCTGTGCGGGAGGCCCTGTGTGGGAACGGTATTCCGGTCTGGTTCTGTTTGGCTTGGAACTTGCTTGGTTTTGATTCTTCACTTTTGACCTCCATTTCCTCCGGCACCCGTTTTCAGGCACGGAATAATTGTGTGAGAAAACGAAAAAAGCCGTCCTCCCAAAACAGGAGAACGGCTGGAAAAGGGCGCCGAAAGGTAAGCGCCCTTTTTGAAAATAAAAAAGCCGGGATTCTCGAGGCTTCTGCGCCTCAAAAAATCCCGGCTGATTCACATATGATAATTTTCTGAAAACTCTATAAATATTCAGCGCCCTTTTTGAATTTTCCGAGGAAACCAAAAAGGGTACAGCTTGATTTCTCGTAAAAGGGGCTTTGACCCCCTCTAAAAAGGCCAATATCTATAGTGAGTACTCTACATTGCGGAAAATATCTATGAAAACGAATAAAATCTTGTTAACATTTTACCCTTTAATTTCGAACTATCCGTTTCACAATTTGTGCCAATATAAGAAAATACCCACCTTAAAATCAACATTTCTTAGTTGATATCTAAAGTGGGTATTAACTATGGCTCCCCCTGTTGGACTTGAACCAACGACACACGGATTAACAGTCCGTCGCTCTACCGACTGAGCTAAGGGGGAATGTTTGTGTTGGCATTACCTATCTTCCCGGGCAGTCACCCGCCAAGTATTGTCGGCGCTTGTGAGCTTAACTTCTGTGTTCGGGATGGGAACAGGTGGACCCTCACAGCAATCAATACCAACTCATATGGATGGCTCTTCACCATCGTTTATTGTCAAAAGCCTTCCGGCTTCTAACCGCTTTATCCTAGCACATCCCGTGCTTCCTGTCAACTGCTTTTTACCAGAACTGCTGGTGACCCGTACCGGATTCGAACCGATGTTAAAGGCGTGAGAGGCCTCTGTCTTAACCACTTGACCAACGGGCCATGGTGCACCTTCACGGACTCGAACCGGGGACCCACTGATTAAGAGTCAGTTGCTCTACCAACTGAGCTAAAGGTGCAGTTCTTACAGTTTCGATACACCCTGAAAACTGAACATTGTTCCTTATTTATTGCAATCATAATCCAGCTCACTGAGCCTGCGCTTTGGTCAAGCTTTCGGCTTATTAGTATCAGTCAGCTGCACGCATTGCTGTGCTTCCACCTCTGACCTATCAACGACATAGTCTACGTCGAGCCTCAGTGGAGATCTTATCTCAGGGAGAGTTTCACGCTTAGATGCCTTCAGCGTTTATCTCGTCCGTACGTAGCTACCCAGCCATGCCCTTGGCAGAACAACTGGTACACCAGAGGTACGTCCAACCCGGTCCTCTCGTACTAAGGTCAGCTCCCTTCAAATCTCCTACGCCCGCAACAGATAGGGACCGAACTGTCTCACGACGTTCTGAACCCAGCTCGCGTGCCGCTTTAATTGGCGAACAGCCAAACCCTTGGGACCTAATTCAGCCCCAGGATGCGACGAGCCGACATCGAGGTGCCAAACCTCCCCGTCGCTGTGGACGCTTGGGGGAGATCAGCCTGTTATCCCCAGGGTAGCTTTTATCCGTTGAGCGATGGCATTTCCACTCACATACCACCGGATCACTAACTCCGACTTTCGTCTCTGCTCGACCCGTCGGTCTCGCAGTCAGGCTGGCTTATACGTTTACACTCATTGCATGGTTTCCATCCATGCTGAGCCAACCTTTGAGCGCCTCCGTTACATTTTAGGAGGCGACCGCCCCAGTCAAACTGCCCGCCTAACAGTGTCCCCCGACCCGATTCAGGGCCGCAGGTTAGAAACCCAGCAAACCAAGGGTGGTATCCCAAGGGCGACTCCACCAAACCTGACGGCCTGGCTTCTCAGTCTCCCACCTATCCTGTACATGATTTACCGAATCTCAGTATTAAGCTGCAGTAAAGCTCCATGGGGTCTTTCCGTCTAGTTGCGGGTAACCGGCATCTTCACCGGTACTACAATTTCGCCGGGCGGGCTGTTGAGA